>Ga0208789_1001887_pt1 | contig 10330 bp, 9 predicted proteins | sample Methanotroph_Enr_FD_187368 | JGI IMG/M metagenome (GOLD analysis project Ga0208789, IMG submission 187368) | Enriched soil microbial communities from Old Woman Creek wetland in Ohio, USA - Methanotroph_Enrichment_5 (SPAdes) (version 2) | ecosystem: Environmental > Terrestrial > Soil > Wetlands...
TTATGTATGATTATAACCGCCGTAACCAGCAGCATCGGCGGCCCCTTCGTCAAAAACCCCAAACCCGTCGCTCCCCACATTGCCGCCGTCCACAACCGCCGCCTGCCCCCATCGCTCTTTATTCCACGCCAATAGCACAAAACGCTAAGCCCAGCCCACCCCGCAAGCATCATATCAGTCGAAAGCGTATTCGTTCCCGCTACCACATAAGGCGATGTCCCGAATATCGCCGCTGCGATCAATCCCGTCTTCGGATCCCACATGCTCGCCGCTATCCCGTAAACCGCCCCGCACAAGATCAATGCCATGATCGCGTTAGGGATCCTCAACCCCCACTCATTTTGCCCAAGAATTTTCATGCTCAGACCCTCCGCCCAGTAAAACAACGGCGGCTTCGTCCAGTGCGGTTCATACCCAAGCTGCGGTTGCATCCAATTACCAGTCTCGATCATCTCCCGCGCGCCCTCGGCATACCGCCCCTCGGTCGTGTCATATATCCCCCTGCTCCCCTGAAACGCAAACGCCACAACCGCGCACACCAACAGCACTATTCCTAAATTTCTATTATCTGTTTTCATACATATAAAGTTCCGCGCAGCGATTCCACAACTCACAATTAGAACTCAAAACTCAAAACTTCTCTAGCTCTTCCGCTTCATAAACTACCAGCCTGCTCGCCATCCACCGCACCCCGAATATATCGCGGAACCCACAGAACACGCGATTCCAAACCCCGTATTTCGCCTTGCCCGCCACCCTGGGCCTGTGATTTACCTCAACCTCAACTACTTTATACCCCTGCAATTTCGCCAGCGTCGGCAAAAACCTGTGCATACCATTAAACAATTTCATTTCGCTCAGACACTCCCGCCTGAACACCTTCAGCCCGCACGCGCTGTCATGTATCGTCTCGCTGGTAAGCCAGTTCCGTACCCCATTAGCTATCTTTGTCGAAACAAGCCGTATCCACGGATCATTCCTCCGCCGCCGCCAGCCATTAACAAAATCGCATCCGCCATCTTTGAGCAGCGCCGCCATCCGCGGTATCTCATTGGGATCGTTCTGAAGATCAGAATCTGTCGTCGCTATCACCGACCCATAGGCATGGCGTATCCCCGCCTCCACAGCTGCGCTCTGGCCGGAATTCTTCTTCATCCGAACCACTCGCAAAAAGACATTCTTCGCCATCAGGCTTCTAAGCACCTCAACACTCGAATCCGTGCTCCCGTCGTCCACTATCACAAGCTCCCAGCTCCGATCAAATCCAGCCATAGCCGCCTTGACCTGCTCTACCAGCTTGCCGATATTAGCTTCCTCGTTATATGCCGGCGCCACCACCGACAAATAAACTTCTCTTCCGCTTCCGCACATATAACTGCTCCAGGCCATTCGCCTCATTGCACATCTATTAATGTATGTTACTTCCCCCCCGCCGATTCGGCTAATCATAATGCCCCCAAACACTTATAGCAAGAGCGAGTTGAACTCAAAACTCTTGCCTTTTCTCCTGCCTATTGCCATTGCCTATTGCCTGTTGCAGCACAACCCGCGACTCTCCCCCCGACTTGTCATACCCGCGCAGGCGGGTATCCAGCATTAAAATAGTTCGCGCAGCGACTCCACAACTCAAAACTCAAAATTTTGGTACTCCTTTTCACATTTCGCACTTCCGCACTTTGGCACTTTCGCACTTCACACTTTTCGCACTCTTTGCACTTTGAACTTAGAACTTAGAACTTTGAATTTGAACTTTGAATTAGAACTCCCTCTTGCCTTTTCCCCCCCAAACCGTTACCTTTCCCATTAATAAATAAACGGTTTCGCGCAGCGACTCCTTATATTTTATTTTTGATTTTATATCTTTGATTTAGGTTTATTATGCTCTCAACTCCATTCGACGGCCTCCACAAAAACCTGGGCGCCAATTTCGACAATTATTGCGGCTTTTCGCTCCCCGCCGATTATGGCAACCCCGCTGCCGAATCCGCCGCCCTCTACCAGCACTGCTGTGCCTTCGACCTCAGCGCCTTTGCCCGCATCGCCGTCTCCGGTTCCGATGCCCCGGCCCTCATTCACAGCCTCTTCGTTTCCCGCACAGATAATCTCGAATCTGGTTCATGGACATGGGCCATCGCACCCGATACCTGCGGCTCGCTCCTGGATATTGTCCGCCTTTGTAAAATAAAGGCCTCATATCTCATCCTCGCAAGCCCCCGCTCACGCAAAAAACTTCTCGAGATCATCAAATCCATAACCGACCAAAACGGCCTTTCTGACCTCAAAATTATCGATAACACCGAAAAAACCGGCATGCTTGCCCTCTACGGCCCCGCCGCCGTAAACGCATTCCGCAACATCGTACCAATAGACATAGAAGAGCTTGAACTCGGCAATTGTCTAAGCATCAGCCTTTTCATGATGCCCATTACCGTCGTCCGCGGCTCATTCCTCTCTCTCGACGGAATCGAACTCATCGCCCCCGCCGCCGCCTGTAAACTCGCAGCCTCCGCGATCGAAAAATACCATAAAAAGGAAAATATCACCCCCGCCGGTATGGAATGCCTCGAAGCCGCCCTCACCGAAGCATCCCTGCCGATAATGCTCACAGACCAACCCCTGCCCCAGCGTCTCCCCCCCGCAGCCTATGGCCTCGCCGCCCTGCTCGACCCCAAAAAGCCCCAGTCCGACTGCCAACCCACCCGCCAGCTCGTCGGCCTAAAACTCCAGGGCAACGCCCACCAGCACCGTGACCTCACCGTCCAGTACGGCGGCCTTGAGATCGGCTGGACAGACCGAGTCGTCTATTCCCATAAGCTCAACTGCGCCTACTCCCTTGCCATGGTCGATCAGGAATTAGCAGACCTCTCCGAAGAAGTCCAGCTAACCGCCCCAAACTTCACCATGCCCGCCGAGATCGTCCCCCTCCCCCTGGACCCAACCCTCACCCCACCCCTTCTCCATCAATAAACCATTTCCCTCCTCTTTTTTATTTTGTCTTCTGACTTCTGTCTCCTGACTTCTTTTTCATGCTTGACAACTCCCCGCCATATGCGATACTATATGTAGTGACAACGTCATTACAAAGGGTGTTTTATGGCAGCTACCGATACTATTCAAGTGCGAATCGATCATGAAACTAAAGCCAAGGTCAGCGATATTCTCGAAACCCTGAGCATAAACCTCTCGGACGCTATAAAGATGTACCTCCAGCAGATAATTCTGCACAAAGGCATACCTTTTGAACTCAAAGTGCCCAGTAAAACGGCTATGGCGACCATTGAACAGGTCGAAATGGGCCATGGCCTTGCAAATGCCAAGGATGGCGACGATTTAATTAAGGAACTCAATAGTTGAGACTCAGGTTTCACGACGATTTTAAGACAGATTACAAGAAGTACAAAAAACAGGTTGCCGACGGCCGCAAGCTTGATACCGAGCTAAAAACCTTCACTGATCATGTTCTCAAAAAAAGGGAATTGCCCGCCTCGTACATAATCAACCGCCTCATAACTGAGGGCACAGGCTGGTACGAATGCTTCATTTACACAGACAAAAAGCACAGCCTCATATTGCTTTTAAAGCTCGAACCCGCCTCCCTGACCCTGGCAAGGCTAGGCCCACCGGCGTACCTGACCACCAAATCCCACCGAAAATGATAGTTTAGATATTTTTTATTCTGTCTTCTGTCTCCTGACTCCATAATCCTGCTTAAGAAAGCCCCCAATTGCGCCGATAACTTATTAACTGTTCCTTGTTCCTTTTCTTTTTTTTATGACTTATTGACTTATGAATTATTTCCATAAAGCCTTTACTCAAGTTGAGATTCTATCCGTTTGTGCCATACTCGGCGCATTGGCCGCGATCTCAATACCCCGCTTGATGGTCAATCCTGAGAAGGCAAAACTCACTTGCTGCCAATCAAACATCGTTATCATAAATAAGGTAAGCGACATCTACTTCAACCAAAATAACAAGGCCGCATCCCTAGAAGAACTAACCTCCAACCGCGACATCTTCCCCGATGGCCCCCCCAAATGCCCCTTCGGCGAGCCCTATACCATGTCCCAGTATGGCCACCTCACCCCCCACCACCACATCATCGAAGAACCCCAGCCCTAACTCTTGCCTGTTGCCTTTTTTAAACACTTCCGCCCTCTTGCATTCTTGCACTTTTGCGCACTTTGTGCTCTGTAGAAAACCTTTTTCTTCGAGCCCCTGTAAGGGTGGCGAAAGCTCTGTAACCGAGGGTGGAAACCCTCGGAAAATTGCACTTGAATTAAAAGAGCCCTCGTAGAGGGCGGCACTTCAAACACCTTTTCTACTGAGCAGAATTTTGAACTTCTTTCCTCTCCTATACGCTAAACGTAACGCTGCACGCTATCCTTCTTGCTTTTTCCCTCTTTTCTGGTAATCTACCAACCTAATTTAAATCTAAACGTAATAAGACACTATGTTTGCGATAATCAGCGATATACATTCTAATATAGAAGCCCTTACCGTTGTCCTTGCCGACATCGAAAAACGGGGCATCAAGACCATTTACTGCCTCGGCGATGTCATAGGCTATGGCCCAAACCCCTCCGAATGCCTCGATCTTATTATCGAAAAAACTCAGGCCTGCGTGCTCGGAAACCATGACTACGCCGTCCTTTATGAACCGACTAATTTCAATATCGGCGCCGAACAAGCCTCCTACTGGACCCGCGCCACCCTCGAAGCCGATACCGCCCGCGATGCCCGCGCAAAACGCTGGAACTTCATCGGCCGTCAGGAAATGCGATGGACTCTCGAAGCCGATCTCGCCGGCGTAAAAGCACGCCTCGATTTCTGCCACGCGTCGCCGCGCCGCCCGATCAACGAATATATCTTCCCCGAAGACGTATATACCAACCAGCCCAAGATGAACGCCCTCTTCGAAAGAACTGAGCACATCTGCTTCGTCGGCCACACCCATCTGCCCGGCGTCTTCCTCGCCGACCCCGATTTCTACGCACCCGACGAACTCTCAAACGTCTACCCGATCATTGATGGCGAAAAAGCCATCGTCAACGTCGGCTCCGTAGGCCAGCCGCGCGACCGCGACCCTCGCGCAAGCTACGTCTTCGTCCAGGACAACAAGGTAAATTTCGTCCGTCTCGAATACGACATAGAGTCAACCGTCAAAAAGATCTATGATATAAAAGAACTAGACAACTTCGAAGCCGACCGCCTCAAAGAGGGCCGCTGATTAAACGGTAGTCGCGCAGCGACCCATCAACTTGGAATTATAAAACTTCGTGTTCTTCGTGACCTTCGTGGTAAAACTGAATTTTAAATTTGGACTCACAATGAAAACTTACAAAACAATAGCACTCATAACTTTACTTATTACCTCATTCACATTCGCCCAAAACGCCTCGATCAAGGCCGAGCAAAGACCCGCCTTTACAGAACTCCAGGCCGTCAATAACTCCCCTGCTGCCGCAACACTGGGCTCACTGGACAAAAACTCCGGCTACAAATTCCAGCTTGAATTCACAAATACCGGCGCCGCCATAGAAAAAGCGACCTTCTCAACATTCACAACCCGCGGCAAAAACCCAAAACCCCTCACGATCATGCAGCCCGCCTTCGCAGCCACCGGCCAAAAAGTATCTCCCCTTGCAAGTTCCTCGCTGCTCTTCGTCGATGCGGGCCAGCAACTCCCGCTCGATAAGCTCAACTGGAAAATATCTCCGGTAACTTCAGATGCTAACTCCCAGTCCGTTAAATTTGAAGCCATCATAAAAGCCGCCGATTCTTCAGATGTCCTAAAGCTCATCAAAACCTTTACCGTCCACCGCGACAGCTACCAGATCGATTGCAACATCACACTTGTAAATCTGTCCAACCAGCTCATCCTCACAAATTACGACCTCATCGGCCCTCTCGGTTTCAACCACGAAGACATCCGCTCCGATATCCGCGCAGTCGGCACCTTCATTGACCCCGCTACCCAGCGGATCGAATCCACCAAGATCGACCTGATCACAGTCAAAAAAGCCGCCGATTTCACAAATCCAATAATCCACAAGAAACCCCAGTTCAAATTCATATGGGCCGCGGTTTCAAATAAGTATTTCACCGGCATCCTTCGCCCAGTACCCGCGACAGGCACAGAACTGCCTGCATTCGTCAACACCACGCAAACTTTCGCTGTCGATACCGCTGCCGCCATAAATATCGCCTCAAAGGACCCGCTCACCACGGCTTCGCTGGCCCTCCGCTATCGAATAATTCCAACCTCCCTCGAACCCGCCGGCAAACCCGGCTCTGTCCAGTCCAATTCCTTCCAGCTGTATCTCGGCCCCAAGGATAAAGATATTTTCGCAGCCAGCCCCCTCTATACCCAGCTCGGCTATTACCACGCGATAGATTTCAACGCCTGCTTCTGCGCTTTTGGCCTCATAGACCCGCTCTCGTTCGCCATACTCGCACTAATGAAATGGGCATTCGCGTTCATCCCCAATTACGGTATTATTATTATCGTTTTGGTTCTCCTCGTCCGCCTTGCCCTCCATCCCATCACCAAGTCCAGCCAGGTCTCGATGATGAAGATGTCAAAACTGGGCCCCATGGCCGAAGAGATCCGCAAAAAATACGCAGACAATAAACAAGAAATGAATCGCCGCATGATGGAACTCTACCGCGAGCACGGCGCAAGCCCCATCCTCGGCTGCCTCCCAATGCTTCTCCAGATGCCCATCTGGATCGCTCTCTACAGCGCCATCTACGCCGGCATCGAACTTCGTAATGCCCAATTCCTCCCAGTCTGGATTACAGACCTCTCCGGCCCCGACGCCATCGTCAAGTTTGCCGCCGTTAACATCCCCATCATCGGCACAATGATCGGACCGGTATCCTCGATAAATCTCCTTCCCTTGCTCCTGGCCGTGGCTTTCTTTCTCCAACAGAAACTCACACCCATGTCAGCGGGCCAGCCAACTTCTGATGCGATGAAACAGCAGCAGAAAATGATGCTCTTTATGATGCCAATAATGATGCTCCTCGTATTGTATAATGCACCGTCGGGCCTGAACCTCTACATCATGGCCTCAACCTTCGGCGGCGTTATCGAACAGTTCGTCATCCGAAAACACATTAGGGAACGTGAAGAAGCACAGGCCCAGGTATTAGTCCAAACAACTTCAAAAACCGGCGGCAAAGCAAAGAAGAACCGACCAAAACCCTTCTTCAAATCCTAACCCGAATTCAACCGTTTAGCCCCCAAGCTCCCGCTTGGGGGTTTATTCAAATTTCCAAAAACCCGGTCGGCCCTAACCCACCGGGTTTTTTTATCAAATGCCATTTGTTTTGAATTTTCCTATTTTCGAGTTTAGAATTTGTTTAGGATTTCGAGCTTCGTGCTTCGGATTTTTATTAGCGACTCCGCAATTTTGATTTTTAATTTTTGATTTTTTATTTTGAAATGTACAACCTACAAGACACCATCGCCGCCTTCTCATCACCTGCCGCCCCGGATGCTGTCTACCACATTATCCGCATCTCCGGCCCATCCGCATTTGAGATTATAAATTCCCTCTCTCCCAACCCTCCCAAATTCGCTCACGCCCGCCTCACCAAAACGCATCTCACTATTGACCACGAACTCTCCGTCGATGTAACCCTCTACCCCTTCCGCTCCCCCAATTCCTACACCGGCGACGACCTCATCGAGATCCATCTTCTCGCCCCCATCTGCATAGCCGACGCGCTCTTAAAAAATATCTTCCTCGCCTCCGCTCGCCCAGCCCAGCCCGGCGAATTCACCGCCCGAGCATATTTCGCCGGCAAACTGGATCTCGCCCAGGCCCAGGCTGTCGCCCAGCTCATCACCGCGACCAACTCCATCCAGCTCCGCGCCGCCCACCTCCTGTTAAAAGGCGCACTCCAGTCCAAACTCGACTTCCTTCTAACCGATCTCCTCGACCTGATCAGCCTGATCGAAGCCTCACTCGATTTCTCCGAGGAAGACATCGAATTCATCTCCCCCGAATCCCTGACTTCCCGTCTCCAGTCCCTTGAGTCCACCTTAAACGCCCTCCTCACAAACTCCCTACCCGCCCGCCGCCTCCTGGCCCTGCCCTCCGTCGCCATCGCAGGCCCATCAAACGCCGGCAAAAGTTCGCTTTTTAACACCCTCCTCGCTCGCCCCCGCGCCATCGTCTCCGACTCCCTCGCCACCACCCGCGACGTACTCACCGAAATCCTTAAACTCGACTCTACCGAAATCGCCCTCTTTGATTCCGCCGGCCTCGCCCCCCAGCCCGCCACCGTCATCGACCGCCTCGCCGATTCCGCCGCCCGAGACGCGATCGCTTCCGCAGACCTTGTCCTTTACTGTGTCGATGCCTCCGACCCCCAGATCTGTGCCCCCCTGGCCCTCTTTAATTCCATCAACCCCCGCGCCTGTATCTTCCTCGCCACAAAATCAGACCTACCCGCTGCCGCCGCAAATCTTCCCGCCCTAAATGCCGCCTTCTCCGCCGATTTCCTCCCCATCTCCTCAGCCACCGGCCAAAATCTCTCCGCCCTTAAATCCAAAATTGCCTCCGCCCTCGCCATCGCACCCGAAACCACCGCCGCCCAGCTCATCACCCTCACAAACACCCAGAACCTCGCCCTAAACGCCGCCGCCGACCACCTCACCCAGGCCCTCGAAGCCGCAGCGTCCGATAACCGACCAGTAACCTCAATGCTACTCCACGCCATTTATCGGACCTTGGCCGACATCACCACCCCCCGCGAATTCGACGAAGCCATCCTATCCCGCATCTTTTCCCGCTTCTGCATCGGAAAATAACCCCCCATGTGAATTAAAACTGACATCCTGAGCAAAGCGAAGGACCTCTGTCCCTTCCACCCTCTTTCCCTACTGTTGCCTCTTGCCATTTAAGCCCTTCCGCACTTAGAACTTTGAACTTAGAACTCAGAACTCAGAACTTAGAACTCTTTCTTCAACCACCCCCCTCACATTACCGATATAACCGTATGTCCCAAAATCCAGATACATCCTCATCCGTCCTGCTCGTAATGACCGGGCCGAACATGACCCGCCGCATCCCCCTTGACTCTAACCAAAAACCCGTCCACATAATCGGCCGCGGCTCCGCGGATATCGTCCTCTTAGACCCGCTTATCTCCACCCGCCATGCGGAACTTGCATGGTCCGAAGGCTCCTGGGTTGTCCGAGACCTCAACTCCACAGTCGGAACATTCGTCAACGCCAATCGCATTACAACCCCCCAGCCCCTGGCCCACAACGACAAGATCCGCTGCGGCTCCACAACCCTCATCCATCTCAATTATGCCCAGGCCGCCGACGCACTCGATTCCCAACCGGCACCAGCCGCCCAGGATCAATCCCAACCCAAGTCCATCTCCGCCCAGCCCCAGCCAATCGCCGACACAACCATCGTCGAATCCGAATTCTTCGAGCAGCTAAGCTCTGCCCTCTCCGGCGCCGTCGAATCCAAGGACCTCCTTAACCGAATCGCCAAAGTCCTTCTTAATCGCCCCGCGGTCGATTGCGTCTATGTCGTCCTCAAAGATGCCTCAGGCAACCTCCTCCCGCTCATCGAACTCCAGAAAACCCCAACCCATTGCCTGCTTTACAGTTCCATGATCGATCAGGCACTCGCAAATCGCAAACCGCTCTACATCGAAAATATTGCGAATTACAAAGGCCTCCCCTCAGTCACTGGTCTCCAGTCAATCCTGATTATCCCGCTCCAGGCAAAAACCCAGGCCAACGGAATAATATACCTCGGCTCGCTCAAAACTTGCGCCTTCTCAGCCGGCGAGATAAACACCCTCTACACCACCGGCTCGCTCGCCGCACTCCACATGGAAAATCTCGAACTCTCCCGCACCGCCCGCCAGCATCAGCGCCTCTCCGACGCGGGCCAGACCGCCGCCAATCTTTCGCACACAATTAAAAATATCATCCAGGCCATCGGCGGCGCAACAGAAGTAATGGACTTCGCATTCGAAAAAAACCAGATCCCACGCGCACGCTCAAGCTGGGAAATTCTCAAAAAGAACGTCAACCGGATAAAAAAATTCAGCCTGGACATGCTCGCCCTCACACGCGAAACAAAGGCGATTTTCACAAACTGCCGCTTCAATAATCTCGTCGAATCCGCAGTCGAATCCCTCAAAGCTTCCGCCGCCGAAAAACACGTTGCCATCGACCTCCAGATGGACACCGCCATCCCCGAAGGCCAGCTCGATGTTGACAAGATGCACGATGTCATACTTAATCTCGTTATGAACGCCATTGACGCCGTCGAACCAGAAAAAGGCCACATCT
>Ga0208789_1001888_pt1 | contig 10325 bp, 4 predicted proteins | sample Methanotroph_Enr_FD_187368 | JGI IMG/M metagenome (GOLD analysis project Ga0208789, IMG submission 187368) | Enriched soil microbial communities from Old Woman Creek wetland in Ohio, USA - Methanotroph_Enrichment_5 (SPAdes) (version 2) | ecosystem: Environmental > Terrestrial > Soil > Wetlands...
TAGCTCAGTCGGTTAGAGTGCCGGCCTGTCACGCCGGAGGTCGCGGGTTCGAGCCCCGTCAGCCCCGCCAAGAAAAAAGGGTCCCACCAGGGACCCTTTTTTCTTGGCGGAACAGAAGGCGGGCTCGAACCCGCCCCGGCCACGCGTGCGTGGCCGGGATCCAGCGTCGAGTGGGCTGGCCACCCCGTCGCAGAGGCCCTCCGGGGGAGGGCCGGAGCAGGGGTGACCAGTCGAGTGGGATCGCGGAGGCTGGGCTCAATGCCCTGCCGGAGCGAGACCGGGGGACGCAAGCCCGAAGGGCGCGGCGGGCCCGTTCGAGCCCCCGCCCGCAAGGGTCCCGATGAAGGGCGGAGAACGGACTGCTCCCGCGATTTCCTGGGCTTGACCCGAGGCAACAGGTCCCTCACCGGGAACCGTTTCATGCACCACCTCGGCGGAGCGCGTGCCCGGCGTGGGCCCGCGCCGGGGGCGGTCCCGCGGGACTTCCCTGTCTTTTCCGGAGCAAACCGATAGACTGGAAGGCTTGGAACAGCCATGAAACTTCCCCTCGTCGCCCTCTGCGGACGCCCGAACGTGGGCAAGTCCACCCTCTTCAACCGGCTCACCCGCAGCCGGGCGGCCCTGGTCCACGACCTGCCGGGCATGACCCGCGACCGCAGCTACGGCCGTGTGACCTGCCTGGACGAGGAGGGACAGGCCCTGGAGGTCTTCGAGCTGGTGGACACCGGCGGCCTCGACTTCGAGGGCGACGATGTCATCACCCAGGGCATCACCCGCATGGCCGAGGCCGCCCTGGGCGAGGCCCACGTGGCGATCCTCCTGGTGGACGGGCACGACGGCCTGACGGCGGGGGACGAGGAGATCGCCGCCCGACTGCGGCGCCTGGGCAAGCCGACGCTCCTCGTCATCAACAAGCTGGACGGCATGAAGGGCGGTGCGCCGGACGGCGGCTTCTACGGCCTGGGATTCGACGCCGTGCTCGCCATCTCCGCCGCCCACGGCGCCGGGGTTCCCGAGCTGCTCGAGGCCCTGCGGACCCGCCTGCCCTTCCACCGGACCCCCGAGGAGGCCGCGGCCCACGACCCCTCCGAGGAGCTTCGCTTCGCCCTCATCGGCCGCCCCAACGTGGGCAAGTCCTCCCTCACCAACCGCCTGCTGGGCTACGAACGCAGCCTCGTGAGCGAGGTGGCCGGCACCACGCGGGATACGGTGGACACGGTCTTCCACGTGAAGGACAAGGTCTTCCGGATGATCGACACGGCGGGCATCCGCAAGAAGGGCAAGACCCACGAAGGGGCCGAGAAGCTCAGCATCCTCAAGGCCAAACAGGCCATGGCCCGGGCGGATGTGAGTCTCCTCCTGCTGGACGCGGTGGAGGGCGCCACGCACCAGGACGCCGTCATCGCCGGCTACGCCCAGGAGGCCGGCGCGGCCGTGATCCTCGTGGTGAACAAGTGGGACCTGGTGGAGAAGGACACCCACACCATCTATGGCGCGGAGGAGGACCTCCGGCGGAGCCTCGGATTCCTCCACCACGCGCCCATGATCTTCCTCTCGGCGCTGACCGGACAGCGGGTGTCCAAGCTCTTCGGGATGATCGAGCAGCTGGCCGCGGCCCATGCCCAGCGCGTGTCCACGGGCGAGCTGAACCGCTTCCTGCGGGAATCCGTGGCGGCCATGAGCCCCCATGCCGTGGACGGCAAGCTCCCCAAGCTCTACTTCATGACCCAGGTGGGCGTGCGGCCCCCCAGTTTCGTCATCAAGGCCAACACGGACCGCAGCCTGCACTTCAGCTACGTGCGCTACCTGGAGAACCGGCTCCGGGAGCAGTTCGGCTTCCACGGGGTCCCCCTGCGCCTGAGCATCCAGAAGAAGCAGAAGGACGAGGAGGGCCCCTCCGAGTCCGCCAAGGTCCGGAAGATCCTCGACGTGGGCGAAGGCCTCAAGCCCGGGCGGAAGGCCACGTCCCAGGGGGCCGAGGGGCCGCGCCGTTCGGGGGCGCCCCGCAAGCGGAGAACCTCGCGCCCCTAGGTTCACAGGCTGGTGCAGGGAACGGATCGGGGCTACTGTCGGAACATCATTCCGAGTCCGAGTCTCCATGCCACCCGCCGCGCAGCCCGCCCAGCCCTCCAAGCCGGCCCCGAAGTCCCCGTCTGAGCCCGTCCTGCGCACGGCCGTGCGCGCCACCGGGCTGATGGCGCTCGTGGGGGCGGGCCCCCTGGCCCTCCTCCATCCCCTGGGGGTGCGGATCGTGTGGGCCGTGGCCGTGGCGGCCCTGCCCCTGGGGATCGTCCTGGCCGGCTACCACGCCTGGCGCCGGGTCTGTCCCCTCGCCTTCTTCGCCACCCTGGGCCAGCGCCTGAAGCGCCAGGGCAGGCGCAAGGCCGGGGAGTGGCTGGGCCGGCACCATCTGGACGTGCAGGCAGCCCTCCTGGCCGCGGCCCTGGCCTTCCGCCACCTCGGCGCCAACGACGCGCCCTGGGCCCTGGCCCTCCTCTTCGCGGCCGTGATCCTCGCCGCCCTGACCGTCGGCTTCCTCTGCACGGGGAAGACCTGGTGCAACCACCTCTGCCCCGTGGGCCTGGTGGAGAAGCTCTACCTGGAACCCACGCAGCTCGCCGCCCCCGAGGGCAACTCCCAGTGCGCGGCGTGCACGGCCTGCAAGAAGAACTGCCCGGACATCGATCTCGAGCAGGCCTACTGGAAGGAGGCGGACCTGCCCGCCCGCCGCCGGGCCTACTTCCTCTGGCCCGGCCTGGTGCTCGGCTACTTCGTCTATCCCTGGCTGGCTTCCGGGACGTGGAACGCCTATGGCGCACGCGCCTGGGCGCCCGCCGGCCCCCTCCCGGGGCTCCTGTCGCCGGGCCTCTTCTTCGCGCCCCAGGTTCCGAGGATCCTCGCCGTCCCGTCCACACTGGCGGCCTTCGCCCTGCTGAGCTGGGGGGGCTTCCGGCTCGTGGAGGCCACCTTCCGCCGGACTGGCCTCGAGGAAGGTCAGGCCCGCCATCGCACCATGGCGCTCGCGGCCTTCGTGGGCTTCCTCCTGTTCTACGGATTCGCCGGACGGGCGGTCCTCGCCCTCCTGCCGGATTGGCTGGGCGATGTCCTCGGCGTGGGCGTGGTCATGGCCGCCACCCTGGTGCTCCTGGGGCGCTGGCGGCGCACCGAGGCGGACTTCGTCCATGAGAAGTTCGCCCGCGGCCTCCTGAAGCGGTGGGAGTGGGGCGACACGCCCCCCACGGACAACCTGAGCGACCTCTACCTGCTCCACCAGGAGCGTATCCAGCAGAAGGAGGCCCGCCTCGCCGCCTACAAGGCCACGATCCGCGATCTGCTGGCGGAGGGCGTGGTCAACCAGGGGAACCTGCGGGTGCTGGCGCGGATGCGGATGGAGCTGGGCATCCCGGACAAGGATCACGAGAAGGCGCTGTCCGAGCTGGACCTGGAGGACCGGCGGCTCCTCGACCCCGCCTACCAGGGCAGCATGGAGAAGCAGCTTCAGCTGGACCAGTACCGGCAGGAGCTGGAGATCCTACTCCTCGACGGCGCCGGGAGCCCTCCCCCGCCGGCGGTGCTGGACGCGCTCCGGCGCGCCCACCGGATCGGCGACGACGAGCACGAGGCCCTCCTGGGGGACCTGCGCGGGGAGGCCGGACCGATCCGGGCCCGGCTTCGAGTCCCCGTGGACACTCTCCTGGACCTCCACCGCGACGGCCGGGCGGCGGACCGGATGGAATCCGGATGGGCCTCGGAAGGACGCATCGCCCCCGCGCGGGCCCGCCGGCTGGCCTTCCTCCGCCACGTCCTCCGCTGGCGACGTCGGCAGCAGTTTGAACAGGTGCTGCACCTCCTGGACCTGCTGCCCGGCGCAGGGGACCTCGGGCCCCTGCGCCGGCTGCTGGCCCCGCTCACCCCAGATACGGAGCGGGAACTGCTCCAGCGACTGGGGGCCATGGGGGACCAGGGGCCGGCGGCCGCCGAGCTGGCCCCCCTGGCCGACCTCCCCACCTCGGTGACGGAACCCGGCCCGCCCCTCCGCCGGGCCGCCGGGGACGCCTCCCCCTACCTGCGGGCCGCGGCCCTCGCCCTGATGGCCGACCCGAGCGATCCTGCCTCCGAGGCCACCCTGCGGTCCGCCCTGCTGGATCCCAGCCCCCTCGTCCGGGACACCGTCCAGTCGGTCCTCGGCGCCTCGCCAGATCTGGACGACATCGCCCAGTCGGTGGTGGAGGAGGACGAGCAGGCCTGGCTGCTCCGGGCGGCCGTACAGGCGCTGCCGGGGCCCCGGGGACCGAGTCGCGCCGGCCAGACGACGCTCCGCCATTCGGTTGCCACCCTGAGCCGCCTCGCAACCCCCGGCGCCCCCCTGGCCGCCCTCGAGAAGCTGATGTTCCTCCACGGGGCATCCCTCTTCGCGGACCTCGATCCGGATGATCTGGAAGTGCTGGCCCGATCCGCCCAGGAGCGGCGCTGGGCCCCGGGGGACGCCCTCTGCCGCCAGGGGGAGTGGTCGGAGGATGTCTTCATCCTCCTCCGAGGAACCGTCCGCGCCTGGGTCGCGGATCCCCAGGGCCAGGCCCGGACGCTGGGGGACTCCTCCGGAGGTGCCTGTCTGGGCGAGATGGCGGCCCTGGACCCCTCGCCGCGCACGGCCACCCTCACGGCCCTCACGGAGGTCACGGCCCTGGTCCTGGATGGAAGGGCCTTCCGGGACACCCTCCAGGCCCGGCCCGAGGTGGGCGAGGGTGTGCTCCGGGTCCTCACCCGCCGCCTCCGGTCACTCATCCACGACGTCCAGACAGGGGCCTGAACGCCGGGGCGAGGCGCATCCAGGGGTGTCCCCCTTCGGAAAAACACTCAAACAACTCCAGCATTGGCAGCGCTTGCGGCATAGATTTTCAAACAGAAACCATTATTCAAAAAATTAACATCGCTTAACTTGAGGCCGGCCGGGTGGCGCCCTGAAGCTGGGCCCATCCCCCGTTCTTTCACCCTCGGCTCACGGGAGCCCGTCAAGGTTCCCGCGAGTGCCGCCCCGGTCCAGGCCAGGTGCGGCTTTCCCCCACACCTATAGGAGTTGTCCATGGCGACGACCCGTGGCCGCTTGGCCCTGACCACCCTTTCCGCGGCGCTGGCCGCCGGCGCCCTCTGCGCCGCGTCCAATCCCCAGGAATCCCTGCGCGTGAACGCCGCGGCCCAGCGGCTCATGGCCCAGCGCACCCAGCTCGGCCTCGACGCCGACGCCGCCTTCCGGCTCCGGGCCTCCCAGACCGATGAGCTCGGCCAGACCCACGGCCACTTCCAGCAGATGTACAAGGGCGTGCGCGTGTGGGGCGGCGACGCCATCACCCACGTGGACCGGGAGGGCAATCCCCTGCCCCTCACCAACGAGCTGAAGCGGAACATCCTCCTCAACGTCACGCCCTCCATGGGGGCGGACGAGGCGATGGCCGTCGTGAACCGCGACCTGGCCCCCCAGGGCCCCTATGCCTACGCCCCCACCTCCGAGCTGGTGGTCGTGCCCGAGATGGTGGACGTGGTCCGCCCCCATGGCCCCCGCGCCGTGGACCACGAGCTCAGCGCCACGGACGTGACCCGCCAGGTCCTGCGCTACACCCTCGCCTACCACATCCACACCGAGCTGGAGAACGACCAGGACGGCATCAGGCACACCGACTACCTCATCAACGCCCACACCGGCGCCCTCCTCAAGAAGTGGGACACCCTGCACACCACCGCCGCCACGGGCACCGGCAACAGCCAGTACAACGGCACCGTCTCCCTGCCCACGAACTACACGGGCAGCACCTATGAGCTGCGCGACATGACCCGCGGCTCCGGCGGCTCCTTCGGCAACAACGTGGTCACCAACATGGCCCACGCCTCCACCACCTCCACGGCCACCGGCACCCTCTACACCGATGCCGACAACACCTGGGGCGACGGGGCGAACTACGTGGAGGGTTCCTCCACCACCGCCGCCAACGGCGAGACGGCCGCCGTGGACGCCATGTTCGGCATGATCAAGTCCTGGGACTTCTACAAGAACGTCTTCGGCCGGAACGGCATCGACGGCAACGGCACCGCCACCTACAGCCGCGTGCACATCAGCAACAGCTACGACAACGCCTTCTGGTCCGACAGCTGCTTCTGCATGACCTACGGCGACGGCTCCAGCTTCACCACCCTGACCGCCCTCGACGTGGCCGGCCACGAGATGAGCCACGGCGTCTGCGCCCGCACGGCGAACCTCACCTACTCCGGCGAGTCGGGCGGCCTGAACGAGTCCAACTCCGACATCTTCGGCACCATGATCGAGTTCTACGCCCGGGGCGGATCGGGTTCCACCATCGGCAGCACCGGCGGCAACTGGACCATCGGCGAGCAGCTCTCCGCCACCCCCCTGCGCTACATGTACAAGCCCAGCCTGGACGGCTCCAGCCCCGACGCCTGGTCTTCCACCGTCGGCAACCTCGACGTGCACTACTCCAGCGGCCCCATGAACCGCTGCTTCTACTTCCTGAGCCAGGGCGCCACCACCAGCGGCAACACCAGCACCACCTACCTGCCCAGCGGCATGACCGGCATCGGCAATGATGCCGCCGCCCGCATCTGGTTCCGGGCCCTCACCACCTACATGACCTCCAGCACCAACTACGCCGGGGCCCGCACCGCCTCCATCAGCGCCGCCAAGGACCTCTACGGCGCCGGCAGCGCCCAGGAGCAGGCCGTGTGGAACGCCTTCCACGGCATCAACGTGGGCGCCGCCTGGACCAGCGGAAGCACCGACACCACCGCCCCCACCGTGTCCGCCACGGAGAGCGGCACCACCGGCACCATCACATTCAGCGCCACCGCCTCGGACAACGTGGGCGTGAGCAAGGTGGAGTTCTACGTGGACGGCGTGCTGAAGGGCACGGACACCGCCAGCCCCTACAGCATGACCTTCGACAGCACCACCCTGACCAACGGCAGCCACACCCTCACCGCCAAGGCCTATGACGCCGCCGGCAACGTGGGCACCTCCACCGCCGTCAGCTTCAGCACCAGCAACACCACCACCAGTTCCGAACTGATGGTGAACGGCGGCTTCGAGAGCGGCACCACCCCCTGGGTGGGTACCACCGGCGACATCGGCGCCTGGACGGGCGAGGCCGCCCACGCAGGCACCCGCTGCGCCTGGCTCTGCGGAAACGGCTCCACCGCCACGGAGACCCTCTACCAGCAGGTGGCCATCGCCAGCACGGCCACCAGCGCCACCCTGACCTTCTGGCTGCACATCGACACAGCCGAAACCACCACCGCGACCGCCTACGACAAGCTGACGGTCCAGGTGCTGAGCAGCACCGGCACGGTCCTGAAGACGCTGGCCACCTACTCGAACCTGAACAAGAACACCGGCTATGCCCAGAAGAGCTTCGATCTCTCCGCCTACAAGGGCCAGACGGTCCGGGTCTACTTCAAGGGCACCGAGGACAGCAGCCTGCAGACCTCCTTCGTCATCGACGACGTGAGCCTCCAGGTCAAGTAGCCGATCTCGGCTTCCACCAAGGGCCGCCCCGCCGGGGCGGCCCTTCCTGCGTACGGGCGCGCCGGTGGGACCATCTGCAAGCCTCGCAAAACGCTGCATTTACGGGCAGAAACTTAACATCACTTAACTTGCCGGATCCGGATCGGACAACAGAACCTGAGACTCGCTTTCCCGTTCTTTCACCCTTCCCGACCGCAGCGGATCTCCGACGGAGGCGCAGGCCTCCTCCAGGTCCCCGCCCGCACCGTTCCATCACCCCACAGGAGTTGCCCATGGCGACCACCCGGGGCAGGCTCGCCCTGTCCTACCTCGCTGCCACCCTCGCTGCCGGAGCGCTGTGCGCCGGTGCCAATCCCCAGGAATCCCTGCGGGTAACCACCGCCGCAAGCCGCCTGCTGGCCCAGCGGCCCCAGCTCGGCCTGGATGCGGACAACGACTTCCATCTGGGTCGCGCGCACACCGACAGCCTGGGCGAGACCCACGGCCACTTCCAGCAGATGTACAAGGGCGTGCGGGTGTGGGGGGGTGACGTGATCACCCACACGGACCGCGAGGGCAACCCCCTGCCGTCCACCAATGCCCTCAAGCGCAACATCCACCTGAACGTCCTGCCCTCCCTCGGGGCCGACGAGATCCTCGCCATCGTCCACCAGGATCTGAATCCCAAGGGCGACTATGCCACCGCGCCGACCACGGAGCTGGTGGTGTATCCCGAGACCGTGACCGTGACCCGCCCCGGCCGGCGCAGCCTCGACGGCGAGGTCAACGCCGAGGACGTGACCCGGCAAGTGCTCCGCTACACCCTCGCCTACCACGTTCACACCGCCCTGGAGAACGGCGTCGAGGAGACGGCCCACACCGACTACCTCATCAACGCCCACACCGGCGCCATCCTCAAGAAGTGGAATACCCTGCACACCTCCGCGGCGGTGGGCACCGGCAACAGCCAGTACTCCGGCACGGTGCAGATCAACACCAACAGCACCGCCTCGGGCTATGAGCTGCGCGACATGACCCGTGGGACGGGCGGCACCTTCGGCAACAACGTGGTGACCGACCTGGCCCACGCCACCAGCGGCAATGGCACCATCTACACCAACAGCACCAACACCTGGGGCGACGGGGCCAACTACAACGGCGGCAGCACCACCTCCGCCAACGGCCAGACGGCCGCCGTGGACGCCGCCTACGGCATCCAGGCCACCTGGGACATGTACAAGAACGTCCTGGGCCGCAACGGCATCGACAACACCGGCAAGGCCTCGTACCTCCGCGTGCACTACAGCTCCGCCTACGACAACGCCTTCTGGGACGACACCTGCTTCTGCATGACCTTCGGCGACGGCAGCCAGTTCAAGTCCCTGGAATCCGTGGACGTGGCCGGCCACGAGATGAGCCACGGCGTCTGCGCCACCTCGGTCCCCGGCGGCCTCACCTACTCCGGCGAGTCGGGCGGCCTGAACGAGTCCAACTCGGACATCTTCGGCACCATGGTGGAGTTCTACGACCTGGGCGGCGGCGAGGCGGCCCACGCCACCACCATCCCCGCCACAGGCGGCAACTGGACCATCGGCGAGCAGCTCGAGACGTCCAGCTTCCCCACGCCCCTGCGCTACATGTACAAGCCCAGCAAGGACGGCACGTCGCCGGACGCCTGGTCCAGCAGCATCGGCAGCCTGGACGTGCACTACTCCAGCGGCCCCATGAACCGCTGCTTCTACTTCATGAGCCAGGGCGCGAGCGGCACCTCCTCCAGCGACTACTACAGCTCGTACACGCCGGCCGGCTTCTCGGGCGTGGGCAACGACCACGCCGCCCGCATCCACTACCGGGCCCTGACCACCTACTACACCTCCAACGAGACCTACGCCCAGGCCCGCAACGCGGAGATCAGCGCCGCCAAGGACCTCTACGGCGCCGGCAGCCCCGAGGAGCAGGTGGTGTGGAACGCCTTCGCGGCCATCAACGTGGGTTCGGCCTGGTCCAGCACCCCGCCGCCGCCTTCCAATACCTTCACGGAGACCGAGCCCAATGACTCCGTCGCCGCGGCCAACACGGTGGCGCGCACCTTCACCGGCATCCAGGGCGGCCTCTCGGTCTCCACGGACAAGGATTTCTTCGCCCTGACCATGAACCCCGGCGAGACCCTCGCCATCGCCATGACCGGCCCCTCCGGCGCCGACTGGGACCTCAAGCTCGTGGACGCCTCCGGCACCCAGCTCGCCATCTCCCAGGGCAGCACCACCACCGAGAACCTCAGCTACACCAACAGCGGGACGACCACCAAGACCGTCTACGCGAACGTCTACCCCTACAGCGGCACGTCCGCCACGCCCTACAACCTGGCCCTGACCTACTCCGGCGGCACCACGCCCCCGCCCGCGGACACCCAGGCCCCCACCGTCTCGGCCACCGAGAGCGGCACCAGCGGCACCGTCACCTTCAGCGCCACCGCCTCGGACAACGTGGGCGTGGCCAAGGTGGAGTTCTACGTCGACAACGTCCTGAAGGGCACGGACACCGCCAGCCCCTACACCATGACGCTGGACAGCACCACCCTGGCCAACGGCAGCCACAGCCTCGTGGCCAAGGCCTATGACGCCGCCGGCAACGTGGGAACCTCCACGTCCGTCGCCTTCTCGGTGAGCAACACCACCCCGCCCCCCTCCTCCGAACTCGTCGCCAACGGCGGCTTCGAGAGCGGCGCCACGGGCTGGAGCGGCACCACGGGCGACATCGGCACCTTCACCGGCGAAGCCGCCCACACCGGCACGAAGAACTGCTGGCTCCTGGG
>Ga0208789_1001889_pt1 | contig 10322 bp, 9 predicted proteins | sample Methanotroph_Enr_FD_187368 | JGI IMG/M metagenome (GOLD analysis project Ga0208789, IMG submission 187368) | Enriched soil microbial communities from Old Woman Creek wetland in Ohio, USA - Methanotroph_Enrichment_5 (SPAdes) (version 2) | ecosystem: Environmental > Terrestrial > Soil > Wetlands...
TGGCAATTGACAGTGAATTGACCCCTTCTAAATCCCACTTATCAAACCACCGTTCGACTGTTTTTCTTTCAACATCAAAAATCATCGTCAAATCTTTAATCGTACGCTTTTGATGTGATAAAAGAAGGCTTTGACTACGTTTTCTTACGGTATTATTGGTACTAGTTTTGACAAGCAATTCTAATAGCTCAATATCCTCTGTTTTTAGTTTTATATATCTCATATTGAGACAAATATACGAATATTATCGCACAACACCAAATAAATGGTGTATTATATTATTCCAACTACTTAAAAGTATTTTCGGGAAATATTGTTTAAACAGGAAGATGACAAGTTGATAAGTAAAGGTCAAGATATAACCTACTACAATTTTCATTTAAAATTAACAAATTCTTATTTAGTCATTATTCTTTTCTCAAATTTTTACAAAACGGACAACACAGTTATTTATTTTTAAAATATAAACTCCTTTAGCAAGCTTGTCAACAATAGCTTTATTATCGTTGATAATTGATTTCATAACCATTTTTCCTTCCATGCTATAAATTTCCACTGGGTTTTCAGCAGTATGTAAATTTCTAATTATCAGTTCATCTTTTACCGGATTCGGATAAACAACCAGGTTATTATCATTCCGTATTTCTTCAGTTGCACTGGACAAATTAGCCTTAAAACGCGCTACATCCCACGACGAATAATTATTTCTCACCACAAAATAATCCAGTGAATCAATCTCAATAGCTATAGTATAACCCTGAAAATAACCATAATCAATATCGCCGGTATGCTTATTTACGGCAGCCATACTTCCCCACATCGTTCCGGGCATTGTGGTTGCTGGAACTGTCGCTGCACCCCAGGCAAATTCGGTATTGGTTCCATAGGAGAGCGAAGATGTCTGCAAAAACAAACTTTTGCCCATTTCAGCCGAATTTACTTTCGGATTATCAATATAATCTGTTTCAAAAGTGGTTACCGGTCCGAGCACCCTTCCCCAAAGCAAAGTGCCGCCTGGCGAAACCTTAGCACACAAGGTATTCGAAGTGCCATTTTTACTGTTTCGCTTGGCAAAAGTACTTCCCATAAAATCGATACTATTCGGATAAAATCCGGAAGTAAAATAAAAGTTATCATCCTTATCATGTAGCATATTATAAGGGTATCTATTGGAATAATAGATGTTACAATTGATTGGATACACCCAATTAAACGCACCGTTGCTCCCCGAAATATTAGCTATGAACCGGTTATAAAACTGATCGCCGGAGGTCTGCGGAAAACTGCCCATGGTACCGTTATACTCGCCATACAAATAGAGCGAACCATTTGACAATGCATGGATATAGCGCGGATTTTCATTTCCACTGTACAAATATGTCTTTCCAAACTGAACAGCACCTGCCGGATTTAGTTTATACAGAAAGATATCGCTGTATGAATAATCGTAAGCACTGGATATAGTATCATTTTTTACCACAATGCCATCAAGGCTCATGGCTCCTGTTACATAACTGATGTATCCGGTAATATACAGATTCTGGGAACCATCCACCTCAAAAAGTACATTTTGAATATAAGATGGGGTAATCAGATTCGTTTGCTTTTTGTAAACAAATTCGCCCTGGGCATTCTCTTTGTAGGCAAAAATCAGCATTCCGCCTACAGACCCAACAGTGACAACCTGGTTATTATCAACATACAGGTTTGAAGAAGTTACCGTTCCACACAAATACAAATTACCGGAGGAGTCGAACTGGGGCGTTACGGTCAAACCCTGCTGGTCAGGGGCATATACAAACCGTACTTTACTCCACAAACGGGTTGAAGGATTGAAAGTTGCCACAACCAGATTCGGTTTCATATCACTTCTGAAAGTGAAAGTCTGGCTACCCAGCGAAAGTGTCGTTCCATTTTGAAAATCGCCACGGGCAACAATGCATATATTGCCATTAGGATCCTTAACGGTAGATTCGATATTAGTTAACGGTACCGTTTGACTACCCAAATTAGAATTCCAAACAATTTCACCCGTACTGGTTTTAAACTGGAGCATAAGTCCGGCATTTCCGGCAGCCGTGTACGTTTTACTGCCATAAGTCAGATCGCCCGCCTGGCAAACAAATGCATACACATTTTCTTTTGAATTATCAGCAACAAACTGAATTGCAGAATAATAAATACTCGTTCCCAGGCTATTATTATACTGTTGAACCAGGTATTTTTCGTAAGGCAGTGGAGTTTGTGCAACAGACAATAAATTGGCTGCTAAAACAACATAGATAGTTGTAAATAATTTTTTCATAATTGTATAGTTTTAGAGTTTATAATGCAGAAACTAATTCAAGGTAATTTACAAGGTTTTAAAAACACAAAAATAGTAAATATTATTACTGTTGTGTAAAATAATGTTTAAATAATGAGTTTTGATATAGCAATATAAAAATTGAATAAAACATCAACCGACACAATTTAAAAAACATATTTAAGGAATCAACGATTTTCAATTTTCAAAACCTTTCATTTGTTGGATAAACCCCATTTTTTAATTACTTTTGAGTTCATTTTTATTAAACGCACCTAACAACGACAGATTCAACACAAAACCATGAATATCAATCAATTCAACAATATATTCTTCATCGGGGTGGCCGGTACCGGAATGAGTGCCATTGCCCAATATCTGCAAGGTATTGGTAAAAAAGTAAGTGGTAGCGACCGTTATTTTATGCCGGATACGCCCAACGAGACCAAAGAAAAACTGGAAGCAGAGGGAATCAAATGCTTTTTGCAGGACGGAAGCGGTATCAATGCAGAAACCGATTTGGTAGTAGTTTCTACCGCCATCGAGGACACGGTTTTTGAAGTAAAAAAAGCCAGAGAGCTGAACATTCCCATCCTGAAACGTTCGCAGGTATTGGCATTGATTGCCGAAAGCAAAAAAACAATTGCCGTAGGCGGTACATCGGGCAAAAGCACCACTTCGGCCATGATTTTTGATATTATGCAATTTGCGGGTATGGAACCAAGCATTATCAGCGGCGCCGGACTGACAAGCATTATCCGTGAAGGAAAAATAGGAAATGCCAAAGTAGGGAAAGGCGAATGGTTGGTAATTGAAGCCGACGAAAGCGATGGTTCCATTGTGCAGTACCATCCTGAAATAGGGTTGCTATTGAACATTGACAAAGACCACCAGGAAATTGATGAGTTGATGACTATTTTCGGTACATTCCGCGACAATACAAAGGGACTGTTTATCACGAATCGTTCCAACCGGTTAGCCACAGAACTCTCGATAAATGCAGAAAATGATTTTGCTGCCGAAAAATCGATAACAGCAGGTTTCATTGGCAATGATTTCGTTCAGAATGGTTTGCAGATTCAGTTTAGCGTAAATGGCACCACTATAAAAATGAATACCGTTGGCAAACACAATATGGAAAATGCACTGGCTGCTATTGCTGTGGTAAACACACTGGGAGTCAGCCTACATACTTGTGCTGAAGCGTTAGTCCATTACGAGGGCATTTATCGCCGCCACCAGATTATAGGTGAGAAAAATGGTGTATTGCTCGTTGACGATTACGCCCATAATCCGGCCAAATGTGCTGCCTCCATTTCGGCCTGCCAACCTATTGCTCCAAAAGTAATTGCTTGGTTCCAGCCACATGGCTATGGTCCTACCCGATTCCTGCGGAATGATTTTGTACAGGAAATTGCAGCCGTCTTGCGTCCGGAAGATGAAATATGGATGAGCGAGATTTTCTATGCCGGAGGTTCGGCTGTGAAAGACATTTCGGCTAACGACCTGATAACAGATATTCAGAAACTGGGTAAAAAAGCTTTCTTTGTGGAAGACAGAAATGATTTGGTTGAAGCAATGAAACCACATTTTACAGAACCAACCGTATTACTGCTGATGGGTGCCCGCGATCCGGGTTTGGAAACATTTGCGAAAGAAGTGTTTGAGAAATTGTAACTCCCGCTTTTAAATTTTCTACTTTTTTATATTCAGCAAGACAGGAAAAGTCTTATTCTGTTGAAGGTGTTATTTTTGTTCCGAAATAGTAAACAAGAATATGGAAACTATGAGTTCGACAAAACTGGAGTATCAAAAACGGATTAACATCATTGTAAATTACATCAACAGCCACTTAGCTGAAGAGTTGAATTTAGCCGTTCTGGCCGAGATCTCAAACCTGTCGCCCTTTCATTTTCACAGGATTACCCGAGCTTTTCTGAATGAACCGATTGGCGCATACATCACGCGTTTACGCCTCGAAAAAGGGGCTGAACAACTACGATTTACAAGCCTTCCCATTCAGGAAATAGCCTATAATGTTGGATACGAGCTTCCGTCGTCATTCTCTAAAGCTTTCAGAATCTTGTTTAATGTTTCACCAATTGAGTTTAGAAACAATAAAAAATTCAAGATTATGGAACAAAAAAAGACAAATCACGACCTAAATCTGAAGGGTCCAAAAATTATTCAGATGCCAGAAAAAACAGCCATTTATGTTCGTTTGACAGGTGATTACCGCAATCTGGATTACAGTGAAGCATGGAAAAAACTTTGGGAACAAGTAAAAGAGCAAAAATTATTTTCGGCAGGTATTGAACATATCGGTTTAAGCCACGACGATCCACATGTTACAGATGCCGATAAGTTACGATATGATGCTTGTCTTGTTATTCATAAACCGGCAAAACCAATTGGAGAAGTTGGAGTAAAAGTTATTGAGGGTGGAAAATTTGCCTGCTTCTTGTATCAGGGGACTTACAAACATCTCGATGAGGTTTATGATTACATTTATTATAAATGGCTGATTGAAAGCGGAATTGAATTAAGAAATGCTCCATGCTTTGAAAAATATATCAGCAATCCCAATCAGGTCGAAGAAAACAAACTGAAAACAGAGATTTATATTCCAATTGTATAAATTATCTATAAGAGGCTGTATCAAAAGAATTTGCGAACGCAAAAAACGCAAAAAAACATCAATCAACACAAATTTATTATGCTGGCATTCTGCATATTACATCATTTTAGACATGTCTTATTTGCGAAAATTTGCGTGTTTTGTGTTATTTGCGTGCTTTTGAGACAGCCTCTTTAAACCATTTTCTCAAATGCCAGCCACAATTTATCATCTTCGGGCACAGGAGCCGTAATCTGAATGAGTTGTTTGGAAACGGGATGAATAAATTCCACATTGCGGGCATGAAGACTGATGCCACCATTCGGATTGGAGCGTGCAAAACCGTATTTTAGATCACCTTTAATCGGGCAACCCATCTTGGCGAGTTGGCAACGGATTTGGTGGTGACGGCCGGTTTCCAGATGCACTTCCAACAGATAATAAGTATCGGAATGGGCAATCAGCTTGTAACTTAACGCAGCTGCTTTCGCATTCGGCACCATCTTTTCGTGCGCCACCGACTTATTTTGTTTCTCGTTACGCACCAGAAAATGCTCCAGGCGTCCTTCCGGTTGTGCCGGTTTTTCTTTTACAATGGCCCAATAAGTTTTCTTTACCTGCTGAGTCTTAAACATGTCATTCAGGCGGGCAAGGGCTTTGCTTGTTTTGGCAAAAAGCACTACGCCACTCACCGGGCGGTCCAACCGATGCGTCACCCCGCAAAACACTTCACCAGGTTTGTTATATTTTTCTTTCAGAAACTTTTTGATAGTTTCCGAAAGTGGTTCATCGCCGGTTTTATCGCCCTGTACAATTTCCGAACAGGTTTTATTGACGGCAATGATATGGTTATCTTCGTATAGAACTGTCATAAATACCCCTAACCCCTAAAGGGGAACTTAGTTAGTATGTTTAATTTGTAATTTCGATAAAAAATCAATAGAAAAAGCTATTCCAATTCCCCTTTAGAGCTTGTCCGTCAACTGACGGAGCTTAGGGGTTTACCCAATTAATGAATCAACAATCCCGCGTTGACGAACGGCTTCGTAGATAAGCACACCTGCCGCAACCGACACATTCAACGAATCAATAGTTCCTAACATAGGAATGCTCACCATTTCGTCGCAAAGTCGTAAGCGATCCGGTGAAACACCTTCATCTTCCGATCCCATAATAATTCCGATAGGCTCCGAAAGAACAGCTTCCGTGTAGTTTTTTGTTGCTTTTTCGCTGGCTGCGACGAGTTTAATTCCTGAAGCAACTAAGAATTTCAGTGCATTTCCCAGATTTTCCTCGCGGCAAACAGGAATGGAAAGCAACGCTCCGGCCGACGTTTTAATAGCATCAGCATTAATAGACGCACCTCCTTTGGTTGGAATAACAATTGCATCAACACCGGCACATTCACACGTACGGGCAATGGCACCAAAGTTGCGCACATCAGTCACACCATCGAGTACCACAATGAATGGCATGCGGCCTTCTTCGTAAATAGTAGGGATAATATCTTCGATGCGCTGGTAAGCCACCGGCGAAATAAAAGCAATGGCTCCCTGGTGGTTTTTCACCGTCATTTTGTTCAGCTTTTCGAGCGGAACATATTGCACAGGCACCTGCAACCCATTGAGGGCAGCAAATAATTCGCGCGACAATTCGCTGGTCATATCGCGACGCATCAGAATTTTATCAATCTCTTTTCCGGCCTGAATGGCTTCAATTACGGCACGAATACCGAAAATCATGTCCTTCTCAGGACGTTGTTTGTTTTTGTAGTTTATCATTTTTATGTCTGATACCTTTAGCCGATAGACTGAAGGCCTTGTTTAATTTTTTAATTTCTCACTCAATTCCGAAATTATCATTTCACGTTCAAAAGAGAATGTTTTGTCTTTTTCGTTTAATAGATAATAGATCTGAAGTGTTTTTTGGAAAAATCCATTGGCAAACCCGGCATTATCCTGCATCTGAAAAGCATATCCTGTTTCGTACGAAAGTTTTGCCAGCGCTTCCAGATAAGTAGATGTGTAACCGGCATCCCTTACTATTTGAACAAACTTTTCGACGGGCATAACCGCCAACTCTTCCACGTTGAAGTTGAGGAGTTCTTTATATGCTTCATCAGCCAACCGGATAGCATCTTCCGGAAACCCTTTGTCCCGCAAACCGATCATGGCTGCAATTACACGGCTGAGTTTTTCCAGATATTTCAGTAAATAATCTTCTTTAGGCATGGAAATTCAGTTATAAGTAAATAGTAAGCAGTTACCAGTAAGAATGTTACAAATGAGATTTTTCAAATCCAATTTGGGCTACAAAGATAGCTAAATAATTGTATTTCATTGCTATGCGATTCCAAATTATTGTAATTCATTATATTTCAAGCGCATGCGCAATTACGCATTATAATTCATTATTTATGAATTTCTTCCCTATCTTTGCATAAATTTTCAAACAGGAGCAATAAACCGGTGTGAATCTAAAATTGTACATCTAAAATCATAAATTAAAAAGAGTGTTTCAATCGCATATAGGAGAATTTGCCGCCCTGGGCGTTTCGGTTTGCTGGACTATGAGTGCCTTGTTTTTTGAGAAAGCAGGATACAAAATAGGTTCATTATCAGTCAATTTTATCCGGTTGCTTTTTGCCATCGGTTTTTTGGGAATTACCACATTTTTCAGTCGCGGGTTATTTTTCCCGACCGACGCCACGGGCTACCAATGGTTTTGGCTCGGTTTATCCGGTTTTATCGGTTTCTTCCTCGGCGACATGCTGCTTTTTCAGTCGTACATGGTTATCGGATCACGGACTGCGGCTTTGATTATGAGCCTTGCTCCTATGCTCACGGCTGTTATCGGTTGGTTTTTTCTGGACGAGATTCTTTCAGTCCAAAGCATCATTGCCATTGTAATAAGCATTAGCGGCATTATCCTGGCTATTTCAAACCGCAAGATGAAATTGGATATTCCCTTTAAAGGTTTTTTACTGGCGTTTGGCGGTGCAATGGGACAAGCGGTGGGATTGATTCTCAGCAAAAAAGGCATGGGGCATTACGATCCGGTTGCTGCCACACAAATCAGGGCATTGTTTGGATTAGTCAGCTTTGGAATACTGATAACCGCCATTGGCCGTTGGAACAAACTGGGACAAGCATTTACGCACACCAGTGCCATGAAATCAGTTACTGTTGGTGCTTTCTTTGGTCCGTTTGTAGGTGTGGCGTTAGGGCTTTTTGCCATTCAGCAAACCAAAACCGGCGTTGCTTCCACGCTTATGGGACTTGTACCGATATTTATCATTATACCTTCTGCCATCATGTTTAAAGAAAAAATAAGGCCGCAACAAGTGATTGGAGCCATTGTGAGTATTGCGGGGGCAACGTTGTTTTTCTTATAATATTTAGATTCAAGAGCCAAATTAGAGCCAAGATTTTAGACTTTAGATTATTAAGAGGCCGAAACTTCCGATATTAAAAATCCAGTTCTTGGCTCTTGGTTCTTGGCTCTTGGTTCTTGATTAATCAAATCACTCCCTGTGCCATCATGGCTTTTGCCACTTTCATAAATCCGGCAATGTTGGCACCTTTCACGTAGTTGACAAATCCATCGGGTTCGGTTCCATATTTCACGCACGATTCATGAATGCTCTGCATAATCTGTTGCAACCGGTTGTCCACTTCCTCTTTTTGCCAGCTAAGCTTCATGGCATTTTGCGACATTTCCAAACCGGAAACCGAAACACCGCCGGCATTGGCTGCTTTACCCGGAGCATACAGAATTTTATTCTTCAGGAATACTTCAATGGCCTCGCTGGTCGAAGGCATATTGGCACCTTCGGAAACGGCTATACAACCATTTTTTACCAACATTTCTGCTTCTTCCCCGTTTATTTCATTCTGGGTAGCCGAAGGTAATGCAATGGTACATTTTTCTGCCCATGGATGCTGGTCTTCCACATATTTACAACCGTATTTTGTTGCATACTCCCAGATTCGTCCACGCCGAACATTTTTCAAGTCGAAGATATAAGCCAGTTTTTCGGTGTCAATTCCATCCGGATCGTAAATATATCCGTTGCTGTCGGACATGGTTACCACTTTTCCGCCCAGCTCAATTACTTTCTCGGCCGTGTACGTTGCCACATTCCCTGCGCCCGAAATGGCCACTACCTGACCTTTCAAATCGGTGATTCCTTTGCGTTTGAGCATGTTCATCAGGAAGTAGATATTACCGTAACCCGTTGCTTCGGGGCGAATGAGCGAACCGCCGAATTCCAACCCCTTGCCGGTAAAAGTCCCTGTATTTTCCTGAGCCAGTTTGCGGTACATGCCATACATGTAAGCCACCTCGCGAGCACCAACGCCTATATCGCCCGCCGGAATATCAGTTTGAGGACCAATATGCCGCCAAAGTTCCAGGATATAAGCCTGGCAAAAACGCATGACTTCGCCATCCGACCGGCCTTGCGGACTAAAATCGGAACCACCCTTGGCACCGCCCATAGGAAGTGTTGTAAGTGCATTTTTAAATGTTTGTTCAAAAGCCAGAAACTTCAGTATGGAAGGGCAAACCGATTCGTGGAACCGGATTCCACCTTTGTAGGGACCAATGGCATTGTTATGTTGCACCCGGTAAGCCATGTTCGTTTTCACATTTCCCTGATCGTCGACCCACGTTACGCGGAACGAAAAGATACGATCCGGAATGCAAATACGTTCGATAATATTATGCTTTTCAAATTCGGGATGCGCATTGTAAATGTCTTCAATGGAAAGTAACACTTCTTCAACGGCCTGATAATATTCCGGTTCATTCGGAAACCGCCATTTCAAATTATCAAGAACTTGTTCGGTCTTCATAATATTAAATTTTATAGGATTACAAAGAACATGTAAGGAGTAAGTATAAAACAAACAAGGCAATATGATTGTTTTACAGTCATTATTTCCAGGATGTTACACTCCTATAAAAACACGGAAACGACCCACCCCGGGAATTATAATCCCAACCAGAAAACATATTATAAACAAAGTGCGCCCTTTCCTGCAAACGATAAAAACTATAAACATACGCTCTCCGAAACAGATAACAGGATAATCTGGCTACCCGCAAAAAAAGCAGCAAGCTAATGAGGTCGAATAAAATAACGATACAGTTCTGAACCGCTATCCTACCCCTGCAAAATGCAATTATCTGAATTCCCGGATAGTTGCATTTTTTACTTTAACTGACAGGCTATTTACCATCTACATGGCAGACTAAACAAGTTTACTAAAAAAAATCTCATTTTAATTAAACAACCACCCCCAAAGGAGGTGGATTTAAAATGCAGAAGGCATAGCCTTCTTAGATTAGCTCTTTAAGCAAGTGCAACTCGTTAGTCAAACAATGTGAACTGTTTCC
>Ga0208789_1001890_pt1 | contig 10319 bp, 10 predicted proteins | sample Methanotroph_Enr_FD_187368 | JGI IMG/M metagenome (GOLD analysis project Ga0208789, IMG submission 187368) | Enriched soil microbial communities from Old Woman Creek wetland in Ohio, USA - Methanotroph_Enrichment_5 (SPAdes) (version 2) | ecosystem: Environmental > Terrestrial > Soil > Wetlands...
AGTCCCGAGCGAGAGCACGGGACTTTTTTATGTTGAGATTTTGCCATACTTCACAATTCGTACAATTTCTTTGGCAATATCTTCCGGCGAAAGAATAAAATCGATAAACCCGCTTGCTATTGCAGTCTCCGGCATATCCGGTTGCGCTGCAGTATCGGGTTTCTGAGCGATAGTAATACCTCCCACTTCTTTTATGCCACCCAGCGCATCTGCCCCGTCACCATCAAAGCCGGAAACAATGACAGCAATGAGTTTACCATCCCAGTTCTGTGTCAGGGAACGCATAAAAACAGTTATCACGTCGGGCCATCCCCAGGGCTTTGATATCGACTTCAGACGGAACTCTCCATCAAGAACGTGTAAATCCCGCTTTTCCGGAATGATGAACACATGGTTGGGCAGGATGTCTAATTTCTCCGTGATCAATTCGACCGGCATCTCTGTATACCGCGGTAATATCTCGTGGAGCATCGTGGCAACAGTCCTCAGGTGATTGACAATGACGATTGCAACGCCCATGTCTGCCGGAAGATGCTTAAGTAACCGGATATAGGCGTCGAGGCCGCCAGCTGAACCACCCACGCAAACTATTGGAAAGTCTTTTGCTGTTTTATTAACTCGCATCATGAATAATTTTTAATTCTGTAACATCAAAGAAAATATTTGTCGGGCTTCTATCCATATTAAACATTTTCAGTAAACTTATCTTCGTCTGTGCTTTCAGCTTTATTTAACGGAGGCATCACAGGCAATGTGAAATAAAAGGATGAACCTTCTCCCTCTGTGCTTTCTACCCATATTTCACCGCCAATTTTTTCTATAAAACCCTTAACTAACAATAACCCTATACCGGCACCTTTATTATCTTCCCTTGCATTTGATAGAGATGTCAATTGCGGTGTAAAAAGTTTATCTTTTATTTCGTCTGACATACCAATTCCATTATCCTTTACCTCAACGACAATTTTATCCTCACTTCTTTTCGCTGAAACTATAATTTCCCCTCCCTCCCGGGTGTGTTTGATAGAATTTGAAACCAGATTTTGCAGAATCGAAAGTAACATTTTTCCATCAGCAAAAACAATGATATTATCCTCGATTTCAATACGAAGGTGCAGATTTTTTGCAACTGCATTTTCATTTAATATATCAATAACTTTCCTCACGTAGTGGACAAGTTCAATTTTGACAGGAGAAAATGCATCCGATGCGTATTTTATTCTTGCCCACTCCACATAGTAGTCGAGCATACTTAACTCATCTGTCGATGCTTTATTAATGAGGCCCACCAATTCTTTTACTGCAGCAGCGTCAAGTGTTTCATAACTTTCATTCAGCAGGTCGGCCATTCCAATAATTCCGGTTAAAGGGCTTCTTAAATCGTGAGATAGTGTGGCGAGTATGTTCTCTTTATGAATGTTAAGTCCTTCCAGTTCCTTTACATCTGTTTTGGCAATGCTTAACTCAGCGTCCCGTTTTTCTTTCTCTTCGATTTGAAAGGCGAGTTGATTATTCGCACTCTCGAGCTGCTCGTTTTGCTGTTCTAATTGCACTGTCCTGCGCCATAACTTTTCCTTATTTTCATTTAGAACAGTCAGATCTGTAAGAATAATACCCAAAACAAAAACATTATCCAACGACAAAGGATTTACAGTCATCAGAACAGGTATCTTCTTGCCATCACTTGCGGAGATATAGACTTCATCTTTTATGGCATCTACGCTTCCTTTTTTTAATAAGGCATCAACCTTTTCTTTTGAAGCGTCTTCAATATACTTAGCAAATACTGATCCGATTACTTTTTGTAAAGGAAGTTTAACCATGTTTGCAAAATAGGTATTACAATATAGAATAGTTCTATTTTCAAAAAGCGTAACAGCTCCTTCATGCATTTTCTCGATTAAAATGCGGTAAGGTTTATCAGATGCTTTTTCTGTGTAAACTGTAAGGGCATTTTCATGAGAAATAACCAGTGCATCAATATTTTCAGATTTAATGGATTCCAAAGATTCCTTAGCTTCTCTCAGCTGATTATGAAGCGTAACATTTTCTTTGCGCAGGTTATCAATCTCTTCCAAAAGTTTTTTATTATTTTTCGCCATCAGATAAAAAAATCAAATTAATTATTTAAGGTCAAGTTCTTTGAGAACATCATCAATATTTGACAAATCTCCAATCATCCTTACTTCAGGTAATGGAAATTTCTTTATCAGGACTGGCACTGCAAGGATTTCTTCTGTAATGGCTAAAGATGGTTGCTGATAAATATCAATGATTTCTAACTCATATTTGCCTTTTAAGTATTGCTCACAAATGGCGTTCATGTTTTTTATTGCACGGGCAGAGTTCGGTAAAATGCCGGTAACAAATAACCGAAGAATAAATTTTCCCTCTCCGGCACCTTCGGCCTCCATCGGAACTGTTGACTTTTTCAATATTTTATTCGTCATCGTAATCGGCTTAATTTTTTCAAATTAAAAGTTCAGATATTTATTTTGCAATACAATTATTGCGGAGTTTCTTTTAATCCAATTGATTCTTTAGATGTGGATAAATTCAGGTGCTCCTTGATTCTTCTTTTAGAATCAGATAAAGAACCTTCTTCGTCTAAAATAATTGGACTTAAAGCAATTCCCGTACTAGAAATTTTAAACTTCCTGACTTCATTTGAGTGAGCCATACCCCTCGATTTCATCACACACAAGCTGCGGGTGCGCTCGGCATTTACCTCTATATCCTGTACCATTATCCAGGTATCAACCATGGATGAAATTCCTTCATCGCTCGGATTTCGTTCGATTGACCCAACTGTTATTGCAGCAGTAAACATGACAGTGATATGCAGCGTTTTTAAATAATCGACAAAACGCGTAAGCATTGACCTAATGTCGCTATTCGGGCCTTCGGTCATTAAATTTGTAATCGGATCAAGAATTACGACTGTAGGTTTTATTTCATCTATTATTTTCTTAATTGCAAGAAAATGCAATTCGAGATTCTGTAAAGTAGGTCTTGAATAATAGAAAGTTAATATTCCTGATTTAATAAAAGGCACTAAATGAAATCCTATCGATTTCATATTTCTTATTACCTGGTTTGGTGCTTCTTCAAATGCGCAAAAAAGGCAGCATTTTTCAGCCTGGCAAACGCTAAAGGCGAATGAAGCCGCCAGGCTCGTTTTTCCAGTACCGGCCGTGCCAGATACAAGAACGCTGCTTCCGGCGTAAAAGCCCTTTTTACCAAGCATTTCGTCCAGGTCTTTAATGCCTGAAGATATTCTTTGTGAACTTGATTCCTGCTGGTATGCTTCACTTATAATCGGAAAAATAGTGATCCCCTTTTCATCAATTAAAAAAGGATATTCATTATTACCATGAATAGAACCACGGTATTTTATTATTCTTAATCGCCTGGTTGTAATTTGATTTGTTATCCGGTTATCCAGTGCAATTACACAATCGGCGACATATTCCTCCAATCCTTGGCGGGTAAGAAAGGTTTCTCCAATTTCCGAGGTAATTATTGCGGTTACTTCCTTTTCTTTTAACCAGGACAATAGTCTTTTGAATTCCGACCGAAGGATTTTATAATCAAGGCCGTGAAAAAGTGTATCCAGTGAGTCAAGCACCACGCGTTTTGCCTTTACCTTATTTATGGCTTGTCCAAGCCTTACAAATAACCCTTCAAGATCATACTTGCCCGTTTGGCGTAATTCCTCCGGATTCAGATGCATATGTTCTATGTATATTTTATTATTTGCCAGGTGTTTATTCAGATCGTAGTTTAATGATTTAACATTAAGCACCAGTTCGTCGGTTTTTTCTTCAAATGCAATGAATACACCCGGTTCATCAAACATTTCAATTCCATTTACAAGGAATTCCATTGCCATGATTGTTTTCCCGCATCCGGTATTACCCAATAAGAGCGTGGGGCGGTTTTTGGGTATCCCTCCAAGAGTAATATCATCAAGACCTTGAATGCCGGTTAACGATTTGGGAAAATTAAAATGCTTTGTATCTGATTTGTTCTCCTTTAGCTTTTTCATACTAAATAAATTTAAAACTTATTACAGCCCTCCGGTAAAGATCACCTGCGATTCGGATACTACCTGACCGCAACAAAACAAAGTTAAATGACAAAGGGAGCCGGAGTCTTATACAATTGCAGAAATGATTTACATCATTCACAGATATCACTTTTTTCTTTCTTTGCCATCCTATTTTTGCATGTAGTCTGACCGAAAATACATTTACCGGTCCATGCCTGTCTTTGTTATAGCCAGGGTTTAGAAGAAATTGATAAGCACCTGTCAGGTAGATCTGTTTTTAACAAATTCTGCTGATTACTTCCCCCCTTTTTTCTTCTTTTCGGCTGCCTCATGGTATTTTCGACGGATGTCGGCGATATCTACAGTCGGTTCAGGAATATGGATATCGAGTTTTTCCATCGTTTCGACAATTATCCGGGAAATGGCAAGGTCGCGAAACCATTTGCGATCCGAAGGAATCACGAACCAGGGCGCATCGTTGGTGCTGCATTTGCTGAGTACATCTTCATAAGCAGCCTTGTAGTCGGCCCAGTGTTCTCTTTCCGTATAATCTGACTCACTGATTTTCCAGATCCGAGCCGGATCCTCAAGTCGCTGTTTGAAGCGCCTCAGTTGCTCTTTCTTGCTGATGTGCAGGAAAAATTTTATAATATGCGTACCATTAGCAACAAGATGCTGCTCGAATTCATTGATCTGCTCATAGCGATTCGACCAGACTTCTTTTTGAACAAGATCGTGAACCCGTACGATGAGCACATCCTCATATTGTGAACGGTTAAAAACCACTACCTCACCGGGCCTGGGAGTCTGTCTTTCGATCCGCCACAAAAAATCCTGCGCCAGTTCTTCCCTCGACGGTTCTTTGAAGCTGACGACACGGCAGCCTTGCGGATTCAAAGAACTGATAATATGCCGGATGACGCCATCTTTTCCACCGGCATCGAGCGCCTGGATTATAATTAACAGCGAGTGTTTTTGCTCGGCAAAGAGACTATATTGCAACTTGTCCATTCTAGTCAGGAGTTTTCCGATCTTCTTAATAGCCGTTTTTTTCTTTTCGTGTTTTCCTGTAAATTGAGGATCGAAGTCATCGAGCAGTACCGGGCTGCCCGGGGTTATGAGAAATTTTTTGAAATAGTTCATAATCTCCTGGTTTAATATATGTTATAAATTTTTATATACGGCGTCCTGGTTTTGGCCGACGAAATCAATTGACTATAAAAAAGCATTGATCAGCAAATTTTGCTGATCAATGCTTTCATTAAAAAAAATTTAAAGGTCTGAGATAATCTTGTCCAGTTCTTCTTTGGATTTACCCAGCTTGATTTGAAGTTTCCCATACAACTCATCTTCCTTCCCCTCAGCAAACAACAGGTCATCATCCGTCAGGTTTGCATATTTCTGTTTGAGCTTGCCTTTCAACTCATTCCAGTTTCCTTTCATTTCTGTAGAGTTCATGTTGCGAATTTTTAAGGATTAATAATATTCGAATAAAATTAGGTGTATTTTCCATGAAAATGTTATACAATTATGATGAAATCTTACATGATTACCAGATTCCAACGGCTTTTTAAAGCAGGAAAAAGTAGGGTAAGTAATGCACGAATTCAAGGAGGGAACTTTGACATCAGGAAAATTATCGGGTTACTTAGCGCTATATCGTTCTCAAAGTAATAAATGTCAGTAAATGATTTTCATCACCGGGATATTATTTCTGAACTCTGAGGGTGTGATACCCTGCTTCTTTTTGAAAATCCGGTTAAAGTTGGATACATTGTTAAAACCGCAGTTAAAACATATCCGGGCAATACTCGCATTGGATTCAATAAGCTGGCGCGTTGCCATGCCGAGCCGCATCTCATTCAGTAAATCGATAAAAGATTTGCCAGTGTGTTGTTTAATAAACCCTGCAAATGAGACCACTGACATATTAAGTAATTTTGCCACATCTTCAAGTTTAATCTTTTTGTTGAAGTTCTCCCTGATATAGCTGTACATCTTTTCTATGTTTTCACTATGGTTTAAATCGATGGACCTATTAAAAGATGCATTTGTCAGCAACCGTTGGTTCCGTGATGTTGCCAAATCAAAAAGCAAAGATTGTAATTCGAGAATGGAATCAAATCCGCTCTTTTTACTAATCATCAATAGCTTATCCTCAACCTGTTTAATAGTTGGCCTGGAGAAGGCGACTCCACGTTGTGCATGCTGAAATAACTCTTTAATGGGCTTAAAAATATTTTTGGAGAGAAGCCCCTCCCCGATCAGATCAGCCCGAAACTGGATCGTAATCTCATGAATCTGGTCTTCGGTGTTATTGTAATCTTGCCAGGAATGGAAAATATTTGGCCCGATGAGCACCAATTCAAGATCATCAATTTCATCAATATGATCACCCACAATCCTTTTAGCCCCTTTGGCATTTGATACATAATTGAGTTCATATTCCGGATGAAAATGAACCGGAAAAGTAAAACTGGTTTTGTACCTGTCATACACCATGAAACAGTCATTGTCGCTGAGCGGTGTTATCTCCCTGTGAATAGGAACTTTCATGAGAATATAATTCAGTTAACAAAAATACAGACAATTATCAGAAAGATGGTGCCATAGTATTAAAAAAATAGTACGTACCCGACTGAATGATTGTAAGTTTAACAGATCTTAATAACCGATAACTACCAAAAAAGAATACAGATATAGCCGGAGAAATATTTTAACATGATTTACCCGGAATTAATATTTAAAATATTTGAATTAATTAGGAAAATGTTTTAACTTTAAGAATTAATTGTTACGCTGGTTTGCATAAAAATTGGTTTTAAACTTATCAAAAACTAATCAAATTGGAGGTGAGTCATGGCAAAAAAAATTTTCAGATTCAGCATTACCCTTGATGAGAATGAGTTTGTCCAGGTCGAGGATCATGTTTTTACAACGCATGATATTCTGAAGCGCGAAGAACACAATGTTGTAACCGTTGGTCCCAAATGCCTGGATGCGTTAAAGACGTTTAAAGGTACGTTAACGATGAAAGCGGTACAGGAATGGATGCTTTTGTCGCATGCTTTAGATCAGAGCTGTAGTTACCGCAGAACGTGGGATGATCAGAAAATCCTGGAAGAAATTGTAGCCGGGCGGGAACATACTATTTCCTGGTATATGGACAATTGTCACATCACTAAATGAGAGTAGAAAGCCGTCTGAATGATCTCCGACGGCTTTCTGCTTTTAATCTTTACTTTCATGCCTTAATATAAAATATTATTCCGTAACATTGGAAGAAACCTTACCCGGTTAATCATAAAAGACGAACCCGGTTCTTTATTATTTCAGGATAATAGTGACTTTTTTACTTTTTCAATTCTACCGTTGCACGATTTCGGACAAGCGCAAGATTCAGACTGTTGACGTTCCATTTTGCTACCTTTTCAAACAGTTTTATTGCGTTTTTCTTGTCACCTTTTTTGTCGCAGGCCACCCCATTATAATACCAATTTAATGGGTCTTCCGTGTCTGCCTTGGCAAAATATTCAATCGCCTTATCATAATTACCTTTCCTGATTTCAAAAAAAGCAAAAATTGAATTTAAAAACATTTCTTCATCAGGATTCTTTCTACTTTCAACTTTCTGCTTACATTTCTCTGCCTCAGCCTTTGCCTTATCCAGCTCACCTTTAGCTGTTAACGTATAATAGTTCCACATCATAGAATAGGTATTAAAATTCGCTTTAACAGTTTCCTGGAGATTTGTCTTTTCGATTAAATCAAAGGCTTTTCCAAAGTATTTGTATCCTTCTGCCGGATTACCCGATTCTGAAAATATAAAGCCCTGATTTGCATACGCCATTATTGCATTTGTCATCTGATTTTCCTTTTCGGCCATAGCACGGTATTCGTCAAAAATACTTATCGCTTTTTCAATCTTGCCTTCGTAAATAAAAGAGATCGCTTTCCAATAAATTGCTATTAATTTCCCGCTAGACGAAGGTGTTTTGTTAAAATAATCCTGGTAATATTTCCTTGCAGCTTCATAATCGCCCTTAAAGATATAATTGTTGCCCATACCAATGAGGGAGAATGAAAATGTGGCATCTAATTCAAGTGCTTTTTTATATTGCACAATAGATTCATCATATTTGCCCATTTTTAAAAGAAGTTCAGCATAAGAATCGTGTCCATTTGGACTTTTAGGACTTAATTTAATATATACCTGAAAAGACTTTTCTGCTTCTTTAAAATTGTTTAGAGCAGACTGACAATAACCGACCATATTAAAGGAAGGTGGGTATTTGTTGTCAAGTTCAGTGGATTTTGTAAAATGCTTAAGAGCATTATTAAAATCATTAATGCTGTAATAATATATACCAGCAAGTCCCTGGACTCTTTTATCAGATGGAAATAACTTCAAAAGGCGATCAAGATATTCTTTTCGTTTCAGGCCGTCACCATTGGCCAATGCCTGGAAATACAATATCTCGTACTTTTCACCTTCAGAAACTTTGGAGATCAAACCAGCAGCTTTATCCAGGTTTTGACGGAATACATTAAATCCACCTCCTGATTGCGAACGATAAAGATAAGCCATGGCAAATTCAGGATCTTTTTGGATCGCTTTTTCAAAAAGCGCAGCAGCATCAGCCTCTTCAAAATTCTCTAATTTATCTCTGCCCTTCAACAGGAAGTCAAGTGCCTCTTTTGATGAGGTCGTGATTGTTATTTCTTTATTTTGTGCCATCAGGCAAAGCGGAACAAATAAATAGATAATCAATAAAATGCAAAACCCATTATTAAGTGTCTTCATTTCTTTTCCCATTTTTTAATAGTTAAACTTACCTAATAAATTATACCTGAAACAGTTATAATCAAAAACCATATTACCGGGGGGTGATTCATAAATCAAATTCATTCAATCGGATTATCGGGACGAATCATTTTGCAGTTCAAAAGACAATCACCTCCTTTCTGTGTTGATCAGTATCTATTCAACAGAATTAATGTTAAAAAATTTGTTATTTACCGGCGGATTTTACCACCTCTTTTACAATGGCTTCAGCCACAGCTGAAGGGTTATAGTTATAATGATGGTTTCCCGGAACAGTTCTAATTATTGCACCGGCTTCACCAAATAGGTTTTTTTTTGCTTCATCTTCTTCATCTCCAAAAGTACAAACCGGTATATACAGTTTAACTTTCCTTATTTCGTCGGGAACGCTATAGTTTTCATTTTTACGACCAATGCCAGGCATATCGCTTAAATGGTTTTAATCATTGTCGGGTCTGATAACTTTTGTCAATATCGCCGGTACCTGCAACAAGTCGTAATCATTTGAATAGACCAGGTATTTGTTGTGCCATTCAGGCAAATATTTCTCCTTGAAATTTCGTAAGCCCTTGTATTGTGAAAATGATTTAATCTTCTCGTAGGCAAATTTCATTGACTTTTCGGTAAAAGTATGGGGATCGTTTAATCCACTTAATGGTGCAAATCCAATATTAACAGTTGAAAAGTTTTGCAATTTCAAATACCTGAAAAGTTCAATCAGGATAAAATCCAAAATACCGTTAGGCGCGTCATTTGTTTTCCGGATAAGATCATAGGTTCCTTCACCGGGAGCATAGTCAGGAATAATGTTAAGAAAAGCGATCACTTTTTCTTCTGCATTTTCAACGGTTATAATGGTCTGTTGCTTCAATTCGGCCCAGTCAAACATTCCCTGTGAGAATACGATTTCGGTCCGATCTGAGGAAGCTAACCATTCATCCGAAACGGCCTTTAGTTTTTGCATCACCCCATCTTTTATCGGGGGAATATGGATTGTGGATTTGTAACCACGTTCGATCACTTTGTTGACTACATTTCGCAACGGTTTGTTTTTGCCCCCTTCCAGGGTAAAGGACTGCAGGTCAACGACACCTTCCTGCCCCATGAATAAACACTTTTTCGAAAGTTGTTTATAAAGTTGAAGGCTCTCTTCAGGCACTCGATAGTAAATGGTTTTTAAACTGTTTTCGTAGCAATACTTTTCAAAAAGAACGATACATTGCTTTATTTTTTTCGGGGTTTCGGCGACCGGATTTTCAAGTACTACAGCATAATTCCCGGATATTCGGTAAGCCAAAAAAGCATCAATATCTTCATCGAAGTAATTGGATGCTGCAATTGCATCAACCGGAATAAAATCCTGAAGACGCTGAACTCTCTGGTGTATAGCAGGTGTAATCACTGAGATGATGTTGATAATCCCCAGGATGAATATCAGCAAAG
>Ga0208789_1001891_pt1 | contig 10312 bp, 2 predicted proteins | sample Methanotroph_Enr_FD_187368 | JGI IMG/M metagenome (GOLD analysis project Ga0208789, IMG submission 187368) | Enriched soil microbial communities from Old Woman Creek wetland in Ohio, USA - Methanotroph_Enrichment_5 (SPAdes) (version 2) | ecosystem: Environmental > Terrestrial > Soil > Wetlands...
CATACTGCATCCACTGATAGTCCGGTTTGCCATGTAACGCCCAAATTTTTCCCATAATTAAGGCGCTCACCCGGAACAAAATCAGTAAAATTTTTAAAATTGGGATTAATCACTACAGAATGTGTATCATAACCAAGCGCCTGCCATTGAGCAAAAGTTTTATCAGCGCCAGCCACTCTAAACATTGGAGCCCCATCTTCACACCAGAAAACATTATAATCACTTTCGAAACCAATTAAGTCTTCGGTTTCATAAACATAAATATTTCTGATTTGATGTTTAGTATAAAATATATTGTTAAACACTTTCGTCCCTTTTGATGGGGCATTAAGACCAAAATCAGTATTAGTGTAGATATCTATAAGCCCCCTCCAAGTTTCTGCAGTTGTTTTTGAACTATAGAAAGTATTATTAAAAACATTGACATTATTCATTCCTTTTACAATGACACCACTTTTGGGATCAATTACAATATTATAAGCAACTCCACCTGAAGTATTAGTCATCCCATTGGATTTGCGAATTAAACCAAGGGGAGTGTTTTTACAATAATTGTATTTTAAAACTGCATTAATATTATAACCTGTAAATACAGCATGGGTGATGCTCGTATTATCGGAGCCATTCCAGATAAACTTATTACCCGTTATAATTTCCCCATCAAGATTATTATTCCTAATTCCCGGGTTCTCATCCCCTGCTTGCACCATATATCCACCAGCATTTATGGAAGTAATAGAGTTATTTCGATAAACAAATATTGTTGGTACACTCCTTGGAATATTATCCCCGCCCCAGGTTCCAGTCTCGGTACTATTTATCACACTATCTTCTCTAATAAGGGTTATTTGCCCAAATATATGATAGGAAGAAATTGTAAGAAATAGCAGAAATGTTGCCCTTTTCATCAGAATATGCTTTTATTTTGATTTAAAAATACGCGTCAGATAATTTTGGTAATGCCTCATTTTTCAGAAAACTATTCTAATTTTTATCCTGATTCTATTTTGAGTATCCGGTTAGTTAAAAAGAAAAACCAATCCGCCCTGTAAAAAAGCGTTGATACAGATTATAATGTTCAATTGATTGTTTTGATGCCCACCTGCAAATTTCCGCCTTTTGTTATGACAGAAAAAATCGATAATCATGGATTAAAAATACGGATTATTTGTTAAAATTCATACCTGTTTCGTGAAAAAGAGCTTAATTTTTTTTAGATACTGGCTTGTAATGAGTTGTTACAGATAGAGATATAAAAACAGCCTCCATGAAAACGAATTTCAGAGAGGCTACCTTATTGGTTGAGAAAGACTATTATTTCGACTTTCCCTTTTGTGATTTGGCTTTGGCCGCTTCCTTTTGGGCTTTCAGCACCTCATGATATTTACGTGTAGCGGCATGACGGGCAGAAGCAATAGTTTCGCGGTTTGCTTTCTCGGTAATTTTACCGCGCGAGAGGTCTTCCACATCGATATACCCGTACGCCAATAACAATTGAACTACAATGTTATTGATAATAGTATCTTCATTGTAACCAGAAGCTACATAAACATCGTTGCAGGCCAGGAATAGTTCTTCTGCAAAATCTAAGGTATGCGGTATGAACATCAATTGTTCATACGTTTCACTATACCCGTTTATTTCGACATTGATGTTGGGGGTAACCAGCAACGGGCTGAACTCGTGCGTTATTGGCAAAGGTTCATATCCTTTGAGATTAACTTTCACCTCTGATTTCGCATTGTCGAGCCTTACAAAACGGGCTTTACGCATTTGTTCCAACTGGAAAAGATAGTAATTGTACCGCCAAACTTCGAGACTGTGCTTATGATGCTTGAATAAAAATCCGTATTTCTCAATAATGAGTTCTTTAACCAACTGCTTGTTGCGGTTTATCTCAGGACGCTGAATCCGCACCTCGCGAATAAAACGCTTCAGGTCTTCGGCTGCCTTTTGAGGGCCAGCTATTTCTTTGCCTTTTTTGCCAAGATCCGTACTCAGGATACCGGTCTGTATCTGCCGGCCTTTTCCTTTACCATCAATTCCACCTTTCAGCAGTTCGACCAGGTAACGGCGGCTCTTTTCTTCGCCTTCCTCCGCAATAAAAGGATTACCAGCGGGTGTTGATGCTAATGCGTTAAATAAGGAATGGAATACCTTGCGGTCCAGCAAGCGCTCAATTTTGTCTTCTTCCGATTCAATTGAAATAGCTTCGTAACGGAAACGGTTCTTAATTACATCAAATTTTACCTGCTCAATCCGGTATTTTTTGCCGCTCTCTTTAACCTTTTTCCCAACAAACACTTTACTTACAACCTCCTCAATATCAATTTTGTCCATCAGTTTATAAGATGAACAAAGATAGAATGTCTTGTTATTCTCATCATATTCCCAGTCGAGAACGGTATCCAGGTAATTCCCGTGGCGATCCAGTATTTCTACTATATTTTTGTCTCCGGTATAGCGCAGGAAGGTTCGTTCGAAGTTGGGCAGGTCTCCGCTGGTTGCTTTCTCCATGCGCTCGCCGTGCGATTCGCGGTATAACAGGAAGTTCTCGTGGTTAAAATAATGCGATATTCCGGCTTCTTCCCTGGCATAGTTCCATGCGGTAAGCCAGATGTCGATTTTAAAAGGCATACTGATATCGCAAAACCCGCTGATTGTTGACCGTGAATTTAAATCCTCGACATTACTGTCGGCACTGCTTTCGAATAACGAGCGATACTGACGGATATAATCCGGATCGAAATCCGTTACGCGGCTAAAATCGCCCACTTCGGTTCCAATTCCGTAAAGGTTTCCTTCTTTATCAGGAAATAAATGCAGCATATCACCGGCAATAAGTTTGATTGAACGAATGCCCGGCAAGTCTTTTTTAAGCCATTTCAGCATCATGGCTGCCAGCATCTCCGATTTGCCAACACCACTATCGCCACTAATCTGTACAACGAAAATGGTGCCGTCGTCTTCCTCCACGGCAAAAAGCGATCCGTGAACGGGTACACCTCCCATTTCCTTTACTTTTTCGTTGAGCATGGTAAGGCGTGGTTTTTTTATGTCGCCAAAATAATCCACCTTCTTTTTAAGAGGGGTTACTATGGTCTTGATGTTGCCTTCGGGACCGGGAATATCAAAATACCCGATTTGCGGGTAAGAGATGACTTTTTCGGGAGCGCCGTAAAATAAAATAATATCGGGAACGAAATTCTGTACTTCTTCGAGCGAAAGCGATTCCGGTGCAATAAGCCTGTAATTGTCAGCCAGGTATTTTAAATATGACTTCTGGAAAATGCAGAGTTCTTTCACCAGCCCGCGTTGTATAATACGGCAACGGTATTCGTCGCTATCCAGATGTTCGACAAACTTGGCCAGCCGTTGAGCAAAGAAATTGCTCGAAGGCCGTGTAGCCATGTTTTTGATAAAATCCCTTGGCGAAACTTCAGCACCATTCAAAACCAGTTCCTGAACGGATTCGGTGCGGTCGATCTTATGAAAAGGATATTCACGTTTTTTGGCATCCGTTTTCATGCGGGTATGCGTTTGCACAGGCTGTTCGGCTGCTATTACACCACATCGGCTCATTAACTGATTGATCCATGCCAGTTTACCTCCGTCAAATTTTTCGAGCGATTTGTTCTTCATCTCAAAATTGTGGTACAAGGTATAGCCATGTTGTACCATCTCGTTGATAGCTGAATTCTGACGCATGAACCCGGCAAGCGTAAACTTAATAATATAGTGGTTGTAGTAGCTGTAAAAATCGGTTCCCTTGGCACGATTGAGCATACCTGTTAAGAATAGCGTAATGTCGCGCACCAGGCTGCCAAGTTCAGCTTTGGTTACTTTCTGACTTCGCAAGGCAAGCTTTTCGGCAAACAACTGCTCTAACTCAGCTTTAAAAAGCTCAGTTGCAAATATCTCTGTATCAGGCTCATTGTGTCCATTAAGTCTGGCAATAAGCGGATCAACCTTATCAAGAATCTGCCTTGAGAAAAACCGGAAACGGTACACCAACCAGAGTCGCAGCAGGTTTTCGTTTACAGTGCCTTCTGTCTGAATTTCCTTAAATGCTATTTCGGCAAGTAAACCTGTTAAAATATTAGCATAAGGATGACCCTTGAAGTCGTTGGAATTGCTGGTGGCTGCCACAAGATTACTGATACGGACACGCAGATCAATCTCCGAGGAAGATTTACCTGTTACTTCCTCAAATTTAGCCTGTGCGGCGGTAAATACTTCTTCAAAAGAGGGCTCCTGTCGCAGCTGGGCAAAAGGCAGGTTAAAATGCAGCAATATCTCTTCGATATACTTGCGCATAATTCGGTTGTAACCCTCCAGCCTTGCCAGGTCGCCTTGCGGATCCGTGAGGCTTGCATCAAGAGCAAGAAGTTTAACCTTGGCATCACTGAACAGGATTTTTTCCAGTTCAAGAAGGATTTCTTTCATGATCAGAAGTTCTTCCGGATCATCCAAAATATGCGCATTAGGCTGGAATTCAAGTTTGCTTTTTATGTATTTAAGCAGTGTGGGTTTCCCGTACCGCGCAATCACTTCGTTAATATCGGATTTGCGGATGGCCGGTATCTTCTTGTAAATTTGAGGCAAAAGGTTTTCATATACTTTCGAAAAAGCTTTGCTGCTGATAAACTCAAGAAGGTTGCTGCATTGCCCGATGTTTTCATAAAATTCAAAAACAGCGTTCTCACTATTTCCAATTGAGCTGATGCTTAATCCACAAACTTTTGGAAATGAAAGATATATGTTTTTTATGTCGCTTATTCTGAGGTTCTTGCCCTGGTTTTTTACTAATCCTTTAACCAAATGAAAGTCCTCAACAATTTTCTCAACGAAAAGCTCGTCAGTTTTTTCTGTAAAGATAGCATCGAGTATATCGTCGGTACGAACGCTTTTATTATCAGGATTGCTCTTAATGGCATAGAACTGCTTCCAATACCTGACAAACAGGCGGATAGCACACTCTAGTTCAGTGTTCAGCGCCTGGTAACCGGCTTCGGCTCCATCGAGGTAATCGCCCAGGGAGAAACGAATAAATCCGCTGCGATAAGGGATTAAAGCAATACCGCGTGCTTCGGCCATTCGTTTGGTAAACTTCTCAAGATCCTGGTGTGAGAAAAAGTCGTTTAAAACAAGATTGAAAAGGTATGAACCATCACTCTCCAGCACATGGCACCAATCTGTTGCTTTTTCATCTTCCAGCACCCGGTACGCAACTTTTTTAGCCATTTCGAGGCGGAGGAGCGACTCGGCGCGGAAGATGCGGTTTACCCGGAATCGGTTCAATTCGCTAACAATATGGTTTTTATAATAGCTGAAAAAGGCTTCGCCTTTGTATTTGAAATCATCGGGAAGTTCAAGCACATCAAGTTTATCGAGGCTCACCAGTTCGTCGAGCAGGAAAATATGAAGCGGGCTGCCTTCGAAAAGTGATGCGCGTTTTACTTCATCGCCGGCATTAGCCAGTGTTACATAGATGTTTTTTGCAGTTTCTTCCTTGATGAAAGCATGGAGCTGTTCTTTAATCTTGGCTCGTGAGGCATCTTTGGCCAGGTTTTTCTCCATCAAGTCTTTCACTTTTTTGCTCATTTGTGCCATTTCGAGCACATTTACCAGCATGAAAAGCGAATTGGTATTGCCTTTTACAGGCGTATTCAGGCTTTTGGCAAACTCAATCACATCTCTGCGGCCAGGTGTTGAAACAAGAGATCCTAACCTGTTACCGGTAGCTCCCAGGTTTTTTGTAGTACTTACGCTCGAAACCATCGATATCTTACCCATTGCCGAAATGTTATTCATAATATAACGGCTTATAGTACTCCATTTCGGCTCTTCAGGATCATCAACCTTTACCGAATCGTTATAGGCTTCGTCGAGAAACAGTGTAATCTGGCTATGGCTAAGGAATTTCAGCAGTTTGAGCAGGGAAACATCGTTAAAATCGCTGTACCCGCTTGGATTGCTCGGGTCGTTGATAATAATGGTTGAGTTTGTACAAAAACGGTCCCAAAGGTTACCGGTTTCGTCGAACAACTGAAATGAATTTTTGATTCTCTGCAGTTTATTCAGGAAACGATCATAATCCATACGACCTTCTTCGTTAAGTTCAACCTCAATATCAAAAGGATTGATATCGAAGTGATCGGCCGGGAGCAGGTCGGAATACTCCCACGAAGCAGTACGATTCAGGAATATAAAAGGACGAAGCGGGTAATGCGAAAACAAAAGGTCACGAATAATCATTTGTACATCATCCGAAACAGATGTTTTATCCAGATTGCCAAGGGAACCCACAAATTCGCGTACAATTTCCTGTTCTTCGCTGTTCAGTAAATCGTATTTCGCCACGATGCCGAGGTCGATCAGGAAATTCCGGAAACGGCCGCGGTTATTGGCTTCGTTTTCGACTTTTATCAGGTATTCCTTGTATTTTTCAAGAAACAGGTTTATTCCAAAATTCTTATGAAAATGGTTATTCAGTGTACGGTCGTAAGTGTTTGGAAGAATATCGAGAATTACTTTACACCGTTGAGCTGTTTCCTTTTTTATTGATTTTATTTTGCGCTGAAGCAGGTAATCGCCGTAAAGTTTAATCTGGGCACGGCCACCGCCTTCGAGAATGGTAGCAATATGCAACTGCGGATTATCAGCATAGAAATATTGCTTCATCCGGTTTTCGAACTCACCGACCAGAAGTTCATTGATTTGAACAAATTTCAGCGGATCCCGGATATATTCAATCAGGGTAATATACCCGATCAATTTGCTGAGTGTATATTTATCCTTGATGATCTGCCGGGCAAATTCATCAAATTTATAGAGTATCACATCCTGGTCGGGATTGTTACTATCGGCTAGTTGTTCACTCTTGAGTAATTTGAGTTCTTCTTCATAATCCAGTATTTTTTTCTCGGCTGCCTGACGGAACAGAACGAGGTTAGCCGGGCTAACCTTGTCCAACAGCAGTCGCAGGTTCATTTGGGTATTGGCGGGAGCTCCCAGTTTCTTGGTATGCGCTTTGTTGAGTGTCGAAATAATATCTATATGGAATGCAAACACCAGGCAGGTATTGGTAGCCCGCGATTCGGGGGAATCGTCAAGGAATACGATACGCGAAAGCAAAGGAAACCATTTGTATTCATCAAATGGGTTAAGGCGCATGTTCTTGATTTTCACTGCGAAAATGCTTGTTGTATCTATACTGATTGCCTGGTAAACTTCAGCAGGAGTAGTAAACTCGATAACTTTTACAACGTCAGGATTAAAAACATGACCGGCTAAAAGGTCGATAGCCGTATCGGCAGTGCCACTTACCAGGGTGCGGATAAACCCGTTAAGTCCTTTAAAATTAACACCCGATTCACAACGGTTAAGAAAATTATCAATTTCAACCTTAGTCGTATAGTGTGTACTTTGAATCACCATCTGATCGAGCACATCGAGCAAGTAATTCCATTGGGCAATTTCGATGTAGCCGTTAATACCTATCAAATCGCGGAATTTACGCAGTTCATTTACACTCTCTCCCAATAATATCTGGTTCAGGTAATTAACTAGGTATTGCGAGGCGGGAGGGGTTCCGATACTGAAATCCTGCATACGGAGTATGCTGGCAAAATGCATTTTCTGTTCCTCATCAACCAACTCGGTATCCATCAGGAAATTGAGCCGTTCCTTGAATGCCTTATTACGGGCGCTATATTCGAAAGCTTTGGAATCTTCGTGCGGGTATATCATTAAAGCAACATCCACATAGCCAGGAATTGCTTCCTTAAGCTCCAGCATGGCTTTATTTATATTCAGTTCCTGGCGTGAAGGGTCAACCGGTTCCTGGTGGCATAAATGAACAAAATTTTTCAGGCTTTTAAATACCCAATCCGGTATAAAATTCTCTGATCTTTCACCCAGGGCGGCAAATAACGAGATAAATCCTTTTGCTTCTGCCGTGAGTTTAATCTTGGGAATTCCTGTAATTTGCATAACTATGGTAGTTTAATAAAACTATGCAAAGATAATGCTTATTCAAAAATGAATTTTGAAGCGGACATTCAGACTGGGATTTCAGGCCAACCGTCAACAGGAAAAGGTCATTGATTTGCAATCAGTAATCCTTTTAGCAACAATGTTGTAACTAAATGATATGCAATAGAGTATCTATAAATATCAATAAGACATTATGGATTTCCCGATTTCCCGGTGTATGCTTATACATGGCAGCTTCAAAAGAATTAATTGGTGATTTTTAAGTGAAACACTTAGGTTTTTAAACCAAATTTTACCGCAATTAATATTAAATTATACTATTTTCTTGCTATTTCTTTTTCATTCACGCAGCTTCCTTTATTTTTGTATAAAATCCATTCCGATGATCACGTTTCTCTTATCCATCGTTGCCCTCATAGTTGGGTATTTTATTTATGGCAGGTTCACAGAAAAGGTTTTTGGAATCGAAACTACCAGGCCCACGCCTGCTATTACACAACCGGACGGCGTTGATTATGTTCCCATGAAATGGAGAAAAATATTCCTGATCCAGTTTTTAAATATTGCCGGGTTGGGACCTATATTTGGCGCTATTGCAGGAGCCGTATGGGGCCCGGTTGCCTTTGTCTGGATCGTTTTTGGGGCTATCTTTGCCGGTGCCGTTCACGATTTTATGTCGGGCATGATGTCGTTGCGAATGAAAGGCCAAAGCATACACGAAATTGTCGGGAAATATATGGGCAATGGAGTAAAACAGTTTATGAGCCTGTTTACGGTTGCTATGATGATACTGGTTGGAGCCGTTTTTATTATGGGCCCGGCTAAAATACTTTCGGGGCTTACAACCGGCTTTATGGGAGTAACAGCCTGGGCTACACTGATTTTTATTTATTATGTACTGGCCACCTTGTTGCCGATTGATAAACTGATTGGCCGGATTTATCCCTTTTTTGGATTTGCCATGCTGTTTATGGCCGTCGGAATCGGTGGCGCCATGATTGTGAATGGTTTGCCTATACCTGAACTGGTTCCGGCTAATTTTATAAATATGAACGCCGAGCCGTCTAAGTTTCCTATTTTCCCGATGCTTTTTGTCACCATTGCCTGTGGTGCTATTTCAGGATTTCATTCCACGCAATCGCCTTTGATGGCAAGATGTATAACCAATGAAAAATATGGTCGCCGAGTGTTTTACGGTGCCATGATTACCGAAGGCCTTGTGGCTTTGATATGGGCCGCCGTTGCCATGAGCTTCTTCGGTGGAGTGGGGGAGCTGAATGGTATTATGGCCATACAAAAAGGGAATGCTGCCTGGATAGTAAATGAAATTTCGAATACGCTGCTGGGGCGTTTTGGTGCTGTGCTGGCAATCCTGGGTGTGGTTGCAGCTCCTATTACATCGGGAGATACAGCATTCCGTAGTGCCCGCCTTATTGTTGCCGATTTCTTTAAATTCGATCAGAAAAGTTTAAAAAACCGGCTGATACTTGTTGCCCCATTATTTACTATCGGGTTTTTACTTACACAAATCGATTTTGCAATTATTTGGCGCTATATGGCATGGTCGAACCAAACCCTGGCAACCATTGTGCTTTGGGCTATTACCATCTACCTGGCAACAGAACGGAAACTATTTTGGATATCGCTCATACCTGCCGTTTTTATGTCGGCTGTGGTGTCGGCTTATTTACTTGTGGCACCCGAAGGATTCGCAATTAATACTTTTTACGGGCAGGTCGCCGGGGTTTGTATTGCAGGAGTTCTTATGATATGGTTCCTGTGGTGGAACAATTTAGCGAAACAGCTTGCTCCTGTAAGTTTGCCCGAAAGAAATTCCATCTGATCAAGCCCTAGAAAGGAGAGAATCATATTATTAATCCCTTTTTTTCTATCCTGACTTTATAAAATACTTTTCCAGTCAGGCAAAAGGCTGGATTCAATGAAGCACTTGCTTAATATAAGAATAGGTCCATCTGGGGACAATTTATTGCAAAGCGTATAACGCAAAAGTTGCCAGCCAATGGTCACCACCATAGTTCCCTGAAATTACATGGGGAAGGGTTACCTGAATAAAAGTGTCTGCCGTTTCTGCTAATTTCTTCTTTTGCGGATGTCCATCGGGCAAACACGATGCAATGCCTTTCATACACCAGGCCCGGCTAAGCGCCAGGCCATCGAGGTGTACAATCTGGTAATCGGTTCGGTCGCTGACTACCGGCAATTGAGTTAATTGTGTGATACTGCGTTTATCATAATACGAATTGAACCATTTTGTAAAAGCCTTCCTGTTTAATACCCTTCGCATTAAATCAGC
>Ga0208789_1001892_pt1 | contig 10302 bp, 6 predicted proteins | sample Methanotroph_Enr_FD_187368 | JGI IMG/M metagenome (GOLD analysis project Ga0208789, IMG submission 187368) | Enriched soil microbial communities from Old Woman Creek wetland in Ohio, USA - Methanotroph_Enrichment_5 (SPAdes) (version 2) | ecosystem: Environmental > Terrestrial > Soil > Wetlands...
CGGCAACCCGACCGAACCGGCCTTCGCCAGGCGCATCGTGACCCCGGTCACCGCCTACTACAACTACAGCACCCAGGCCTCGCGCAAGAACCTGAAGCGGGAGTTCCTGCCCGACCTGGGGGTCTCCAACAACTGCGTGGCCTGCCACAGCGGCACCGTGGCCGGTTCCACCATCAAGCTGATCTCGCCGAAGGTGGGGGGCAAGTCCGGGAGTTTCTGGAACTCGACCCCGTTCATCGACCCGCACGGCATGGGGGGTGCGGGCCTCTTCTTCGCCAAGACCGGGTACACCTTCCCGACCACCTCGACCCGGAACTACATCCCGACCGGATTCGCCCACGACAGTATCGACGATCCGTACTACGGCGGCCAGGGTGCCTGCGTCGCCTGCCACCTGTACACCGATAAGCAGCACCTGTTCTCGCCCATCTCCAGCGCCGGCAACGGTGTGGTCAGCAAGATCATCGCCTTCGACCAGGTGTGCAGCATATGCCACGACGGCGGCGTGCAACCGGTCGACCTGAACAACCCGGCGAACCTCGACGCGAAGAAACAGGGCTTTATCTCCTCCCTCAAGGCCTTGGCAGCAGTGCTGGCCACCAAGGGGATCTACTACAACCCAAGCCTGGCGCCCTACTTCTTCAACGTGAGCGACCCGGCGCAGCAGGGACCGGCCAACACCTACTACACCGCCTGGAACGCCCTTAACGGCACCGGCATCTACTCAGGCGAGGTCCTCATGGGGGTCGCCTTCAACCTGAGGCTCCTGTGGTCCGACGCCGGCGCCTACGCCCACAACGACGTCTACGCCAAGAAGCTCCTCTACGACTCCATCGACGTCGCCTACGACGGGATTCAGGACCTCGATGCCGGTTCCGCCATCGGGGCGCTGGCTACCGACAGCGGCAGCTTCACCGCCGACGACAAGACGAGGGCCCTGGCCTACATCGGGGTACGGCCCCAGTAGGTCCCTGACAGGGTGAGGCGGCTGGTCCGCCCGCCCAGAAACGAAAAAAGCCGCTGTTCGGGGTATGACCCGGGCAGCGGCTTTTTCTTTTTCAAGCGGTAGGTGCGAATCGGGTGGTGCAGGGTCCAGCGCGCGAAAGCCGCCCGAAGACGTAAAAGCTCACGGAACGACGCCGCCCTCCCCTCTCCCGGACGATAGTTGCCACCCCTTGGGGCAGAGCCTACTTCTTGCCGGGCAGCATCCCGCGCACCAGCAGGCCGAACTTCTTGAATACGAACGGGCTCGCCATGATGATCTTGGTGGCGCGTACCATGTAGCCGCGCCTGAACTCATCCTTCATGGTCATCACCTCGAACATCTTCCCCATGTAGAACTTGCGGAAACAGTCCACCAAGGCGAGCTCCATCTGGAAGAGGCTCATCTGCCGGGGCTCCAGCACCGGGTCGATCAGGTTGTAGCGGGCGAAGTCGTCCACCCGTATGCTCTCCCTGAGTTCCCGGTAGAGTCCGGACCAGGGCCACGGGGTGAGTGCCAGGAAGTTCGCGCTGTCCGGGTTGAGGGCCTGGGCGTACTTGAGGGTCTGGGTCACGTTCTGCATGGTTTCGTCGGGGAAGCCGAGCACGAAGGAAACCTCGGAGACGATGCTGTTGTCGCGTAAAAGCTGAAGTGCCTGGGCGGCCTCTTCCAGCTGCATCCCCTTTTCGAGCTCGTCGAGCCGCGCCTGCTCCGGCGACTCCACGCCCAGGGAGACGTGGATCACCCCTGCCTGGCGGTACTTCCCGATGATATCCCGGTCCCGCACCAGGTCGCCCGGGCGGGTTTCCAGGATCAGCTGGACGGGGAGCCCCTTTTCGATCAGCAGGTCGAGGAGCAGCTCCCAGCGCTCGCGGTCCCGGGTGGGATGCTCGTCGGTCAGCTGCACTACGGTGACGCCGTGATCTGCGACCAGTTGCTCCAGTTCGAGGACGACCTTGCGGGGGTCCCGGCCGCGCCAGCAATGGCACCAGAATTCGTTTTGCGAGCAGAAGGTGCAGTCACGGTCGCAGCCGCGCGAGGTGCCGATCGACCCAAGACGCGAGCCGGGGATGACGTGGTAGGTGTAGCGGGGCCAGTCCAGCAGGTCCCAGGCGGCGGGCAGTTCGTCGAGGTTCGGGATGAGCGGGCGCTCGGCGCTGCGCACCACCTGTCCGTCGCGGCGCAGGGCGATGCCGGGCACCGTGACGGGGTCTGCGCCCTTTTGCAGCGCCGCGAGCAGTTCCCTGAGTGTCTCCTCCCCCTCGCCGATCGCCACGAAGTCCAGGAACGGGGCGGACTCCAAGAGCTCCTGGTACATGCCGCTCGCGTGCACCCCGCCCAGCAGGGTGACCGATTCCGGATGCAGCCGCTTGGCCAGTTCCAGCGTCTTCAGCGCGTCGTTGACAGTTGCGGTGACCGCCGTGCAGGCGACGTAGGTGGCGTCCGACGCCGCCAGGCGCTTTTCGATCTCCGGATAGCCGTCACCGGCGTTGAGGGAGTCGTAGATCTCGACATCGAGACCGGCCTGCCGTGCGGCGCCGGCTAGATAGACGAGATTGAGGGGGATCCAGCGGCCGAGGACGTCGGCGAGCCCGTAGTGGTAGGGGGGGGTTACCAGGAGGATTTTCTGCGCAGGTGCGGCGACGGTCATAGGTTCCTAATCGAGAAGCTGGCCCGGCGCGCACGCCTCCGACCGGCGCACTGCTGCCGGGCCTGGACATGCGTCGGTCGGGAACGATTGCTGACGACGCCCCGGGGTCCGGATCAGCGCACCTGGAAGATGTGCATGCTCTTGCTGACCACGAAGGTCACGCCGAAGAAAGAGATGATCACGGTGCTGAGCGCGGCGATCACCAGCCAGGCGAGCCTGGTGCCGCGCCAGTTCATGGTGACGCGCAGGTGGATGGCCAGCCCGTAGACCAGGTACGAGATGAGCGACCAGGTTTCCACCGGGTCCCAGCTCCAGTAGCTGCCCCAGAGCCCCTCGGCCCAGATGGAGCCGGCGACGATCATGATGGAGTCGGTGATGAACCCGTAGACGATGAACCGAAAGATCAGCTCGTCCAGGCGTACCAGGTCGGGGAAGCGGTCATAGAGCGGGTTGAGCCGCTCGGCCGCCACGTTTCTGTCTTTGAGGAGGTAGAGGACGCCGGTCGCCATGGCCAGGGTGTAGGAACAAAAGGCCAGCCAGGCAAAGTAGACGTGGATGTAGAGCCAGCCGGACTGCAGGCTCGCCGCGATGGGTGCCAGGTGGGGGTTGCGCATCACCCCGAAGCCCATCATCACGATGACGAGCGGCAAGGTGGCGCAGCTAAGCGCCTGCAGCGCCTTCTGGCGCCAGGCGACCACCAGCGTGCCGGCGATGATGAACCAGCCCCCCATGAGCGAACTTTCGTAGTCGCCGGCCCAGGGGAGATGCCCCTGCGACTGGTAGCGGGCAGCGATGGTGAGCGTGTTGAAGAAAAAGCCGAACCAGGTGAACCCGGTCAGCTTCGGCAGCAGCGGGGGTCTTTGGAAGACAATGGAATAGATGAACCCGCCGCAGGCCAGTGAGTAGATCGCCAGAGTAATCCAGAAAAAAATCGTTTCCCAATACGCCATGAATCCCAACCCTCTCCGGCCCCAGATCTTGCCGCGTCCCCCGGCGGGGGTCCAGCGGCCCAGCAACAACGGCAGCCGCGGCAGTCATCCCGCCGTGCCACCCCTTGAATCATCTATTCGGCTGCGAGTTCGTAAACCGCGAGACCCGCTTCATTCACACGGGGCGTACGGCGACCCCGAAACTGCGGTCGGTCCGCCTGCCGCCGGTGCGCTAACGTCAGTGCCTCATCCGCATCATGCCGGAAATGGCCCCGCTGAAAAAGGCCACCAGCCAGCAGGAATAGATGGTCAAGCTCACCCGGTGAAACACGCGGTTCACCTTCTCGGCCTTGCAGGCAAGAGAGGCGATGACCGCCAGTAAAAAGTGGAAGGCCATCCCGGCCAAGGAAGCGATGCCGGTGATGTTGTGCCATTCCGGCGCCTTGCCGTAGGCAGAGGCGAACAGGTTCATCTGGTGCGTGCCCAGGTAATCGAAAAAGAGGCCGATGCCGAAGATGATCAGGTGCTTGCGGTGCAGCCCCTGACGCCGGCCGCTGAATACCGCCCAGGTGTAGAAGATGAGTGCCAGGTTCATCCAGATAACTGCTTTTGCCAGCAAGAACCTATCCTCCGTTACATGGTGCTCCGGCACCCGTTTTCTCCGCCAGTGCAGAGCTCGTGCTGTGCGTTGACAGTCCTGCTTTTTTCAGGGTGTGACCATATCACCACGCACTCAGGTCGTCAATATAATAGGCGCGATTCAGCTAGCTGTCAGGCGCATGTAGAAGCATGACGGGAGATGCATAAGCAAGAAGATTCCTCCACGTATTCAATCCGTCTCCCGAGCGCACATTAAATAGTCTCTTAGTAACGCCTCTTTGCCACCGGTTCTTCGTTAGGTTCTCTGTCCCGCATCCATCAATCGCGCAGCTTCATCACGGTTCTTGCCCCCGTTCCTCTTCCCAGGTTCCGCTATTTACCGTGCGCCGCTTTTGTGGCATACTCCCGGCGACCAAATTCCAGAAGCCCCAGGGACCATCGATGACCGAATCGCAGAGAAAGCTCCTTTACCGCACCATTTTCTTCGCCGTCCTGCTCCTGGCGGTGTACTGGAACACGCTCAGCAACCGGTTCGTGTGGGACGACCTCGACGTCATCGTCAAGAACCGGCTCCTGGAGCACCTTGGCAACCTGCCGAAGCTATTCTTCTTCGAAGACCGGACCGGCGACGGCTTCACCGGCTACTACCGCCCCATGACCTACATCACCTTCCTGGTGGACCGGGCCATCTGGGGGACGAACCCCTTCGGCTTCAATCTCACCAACCTGCTGCTCCACATCGCCACCACGCTCCTCTTCTTCGAGGTGGTGCTGACGCTCTTCAAAAGGGAGCGACTGGCCTGGGCGGCGACGCTCATCTTCGCGCTGCATCCCATCGCGAACGAGTCGGTCAACTTCCATGCCGGCGGCAGGAACACCCTCCTGTGCGCCTGCTTCGCGCTCCTGTCGCTTTTGTGCTACCTGAAAGGACGCAGGGCAGCCGCACTGGTCAGCTTCGCGGTGGCCATCTTCTCCAAGGAATTCGCGCTCCTGCTGCCGGGCATCTTCCTTTTGTACGACTGGTCCCGGCGCGCCGAGAAGCCCAACTGGCGCAGCTACCTTCCCTATGTCCTGACCATTTTCGGCTACCTCACCCTGCGCTCCTTTGCGGTCCATAAGGCGAACCTCTTTCAGACCCTCCAGCTCTCCGGCAACCTGCTGAACATCCCGCAGCTGGTGCTCAGTTACCTGAAGAACATGCTGTTCCCGTTCCGCCTGAAGGTCATCTACGACCTGCAGCCCAGCAACGACCTCGCGGCCCTGGCGCTCTTCTGGGCGTTACTGGCCGCAGTCGTCTGCGCCGTCTGGTTGTTCCGCAAGCGCAGCGAGCTTGTGGCTGCCGCCTGCTGGTTCTTCCTCTTCCTGCTCCCTGTCATCGGCATCCTGCCGCTTGGCTCGATGACCATAGCCGACCGCTACGCCTACTTCTCGCTCATGGGATTCAGCCTGGCGCTCGGCTATCTGCTGTGCGAGATCAACCAGCGGGTCACCGTGGCGCTTTTGGTGGTGATCGCCCTGGGCTTTGCCGTGGTGGACGTGCAGCGGACCGCCATCTGGAACAACCTTTTGTCCCTCTACATGCAGATGACCAAGGACGCGCCCAACCGGAGCATCGGCTTCACCAACGTCGGGATGTACTACTACGAGAGGGGCGACCTGGCCCAGGCGGAGCGCTACCTGGAGGAATCCTGCAACAAGAAGGGGATCGTGATCCGCGACGCCCTGCAGTACCTCTCCGCCACCTACTGGGAAGGCCAGAAGTACGACAAGGCGCTTGCCGTGCTGGACCGCATGATCGCCCTGGAGCCGGGCAACCCGCAGCCCTACATCATGGCGAGCAAGATCTACCAGAGCAAGGGGGACGCCGCCAATGCGAAAATCTACCACGACAAGGTGGTCGCCCTCTTCCCCAACATCGAGGAGATGATGCAGGGCAGGGTCATGTCGCTATGCCAGGAAGGCGAGAAGCTTATGGGGGAAAGAAAGAGCGCCGAGGCGGAGCGCAAGTTCAAAGAGGCGCTCATGATGAACCCCGAGTTCGTGCCGGCACTCATCGACATGGGCGGCGTGGTCGCCGAACGGGGAGACCACGCCGCGGCACTGGTGCAGTTCAAGAAAGCGGAGGCGCTGGAGCCGGGAAACCCCTCGATCCACTATAACCTGTCCATGGTCTACGATCTGATGGGGAAAAAGGAGGAGGCGGCAGGCGCGATGCAGAGGTTCCAGGAGCTGGAGGCCAAGGCCCCGCAGCAGGTGAAAGCGCCGGGCGGCCGGAAGTAGCTTTCCGGAGGTACCGTAGTTTCGGGTCCGGTCGACGTCATGTCGGCCGGACCTTTTTTTTGGCCGCCGCCGGCGCCCCTGCCGGTTGGGCGCTAGGGGAGCTTGCCGAGACGCTGCCGGCACTCGGCGAGCAGCTTAGGGCCGTACCGGTTGTCGGGGTATTTGGCGGTGAGGCTGGTCAGAAGGGGGAGCGCCTGGGCAGGTTCACCCTTTTCCAGGTAGAGCCGCGACGCCTCGTAGAGCGCCTTTTGCTCCGCCAGCGGATCGCTGAAGTCCCGCTTCAGGGTGAAGAGCTCCCGGTAGGTGGCGAGGGCCTCGTCATTGCGGTCCGCGTAGAGGTAGGCCGCGGCCAGCGCGGCACGCTGGTCCTTCAAGGTGGGATACTTGCGCGCCACGTCGCTCCAAAGGGCAACGGCGTTACGCCACACTCCGCAGCGCTGGTAGGAAAAGAGGAGCAAGGGGACCACCAGACAGGCAAGCAGCAGGTGGGCGACAGTGACCCGGCGCAGCGGGAACCGGTCGTTGAGGCCGGAGAAGAGCCCGCCGGCGATCCAGGCGGCGCCCAGCATCGGGAAGTAGAGGTAGCGGTCGTTCATCAGGGTGGCCAGGGGAACGATCTGGGAAACCGGGACGAGCCCCAGGAAAAAGACGGCGAACCCGAAGAACAGGCGGTGCTCTTTCCTGAACAGGTACACCCCGGCAGCCGCGAGCGCGGCGACCAGCACGAGGGCGAGGCCGACCTCCGCATCGATGCGGGTCTTGATGAAGAGGATGTAGACCGAGTTGAGGCTCGCGGGCGTCGGCCAGAAGAGCAGGCCAAAGTAGCGGGCCAGCACGGTCAGCATGGTGAGGAGCTTGGCGTTCAGGTCTCCCTCGAAGAAATCGACCATGCCGCCCCCCATCTGCGCCGACTGGGTGGCGAGGGCGATGCCGGAGCAGAGCGCAGCGGCGAGCACCAGGGGAATTTTATCGACCAGCATGCCCTTGCGGTCTTTGGAATCCTCCAGGAAGAGGTCGTGCAACAGAAACAGGACGGGCACCACCACGGCGATGGACTTGCTCAAAAGGGCAAAGACCAGGAAGGTGAGGCAGCGGAAATAGGCGTAGTGGCTCTGTTCCCCCTGCGACTTCCGGTAGGAGAGGTAGTTCAGGAAGGAGACCAGCGAGAAGAGCATGGCGAGCAGGGTCTTCCGTTCGGTGACCCAGGCGACCGACTCGACCTGGACCGGGTGCAGCAGGAAAATAGCGGCCGAGGCGAAGGCCCACAACGGCTTCGAGGTGAGCCGCTGCACCACGGCATAAAAGAGCAGCCCGCAGGCCAGGTGCAGGAGCAGGTTCACGCCGTGGAACCAGGCGGCGTTCAGCCCGACCATCTGGTAGTCGACCAGGTAGGAGAAAAGGTGCAGCGGCGCGTAGTTGCCGACATAGGAGCGGGAAAAGATGTTGACCAGGTTCTGCGCCGAGAAACCGCGGATGTCGGGGTTGCTCGTTATGTACTGGTAGTCATCCCAGTTGGAGAGGAAGTCGAACCCCAGGGTCTGACCGTAGACCGCAAGGGTCAAAAGCGACAGCCCGAGGGCGGGGAACAGATGGGGGCGTACTCTGTCGAGGAGGGATTGCAGCACCGAAGTCGTGATCTCCCGGATGGAATGTCGGTCATTGCTTCTACCCGGGCAGCCGCGGCAGCACCGGGAGGTCTACAAAAGCTGGTGGCGTCTTACTGCTGCTCGGGCGCAGGCTGAACTGCAGGATCCGGTGCGGGCTGAGTTGCAGGATCGGGTGCCGGCTGTGCCCCGGGATCCGGTACCGGATCGACGGGCTTGGTCTGGCTGCTCGCATCGGCATCAAGGCAGGCCTGGCGGCAGTTGGTGAAGTTACTTCTGCAGACGACTACGGCGTCTTCGACTTCTATGTCGTTGATGTTCGTCTTGGCCCGTGCGGAGCAGGCGTTAAACTCGTCCTCGCACGGCCTCACGCACGAATCGTAGTCGGCTAAGGCCGGCGATCCGGAAAGCAGCAAAAGACCCAGAACCAGGGGAAATACCGGCGTCTTCATAGAGTCGAACTCCAAGGTGATGTTGGTATGATCCTTACCGGATCACTGCTGACAACCTCTATCATACCGGTGTGTTAAATGCCAGCACTTATTAAACGGGCGGCACCGGGCTCTTTGTGTCGCCCCGGCGGCCGACTGCGCGTTGCCCGCCCCATGCTGCCGTTCGGGCAGACCGGAGAGCCGACAGCGTCCGGCCGGCACCCGATGCCGGCACAGATGGCGGAAAGCGCCCGCGCCCGCGCATTGCTATTTCGCTGCAGATATGCTACATAACTGCGGAATTGCCGTGCGGCCAATCGGGGATTCCCCGGCACGTCGCGCTCTCATTTCGTGGACCCACCCCTTTTTCACGGCGCCCGATTCCAGTCTGACGCCGGCAGCTCTGGAAGAGTTCCAGGGGAAGACTTTCTACATGACCGAGAAATCCCCCAGCACCCCGCGCAACACCGTCGCCCTTGCGATACTGGTCCTCGTGACCCTCGCCTGCCTGCTTCCGTTTTGCACCCGCGCTTTCAACATCGACGAACCGCTCTTCATCTGGGTCGCCCGGCAGATACAGGCCCATCCGCTGGATTTCTACGGGTTCAAGATCAACTGGTACGGCACCGAGATGCCGGCCTCCGGCATCATCAAGAACCCTCCCCTGGCCGCCTACTACCTCGCCCTGGCGGCCACGGTCACCGGGTGGCACGAACTTCCCCTGCACCTCGCCTTTTTGCTCCCCGCGCTCGCCGCGGTACTGGGAACCTACCTGCTGGCCCGCGAGTTCACCGGCAACCCGCTGGTGGCAACCCTCATCGCCATCCTGAACCCGGTCTTCCTCTTGTCGAGCACGACCGTCATGTGCGACACCACGATGCTCGCCTTCTTCGTCTGGGCGGTCTACCTCTGGGTCTATGGCCTGAAACGTGACCACTTGGGCTATCTCGCGCTTTCAGCCGTCCTGGTGGCCCTGAGCGCCCTGACCAAGTACTTCGGGGTGAGCCTCATTCCGCTTCTCTTGGTGTACACGCTGGCCGTGGACCGCGGCAAGTGGCGGCGCGCGCTCTTTCTCCTGATCCCGGTTACCATTCTCGCACTGTACCAGTACGAGACCTTCCTCTTGTACGGCAGGGGGCTTCTTTCCGACGCCGCCGGTTACGCGAGCCGGGAAAAGGGGGCGCGGTCCACCGGTATCCTCGCCAGTCTCGCCACCGGGTTGAGCTTCACCGGGGGGTGCTTCCTGAGCGCGCTCTTTTTCGCGCTGAAACTCAAGGACAAGCGGCGCGCGCTGCGGGGGGCATTGGCCATCCCCGTTTGTGCGCTGGTCGTCGCCATGGTCAGTTTTTCCCACGTCGCCGCCGAGCCATCCTGGGGCTATTACCTCCAGCTCACGCTGTTCATGGCAGCGGGTGCTAACCTGCTCGTCATCGCCTGGCTCGATTTTCGGGAAAGCAAAGGCGACCCGGCTGCCCTGCTGCTTGCCCTCTGGGTGCTGGGAACCTTCATCTTTGCTGCCGTCGTCAACTGGTCGGTCAACGGCAGGAGCATCCTTCCCATGACCCCGGCCATCGCCATTTTGATCATGCGTTTCCTGGAGCGCGAGAACGCTGCGCTGCGGCGGGCGGGCCTGGGTGAGGTCGTACTGCCGCTTATCCTCGCCTTCGTGCTTTCCATGACCATCACCTGGGCCGATTTCAAGCTGGCGGACACGGCGCGCAGCGCGGCCCAGACCATCGCAGCCAACTATCCGGCCCCGCCGCGCCCCGTCTGGTTCCAGGGTCATTGGGGGTTCCAGTACTACCTGCAGCAAAAGGGAGGGATC
>Ga0208789_1001896_pt1 | contig 10292 bp, 9 predicted proteins | sample Methanotroph_Enr_FD_187368 | JGI IMG/M metagenome (GOLD analysis project Ga0208789, IMG submission 187368) | Enriched soil microbial communities from Old Woman Creek wetland in Ohio, USA - Methanotroph_Enrichment_5 (SPAdes) (version 2) | ecosystem: Environmental > Terrestrial > Soil > Wetlands...
TGAAATCCATCTCATGACGGTTCACCACTCGAACTACATCATGATTGCTGAGAACCCAGGTGACGGGCGCCCCCACTTCGGCCATCCCTGCAATGGATGCGTCAATACTCTTCTGAAGTGAATCACGTCCCCACTTCGCGGTCAGGAAGTCAAAATTGAAAGTATTGGCCAACTCATCGGGTCTCACGTAAAGGGCCGACCGTGATGGCGGGTTCACCCACGCCTCTGACACTGCCATGCGCTGGCCAGGATAAGAATCCAAGAGTTTTCGCCATTCACGATAAATCTCGTGCACCCCATCCTGATCCCAGTAGGGGAAGTCTCGCGAATCAAGAAGGCCGAAGTGCTCTTGAAATGGTGCATCAGGAAGTCCCTCTGCCTTCACCAATCCGTGCGCAACATCCACACGAAACCCATCTACGTTTCGGTCGAGCCAGAAACGAAGCACCTGCATGAAGTGATCTCTCACTTCAGGGTTTTGCCAATTAAAATCTGGCTGTTCTGGGGCGAAGATGTGGCAGTACCACTGACCTAGTTCGCCATTCTTCTCGCGGATACGAGTCCAAGCAGGTCCACCAAAGACGGAATCCCAATTGTTGGGTGGCTCCTCCCCATTGACTCCCTTGCCGTCTCGAAAGAGATAACGGTCTCGTTCCACAGAACCTGGTTCCGCGGCGAGTGCCGCCTGAAACCATTGATGTTCGTTGCTGGAATGATTGGGGACGATATCAATGATGATTCGAAGTCCCCTCCGATGAACCTCATCAATCAGTTCCTGAGCGATTTCCAACGTCCCGTACTCGGGATCGATATCCATGAAATCCGCAACGTCGTAGCCATTGTCATGTTGGGGCGATGGATACCAAGGGGTAATCCATATGGCATCGACTCCAAGAGACTTTAAGTAATCAAGTCGGCTAATGATTCCCTGAATATCACCGATACCGTCGCCATTCGCGTCGGCAAATGAACGAATGTAAATCTGGTAGGTGACTGCATTCATCCACCATCGTTTCTCGGTCGCAGATTCTGATTCGATATCGGTCATCGCTGGGGACAAGCGCATTCCATTCCTCCGCTGATAAGAAGTGAATGGCTGGGGACGGAGTTCCCGCTTACCTGTTCACCGATGATGGGCTGCATATTCGCAGGTAGTTTCGTTGAGATCAGTTGGTCTCGATCGCCGGCGTTGATGACAACAGTAAAGACACAGTCTTCGTGTCGGCGTTCAATGACTAGTGTCCGATTTCGGCACTCAACAACGGAGAAACTCCCGTGACTGAGCGCTTGGTGAATTCTTCGCAGCGACAGAATCGGCTCAAACGCTGCCAGGAATTGCTTCTGCTCCTTCGAAAAGACCAACGGAAAAGTCCGGCGACAATCCGGATCATTTGCCCCAGTCAAGCCAATTTCATCGCCGTAGTATAAAACGGGTACTCCCGGCAGAAATTGATTCATAACAAGGACCATCAATGCGTCGCGACGCGAACCTCCACATTCGTTAACCAATCTGGCGGTGTCGTGGCTTCCCACAAAGTTCGATATCAAAGAAGGGTCATGGCGTAACCGACACCATTGTTCAATGTCGATCGCTAAATCCTCAGCATCAGCGTCATGGCGCGAGACGAAATCAACAAGCCGATTCCGGGCGAAATAATTAGTCACAGATTGAAAATCTTCTGCAAACCCCCACTGCTGCCATGCTTCGGCAATCCACATCTCTGAAGATGCAAGTCCGTGAGTCGCATCTCGAAGTTGTTGCCAGAAGCCATTAGGTACCTTCCACGGTACGTCAAGGCGCCAGCCTTTGATTCCGAACGAGTCCCAGTAGGAAATCACCTCGGTGATCATCTTTAGCACAAGAGGATTTGCGTGATTCAACTTAGGAAGGAAATCCGCACCTCCACAGGTCTGGTAAACAGAGGAGTTGTCGACAAAATTGAACATCTCACGTTCAGACTCATCGCCGGCCAGAGCTCGGGTGAAACTATGGAACTTGTCCCCTACATGGTTGAAGACACCATCCAGCAAAATGCCAATCTCGAAATTCATAGACGAGGCAACTAGATGGGCTAAATTGTTTTCGTCACCGAGTAGAGGATCAATGTGGAAGTAATTCTGAGTGTCATATCGATGATTTGATGGAGAGGAAAAGATTGGGTTGAGATAGATATTGGCAATTCCAATTCTTTGTAAATAAGGGACTCGCGAAGAGATGCCGGCAAGATTTCCGCCAAAGAAGTTACCCCGAGTGGGCGTGTCTCCCCAGAGGCTTAGCGATGAGTCGCCTGCCTGTCCCACTTGGGCAAACCGATCCGGAAAGATCTGATACAGAGTTCCCTTGCGAAACCAATCCAGATGATCTGGGTCGGTTGCTTGCACAATTTCTTGGCTCATTCGTTTATCCCACCAGATGCTAATCCTCTAATCAACGATTTCTGCATGGCCAGGAAGGCGACCACTGCTGGAATGGTGGCCGATACAGTGGCCGCCATCAATAGCGTCCACCTGGTTCCATATTTGCCCGAGAAATTGGCAATACCCAAAGGCACAGTGAAGTGTTCCGGAGAATTCAGCACGATCAGAGGCCAGAGGAAGTCATTCCAGGCAAAAAGGAAGGCAAACAAGGCCAGCGTTGCGACGGCTGGTCGTGCAAGCGGCAGGATCACGGTCCAGATAACTCGCAGAGTATTGGCGCCATCCATCTTGGCTGCATCATCGTAGTCACGCGGAATCGAATGTATGAATTGGCGGAGAAGAAGAATTCCAAAGGCAGACCAGCATCTTGGAATGATGAGTGCGGCAAGGTTGTCTGCCCAATGTAGATGTTGAATTATCTGAAAGGAAGGAATTACCAAGAGAGGCAAGGGGACCATCATTGAGGCAAGCAAAGTGAACCACAAGGTCTTCTTAAAGGGGAACTCAAACCTATCGAAGGCGTAGGCCGCTAAAGCACTGGTAAATACCTGCCCAAAAGTTACAAGGACTGCGACGATAATCGAGTTGAGGTAATACCGACTAAACGGAGCTTCCTGCCAGGCATTGACGAAATTCTGCCAATGGAAATGAGTAGGAATCAGGTATGGCGCCGCAAAAGCGAGTTTCGGCGGTTTTAGTGAAGTTGTAATCATCCATACGAATGGCAGAATGACCACCGAAGAGATCGCAATAAGTGCGAAGTGATCGGCTATTCGAATAGATATCTTCTTGAATGTCCTCATCATTCATGCCTTCGTCTTATTTGCCACTGCAACATGGTCAAAGCGAGAATGATCATGAAAAGTGTCCAGCCAATGGCCGAGGCATATCCGAGTCGGAATAGTTTGAACCCCTGGTTGAAGAGCAAAAGTGACATGACATTCGTCGATCCCATTGGTCCGCCCGAAGTAAGAATAAAGATGTGATCAAAGACTTGGATGGCATCTATGAAACCGGTTATGAGTACCAAAGTGGTGACGGGCCGCATCAATGGGATTGTCATGTAGCGAACTTTCTGCCAACCAGAGACCCCATCCAAATCAGCCGCCTCGTAGCATGATGTTGGGAGGCTGCTTAATCCGGCTGCGTAGACAATCACCGCAAAACCAAGGCGTTTCCATATGCCTACAATGATGACGGCTGGGAGTGCCCAGTGGGTATCGCTGAGCCAATTCGGCCCAGGCAGATGTAGCGCTTTCAGTCCCAGATCAATGACTCCTACGTACGGGTCAAAGAGGAGTTGCCACACGACGGCCGCGGCAACAGTCGCAGTTACAACAGGAGAAAAAAAGATCGTTCGGTAAATCACCGAGGACTTACCTCTGCGTTGCAGCATCAGCGCTATAAGAAATCCTAAAACGGTGCTGATCAAAGTTACTGAAACCGTATAGATAGTGGTCACTGAAAGGGATTTTCTGAACTCAGCATCGCTGAAGAGATTTATGTAATTCTGGAAACCTACAAATTTCTTGACGGCGTTGAGGCCATCCCAACTGGTGAGGCTGATTTGCGCGCTCCAAATGAAGGGATAAGCGGTGAATCCAATAAATAGTATTAGGGCCGGTGCGATGAGGAGGTATGCGGTCCGCGCCTGTCTGTTCCGCACCTGTGCCTCCTTCTCGACGGGGAATCTTCCGAACTAGTAGAAGACTAGAACTGCCCCAGATGAGAATCTGGTCTGGGGCAGTTCTATCTTTACTTACTTACCGCTCAATGCCTTGCGTACAGCAGCATCGGCGTTAGCCAAAGCATCAGACACGCTTACAGTGCCGTAGAACGCAGGCTCAAGTGCCTTCGAGAAAGCATCTGAAACGGCTGGATAGCTTGCGATCGCAGGTCGCGCATAAGCATATTTCTGCTGATCAATAAATGCCTTCAAAGCAGGTTCAGCAGCAACGTGCTTCAAGAGAACATTGCTGTTCGCCACTGTGTCGCTGATAGGCATGAAGTTTGTAGCAACATCCCAACGTGCCTGGATTGGAGCACTTGTGAACCAGCTAATGAACTTAACGGCTGCTGCTTGTGAAGCAGTCTTGCCCTTGAACGCCATGATTTGCTCGCCGCCCATGTTGGTTGCATGCACTCCACCGGCAGGAATCGGCAACATCGCTGTTCCAAACTCGAACGGGGCATTGTCGCGATAGCCGCCGACCATCCATGAACCATCGATCCTCATACCAGCTTGGCCCTTGTCAAAGGCGCCCCATTGACCGGCTGTTGCTGCATGGTCGACGTTGATGAGATCAACCAAGAACTGCAAGGCAGTCTTGCCAGCGGCCGAGTTGAATGTGGGTGCGGTGTTGGTCTTGTTCAAGAAACCGGCTCCTGATTGCCAGAGGTATGGCTGGAACTGCCACGTCAGACCTTCGCCTGGTTGAACATAGATTTCCATTCCTTGAATCCCGTTGCCAAGAGCGCTAATCGCCATGGCATCGGTTCGCATCTCAGCCCAGGTCTTTGGTGGCTTATTGGGATTTAGACCTGCCTTGCGGAAAAGGTCCTTGTTGTAGAAAAGGGAGAGGTTATTTGTGCTTGCAGGCAAGGACTGCAATTTGCCCTTGTACAGACCGTATGTAAGCAATGAGGGATAGATATTCCCAGTCGCCTTTTTGATACCACCGAGGGCGGCACCCAAGTCGACAAGCTTGCCCGACTGATTCATATTTGCCATCCAGGCGATATCGGTGGCTGCAAGAGCTGGCGTCGTGCCGCTGGCAATGGCTGACTGGAGCTTGGGAAGCAGATCGCCCCAAGGGAAGGTAACCGGCTTGACGATAATTCCTGGATTCTTCTTATTGAATTCCTTAACGAGAGCGCTTAGTGCTTGGCCGTTTCCGCCATCCCAGTAGTTCCAGAATTGAATTGTTACTGGTTTTACTGCCTTTTTTGCTGCGATCGCTGACCCAGTGCCGAGAGAAACCGTCGCAAAAACGGCCAGGCTAAGGATCGAGACGAGTCTGCGATGAGAGAGCTTCATCACGGGCTTCCCTTCTTGAAGGTGGACTTGCTAGTGCTCGAAAAGTAGGGCTGAATGAAACATATGTCAAGAGTCTGAAACATGATACATTCTGACCATGGCTAGCCTTCGAGATGTCGCCGCCCACGCGGGCGTCAGTGTCGCGACCGCCTCACGAGTCTTGAACAACGCAGAAATCGTGAGTCCAAAAACGCGTGAAAAAGTCGAGAAAGCCATGCAGGAGTTACTTTTTTCTATTCCAGAACCCTCTCAACCAGAAAAACTCGCGGGCCTTTTTGTCCCAGACATCGTCAACCCCATCTTTACCCAAATAACCCAGGCAATAGAGACAAAGGCTCGAGATGCGGGTTGGGCCATAGTTCTATGTACCACCGGGGATTTGGCTAGCGCCGAACGCGAACACGCCCAGGGATTCTTCACACGTCAAATTACAAATCTGATATTTGTCTCGTCGGTAGCCGCAAATACGGCGGAGCATTTGCCTCATTACAAAGCACTCATCGAACACGGAGCTCGCCTTCTGTTCGTCAATGGAGCGCCAAATGATCTCGCCGCACCGGCCATTGGAGACGATGAATGGGCGGCAGGCAGAATCTCCGCACAACATATTCTCGACCTTGGTCACCGTTCTATAGGTTTTATTACAGGTGTCGAAACTACTTCCAGTCGATCCCATCTTCGTCTCTCGGGGATAAAGGAACTCGTCTCAACAGTGCCAGATGCTGTTATCTATCCGATTCACAGCGACTGGGGCGTTGAAGGCGGAGTTGTTGGAGCACAGAAGCTTCTTGAAGCCCATCCCGATATTACGGCGCTTATCTGTGCGAGCGATCTAACAGCACTGGGTGCTATGAACTATTGCCAATCAAAGGGAATATCCGTTCCTGAGGACATCTCGATTCTCGGTTCCGATGGAATCGAGTTAGGGCGTTGGGTCTTCCCTTCACTCTCGACTGTTGCGCAACCGATAGATGCGATATCAGATTACGTCGCATCGTGGCTCACCGCAGAGGAATCGGTTCCGACCTCCTCTGCCGCCACGGCTGACATTGCCTTCAGACCGACGCTCATAGTTCGAAATAGCACGGCGAAAAGGAAAAAGAAGTAGAAAAGAAAGTGCAAGCATAGATAAAAAACTCCCCCTCGAAATTTAGAATACGGAGAAAATATGCATTCACAATTCATTTCCCGATTTCAAAAACGTTCCATACCGTTGCGCATCGCAGCCGTTTTGGCACTAGCAATCACCCTCATAGTTCCCCAAGGTTCAACTCATGCGTCGGCGTTTGTGGCGGCAGGATCACCCGGAGTTTTAGCCGAGGGTGACGTGATCTACCAAGTTCTGGTAGATCGTTTTTCCAATGGAAATACCGCGAACGACAACTTCGGATATGGCGACTATGACCCAAGCAATCTGGGTATGTATCACGGTGGCGATTGGCAGGGTTTAACAAACCATCTTCAATACATAAAAGATCTAGGGGTGACGGCCATCTGGATTTCACCAGTATCAAAGCAACAACCATTGAGCAGAGATGGAACTGAAGCGAGTTACCACGGCTATTTCACCAATGACTATGCGACACCGAATGAGCACTTTGGAACTCGCACAGACTTGCAAAACTTGGTCAATTCCGCACATGCTCTTGGGCTCAAAATGATTCTGGACGTGGTTCCGAACCACACAGCAGACTATTTACTCGGAACAAGTACGACGTACAGTCCGACTACATACGCCCCGGCGGCGCCTCTCAACAACTCGTCTCTATTCCATCATGCAGGTGACTGCCTGTTCAATGGAACAGAGACTCAAGCTCAGTTGGAGGTATGCGACCTTGGTGGTCTTGATGATCTGGATCAATCGAATACGACCGTGGATACCTATTTGAAGAACACTTACAAGGATTGGGTCCAAGGGATCGGCTTCGACGGCATCCGAGTAGATGCCGCACGCAGCATTCCTCAAACGTGGCTCCAGTCTTTCGAAGCCACAATGGGTGTCCCCACGTTCGGAGAAATCTTCGACGGAAATGTCAACTACGTCTCCTCGTACCAGAACTACGAATGGGGTGTACTGGATTTCCCAACATTCTTCACCGCACGTGACGCACTCTCGGCAGATGGAAATCTGAATAATCTGAGCGGGCTCTTCGCACAGGATTATCTGTACCCTCATGTAAACCGAGTAGAGACCTTCCTTGATAATCACGATCGAGCGAGATTCTTAGCTCGAGCCAGCGACAACTATCAAAGACTCCGTACCGCGCTGACATTTCTACTAACAGCACGGGGCGTACCTGTTATCTACTATGGAACAGAACAAGCAGATAATGGCAATATGAATCCCTACGAAGTCCCTATAGCAAATAAGGACAATCGCAAGGATCTTTCCAGTTTCAGTGAAACCGGAACAATTTACAAACACATTCAGAGACTCAACGCCATCAAGAAGGCCTACCCGGCACTTCAGATTGGTACCCAGAGAGAAATGTGGACGGATACCTCCGTTTACGGATTCTCTCGTCGCGTGGATTCAACGGGTGCAGAGGCTATGACGATTCTGTCGGATAGTTGGAATACCCAAACTCGAACCATCCCATTAAGGGCGGAATCAACCATTCCCGTTGGTACTGTACTTACGAACCTCATGAATACGGCGGACTCGGTCGTTGTTCAGGCAGGTGGAGTGACTGGCAAGCAGATATCTGTTTCGCTTGGCGAACACGAGGCAAAGGTGTACGTACCTGGAACCCCCGTTGCCTACACGCCTCCTGCTCGTAACATCACAACGATCCGAATCCACTACAACGTGGGCTATGGAAATCGAATCACATTACGCGGCGACACTGATCCTTTCCGTTGGACACAGGCAATGGAAACGAGAAATACCGCTGCTGACGTGTGGGAGTATCAGTTGGAGAGAATACCTTCTGGACAAACTTTCCAATTCAAACCCCTAATCAATGACGTCACGTGGTCTGCAGGTTCTAACTACACCGGGACTGGTGGCACGACGATGGATATTTACCCGACTTTCTAGGGTAAATGCGGAAACCCTCCTCGGGTGTTGGAGGGAGTGAAGGGCGGACCTAGTCCGCCCTTCACTCATTTTCCTAGAACATCGCAATCGCGCGCTTCCACGTTAACTCGAGATTCGCGTCCTTGGGAAAGCGCCCTGCAATCTCAAGGTCAACAAGGCCATGCATTAATGCCCAAACCGCGCGGGCTTGCTCATGATCTTTCCCTGTAATCTCGATGATCATCTTGGTCACGCCGTCCTCTAGTCCCGCAGGGATTCGTTCGCGCAGCAGTGGAATCGACACCGTGATCTCGTAAAGGTGCGGATTCTCTAACGCCCATCTTCTATACGCGTGTGCCTTCGCCTTCTTACTCTTGCCAGCCTTCTTGATCGCCTCGCCGAATTCCTCTAATCCGCGCGCTTGCAGATCAGCGACTATCTCGTCCTTGTCGTGTACATGCTTGTAGAGACTGGGAGCCTTGATGTGAAGTCGGTCGGCAAGGGCGCGCATCGACAAGCCGGCAACGCCCTTCTCCTTGAGCAATTCGTAAGCAGCGACGCGGATTCTTTGCTTAGTTGGGCCGTCAGTGTTAGCCATGATAACTTCAGGCTAACACTGTTAGCGAAGGAGTGACAAGTTGTACGTTGTTGGAAAACCCAGGTTCTTTCTGCAGCTTGAAGGAGCGGTTCTCCTTGCCGCCTCGCTCTCTCTTTTTGCTTCCACGCATCAGCCTTGGTGGTGGGTCCCTCCACTGCTTTTCATGCCTGATTTCTTCATGCTCGGCTACGCTCGGTCGACCAAATTCGGCGCGATGACTTACAACATCGGCCACTCCTATCTGCTACCGGCGCCGGTAGCCCTTTACGGAATCCATGGCCATCGGCCGCTGGTTCTCGGGGTTGGGCTGGTCTGGTTGGCTCACATTGGAATGGACCGACTTCTCGGTTACGGCCTCAAATATGACGACAGTTTCAAACACACGCATCTTGGGAGTCTGTTCAAAAAGTAGTTGGAGGCCGTGCAGTAAGTAGGCTTCACAAATGGTTCGAGGAAAACAAAACCTGGTGATCTTCGACTGCGATGGCGTGTTGGTCGACAGCGAAGTCATCTCGGTCAAGGTTGACCAATTGGTCCTCGAAGACCTGGGTTGGTCGCTTTCTCTCGAGGAGATCATCGAACGCTTCGTGGGAAGATCTCACGCACATTTTCTTGAAGTGGTGGAAGAACATATCGGTCGGACATTGCCCGATGACTGGGAAGATTCGTATCAGCACCTTTACAGGCAAGCCCTGGCGCGCGATTTGCGACTCGTCGATGGCATTGCCGACGCATTGGAGACGATTAAGTTGCCTATGTGCGTAGCTTCTAACGGGAGCCACAGCAAAATGGAATTCACCCTAAAGCGCGCAGGACTCTGGTCTCGCTTTGAAGGGCGAATATTCAGCGCAACAGACGTGAGTCAAGGTAAGCCGGCACCAGACTTGTTTTTGCATGCCGCTTCGGCTCTTGGATTTGATCCACATAACTGCATCGTCGTTGAAGATAGTTGGGCGGGGGTGACGGCAGCTATTGCCGCAGAAATGAAGGTGATCGCCTATACCGGAGGGATTACTTCGCAACACCAAATACAGTCAGAGGGAGTCACGTCCATCGACCACATGTCCAAGCTGCCCGACGCAATTATTGGCTTGACCGGCAAATAGACTGCCCCCGTGCCGAACCTGCGAAAACGCAATGCGTCGTTAATTCTTGCGGGCATCTGCTTTGGAACCACGGGCACCGCCCAAGCGCTCGGGCCAAAAGGCATCTCACCCCTT
>Ga0208789_1001897_pt1 | contig 10292 bp, 8 predicted proteins | sample Methanotroph_Enr_FD_187368 | JGI IMG/M metagenome (GOLD analysis project Ga0208789, IMG submission 187368) | Enriched soil microbial communities from Old Woman Creek wetland in Ohio, USA - Methanotroph_Enrichment_5 (SPAdes) (version 2) | ecosystem: Environmental > Terrestrial > Soil > Wetlands...
AGCAGCCAAAATAAACGACCAACATTTTAAGAGTTCCATCCAATTTGGCATCGGAATTTTTCTCTTTCCAATTTACTATCTGATTATTATACTGGTTTTTAGCATGCTTACCGATGAGCATTTGCTAAAAGTGATTTTCGGAATAACGCTGCCTGTTTCAGGCTTATTTGCTTTTTATAATTACAAACACATGGAAAAACTATGGGACCAGATCCGGATTTTCAGCCTAAGGCATTTGAAAACGGAGAAATACAATGCCATTCAGAATGAAAGGAATCAGATTATTGACCTAATAAAAGCCACCATTAATAGCTAATTCTATGAAAAGAACCCTACCTTGGATTTTTATTTTATCCGGATCCATATTTCTGCATTTTGCTGCAAATGCGCAAGAAGGAAAAGAAAAAAAAGTTGCTAAAACGCCTACCGGATTTTCATTCGGAGGATTGCCTACTATCTCATTTGATGCGGATATGGGGTTTCAATATGGTGGTCTGGTAAGCGTGTACGACTACGGTGATGGTACCATTTATCCTTCGTACAAACAAATGATGAAGATCGAAATTTCGCGTTATACCAAGGGTTCAGGTACTAATCAGTTGTTTTACGATGCTAAAAACCTGTTACCACATCATCTGCGTTTAACTGCCGATTTGAGTTATCTTACCGAGAAATCGCTTGATTTTTATGGGTTTAATGGCTATCAGAGCCGCTATAACCCTGATTTTACAGATAAAGAATCAGCAGATTATATCAGCCGTGTATTTTATCGCGATCTACGCAAAATGTTCCGCTTCACAGTGGATCTGCAAGGGCAAATATCAGGCGAACATCTTCGCTGGATTGGTGGTATTGGTATTATGAATATAAAAACCGGACGCGTTGACTTCGGCGCAATAAATAAAGGTAAAAGCGGATCAGATATTTTGCCAGATACTACCAATACCCTTTTTGATGACTACGTTGCATGGGGTATTATCAGTGATGCAGAAAAAGACGGCGGAAGCGCCAATTTCGTGAAAGCCGGCATTGTGTACGATACCCGCGACAACGAAGCCAACCCTATGAAAGGAATGTGGAGCGAAGCTTTGATTACTTATGCCCCCAAGTTCCTGTTCAATCCGGAGTTTTCATATGCTAAACTGGTCTTGATACACAGGCAGTATTTTACTATATTAAAAGACCGGCTCTCATTTGTTTACCGGGTTGGATATCAGGGGACTATCGGAGGTACAGCACCGTTCTTTATGCAACCTTATATGCTAAGTTCGTATTCGTCAATCACCAAAACGGATGGCTTGGGGGGAGCTAAAACCTTGCGGGGAATTATGCGTGATAGGGTAGTGGGAGATGGAATTGTATATGGAAACCTCGAATTACGTTGGAAATTCCTTAAAACCCATGTTGGGAAACAAAACCTGTATTTTGCCTTGAATGGGTTCTCCGATTTTGGCATGGTAGTGCAACAAATACAGATTGATAGAACCAATGTAAACTTCACATCAGCAGATCAGGCGAAATATTTTGATTTCTCTTTCGAAAAAGACAAACTACATCCCAGCCTTGGAGCAGGATTAAGAATCGCGTTGAACGAAAACTTTATTCTTGCAATAGACTATGGGTTTGCTATGAATAAGCAAGATGGACTTAAAGGATTGTATATCAATATCGGAAACTTGTTTTAGACATCGCAACCAGGATACTAAAAAGCCCCGGAATGAGAACATTACGGGGCTTTTTATATGAATATCGGATTAATAATTCGGATTAAAAATCAAGATTTGGCTGTACAAGTAATTCCATGGTATTGAGTTCGAGTGCAAGTAAATTCCCATAACCCGGCTTGTCGGTAAGGTACACACCGTTATCCAGATCTATAAAATTAAATGAATTTGAATGTATTGATTGATTGATAAAATCAAGTGAAACAGGTACATGCCCATGTATTATTTTCCGGTTGCCAAGTTTTACCGGATCAATCTTATAGTCCCTTATCCACATCATCGACTGTGTATCGCTGAAAATATCATCATTCTCAAAATTGAATCCTGCATGTACAATAAGGAAGTTTTTCCATTCAAGATAAAACTGCAGTGATTCGATCCACTGAATATACATCTCAGGTATTGCACTTACTGTATATGCATTAAAGCTTTGTAAAGTGGTGTCGCCACCATACATCATCCAATCTTTAAACGAAACGGATTTCATGCCGAGCATCTTTCGGATCCATGATTTTGATTGTTCATCACGAAATACCTTGGCCATATATTCTTCATGATTGCCTTTGATAACGGTGGTGTTAATACCACTTTTACCAAGTTTTATGATATAATCAATCACTCCCTTGCTGTCAGGTCCACGGTCGATCACATCACCCAGAAAAATTAAGGCATCATCTTCACGTAACCCGATCAGATCTTCAACAAGTGAACGAAGCGTAATCAAGCAACCGTGTATGTCAGGTATTACCCAGGTTCTCATAATGAATATATATGCTTGTTCCCTTTGGTTAAGGGGAAGGGAATATTATTGTTATACTATTTCTTTGATTTGCCCTGGTTGGCAACTTCATCCATTAATTTTTTAATAACTTCGGGATCGCCCAGGAAATAATCTTTAACAAAATTAAGGTTATCATCGAATTCAAAAACATAAGGGATACCGGTTGGCAGGTTGAGACTTACGATATCTTCATCACTGATACCCTTCACATGTTTAATAACTGCACGCAGGCTGTTGCCATGAGCTGCTACTAAAATCTGATCGTATTTTTTCAATGATTCGCGTATTTCCTTTTCCCAGTATGGAACCATGCGTTCAACGGTATCTTTGAGTGATTCGGTTACTGGCGCTTCGTTACCGATAGCGGCATATTTCGCGTCGAGGCGTGGATTACGCGGATCGTCGGCTGCAAGTTCAGCAGGAGGAATGTCGTAACTGCGGCGCCATACCAGAACCTGAGCATCGCCATATTTCTGGGCGGTTTCGGCTTTATTCAAACCTTGCAGGTTCCCATAATGTTTTTCGTTGAGGCGCCAGCTTTTTTCAACCTGTATCCACATCAGGTCCATTTCTTCCAGTACCAGGTTCAACGTTTTAATTGCTCTTTTTAAGTAAGAAGTATAAGCCAGGCGGAAATCGAATCCGTTTTCTTTTAATACTTTTCCGGCTTCAGTGGCTTCTTTAATGCCACGTTCCGAAAGATCTACATCTGTCCATCCTGTAAAACGGTTTTCTTTGTTCCATTCGCTCTCGCCATGGCGGAGAAGCACTAATTTTTTCATCGCTTTGTAATTTTTATATATACAATTATCTGAATGTCAATAAAATTTGGTCTTTTATTTTGTTGTGCAAAGGTACAATTATCTGATAATTTGAGCAAATACTTTTTACAGGGTTTCTTTAAAGTATGTTAAACAGGAAAAATATCAGATTTCGGAAATTGTGATTTGTAACTTTGCTTCAGACTTAATACTCCAGGCTTTAATTCCTGGTACCAAGTTACAAAATCCAAATTACAAAATCAAAGCCCGACATCTAACATCCAACATCCGAAATCCGACATCCTTTATCCGACATCAAAAAAAGTCCGTAATTTAGCCTTCCAAACTTCATTAATGAATTTTTATTCCGCACCTTTCTGGATCAGAGCTATTTACCCCAAAGGGCTTATTTGGCGTGCGCAAACCAGAAAACAGGAAGTATTTCTCACTTTTGATGACGGCCCGGTGCCTGAAGTTACACCGCTGGTTCTTCGAATTCTGAAAAAATACAACATTAGAGCTACTTTCTTCTGTGTCGGCGAAAATGTGCAGAAATACCCTGAAATTTTCGATCTGCTTCTGAAAGATGGACATGCTATCGGCAATCATACCTATCATCATATAAAAGCCTGGAAGACGGATAATAACATGTATCTTTCAGAAGTTGAGCAATGCAGCCGACTGGTAAAAAGCCGGTTGTTCAGACCGCCACACGGACAGATCAACCGAAAAATAGCAAGGCAACTCCGGAAAGATTACCGGATAATTATGTGGAGCGCCTTAACAGGGGATTATAATAAGAAACTCAGCGGAGATCAATGCCTGGCGAATGCGATAGGAAATACAGCTCCCGGTTCTATCATTGTATTCCACGACAGCCTGAAAGCTCGTGAACGGATGGAATATGCGCTGCCATTATATATTGAATATTGCCTGGAAAAAGGATATTCTTTCGGTAGATTAAAGTAATTGGAATAATGTCGGATGTTGAATGTCGGAAGTCGGAAGTCAAAAGATGGAAGTCGGATGTTGGAACTTTGAATCATGAACGCGAAGCAATTGAACCTTGAATGCGAAGCAATTGAACCTTTGAACTTCTTATTTACTTTTTTATAATAAACTTCCTCGTTACAAATCCATCGCTGGTACCAATCCTGAGTAAATAGCCGCCTGATTTCAATTCCTGAGTATCAATTGTTAGCAAATATTCCTCCTCTTTCACTAGCTTTGCTTTTTCGGATATTCCAGTCATTGATATGATTTCCAGTGAATTGATTTGCCCAAAATTATGTTGCACGTAAAGAAAATCACCGGCAGGATTAGGCATCAAGGTAAGTTTGTCGGCAGGAAGACGCGTAAAGGAAATTGTATTGTTGGCAGATACCAGCCAAAGTTCAGGATCAAATTTCACTGAGTCAATTTCAAAACCGGGATTTGTAACAAACGTCTCCCCTGAAAAGGTATGGTTAAATACCATCAGGGTATCTTTCCCTTCGCCAAAAAACTGTATAGGAACAGGCATTTCAAAGAAATTTACAGAAACATCCGACTGGCTCTGAAAGATTTCAACCGTAGTAGCATGATCAGGTGTTTGATCCACATTTATTGTGTACGAAGGGAAGCCCTGTCCATAAAACCAATCGGCGAAAAAACCTGTCAGGTCCTGACCCGATGCGTCTTCTATATGTTTTTTGAAATCAGACGTACGGGCAAAATTAAACCTTAGCACAGGATCATTCGCATAACTTTTCATCCCTGTAAAGAACTTTTCATCGCCTACAACCCAGCGGAGCATATGAAGGAGCAAGGCCCCTTTGCTATACGAAAGACGGCTGTCAAAAATCCTGTTCACATTGGTTGTATCATCGCAATATACTGAACCACCCGGGAAACGACAGACATTTGAAATATTATTGAACCTCCAGAGATACCAGTAATGCGGATTCAAAGACTCATACCTGAGCCCTGCACAATACGTTGCAAATCCCTCATTAAGCCAGATGTCGTGCCAAGAGCCGCAGGTTATCATATCGCCAAACCATTGGTGCGCCAATTCATGAGCTATAATTTCACCATTAAAAGCACCTTTGCCGAGAAAAGTCATGGTTTGGTGTTCCATACCTCCGCCCCAACCAAACTCGGCGTGTCCATATTTCTCAGCACGAAAAGGGTAAGGGGCAAAAAGATTTTCGTATAACGCAATGCTCTCTAGTACTGAGTATGCATTATTGCGTACCGATGCTGAATCTTCAGGATAAACATAATTGAGCACCAGCAGCGAATCTGTTCCTGTTTTCAGATAATCCGAAAAACGGGCATAGTTGGTTGACGCAATCGCGATAAGGTATGATGCGATTGGGTAACGGTGTTTCCAGTGTGCCAGTACTGAATTTGTACCATAGGGTGTTTCGCTGATCAATAAGCCATTACTGGCCACATGATTTCCTTTTGGTGTAACCACAAACATATCGATCGAATCAATCTTGTCAGTAAGATCATTTTTCGAAGGCCACCAGTCGGATGCGCCATAAGGCTCCGATAAAGTCCACATTCCGGGAGCCCCTCCGTGAATTTCATTCCCAAAAGAGCCGAAACCACTGGTAGTTGGATTGCCATGGTAATAAACTGTAACCGAATCCAGCGTGCCTTCAGGAAGAATCGATCCTAAAGGAACTGTAATAACATTATCGGTATGATTAATACTGTACTTTATTCCGCGATGGAAAGCTGAATCAGCAAACATGGTTGAATATAACTCAAACTGAATGCTGCTCATGCCAGGTTGGGTAGCTACAAAATATGACGTAACAGAACCACTTATATACGACTGCGCAGGATCAGCAAACAGGAAAAAACGATGGTATTTCAGATCGTAATTATTAACTATGAGTTGCTGATGAGGTTGGATAAGTTTCAGATGGGCAGACTTTTCACTTTCGGAAATCATTTCCAGGTTTTTGAGCAAGGGTTCTTGCTGTGCATACAAATGGGCTACCGGTGTTAGTAAAAGAAGAAGAAATAGAATCCGGATGTAAAAAGTTTTCATTAGCAGGAATATGAGGATTTGGGATTGTAAAGATACTGATCAAAGGGTGAAAAATGACAAATGAAAGAACAGAATTGCGGAGATTGACGGTTAGGCGGAAAAGAAGATAAATCAGAACGCGGATGAAACGGGAAGGGTGGATGGAAACGATTCAGTACTGCTCATAAAAGGCACTTTGAGGACCCTCAGTAATTAATAGGTATGTTACAGGCAAGCGCCAGAAAAAATACAGGCCTCAAGAAACGTACAAAATATTTAAAAGTATACCAGCCTCCCAGGCCGGGTAAGCGGGAGGTTTTTTAGTTCTTTCACATTTTGGGAATTCAGTATGCAGTCTTTTACATCACCGGCTATTCAATTTACCTGGCCGGGAATCTTAATTAGATCAACCACGATATAAAACATATCGGGCGCGATGCAAAAAACATCGATCGCGATGTAAATCACATCGAGTGCGATATAAAAAGCATCGATTGCGATGTAAATCATATTGAACGCGATATAAAAAGCATCGATTGCGATGTAAATCATATTGAACGCGAGGTAAAAAACATCGAGTGCGAAGTAAATCACATCGAGCGCGATGTAAAAAACATCGACTGCGATGTAAATCACATCAATCACGAATAATTTAGATATGATGTGCTGCTTTGGTCATTGATAGATTGCGTGAATTCAAAAAAATACATACGACTAATAATTAAAGAATTGAAGTGGAATTTGTAAGTTTGCTTAAAGAGCCACGCGAAGGGATTCGCGCGGTAGCGGGGAATCTTGATAAGGGGAAAAAGGTTGATGATTGGAATGGAATTTCTATTAGATTACCTGAGAATCTGGCTGGTTATAAGTATAATAATGCTCTCAATTTCGTTTTTGACATCTGGCCTTACCAACCTTGGGACATAGGGTTATAGTAATCGTCATTAATAAACTGTAGTTACAGCTAATTACAAATGATTTAATTTTATGTTTGATTTAGATAGTTCGTTAGAGTTCAAAGAATATGAAGATGATGTATTTCAATACCTCATTTTTCTATTGGACAGCGATGGTACAGAAATATTTCACGAATTTCTTATCCATTCAGAGATGTATTACACAATTACATTTCAATTTAATGGAACAAGGATACTCAAAATTGTTTCGGATCCAGATATTTATAAAAAATACTATAGTAGATTAGACGAAATTAGGACAGTAATAAAAGATAAGCTCTTTGATGTAAATAGAACAGTAATCTCTTCTGTAAGGATAGAGCCAAATCTTAAGAAGTTTAGGATACTTGATAATAGATATGTACCTGTTTTAACACCTTGGGAGGAAATAAATAAAGCTCAAAATATAATGCTTGAGCAGTTTAGAGAGGCATCAGAATCTATAGATTATCAAAATATTGGAAATACCTGCAGGACAATAATGCAGAAAGTATCTAATATTGTATTTGATCCACAAAAGCATACTGACACAGGAGGGAAAAGCGTTTCTGAAGGTGATTTCAAAAATAGGTTTCACACATATATCAAAACTGAACTTGGTGGGCACGATAATGAAAGGATTAGGGCATTTTCACTCTCAATTATAGATTCTGCTGAAAAGGCGGTCAATATAGCGAATGGACTTACTCATGCCTTAAATGCAGATTCATTTATTGCGGAATCCTGTGTGGTTAGTACCATTTCACTAATTAATATAATCAGAATTATTGAAAAAAATAAAACGCCCTATAACAGCAAAATACCCGGCAAGTCGGGGGTTTCTGCTTCGTTGACAGGAAATTAGTATTTGAAAAGCAACTCTTCGTAGGAAGTTCATCGGTTAACTCCCGCCCTGTGTGTATTTGCGAGACTTTAGGTGCAAGCGAACCAAAACGAACGCACAAAAAAATACTCTTGAACCTGAATTGAACCATATTTGAAAGCTAAGTAAAGGATATGAATAAAAATATTTGGAAATTATACCAAAACTCTGAAAGAGGTAAAGATGCAATTGCTTTGTTCAAATTCGACAACAACAAATACGATCTCGAAATAAAAGCAAAAGAAATATTCCAAAAGTATAAAGAGTATTATGGACGCAAAACAGATGAAGATAGTTTTTTAGAAAATTTCTATTTGATCATTGATAGCATTATTGTTAAAAAATTGTTTGTTGAAGATAATGAAGATGCGACTCAATATTTTACAAGATTAGTAGATAATCTTGAAATCTGTTTTGTAGAAGAAAATTCAGAGGGTGAGTTGTTTCGAGAGGAAAATGAACTTCCAATTATATCCCAAAAAGATTATAAAACTTTTTGCGCAATTCTTTCTGAAATTTCATTCGTTTTATATTTCTATGGAGATTCTTTCTTTTTCCCGATTCTATTTCGAGAACAGTTTGATGTCTTCATGAAAATACTTGATGTTTTGGATATTCCAATACCCGATTTACCAGCTAAAACAGATAAAAGGGGAAGACTATTGCTATATATTAAATTGAGCAATAATATTATAGAATTTGCCCAAAATAATAACTTAACACCAGAAGAAACTTGTGCCTGTATTTACGATTTTGCTTTTATGTTACTAGAGGAGGACAAAACACAAATAGAAATGCCTGAACCAACCAACATCTGGTTAACAGGTGGAAGCAAGGAGGATTATAAAACCTTTTTAGTAAACCCTATAGAAGGAGCAAAATTTAGCTGGACATGCAATGAAAACACAAAACGAGGCGATATTATCATAATGTATGTTCTTCATCCATACAGTTGCATCCAATCTATTTGGCGAGCAGATATTGATGGAGTTTATGCACCTTTTAATTATTATAATAGCAGGACAAGAGTAACAAATGGTATTGTTATTCCACATATAACATTACAAGAATTAAAATCAGACAAGTATTTTTCTCAACTGCCGATAACGCGCAAAAATTTTCAAGGAGTAAATGGAGTTCAATTTTCTGCAAAGGACTACAAAGGACTACAACGCTTATTAAAAGAAAAAGGTTTTGATGTCTCTGTTTTACCACAGTTGTATAATCCAAATTTTGAATTTGCAGTGCAATTGAAAAGTGAAAAAGATGTTGAAGAAAAACTGTTAATCCCATTGATGGAAAAATTAGGATATTCAGAAACAGATTGGACTAGACAATTATCGCAAAAGGCAGGTCGAAAGGAGAAAGCAATACCCGATTTTGTGTTTCTGCCCAAGGGAGAAATTCATTTTCAAAATGCCCCAATGGTTATTGAAGCAAAATTCAATATGAGTTCGAATATCGAAAAAACAAAATCGTATAATCAGGCATTGTCATATGCAAGACTTATGAAATCGTCTGTTTTCGGAATTTGCGATAAAGATAGATTGATAATTTACAAAGAAAAAAATAATTATTTTGATAGATTCAATCCGATTTTTGAAAAACATTGGCAAAGTATAAATGATGCGGAAACATTTAGACAATTGAAACTATTGATTGGAAAAAATACAATAGGAAAACATTGATGAATAAATCAAAAATTGTGAAATGTCAACTAGGAATCGACCCCTCCCCGCTACCGCACGAATCCTTTCGTGTGGTGGGATGCCCCCTGGTTCGCGCATCTTGTTTTCTGAAGCATACTGGTAAAATCTAAATCATTAACATCCGAATTGTTTGCTTATTAAACGGGAAGCATCAACCTAGTCAGGGCTTCACTCAAAGTGAAACCCTGACTGCCCCACATCTGAATTGTTTGCTTATTAAATTGGTTGCTATTGGTAAATCTTTGTTACTACCCATTAAGGTGTTTGGATTACATGTATTCAATTCTCTTTTATTTTTGAATTCAGTTTCACAAGTAGTATTTACTATTACTTTTGTGAACATTCCTAATAAAGTAATGTTACATTCTATATCAAAATATACCTATGACACCTGATGGCCTGATATCCGGCACCTGGAAAAGTGAGGATAAATTAATCAAGTTCAACCTTCCGCTGATAATTTTCGAGGAAGAT
>Ga0208789_1001899_pt1 | contig 10278 bp, 7 predicted proteins | sample Methanotroph_Enr_FD_187368 | JGI IMG/M metagenome (GOLD analysis project Ga0208789, IMG submission 187368) | Enriched soil microbial communities from Old Woman Creek wetland in Ohio, USA - Methanotroph_Enrichment_5 (SPAdes) (version 2) | ecosystem: Environmental > Terrestrial > Soil > Wetlands...
GGGCCGTCCGCCGAGACGCCTTTGGCGCCATCAAACTGGCGCACTTCGACGTTGTGGATACCGGCTTTTTGCAGGTTGGCGCGCGCCATCTGGGCCAGCTCAGGGTTGATTTCCAGCGAGATCACGCGCTGCGCCCGGTGCGCCAGCAGGGCTGCCATGTAGCCTGAGCCCGTGCCGATTTCGAGCACTTTTTCGTGTTTTTGCACGGCGGCGTCCTGCAGCATCCGGGCTTCAATGCAGGGTGCCAGCATCACCTGACCTTGGCCCAAGGGAATTTCCATGTCCATAAACGCCAGCGCCTTGTGCGCCAAGGGGACAAAGTCTTCACGCTTGACCACCGCCAGCAGCTCTAGCACTTCGGCGTCCAAAACATTCCATGGACGGATTTGCTGTTCAATCATGTTGAAGCGGGCTTGTTCCAAATTCATTGGGTACTCCTGGGGGTATGTTGGGGATGTTAACAGATTCTGCAAAATTTTACCCGGCGGCGGCGTCGCCGGTGCCCTTATCAGCGCCCCAGCGGCGCCGCAACCATTGCGCCAGATCATCCATGTAGCAATACACCACCGGCACCACCACCAAAGTCAGCAGGGACGATGTGATAACGCCGCCAATGACGGCCTGGCCCATCGGGGCGCGCTGCTCTGAGCCTTCGGTCAGCGCCAGCGCCAGCGGCAGCATGCCGAAAATCATGGCCAGCGTCGTCATCAGAATTGGGCGCAGCCGTACTTTGGCTGCCATCAGCAGCGCTGCGCTGCGCTCCATGCCATCCTCGCGGGCGCGAATGGCAAAGTCCACCAGCAAAATGGCGTTCTTGGTCACCAGGCCCATCAGCATCACGACGCCAATCACCGAGAACATCGACAGCGTCGAGCGGAAAATCAAAAGCGCCAACACCACGCCGATCAGTGTCAGTGGCAGGGCGGTCATCAGCGCCAGCGGCTGGAAAAAGCTCTTGAACTGGCTGGCCAGAATCATGTAGATAAAGAGGATGGCCAGCACCAGCGCCGAGATTGCGTAGCCAAAGGACTCAGCCATGTTTTTGGTGGAGCCGCCAAACTGGTAGCGGTAGCCAGGCGGAAAACTGATGCTCTCCAAGGCGTTCTTGATGTCGGTGGACACTTCCCCCGAGGCGCGCTGATAGACGTTGCCATTGATGGCCACTTCACGCGTCATGTCACGCCGGTTGATCTGATTGGAGCCGGTTGATTCCTTCACGGTGGCCACCTGATTCAGCCGCACGATGCGCGGGCTGCCATCCGGGTTGGCCCCCACCAGGAACGGCAGGTGCTGCAAGTCATCGGGGCTGTTGCGCGACTCGGGAGACAGACGCACATTGACGTCGTAGGTCTGGTCATCGGGCGCCCGCCAGTTGCCGACTGTCTGGCCTGCCACCAGGGTGCGCAGCGCGCTGCCGATCTGGGCCAGACTCAAGCCCAAGTCAGACGCCACGTCCCGCTTGACCGCCACATCCAGCGTCGGCTTGTTGGGCTTGACGCTGGAGTCCAGATCCACCAGACCGGGGATCACCCGGATTTTTTCCATCACCAGTTGGGCAATGCGTTCGAGCTCGGCCTGATCCGGCCCCTGCAGCGAAAACTCCACCTGCTTTTGCCCGCCCACCGGTTCGAGCAGGCCGGCGTGCGTGACCGTGATGCCGGGCACCTGCTTCAGGCGCTCGCGCAGCAGCGCCGACATTTCATTGACATTGCGCGTTCGATCCTTGCGGTCCACCAGGCGCACATAGACGCTGGCATTGGTTTTGCCGACGGCGTTGGCGGTGTTGATGGTCGTCAGCGTGTAACGGACCTCTGGATAGCTGCGCACAATGCCTTCGACTTGTTTGGTCCGGGCTTCGGTCACTTCGAGCGATGAGCCCACCGGCGTATAGAAATTGAGCGTGGTCTCGGAAAAATCAGCCGCTGGCACAAATTCAGTGCCCAGCAGCGGCACCATGAAGATGCTGGCGATGAAGATGGCCAGCGCCAGCGCCAGGGTCTTGAGCTTGTGCACCAAGGCCCAGCGCAGGATGCCCTGGTAGGCGTCAATCAACCACTCGGTGGCCTGGTCAAACCAGCCGGTGACGCGGCCAATGGTCTTGTCATACAGGGTGACCGGTCGGCGCGGCGTGCCATCGGCATTGAGGCCGTGGTTGCGGTGCGCCTCGATGCTGGGGTCGTGCCAGATTGACGACAACATCGGGTCCAGCGTGAAGCTGACAAACATCGAGATCAGCACCGCCGCCACGATGGTGACGCCGAACTCATGAAAGAACTTGCCGATGATGCCGCCCATGAAGCCGATCGGCATGAACACCGCCACGATCGACATCGTCGTCGCCATGACGGCCATGCCAATTTCCTGCGTGCCATCCATCGCCGCCTGATACGGTTTCTTGCCCATTTGGACGTGGCGCACGATGTTCTCGCGCACCACAATGGCATCGTCAATCAGCAGACCGACACACAGGCTCAGGGCCATCAGCGTGATCATGTTGATGGTGAAGCCAAACAGGTTCATGAACAAAAAAGTGCCGATCAGCGCAATCGGCAGTGTCAGGCCGGTAATGACCGTGGAGCGCCAGGAATTGAGGAACAAGAACACGATCAGGATGGTGAGCAACGCGCCTTCAATCAGGGTGCGGCGCACGTTTTGCACGGCCACCCGGATTTGCCGGGAGCCATCGGTGACGGACTCCAGCCGCACGCCGGGGGGCAGTTGCGTTTTCATTTCGTCCATCATTTTGACCAGGCCGTCAATCACCGCAATGGTGTTTTCATCTTGCGATTTCTGCACGTTGAGCAAGAGCGTGCGCTGACCGTTGTAGAGCGCCAGGCTGTCGGTTTCCTGGGCACCGTCAACCACTTGGGCGAGTTGGTCCACGCGGATCGGCGCGCCGTTCTTGCGCGTGACGATAATCTTGCCAAAGTCTTCCGGGCGCTGCATGCGCGCTTCAATCTGCACCATGCGCTCTTGCTCAAGCGACTGGATCGCACCGACCGGCAGATCCTGGTTGTCGTTGCGCACAGCGGCCACCACTTGGTCGGGCGTGACGCCAAACGCTTCCAGTGCCTGCGGGTTGAGGTAAATATTGATTTCGCGCTTGGTGCCGCCGACCACCGTCACCGAACCGACGCCGCGCACGTTTTCCAGGCGTTTTCTCAACGTCTGGTCGGCCCAGTTGGTCAGCTCGACGTCCGACATTGCTTTGACTGCGGTGGCGGAGGCGCCAGTCGTGGGCGCCGCATCGGGCAAGACAGCCACTGACCAGACGGCGCGGCTGGCCGGGTCAAAGCGCAACACGCGGGGTTCCTTGACCTCGGTGCGCAGGGTGGGGCGGATCAGGGCGACTTTCTCGCGCACGTCGTCAGCGGCCTTGCGCCCGATGATGTGCAGCTGGAATTCGATGATGACAATCGATTGACCGGCATAACTGCGCGAGGTCAGGGCGTTGATGCCGGCGATCGAATTGACACCCTCTTCGATCTTTTTGGTGACTTCACTCTCGACAATTTCGGGCGAAGCGCCGGGGTAATCGGTGGTGACCACGACCACCGGAAAATCCACGTTCGGGAATTGGTCGACCTGCAGGCGCTGGTACGAAAACAGGCCCAACACCACAATGGCCAGCATGACCATGGTGGCAAAGACGGGGTTGTGAAGGCTGACGCGGGTGAACCACATGGTTTATTGCCCGCCTGCAGCCGGTGTGGCAGGGCTGGTGAACTTGACAACGGTACCTGCGCGCAGGGTGCCCACGCTGCCGGAGAGCACGTTGGCATTCTCGGCCAGACCCTTGATTGACACCAGGGTTTGCCCGTCGCGCTCACCCCGCGCGCCCATCTCAACCGTCTGGTGCAGCACTTGATGACCACTGATCAATTGCACATAAGGTTGGGGTTGGTCGGTGCGCACCGCACTCAAGGGCACGGCCAGCGCTTGCACATGATCAATGCCCAAGGTTCCTTGGGCAAACAGGCCTTGACGCAAGCCGGGCGCAGCGTCTACGCTCAGGTAGACCAGCACGGCCCGGCTGCCGGCCAGGGTGCTTGGGTTGATCCTGACCACTTTGGCGGTAACCGGTTGGGAGACGCCTTCGATCTGGAGCACCGCGTTTTGACCCACCCTGACGGCCACGGATTCGCTGGCGCTCAGACTGGCTTCAAGCTCAAGTTGGCGCAGGTCAACGATTTCAACAATCCGTGCCTCGACGCTGACCCGCTCACCGGGCTGCGCCAGACGCTGGGAAATCAGGCCGGCAATGGGTGCGCGCAGCACGGTATCTTGCAGTGCTTTGCTGGCGACGTCAGCGCCCGCCTGGGCCGCCTGGTAGGTGGCCTCGGCAGCCGCGAGACTGGCCGTGGACGAGTCAGCTGCGGTTTTGGAAATGAAGCCTTGTTGCACCAGTGAACGGTTGTTGTCAAAGTTGCGTCGGGCAATGTCGACCTGGGCGCGCGCGGCCTGAGCCTGTTGCTGGGCCTGCTGCACGCGTGCTTTGTATTCGGTGGCGTCGACCCGGGCGATGATTTGCCCGGCTTTGACTGAATCGCCTTCTCGCACACTCAAACCCTGCAGTTCGCCAGCCACCCGGGCTTTCACCATGGCCGTGTTCACCGCCTTGAGCGCGCCCGAGATGGCCAGGCCTGTTGCCAGCTCCCGGGTTTTAACCTGCACTACATCAGTCGCGCCCAACTCCACCACGGCTTGGGTGTTCTTTGCATCCAGTTGGGCAACGGCTTCCCGTTGCACCTTGCGCGCAGACAAGGCGCGCCACACGCCGCTGGCCAGCAACGCGACGACGAGGGCGAGCAGCGCCCATTTCAACCAAGATTTCATGATGCGAGATTTTTCTATGACAAAGGAGGGGTGGGCTGGCGAATGCTCAGACCATTGAGAATGGTTTCAACCTGCAGGGCAATGTAATCTTCGGGTACCAGCTGGGCGCCCGCATCGCAGCAAGTACCCAGCGAATGCTTCCACATGGCCAGAAACAACATCGGGGCGAACACAATATAGACACCATATTTCATGTCGATGGCGCGGAATTCGCCGCGGTCGACGCCGCGCTGCAACACGCGGCCAATCAGCGCGTGGCCCGGCTGAATAACCTCGCGCTCGTAGAAAGCCGCCAGTTCCGGAAAGTTGCGCGCCTCGCTCATCATCAGCTTGGTGATGCCCGATGCCTTGGTCGAGCCGATACGCTCCCACCAGCCGTTGAGGCAATAGCGCAGCATGTCCGCCGAATTGCCCTGAAAATTTTCGAACTCGGTATTCCACTCCTGGAAACGACCCGAAATATTTTCCCGCACCACGGCTTTGAATAACTCTTCCTTGCTGGCGAAGTAAATGAACAGCGTGCCTTTGGAGACGCCCGCCAGTTTGGCCACTTCTTCAACCCGGGTCGCAGCAAAGCCTTTTTCTACAAACAATTCCAGTGCCGCGCTCAGCAGTTCGCCCGGGCGCGCGTCCTTGCGCCGCTCGTGCTTGGCGTGTACATGGGACGGGGCATCGGAATCGAGGGTTTTGATGGGCATGAAGTTAATGACTAATTGGTTATTAATGTAATCATTGCGCCGTCGGCTGTCAATGGGCGGGGCTGCGTCCAGATGCTCATTGCCCTCAAGGCGCCCTCGGTCTCCGCTGCCGGGTAACATGCAACGGCAAGCACCCGTTTCAAACAACTCAGGAGATAGGCCATGTCAGAACCCCTGCAAACCATCACCCTGGCCGGTGGCTGTTTTTGGTGTCTCGAATCTGTTTACGTCCATGTCAGAGGCGTCACGGACGTCGAGAGCGGCTATAGCAACGGCCACGTCGTGCAGCCCAGCTACGAGCAGGTGTGCAGTGGCGACACCGGTCACGCCGAGGTCGTCAAGCTGGTGTTTGACCCGGCTCAGATCAGCCTGCGCGAGATTCTGGAAATCTTTTTTGTCATCCATGACCCCACCACGCTCAACCGTCAGGGCAACGACAGTGGCACGCAGTACCGCAGCGGCATCTATTTTGCGACGCCCGAACAGGCGCAGGTGGCGAAAGACCTGATCGCCGAGATGAGGCAGAGCGGTGTTTACCAGCAGCCCATCGTGACGGAAGTTCTTCCGCTGGCAAACTACTGGCCCGCCGAGGAATACCACCAGGACTTTTTTGCCAGGAACCCGCACCAGGGCTACTGCCTGGCCGTGGCCGCGCCCAAGGTGGCCAAATTCCGCAAGACTTTTGCGCGTCTGGTAGCTGACTGAACGGGGAGCATGGTTGGGCGGTCAGATCGACAGCGAAGTCACCTGCTCGTCGAGCCCCAGCCAGTGGCGGGCGGCATGGCGCAGCGTGCTGGCGTCACCGGTGCTGAGCAGCCGGCAGGCGCCGGGGCTGTCAGCGCTGGACAGGCCGGGCAGCAGACGCCGGGTCTGGCGCGCCACCGCCTCACCCGTATCGATCAGCTGCACGCTGGGGCCCACCAACTGCCGCAGTTGATCGCTGGCAAACGGGTAGTGGGTGCAGCCCAGTACCAGCGTGTCGATTTCCCCTTCATTTATGCCAAATCGGCCTATAGCCCCCGTGTAATAGGCACATAACGCTACTATTTCAGTAGTATCTTGTCGCTCTATGGCGTCTGCCAGACCATCGCAGGGTTCGCAAATGAACGCCGCCTGGCCAGCCAGCGATGCCACCAAGGTGCGAAATTTGGCGCTGTTCAGCGTGCCGCGCGTCGCCATGACGCCGATGCGTCGGGTCTGGCTGAGCGCCAGCGCTGGTTTGAGGGCCGGTTCAACGCCAATGATGGGCAGCAGGGGATGCGCCTGGCGCAGCGTGGAAATAGCCGCTGCGGTCGCGGTGTTGCAGGCGATGACCAGCGCCTGGATGTTGCACTGCGCCAGCAAGTGCGTCGTGATGGCGTTGGAGCGATTGATGACATGGGCGTCATCGCGTTCGCCGTAAGGCGCAAAGCCGCTGTCCGCGACATAGACAAAGTCTTCAAATGGCAACTTGGCGCGCAGTGCCTTGAGAATGCTCAAGCCCCCGATGCCGCTGTCAAACACCCCGATGGGGCGTTTCACAGGATCAGCAGAATCGGGGTTGGAACCCGATTTCAATCAGGCGCCAGCGACTTCGATGCCCTTGAATTCACCGGTGGCAATGCGCTTTTGCCATTCCGCCGGGCCGGTGATGTGGGCACTGGTGCCGCCCGCATCGACCGCCACGGTGACCGGCATGTCCACCACGTCGAATTCATAAATGGCTTCCATGCCGAGGTCGGCAAAGCCCACCACATTGGCGGTCTTGATCGCCTTGCTGACCAGGTAGGCGGCGCCGCCGACGGCCATCAGATAGGCGCTCTTGTGTTTCTTGATGGCTTCAATCGCGACCGGGCCGCGCTCGGCCTTGCCGATCATGGCGATCAGGCCGGTCTCGGCCAGCATCATCTCGGTGAAACCGTCCATCCGGGTGGCGGTGGTCGGGCCGGCCGGGCCGACCGCTTCGCCCTTGATGGGATCGACCGGGCCAACGTAGTAAATCACGCGGTTGGTGAAATCAACCGGCAGCTTTTCGCCCTTGGCCAGCATGTCCTTGATGCGCTTGTGGGCGGCGTCGCGGCCGGTCAGCATCTTGCCGTTGAGCAGCAAGGTGTCACCGGGTTTCCAGCTCGCCACTTCTTCCTTGGTCAAGGTGTTGAGGTTGACCTTTTTGCTCTTGACGTAGTCGGGCGCCCACTGCACGTCGGGCCAGGTGTCGAGCGAAGGGGGTGTCAAATAGACCGGGCCGCTGCCGTCCATCACAAAGTGCGCGTGGCGCATGGCGGCGCAGTTCGGAATCATGGCGATCGGTTTGCCTGCCGCGTGGGTGGGGTACATCTTGATCTTGACGTCCAGCACGGTGGTCAGGCCACCCAGGCCCTGCGCGCCGATGCCCAGCGCGTTGACCTTCTCCAATAGCTCAATCCGCAAGGCTTCGGTTTTTGTCAGTGCTTGCCCGCTGGCGGCTTTGGCCTGCAGCTCGTGCATGTCCAGGTGGTCCATCAGGCTCTCTTTGGCCATCACCATCGCTTTTTCAGCGGTGCCGCCAATGCCAATGCCCAGAATGCCGGGCGGGCACCAGCCCGCACCCATGGTCGGCACGGTTTTCAGCACCCAATCGACCACCGAGTCATTGGGGTTGAGCATGTACATCTTGCTCTTGTTTTCGCTGCCGCCGCCCTTGGCCGCGACCGTGACTTCGAGCTTGTCGCCGGGCACTATGTCGGTAAAGATGACTGCGGGCGTGTTGTCTTTGGTGTTCTTGCGCTCAAACTGCGGGTCCGCCACCACACTGGCGCGCAGCGGGTTGTCGGGGTTGGTGTAGGCGCGGCGCACGCCTTCGTTGACGGCGTCGTCCAGGCTGCCGGTGAACTCGCCCCAGCGCACGTCCATGCCCACTTTCAGGAACACGTTGACGATGCCGGTGTCCTGGCAGATCGGGCGGTGGCCTTCTGCCGACATCTTGCTGTTGGTCAGGATTTGCGCAATGGCGTCTTTGGCCGCCGGGCTTTGTTCACGCTCATAAGCACGCGCCAGGTGCGTGATGTAGTCGGCCGGGTGGTAGAAGCTGATGTACTGCAGGGCGGCGGCAATGGACTCGATCAGGTCAATCTGGCGGATGGTACTCATGATGCTTTGAAACCTCAGGTAGTTAAAGGGAATATGAAGCGGAGTTGCGCAATTGGTGACAATGGCCGCAAGTTTACCCCTCTGAAATGACCGCCGGACCAGTCCGCGGCGCCATCACCCATGCTCAAAGTCATTGCCCGTCGCATCGATCAGTTCATCAATTCGCAGTCGGCCGGTGGCGTGCTGCTGGCTCTGTCTGCGGTGGTGGCGCTGGTGATCAGTAATTCGCCCTGGAACCATTACTACCAGCAGTTTCTGCAGATTCCCGGCTCGGTGAAGATGGGCGCCGACTGGCTGCTGCTATCCAAGCCGATGCTGATCTGGATCAATGATTTGTGGATGGCGGTGTTCTTTTTTCTGGTCGGTCTGGAGATCAAGCGCGAGTTGCTGGACGGTGAGTTGGCTTCGTTCAAACAGGCCATGCTGCCGGCTGCCGCCGCGTTGGGCGGCATGGTGGTGCCAGCGCTGATTTATGCCGCCATCAACTGGGGCGACCCGGTGGGCTTGCGCGGTTGGGGTATTCCGATGGCCACCGACATTGCGTTTGCCTTGGGGCTTTTGGTGCTCTTGGGTAGCCGCGTGCCGACCTCGCTCAAGGTGTTTTTGACGGCGGTCGCCATCATTGATGACCTGGGTGCCATTTTGGTGATTGCGTTCTTTTACACGGATAACCTGTCGCTCACCATGCTGCTGGCGGCTGGCCTTGGCGCGCTGGTGTTGCTGGGGCTGAATCGGGCTCGGGTGATGGCGGTCGGGCCCTATGTGGTGGTCGGTCTGGTGATTTGGGTCTGCGTGCTCAAGTCGGGTATTCATACCACGCTGGCCGGTGTGATCACGGCGCTGGCGATTCCGCTGGCAGATGGCAAGGGCGGCTCACCACTGGAACGAGCCGAGCACGCCCTGCATCCGTGGGTGGCATTTCTGGTTTTGCCGGTATTTGCCTTTGCCAATGCGGGCGTGTCACTGCAAGGGGTGACGCTGGCCACTTTGACGCAAACGGTGCCGCTGGGCATTGCGTTTGGCTTGCTGATCGGCAAAACAATTGGCGTTTTTGGTGCTTCCTGGCTGTTGATCCGCTTGACCGATGCGCAGTTGCCCGATCAATGTCGCTGGCGTCAGTTTTTTGGGGTCTGCGTATTGTGTGGGGTGGGCTTTACCATGAGTCTGTTCATTGGTTCGCTGGCGTTTGAAGGGGCTGATGCGGCGTATGAAGCCCAGGTCAAAATCGGCGTTCTGCTGGGGTCATTGCTCAGTGGTGCGGCCGGTGTCGCGCTGCTGTTGGCAAGCCGCAAAGCAGTCTGACCCCAATGCTGGGTCGGACAGCTTGCTTCGTCAGCTTGAGGCACGTCAGTGGCCTGTAAGTGCCAGGATTCACATTTACGCCTTGCATTTTTAACAAGAGGAGACCTACCCATGAGTTCACCATCCACCGCCGTTGAATCCACATTGGTTGAAAACCGTGTTTTCCCGCCGAGCGAGGCGACCGTCAAGGCCGCGCGCATTTCCGGCATGGACGGCTACAACGCGCTGTGCGCCGAAGCCGAGAAAGATTTTGAAGGCTTCTGGGCTCGCCTGGCACGCGAAAACGTGGTCTGGACCAAACCCTTCACCAAGACCCTCGACGAGTCCAACCCGC
>Ga0208789_1001904_pt1 | contig 10264 bp, 6 predicted proteins | sample Methanotroph_Enr_FD_187368 | JGI IMG/M metagenome (GOLD analysis project Ga0208789, IMG submission 187368) | Enriched soil microbial communities from Old Woman Creek wetland in Ohio, USA - Methanotroph_Enrichment_5 (SPAdes) (version 2) | ecosystem: Environmental > Terrestrial > Soil > Wetlands...
GTAAGCTAACGGATTTGGAAAAAGTGCTGCACCCGAACGACGATGTTAACATGTCGCAATCATCGAATGATACTTTCCCGACAGCCATGCATATTGCTGCATGTAAAATGGTTGCAGAAGTTACTTTACCGGGTGTGCAGAAATTACGCGAAACACTTTCGCAAAAATCGGAAGCATTTAAAAGCATAATAAAAACAGGTCGTACCCATTTTATGGATGCCACTCCGTTAACCCTTGGCCAGGAATTTTCAGGATATGTTCAGCAATTAGATAATTCAGTCCGAGCCATCCGAAATGCTATTGAAATGGTTAGCGAACTTGCGCTTGGTGGTACAGCTGTTGGTACCGGTATGAATGCTCCCCGGGGTTATGCAGAACTTGTTGCTGCGAAAATTGCCGAATTTACAGGTTTATCGTTTGTTACAGCCCCCAACAAGTTCGAAGCCCTGGCATCAAATGATGGCATGGTGGAGCTTAGCGGAGCCTTAAAGCGTACGGCCGTATCGCTTATGAAGATAGGTAACGATATCCGAATGCTTAGTTCTGGCCCCCGCTGTGGAATTGGTGAAATTATTATTCCGGGCAATGAACCAGGGTCGTCAATTATGCCAGGGAAAGTGAACCCGACACAATCCGAAGCATTGACAATGGTTTGCGCCCAGGTGATGGGTAATGACGTTGCGGTAACCATAGGTGGTGCAACCGGTCATTTTGAATTAAATGTATTTAAACCGATGATTGCTGTCAATGTTTTACAGTCTGCCCGACTGATCGGTGATGCCTGCCTGTCATTCAACGATAATTGCGTTACGGGTATTGAACCAAATCATGAAGTTATAAAGAAATATGTTGAGAATTCACTGATGTTAGTAACTGCACTTAATCCGCATATCGGGTATGAAAATGCGGCTAAGATTGCCAAAAGAGCGCTTCAGGAAAACAAAACCCTTCGGGAAGCGTCCATTGAACTTGGTTTAGTAACCGATGAGCAATTTACAAAATGGGTCGATCCGGCCAGGATGATTCCTTAAAGTCGGCTACATCTCTTCTTTTGTAATTGCATTTTTCCATCATTTGAAGTTTTCAGAATCTTCTTTCAACAATATCCCAGTCAATAATATTCCAGAATGCATTTAAGTAATCCAATCTTTTGTTTTGGTAATCAAGATAATAAGCATGCTCCCAGACATCGCATGTAAGGATTGGCTTTAATCCTTTTCGAAGTGGATTTCCGGCATTGCTTTCCTGAATGATCTCCAGGATTCCTTTTGGATTTTTAATTAACCACACCCATCCGGAACCAAACAAGGAAGCTGCAGATTTAATAAAGGCATCTTTAAATTCTGTATGGGAACCAAAACTGCTTTTTATTGCTTCGGCAACATGTTCACGGGGTAGGCTGTTGTTGGCGGGATGCAATCCTGAAAAATAGAAGGTGTGATTCCATACCTGGGCTGCATTATTGAAAACAGGGCCTTCCGCTTCCTGGATCATGGTTTCAAGGCTTGCATTTTCAAATTTAGTCCCGATAATCAGATTGTTCAGATTTGTCACATAAGTCTGATGATGTTTCCCGTAGTGAAACTCAAGGGTTTTTGCTGAAATGTATGGCTCAAGTGCATTCATTTCGTACGGTAATGCTGGTAATTCAATTTTCATGACTTTAATTATTTAAGGTGTTTAAAAGTTTTGATTTTTGATGTCCGGAAGTCCGAAATCTATAAATTTTATTGTTTCAGGTGCTGTAAATTAAATAAATAACAAGAAAAATGCCTGCTGCGAGAACTGATAAAGTTAGTAATACATCAAGTATCGAAGATTGTTGCCAGGTATCTTCGTTTATCTGTTTCTCAACTTTCTTAAACCTGATAAATGCAAGAACTCCCATAATGGCACCAAGTCCAACAAGGAATATCCCAAGGATTGCTGAATATCCATGGGAAGGAGGAGGCAAGGCTTCACCGGCTGTTGATTTCCCCAGAAGATATGACAATTGTTTCATGAACAATGCAAACTTTTCGACTACAAAACCGAATGCCATTATCCCTATGCTTGTTCTTATCCATGCAAGAAATGTCCTTTCATTGGCCATGTGAACGCGGCGGTTAAGAACCCTTGCCAATTTTTTATCTTCAATTAAATCAGTCATATAGAAAGCTTCGCATTGATTATAAATTCAGAGATGATATTAACCAGGGCTGATTTAATTCCTTTTCATCGGATTATTGGAGGTATCCTATACACCGGGCAGTTTAGCCTTTGATAAAGGCAAGCAGGTCGGCGTTGAGCTTCTCTTTATGCGTTTCTGCCAGGCCATGTGGACCGCCAGGATAGATTTTCAGCGTTGCATTATTGATGATTTTCGCCGCAACCCTTGAAGTGGTGGCGATTGGCACGATCTGATCATCGTCACCATGGATGATCAGTGAAGGTATATCAAATTTCTTCAGATCTTCTGTGAAATCTGTCTCAGAGAAGGCTTTGATGCAATCAAGTTCGTTGATGAGGCCCCCCTGCATCCCCTGAAACCAGAACGCATCGCGTATGCCCTGCGTTACATTATGATCCTTGCGGTTGGCGCCAAAGAACGGGGCGGTTAGATCCTTGAAAAACTGCGAACGGTCGGCTGCAACGCCAGCCCGGATTTCGTCAAACTTCGCGATTGGCACTCCGTCAGGATTGGCTTTTGTTTTCAGCATTAGCGGAGTTACCGAACCCATCAATACAACTTTTGCAACTCGGGAAGTACCATGTCGCCCGATGTAACGTGCAACCTCGCCGCCACCGGTAGAATGACCGATGAGTGTTGCGCCTTTTAATCCGAGTGCATCCATAAGTTCTGCTAAATCATCTGCATAGGTATCCATATCGTTGCCATTCCATGGCTGGCCTGAGCGGCCGTGCCCACGACGGTCATGAGCTATACAACGATAACCATGGGTCGACAGAAACACCATCTGTGACTCCCATGCGTCGGCATTGAGCGGCCAGCCGTGACTGAAAACGACAGGCAGACCGGATCCCCAATCCTTGTAGTAAATTTGCGTTCCGTCTTTTGTTTTAATTGTGCTCATTTCGAAGGATTTTACTTTTTGCTATAGCTAATATCAGCCATTAAAGAGATCGTTTTATCAATTTCATTTATGTCCATATTAAATTGGTGTTTAAATGCCTCCCAGTTTTGAGGAGCTCCTTCTTTATATTGTTGGATTCTGGAACTCAGATTTATATTCCTCTGCTCAAGTTCATCCAATGGTTTTCTGTAATCAGTCTCGATTCCCATTTCTCCCATATTTATTTTCTCTTTCAGGTTGGCAATCTTGCGTCCATTTTGCCTGAGCTTCTTGACCACTTCGCCTTTATATTCCAAATATTCAATAATAGAATCCAAAGGATTTTGTTGCTGATCATAATTCGATAGTTCAATAGATTTTGCTTTTGCTTCATCCACTGTTTTCGTACCGGCCATAGGTACATTTTTAAAGCCATTAATAATAGCAATTAGGAGGAACGCAAATATAGTAATCTTGAAAATATTTGACTTTGTCATATCGTATTTGCTGTTTATGGTATGATGTAACCCTAAGGCTACTTCTGTCTTTATCATACCAGTGCATACCCTGCAATAGCAGGATGTGTGTTTCATTCGAAACTGATTGAGATAATAAACTGATATTTTGAACGTTATTACGGAGCCCCCGGTCTGTCGGGAGGAGTTCTATTCGGAATATGGGAATCAATGCCGCATCTGCGGGCCTGTATGCTTGAATTTTATTATAGCATTACCCTTCAGTAAGATTTTATCCTTTATTTCTGAAGGATAATTCCCTGTCTCTGGAAGCAAAATAAAATGGTTTCCCGATAATCTGTCAGCGTGATACGGGATAATTTATTTTGCGTTTTCTTCCTCTTTCTTTTTTTTCTTGAGGTCTTTTGCAAGAATTTTTGCTCTGCGTACAAGCCTGTTGCGGGTTCTGCTTCCTTTATAAGGGGCGAATAGAACTCCGATTGCTGCTCCGGCAAGCACTCCAACCATCATTGCTAAGACAAGCTTTCCTGTTTCTATTGAATTTTTCATGTCTTTTTTTTTAAAAATTTATACTAGATACTTACGATTTCTTATTACAAAAGTTTCGCATTGAAAGGCTTTTTTTCCCATTTTATGATGCCAAAAAACTCATTAATTGCGTGTCTTTAAATAAATAAAATCTTAAATTATTATGGTGTAAAGGTGAATATACTTATACCCTTAAACGTTACACAATTTTGAAATTAATTTACAAAATTCATACATTTTTATTTTTTGTTGAATGTATTTCTGCACTCATGCTTCCGACGGTTCCTTATAAAGATGATGATATGATGGCCCGCAGATTCATTTAACGGATAAGATGAACAAGCCATCTTTTCCGCCTGCATCGGGAGCTTGAAAAATAACCAGTAGCGAGCGTTTCTGTTCGGTATAGAGATTATATCGATACTCTACCTTGCGAGGATGGGGATTCCCGGTCTCTGCAAAAGCTGATTGTCTCTTTTCAAGTTTATTTGCAAATTTCGGATCGATATCACTGACCCGGATACTATTTGCCGGGTTTCCTGGAAATATTATGTGAAAGGTCATAATCGAAGGTTTTTGATGATTTAAATATCAGTAAACAGATTTATTATACTAATCATAATATTCAATGTTTTTACGGTTTTAATCTTCATTCTGGTCAAGTCTCATAAAAATTACATTATTAATCAGGTGGTTTATATATAAAAACAAATCAAACTCATCCAAAAAAGACAGGGAATATTCCCCAATCTAATAATCGTCTTCAATTTGAGCTTGTGATTAAACGCTTGATAGATTGAAGAATTATAATAGTTAATTGTAAAAGTGAGGAACTTTATGTTGGTGGCGTTATATAATTTTTATAAAAAGTTACATAATTCATAGAATTTTTTATTATCCTTCTTTTGGGATAGGGGTCAGAAGTTCAGGATTTAACCTTTGCAATTGTAATTTAAGCAAAAAGCCCTCTACCAATTGTTGGTGAAGGGCTTTTAAGTTTATTGCCTTAAAATTTAATCAGGCAGTAATTTGAATATGCATCTCAACTTCATGTTCCTTCTCATCATCAGTTAAAAAGATGACATCTCCCTTACCTTGTGTATCTCCCATTTTCCACCATGATTCTGAATTATTATTTAACTGGAAAACGGTGATGTTGTAAGTTGCTTTTCCATAACGATATACAATGGACACGGAAGGCCACTCCAGTGGAAAACAAGGTCTGAATTTTAAATGATCATTCAGTAATTCCATACCTAACAATGAGCCAATGATAAACTGGTACATCCAGCCTGAGGAGCCCGTGTACCAGGTCCATCCTCCTCTTCCCCGGTGAGACTCATTGGCATAAATATCTGCTGCCATCACATAAGGCTCAACTTTGTAAACCTGCATTGAAGCTGTGTCGGAGGAATGACTCAGAGGATGGATCATGCTAAACAATTCCCAGACTTTTTCCCTGTTTCCTAAAGCGGCAAAGGCCATCAATGCCCATATAGCCGCGTGAGAGTACTGTCCGCCATTTTCCCGTACTCCCGGCACATATCCTTTGATGTATCCCGGGTTTCGTCCGTTTTTTGCATCAAATGGGGGTTCAAGCAGTTGTATCAGCTTCAGATCTCTGTTTACGAGGTATTTATCCAGAGAAGCCATAGCCATAACCCTTCTGTCGCCATTCGCTGCACCTGATAATACTGACCAGCTTTGGGCAATAGCATCTATACGGCATTCATCATTTACCTTTGAACCAAGAGGAGTACCATCATCAAAATAGGCTCGCAGGTACCACTGACCGTCCCAGCCGGAAGCTTCTATGTTTGACTGCAGTGAAGTTGCTTCTTTTATACAGGTCTGGGCGAACAGGATATCGCCAAACCCGCTGGCTACATCTGCAAACCGTAACAAGACATTATACTGAAAAAAAGCAAGCCACACACTTTCACCCTGGCCTTTATTGCCTACACGATCCATTCCGTCATTCCAGTCTCCTGCACCGATAAGCGGTAAACCATGTTTCCCAAATTGAAGGCTATGCTTAATTGCCCTGGCACAATGTTCATATAATGTGCCGCTCAGGTTACCACTAACCGGAAGATCATAAAGCGAATCTTCTTCCGGGTGCAATAAGCGGCTTTCCAGGAATCCTACCTTAACTGAAAGGATATCCTTATCACCTGTAGCATCTATATACCGCGAAACCACAAAAGGCAGCCAGAGAAGATCGTCAGAGCACCTGGTACGCACACCTCTGCCTTCCGGCGGATGCCACCAGTGTTGAACATCTCCTTCCACAAACTGCCTTGACGCGCTCAGCAATATCTGTTTACGTGCCAGCCCGGGTTGGTTATATAATAATGCCAGAATATCCTGCAACTGATCCCTGAAACCAAATGCACCACCGGACTGGTAAAAACCACTCCGGGCAAATATCCTGCAAGCTATCGTCTGATACGTAAGCCAGCCATTTGCCAATATATTCAGAGAGTTATCGGGAGTAGTTACCTTCACGGTACTTAAAACCTCTTCCCAATATTCCTTTACATTTTGCAGGGATTGCATTACAGAATCACTATCGGCAAATTTGCTGATCAAAGCAATAGCTGCTCCGGAATTTTCCTCATTCCCGATTTGGAATATAATTTCTTTTTCCCCACCGTCATGTAAATCAAATTTTACCTGTAGTGCGGCGCAGGGATCCAAACCTGCACCACTTCTGCCTGAAAGTCTTTTGCGATAAAGAGACTGTGGGTCCTTCAGGTTCCTGTTCCTTCCAATAAATTCGGAACGGTCAGCAGTAAAACTCAGGTCGGCTCCGTCCACTTTAAAAAAAGTAACACGATCCATAAAAGCTGAATTGTACCTGTTTCTGAGGAGCAAAGCCCCGTTATCGGAATCCATTTCTGAAAGAATATGCATATTTGTTTTGGAACGCACATCACCAAGAATAATTTCGAGGAAACCTGTAGCAGAAAACCGGTATTCCTGTCCTGACAGATTCTTTATTTTCAGAACTATAAATTTAACGGGAAGGTCTTTATCCACAAATACAGTCATCTCGGAAGAGATTCCGAGTTCCGTATGCTCAAAAACGGAGTAACCGAAGCCATGAGTAATTACATAAGGTGTATCTCCTTTTGCAGGGAAAGGGGAGGGAGACCAAAAATGACCAGTATCTTCATTACGCAAATAAAAAGCCTCCCCGCCTATATCACTTACCGGATCATTGCTCCAGGGAGTAATACGGTATTCATGGGCATTGATGGCCCAGGTATAGGCTGATCCGCTTTCAGAGATTACGGTGCCAAAATTCGGGTTGGCGATCACGTTTGCCCATGGAGCCGGTGTCGTTTCCTTTTTGTCTGTTATGATTTTATAGGCAGTGCCATCTGGTGTAAACCCACCGATTCCGTTAAAGAAAGTGGTTCCATTATATAAAAAAAGATGATCGGGTATAGCCAGGGCATTTTGAATCTCCTGGGCTTTCATTGGTTTTAGTTCCAGTAACGCAGGTAATACTCTATCTTTATAATCATTGTTTACCTGTTCTATCAAAGTTCCCTTGTTATCATAGATGATTGCCCGGGCCACACTTTCAAAAAGTACCCGGTCTTCAGCAGAAAGCTGATCTGCAGATTTTACAAAAATATTACCGGGTTTGACATAGTCTGGTTTGCTGCGTTCCTGCAAATTAATCAGCCCCAGGATCTGTTCCTGTAAAAGCTGCCGGTAAGAGCCGTGATCTTCGTTCCATATGACGAGGTCAACCGCCAGTCCTTTCAATCGCCAGTATGCATGTGCACGTACCATTTGCTTCACCAATTCAAGGCTTTCAGGTTCGTATATATGGAGCAATATAATGGGAAGGTCGCCCGAAACAGAGTGGCTCCAAAGTCCCGACTGTCCCCTGAAATTATTATTGATCACCGCAGCTTCAGCGCGTAAAACCGGGTTGTTGAAAATCACAGATGCCGCCAGACGATTAAATAGTTGTGCGTCAGCCTCTGTTGCATTTATTTGCCGCAGCAGTACCTGGCTGTGGGTCCAGGAGAGCTCAGTTGCGCGCTTTTTCAAATGCTGGTCCTTATATTTTAGCATCAGGGCTTCACAAGCTTCTTTTGTTTCGCTTATTCCATAAATCAGGTCTATTATGGCAATATGGCCGGGCTTTATACGGATGCGATAACGGATGGCCATGATGGGATCAAGCACCGATCCCTGTTTACCCGAAAGTAAATCAACATCCATTGCCTGAGGATTTACCAGCGTTTTTCCCCTTCCAATAAATTGCATACGGTCTGTTTCGTAGGATACCTCTTCAAAAGCCACACCATGAACATCCATCCGATGAAACATCCATGGTGGCTTTTCCTCCTCAGCACGTGGTCGTCGTGTGCAAAAAACAGCTTTGTCTTCCGGCTTAATTTCAGTTTGGACAAATAAATTACTGAATGCAGGATGTGCTTCATCCGAAGCCTGGCTAGCCATGACAATTTCGGCATAACTGGTCACCTCCAGGATTCTGACTGACTGCGTTTTATTCGATATTCTGATCCTTCTCATTTCTGTATCATCCTCGGGAGAAATCACTATTTCTGTTTTTGTTTCAATTCCGAAATCATTCCTACGAAATTCGACATGTCCCTGGGAAAATATTACCCCGTAATTTTTAGGAGGCTGCAATGTTGGCTGGTAAGTATTCGACCAGAAGTTACCACTTTTTATATCTTTAATATAACAAAATATACCCCGGTCATCCAATGTGGCATCTTCACGCCAACGGGTAATTGCGATATCTTTCCAACGGCTGTATCCCCCTCCCGAATTTGTAATCATAACCTGGTAATTGCCGTTACTCAGCAGCTGAATTTCAGGAATCCGGGTGTTGGCTGTTGTCATGCTTCGCACCTCAATATCGGTGGTGGTGGAATGTGTTTCGATAATATCTGCTGTATGCGCATAAAACAGCGTGGCACGTGGTATGCGCTCCTGTAGCAACAGTATCGTTGCCTGGAAACGAAGCTCTGACATAAACCTTTGTTGCATTGGTTTATTATGCAACAGGTAAGCCAGTGACAGGAGTCCCATCCCCTGGTGGTGTACCATAAAAGAAGATATGATTATGTTTTCGCTGCCTCTTGGCAAACGGCTGGTGGTATAATCGATGGCTTCATAAAAACCAAACTCACCTTCAAAACCTTTCGAGGACAATAACTGAAGGTTGGCACATGCTTTCCCGGGAGATACCATCAATGCCATCATGGATGCGTAAGGAGCTATAACAAGGTCATCTTCAAGTCCCCTCTTTAATCCAAGCCCCGGTACCCCAAAAGCACGGTATTGATAATTCAGGTTTGCATCAGTTCTGTAGTAGGCTGATTCTGAAATACCCCATGGGATTCCGCGTTGCCCTGCATATTCAATTTGTCGTTTTACCGTTGCTTTACTGGTTTGGTACAATAAAGTGTTTTCATAGGAAGGCATTATCAGTTGCGGCATAAGATATTCAAACATCGATCCGCTCCATGATATCAATATTGGTTCACCGGCAGAATTAGTTAGCAACCTACCCAGTGCAAACCAGCTATCCTGGGGCAGTTTTCCCTGGGCTATAGCCACAAAAATTCCTAACCGTGCTTCAGATGCGAGCAGGTCATAATAACTATCATCTTTTCTTTGATCATCAACATTGAAGCCAATTCGCAGGAGGCTGGTTGTTTTATTAAACAGAAAGCTGTAATCCACATCACTAAAATATTCACATTGTTCGGCCATTTGATCCAATAGCCTGATCCTGTCCGTCGCCAGGTTACTTCCCTTAAAAATCAACCTGCGCATATCTGTCAGCCATTTTTTTTCTTCAGGAGTGTTTACCTGTTGATCAAAAAGGTCAAAGTGCTGTAAAATTAATTCGGGTAGATCCTGAATGACAAGGAGCGAAGGGATATGATTTGTTGCTGCAAGGTCAGGGAAATGCTCAGGGGCAGGTAATAATTCCAGCCACGGAACCAGTTGAATCAGGTCTTCCTGGATACGCTGAATTTGAATTAACAACCTGCTTGTCCATTTGTATAAATTTGTTTGGCTGTTTGCCTGTTGTACGCTTAATTCATTCACAAGAAAAATCAGTTCATTGAGATGTTTTTTTACACTACTTAATGAACTGGTTTCATTTGCGGCTAAACTCAGCAAGGCCAGGATTTTTTCTAT
>Ga0208789_1001906_pt1 | contig 10243 bp, 10 predicted proteins | sample Methanotroph_Enr_FD_187368 | JGI IMG/M metagenome (GOLD analysis project Ga0208789, IMG submission 187368) | Enriched soil microbial communities from Old Woman Creek wetland in Ohio, USA - Methanotroph_Enrichment_5 (SPAdes) (version 2) | ecosystem: Environmental > Terrestrial > Soil > Wetlands...
GATCATAGAATATCCCCCCCGACATTTTCGCAGAGTAGAGCCGGAAAGTCAATGACGCCCGTCCGGCGGGGAGGCTCGATGCTATTTTTTAGGAGAGGTCTGGATGAGGACGCCCGTCTTCTTGATCTCTTTGCGGAAGGCGGTGCCGGTGGCGGCCCAGTCTATAGTCTCGACGCGGAACGGGAAGCCGGCAGCCGTAAAGGCCGCCGCCATCTTCTCAAGGCGAGGCGCCGCAAGCGGCTTGTCGGCCATAACGGCCAGGTCCAGGTAGGAATACTTTTTCGCCGTACCCTCGGCCCGGGAGCCGTAAACCAGCACGTCGAACTCCGGAACGTGCCCGGTGAGGATGTTCTTCACTTTCCGCATAAAAATAGGTTTCAGATCGATCATAAGTATAGCCTGCCTTTTAAACCCTTACCTATCTTCTACCAAATGCCCGCCGCCTTAGCAAGCCAAACCTCACCCGCTCCCCGGAGAAACCGCCGTTCTCCCGGGAGCATTTTTCAAAATGTAACCTTGGTTACATTAACCAAAGTCAAGTAAAAACATACCCCTTTTATGGTATATTGTTGTTTGGGTTATTACGCTATTTGTGAGATTTGGGTTTTTGAACGGGGACAAGATGAACAAGATACTGGTAGTGGAAGATGAAGAAGGCATCAGCGAGCTGCTGAAGCACTGCCTTGAAGCCGAGGGCTACCTCGTGCTTGCCACCGATAAAGGCAAAACCGCCCTCGAATGGGTAAAGGAAGTCCGGGTGGACCTGGCCATAGTAGACCTGGGACTGCCGGATATCCACGGCCTGGAAGTCTGCAGGACGATAAAAGAGAATCCCAAGACCCGGGCCATTCCTATAATAATACTGACCGGCAACACCTCCAACGTGGCCAAAATACAGGGAAACCTCGACGCCAACGCGGACCTCTTCCTGAACAAGCCCATCAGCACCGACGACCTGAAGAAGGCCGTGGCGATGGTGTTCGAAAAGTCGGAAAAGAGGAAAATGCTGCTGAGGAATTCCCTGAAGACCAGGTTCGCCGATTAACCTACCCCAGGCGGGTAAGCAGGGCGGAGGCGGCCGCAAGACAGGCTGTTTCCGCCCTTAACGTATAAAGCCCGAGATTCATGAAGACCGCGCCCTTCGAGCGCGCGAATTCGAGTTCGCCCTTCGTAAAGCCGCCCTCCGGCCCCACAAAAAGCTTCAGCTCCGTTTTCCCGGCGAGCCCTTTGGCGGCCTCGTCGGGAGCCTGTCCCTCCGAAGAGGCGAAAACCGAAGTCCCGCCCGACAGCAGCAGGTCGTCCAATTTTTCCGGCTTGCGCACCGCGGGCAGGGTTCCGCGGCCGCACTGCTTGGCGGCCGAAGTGATGATCTGGCCCAGCCGGCCGGCGCGCCTCTCCCAGTCGCTGAACAGGTCGAACTGCACCCGCGAGGCCATTACCGGCTGAAAGATCTCCACCCCCGCCTCGGTGCAGTGCTCGAGGATGCTCTCCATGGCCGGCCTGGCTACTACCGAAAAACATAAAGTAAGCTTCGTATGGTATTCCGGGCTGGGAAGCTTTTCGCCGACCGAGCCGGTGACCCTGTACTCGTCCACGGCCTTGACGACGGCGCGGTAGCGGTTCCCTTTCCCGTCGAAGATCTCAATCGCGTCCCCCGCCCGCGCGCGCGCGGCCCTGGCGATGTGGTTGGATTCGTCCGGGCCGGCGAAGAATTCTCCGTCGTGCATGTTCTCGGCCGGGATCAGGTATTGGGGCATATGGTGAGGGGGCTTTCCGGCCGCTAGCCTAATATTTTCTTGAAGAAACCCTTTTCCTTGTCTTCGGGCTGGAACTCATGGCCCGCCAGTTTAGAAAGCTCCTCGAAAAGCTCGCGCTGCCGCGGGGTAAGGTCGTGCGGGACCTCGATCTTCACCTTCACCATCAGGTCCCCGCGCTCCCTGCCGCCGGCGGAGGGCATCCCCTGGCCGTGCACGCGGAACACCTTGCCGTGCTGGGTGCCCTGCGGTATCTTTATCTTGATCCGGCCGCCTTCTATCACGGGCACGTCCGTCTCGCCGCCGAGCGCGGCCTGCCACACCGCCACCGGGCACTCATAGATCAGGTCGCGGCCCTGCCGTTCGAAATGCGGGTGGTGCTTCAGGCCCACCTGGATATAAAGGTCCCCGGAATCCCCGCCGCGCAGCCCCGCGTCCCCGCCGCCCGAGACCCGCAGGATCGCGCCCTCTTCGATGCCCGCCGGGATCTTGATATTCACGGAGGCGCTCTTCTTCTGCCGGCCCGCCCCGTTGCAGGCTTTGCAGGGGGCGGTGATCACCTCGCCCTGGCCGCCGCAGTCGGGGCAGGCCTGGCTGAAAGAGAAAAATCCCTGTGAATACTGGACCCGCCCCGCCCCGTGGCAGGTGGGGCATTTGCGGATGCCGGTCTTGCCGCGCGCGCCGGTCCCGTCGCATTCCGCGCAGACTTCGGTGCGCTCTATATTGAGCGGGACCTTCACCCCGGCGAAGGCCTCTTCCAGGGAGATCTCGACGTCCTCTTTGATATCCGCGCCTCGCCGGGTGCGGGGCTTGCCGCGGCCGCCGCCCTGGCCCTGCGTGAAAAGGTTCTCGAACAGGTCCCCGAACATATCGCCCAGGTCCGCGTTCTGGAAGCCGCCGAAACCGCCGCGGCCGCCGCCGGCGCCGGCCTTAAGGCCTTCCGCGCCGTACTGGTCGTAGACCTGGCGCTTCTCGGGGGTGGAGAGGACTTCGTAGGCCTCGTTTATTTCCTTGAAGGCAGCTTCGGAATCGTTGTTCCCCGGATTGCGGTCGGGGTGGTGCTTCATCGCGAGCTTCCGGTAAGCGGATTTCAGTTCGTCGGGACTGGCGTTGCGCGCCACTCCTAATGTGCGGTAATAATCGTTTGAGGCCATAATAAAATTGGGGTTCCCCCCGCAAAGAGCGAGGAGCGTAAGAGTATTTTAGCTTTTTCCAGCTTAATACCCTAACGCCCCACGCGCTTACGGCCGAGGTTTATTTTTTTTCGTCGACAACTTCCGCGTCCACTACGTCGTCCTTGCTGCCCGCCCCCGCCTTGGCTCCCTCGGGAGCCGGGCCGGCGCCGGCCGCGCCGGTCTTGCCGGCCTTGGCCTGGGCGTCCTTATAGACCGCTTCTCCCAGCTTCTGGGAAACGGTTATAAGTTCGTCCTTGGACTTCTTGATCTTCTCGAGGTCGTCGCCTTTCAGGGCGTCCTTCATCTCGGTGATCGCGCGGTCCACGGCAAGGCGCTCGTCCGGGGTGATCTTGTCCCCGTGCTCTTTCAGGGCCTTCTCCGTGGTGTAGAGGACGGTGTCGGCCTCGTTCTTGGCCTCCACCTTTTCCTTGTATTTCTTGTCGGCGTCGGCGAACTGCTCCGCCTGCTTGACGAATTTATCGATATCGTCCTTGGACAGCTTGTTGGGCGCGCTGATGGTGATATGCTGCGCCTTGCCGGTGCCGAGGTCCTTGGCGTGCACCTGCAGGATGCCGTTGGCGTCGATGTCGAAGGTCACTTCGATCTGGGGCGTGCCGCGGGGAGCCGGGGGAATGCCGTCCAGGTCGAACTTGCCCAGCGACACGTTGTCGCCGGCCATCGCGCGCTCGCCCTGCAGCACGTGGATGGTGACGGCGGGCTGGGAATCCGCGGCGGTGGAGAACACCTGCGACTTCTTGGCCGGGATGGTGGTGTTCTTGTCGATGAGCCGGGTCATCACGGAGCCCAGGGTCTCGATGCCCAGGGACAGCGGGGTGACGTCGAGCAGCAGCACGTCCTTCACGTCGCCGGTCAGCACGGCGGCCTGCACGGCGGCGCCGGTGGCCACGCACTCCATGGGGTCTATGCCGTGCTCTATCTTCTTGCCGGCGTAGTCCTCGATGAATTTCTGCACGATGGGCATGCGGGTGGGGCCGCCCACCAGGATGATCTTGCTGATGTCGGAGCTCTTCATCTTGGCGTCGGCGAGAGCGGTGTCTATGGATTTCTGGCAGCGCTTCACGATGCCGTCCACCAGGGACTCGAGGCGCGCGCGGGAAAGCTTCAGCGCCATGTGCTTGGGGCCGGTGGCGTCGGCGGAGATGAACGGCAGGTTGATCTCGGTCTCCATCACGGTCGAAAGCTCGATCTTGGCCTTCTCGGCGGCTTCCTTGATGCGCTGGGTGGAAGTGGCGTCCTTGGTCAGGTCGATGCCGGTGTCCTTGCGGAACTCGCCGGCGATGAAGTCCACCAGGGCCTTGTCCATGTCGGTGCCGCCCAGCTGGGTGTCGCCCGAGGTGGAGATGACGTCGAAGGTGCCTTCTTTGCCCAGCTCCATGATGGTAACGTCGAGGGTGCCGCCGCCCAGGTCGAACACCATGATCTTCTGGTCGCGGCCTTCCTTATCTATGCCGTAGGCCAGGGCCGCGGCGGTAGGCTCGTTCACCAGGCGGACCACTTCAAGGCCGGCTATCGTGCCCGCGTCCTTGGTGGCCTGGCGCTGGTTGTCGTTGAAGTAGGCCGGCACGGTGATGACGGCTTTCTCAACTTTCTCTCCGAGGAAAGCCTCGGCGTCGCGCTTCACTTTCTGCAGCAGGAACGCGGCCAGCTGCGGGGGCGTGAATTCCTTGCCGACTATATGGTATTTGAAGTCGGTGCCCATTTTCCGCTTGAAGGCGGAAACGGTGCCTTCCGGGTTGGCCACTGCCTGCCTGCGGGCGGGCTCGCCCACCAGCATCTGGCCGTCTTTGGCGAACGCCACGTATGACGGGAAAGCTTTGCCTCCGAGCGTGGTGCCTTCCGCCGACGGGATGATGGTGACTTTTCCGCCTTCCATCACGGCCGCGGCCGTATTCGAAGTTCCGAGGTCTATGCCTATTATTTTTGCCATTTTAATTTCCTCCAGTGCTAACTAAAGTCCTTTCGACAATCCAAATCCGTTATTGCTCCTCGGCGGGAGTATCCTCCGCCGGGATCCCCTCGTCCGGGGGCGGCAGCGCCGCCGCCTTCTTCTTGGCTATCTTCACCCGCGCGGGGCGCAGGATCTTGTCGCCGAAATAGAAGCCTTTCTGCAGCTCCTCCACCACCAGCCCGTCGTTCTCGTCGGTGCCGTCCACCACTCCCAGGATCTCCGAAGCCATCGGGTCGTACGGCTTGCCCACCGGGTCCATGGCGCGCAGTCCTTCCGCGTCGAAAACCTTGGAGAACTCCTTGAAGATCATTTCCAGGCCCTTAAGGGTCTCATCGCCGCCGCCGTTCTCCCTGGCGCTGTTGATATGCGCGTGAGCCGAGAGCAGCATGTCGTAAAGGGGCAGCAGCTTAAGAAGGATCTCCGCTTTGCCCCAGCGCACCAGCTCGGGCTTCTCCTTATCCAGGCGCTTGCGGTAGTTCTCGAAATCGGCCTGCAGCCTGAGCAGCTGGTTGTAATAATCGGCGGCCAGCTTCTTCTGCGTCTCGAGCTCGCTCTCCGGAGCCTGCGCTTCGGGCGCGCAGCCGGCTTCCTTCTCCTCCGCCTTCGCCTTTTTCTCTTCAGCCTTATGGTTTTTCATATGCCTTATTCTTCAAAGTCTATTTTTTCCCATTCGCCCAGCATGTCTTCCATCATGGAGCTGACGGTATCCACCAGGGAGATCATGCGGGGATATTCCATGCGCTTGTAGCCCAGTATGCCCACCAGCCCCACCGGCTTGTCGTTGATGCAGTAGGAGCTGGAGACCAGGCTGAAGTTCTTAAATTCTTTTATGCTGTTCTCGGAGCCTATGGTAACGTCGACGATATGCCGCTTGCCCGGCGCCGACAGGGCCTTCGTCTTTATGGCGGAGTCGCGCAGGCGCTCGCGCAGCAGGCCCGAGAAGCGGTCCTTCTCCTCCAGCAGGCGCGCGATATTGCGAAAATCGTCCACATTCCCATCTTCCAGATTGGAATAAATGCGGCTCAACCCTTCCAGGTAAAGCGCTTCGTCGCTCTTTGATAATCCCCGGAAGTATTCCACTAATTTTTTAAGCAGCTCTTCAAGCCCTTTGTCCTTTTCTTTGACGAGGAATTCCTTGAAGATGAGCTGCGGCAGGTCCGCGATCGGCAGGTCCCTGAGCCGGCGGTTGAGGCGCACCGAAAGGGCCTTCACCTCCGCCTTGCCGGTCTTGTGCTCCAGGGTGAAGGCGGCGTGCTTGATAAGGCCGGAATGGGCGAACATCACCGAGAGGACGCTCTTGGGGCCCATGCTCAGCAGGTCCAGGCGCTTCACGCTGTCCAGGTCCATGTCGGCGCTCATCACGAAGCCCGCCCACTTGGAGGTGTCGGACAGCATTTTGGAGGTGTGCTTGAGGAAACCGTCCAGCTGCTCGACGCGGCGGTCGTACTCGCTCTCGAGGCGCTCTTTCTCCGAGGCCGCCATCCGCTGCATCCTGAAAATATTGTCCACGTAGGAGCGGTAGCCCTTGTCCGAAGGGATGCGGCCGCCCGAGGTGTGCGCCTGGTAGAGATACCCGCCCTCTTCCAGCTCTTTTAAGATGTTCCTTATAGTGGCGCTGGAGACGTTGAACCGGCCCTCTTCGGCGATCACTTCGGAACTGACCGGGCGGCCCGTGCTGACATAATTGTAGACCACCCAGTTAAGGATCTTCTCTTTTCTGTCCTGCGCGACTTCCGGTTTAAGCACTCTCATATTATCGTTCTCTTAATTAGCACTCAGTACACTTGTCTGCCAGAAATATTATACACCTTGAAGTTATAACTGTCAACCCCGTGCCGCGACTGCTAAAAATAAAGACACGGCCGCCTGGTGACGGAGGCATGACCTTCGTCAAAGGAGAAACGGGGACTCTTGTGATAGACTATCTGTGTCAGGGAAAGAAAGTCCGGAGGTTTGGAACAGATGAAAATATCAGCGGCAATTTTAGCCTCGCTCTTAGCGGCCCCCGCCTTCGCGGCGGACTGGGCTCCCGAAGTTAACCTCGAAAATATCGCGGCCATGCAGGTCGCCGTCCCGTCGCTGCCGTCCAAAGCCGGCCCCCGCGACGGCCTGAACTATTCCGCCGCCGAAGAAATGCTGATAAAAGAATTCGGCATCACCGGCATCACCGTGGACATCCCCGAGTCCGAAGTCATCCGCCAGCACCAGGCCTACAACAACGCTGTCTGCTTCGACCTCGCCTTCCGCCAGGCCCTGAACAATCTCCTCGAAGACTACACCAGCCCCACCAGCGCGCTCTCCAACACCCTCAAGAGCATGGGTACCGCCGGCACCCCTACAAAATCCGAACTGAAGAAAGCCCGCCAGAAACTTTTGGATTCCATGAACCGCCCCGACGCCAGGATAGCCCTCGTCAGCCCCTTCCGCCTTTACCAGCCCCAGAACGGCGAGTCGATAGAGGCCAACTGGGTCTTCCACCTCCGCCTCGGTGACAAGCCCTTCTGGGCCATAGTGAACCGCACCGGCCAGAAAGACGCCTACAACTACGGCGCGAACTAAACCTTCCCCGAACAAAAATAAAAAGCCCCGGCAACCCCGGGGCTTTTTTATTTGCGCAGTAATATTAAGGAATGCGGCGGATTTCTTCGGAGGGGTGGCGAGGGCATGGGTTCGGCGGGGTCTCCCGGAGGACGAGGCTTGCATAGCGCCGAGTCCGAGGGAGAAGGGGCGGGCACGGTGTGTCCCGACCCCGTCCCCGCCGAACCCATGCCCTCGACAGGACCCCGACTACACATCTTTGACGTGAGTATTAGAAATCCGCCGTTTCCTATTCTTTCAGCATCCGCAATATAGCCCAGTCCAGCACGCGGTCGGGCAGCAGCCATTTAAGGAAGATCATTCCCGACGCCGAGAAGGGCACCGGGTAGCGTGCCGCCGGGCTATTGGCCCGCAGCGCCTTCAGGATAACCTTAGCCACCACTTCGGGGCCCGGCGCCCCTTTCCGGTAGCCCGCCCTGAATTTTTCAGTGATACGTTTCACCATGGGCCCGTAAGCCCCGGCGCCGGAGTATTTCTCCAGGTTCACCAGCGCGGTATTGTCCCATTCGGTCTTTATCGGCCCCGGCTCGATAAGCACCACGTTGATGCCGAACTGCGCCACCTCAAGCCGCAGCGCGTCGGAGTAGGCCTCCACCGCGTGCTTGCTGGCGTGGTACCAGCCGCCGGTGGGCATGGTTATCTTGCCGGCTATAGAGGAAATATTAATTATAGTCCCTCCGCCCGCCGCGCGCATATGCGGCAATACCAGCTGCGTCAGCCTGGCCAGCCCGAAAACGTTCACCTCGAACTGCCGCCTGGCCTCTTCTATGGGCACATCCTCCACCGCACCGTGCGCCCCGTAGCCGGCGTTATTGATAAGGACGTCCAGCCGCCCCTCGGTCTTGATGATGCCGTCGACGGCGCTTTTAAGCGAAGCTTCCTCCGTCACGTCCAGCGCCAGCGCCTTCGCGCCCAGCCCCTCGAGGTCTTTCATCCGCTCTACCCGGCGCGCGCCGGCGTAAACCTTATAGCCGCTCTTCAGCAATAATTCCGCCGAGGCGCGGCCTATGCCCGCCGAAGCTCCGGTGATCAAAACGATTTTAGCCATAGCTCATTTGTACGATAATTAGGCCCGCCCCCGCAACTTTTGGTAACATAAACTCATGAGCGAACCAGATTTCCTCCTCCCGCCCGGCTCCTTCGAAGAAAAGTTCGTCAGGAGCGGCGGTCACGGCGGGCAGAACGTGAACAAGGTGGCCACCACCGTGCAGCTGCGCTTTTTTCCGCGCCTGTCCGGGCTCTCCTATGCCGCCCAGGAGCGGCTCAAAGCCCTGGCCGGTTCGAAGCTCACCGACGAAGGCGACATTCTCATCGTCGCCAGCGAATACCGCACCCAGGAACAGAACCGACAGGCCGCCCGCGCCCGCATCAAAGAACTCCTTGCCCGCGCCGCCCGCCCTCCCAAGCACAGGCGTCCCACGAAGCCTTCCTACGGCTCGAAACAGCGCCGCCTCGAAGGCAAAAAGATCCGCTCGGACATCAAACAGTCCCGGCGCAATACTTCGGATTAATTGGTTTTGCCGCAGGCCGCGGCGGGAAGTTCGAATTCCAGCGTCACCGTTTTTCCCTTTTGAACAGAGACCGGTGAGGGCGCCGCGCAGTCGGGGCAGGCGCAGACCTGCTCCGCGTAGCCGCCTTCTTTTTTTATACGCAGCGCATCTATCTCCCAGTCCACTATATCCGTGCCGCCGGAATAACCGGCGCGGTCTCCGCCCCAGGCCGCCGCCACTTTAAGCCCCGGCGGGGACGCTTCGCCCGGCCACATCCTGTAAACGCGCGCCCCCGCTTTCTCCAGCTTTTTCAGGACCTTGCCCAGCTCCGCCGTGCGCGGACCGTAAGGCAGGAAAACCCTCTTTATCGCGATCGACCCCGCCAGCTCGTCCAGCCCGCTGAAATTCTTTTCCTCGAGCGAAGTCAGGACCACCCCCTCGAGCTCGCGCGAGCCTTCGACGAAAACCGAGTCGGCCAGCTTCTTCCCGTTTACGCCGGGGTTCACCAGGATAAGACCGGCCGGGACGGTGAGCAGGGCGCAGGAAGTATTCGAATCCCCGAAAACCACCGCTTTGTATTTAACGGGGCCCGCGGCGGCGGAAGCCTTGAAAAGCGGGCCAATAGACATAACGCCCAGCCCCAGCGCGGCGGCGAAATAAAGCCGGCGGCGCCTGAAGCCCAAAAGCGGCGCGTGAAGCAGCACGAGCGCAAGCACAAAAAACCCGGCCACGAGCCAGGCGGAAGGCTGCGCCACGCTGAAGGAGGAAAAAGGCAGCCCGGCGAAGAACCTGACCGCCCCGATGAAAGCCTGCATGAACAGCGCGGTCAGATAAGCCAGCCCCTTGAATACGAAGCCGGTCCCCGAAAGGAAAGCCAGCAGGAACCCCAGCGCCATGGCCAGGCCGGAAGCCGGGACCAGGACCATATTGGAAAGCAGGGAGACCAGCGAGATCTTGTGGAAGTAAACCGCGAGCAGCGGGTACAGGCAAAGCTGGGCGAAGAAACTTACCGCCAGCAGCCCCAGCGCTTTCCCGGCCCAGCCGCCGGCCTTAAGATACCGCCCCCAGACCGTGAGCCCCACCAGCAGGCCGTAGGCGGCCAGGAAGGACATCTGGAACCCGGCGTCGAAGAGCGACCGGGGTGAGAACAGCAGTATTCCCAGGGCCGCGGCGGTCAGGGCGTGGAAGGCGCCGGCCTCCCGGCGCAGCAGCCAGGCGCAGAGCCCGGCGGAGAACATCAGGTAGGCGCGCACCAGC
>Ga0208789_1001907_pt1 | contig 10240 bp, 6 predicted proteins | sample Methanotroph_Enr_FD_187368 | JGI IMG/M metagenome (GOLD analysis project Ga0208789, IMG submission 187368) | Enriched soil microbial communities from Old Woman Creek wetland in Ohio, USA - Methanotroph_Enrichment_5 (SPAdes) (version 2) | ecosystem: Environmental > Terrestrial > Soil > Wetlands...
ACATGGTGATCGGTGTCGTTTATGAGCCCGAATGGTGTAACTGAGCCGGGAGTAACGCCAAGGTATTTCATCATGCGCTGATCGGAAGCAAAAGAAAGTTTTCCCTGCTTGAGCTGCTTTTCCAATTCGTGGATTCCCATTTGCTGCGTGTGTTTCAGGACGACGAGGTAGTGTTTGTTTCCTTTATGGTTCCTGAAAAACAGGTTCTTACAATGGGTGGCATTGAGGTCTTTCCAGTATTTCATGGCTTCCCCAATTGTTGGAGCCGGAGGGTGCTCATGATATTCGAAGGGAATATTGAGCTCAGAGAGGAGTTGATATAGTTTGGGATTGCCGTTCATTTGGATGGTTCTTGTGGCTGGTTTCTGGTTACTGGTTTTGGTTACTGGGTTTCAAGAGTTCAAGGTTCCCTGCCTGCTGACACAGACAGGCAGGAATTGCCTTCGGTGTTCAAGGTTCAGAAGTTGCGTTCGAAGTTTATATGCTCCGAAATTACAAATCACAAATCACAAATCAAAATTCACAAATCCGACATTTGACATCAATCAATCTTTCTCACTTTAATATTTCTGAACCTCACTTCTCTGCCAAAGCCTTGCAGTCCAATATGACCTTTGGCAGCCATGGTGAAAGCATTGGAGCCTTTACACTAGATTTATTCTTTTTTGAAAGTGTCAGACAATCTCCGGGTGTGCAGACACATTTAAAAGATCTCTTAAAGCTACCGACGCACAATAACATCCAAAAATGGCCGGCATATACGAAATAGTCCCGACATTGGATTTTTTATTGGATTCGCCTTCCTGCAAAATTACTGAACTCCTCCCGACAACTTCAGGCGAAAAAACTACTTTAATTCCTTTCCAAACGCCCATTTTATGAAGGCGCTTACGCATATAATACGCTAACTTACAGTTATATGATTCATCTATATCAGCAACCTGGATTTGGGCCGGATCGTACTTTCCGCCTGCGCCCATCGAACTCACCACCGGTAATCCCAGTTGCACACACGTATAAAGCAGAAAAACCTTTGGCGAAAGTGTATCGATGGCATCAACCACGTAATCATAACCCATCTGAAGGATTTCAAGCGTTCGCTCGTCCTTGATGTATTCATTCAGTACCGTAAGTTCCAGGTCGGGATTGATATCGAGAAGCCGTTTGGCCATTATTTCTGTTTTGGCAATACCTTCAGTGCTTTTGAGTGCCGGCAGCTGGCGATTTCGATTGCTGGTATGAACCGTGTCGCCATCAATTATCGTCATTTTACCAATACCGGCACGGCAAATCTGCTCGGCGGCCATGGCACCTACGCCGCCCAGACCGGCAACCAGCACATGCTTTTCACGAAGCGTGATAAGGTTTTCTTTACCTGTAAGTAGTTCGGTGCGGCTGAGCCATTGCGGGATTGACATAGGGAAAAGCTACTAATAAGATGCAAAGGTAAGGATTATGCAGTGTCAGACACCTGGTTCAGTGTCAGACACCTTTCATGTGTACAGACACTTGATTGAACCTGGTGTGCAGAAACTGAGTTCAAATAAAACTTATTAGTATAACCACCACCCGCATATTTTCCCTAAATTTGCCATCTTTCAAAGGAAAGATCATAGTTTACCTGTTATGATTGAAATATTGAGTGTGAGTTGGATCGTTACGCTGCTAGCCATCTTTGTGCTGTTTTTTATCTCTTCTTCCTATAAAGCCTATACAGCTGCTTTCGCAGTGCTGATCAATTCACTGATTACATCATGGTTAGCTTTTCCCGCGCTAGGTGGACAGGTAGTTGAACTATCGGTTTTCGCCGGAACATTTCTGGGCGATATCCTTATTCGCATCGATGGATTATCCGCATGGTTTATCCTGATCATAAATTTCACTTCAGTAACCGGTGTATTTTATGGTATCGGCTATCTGAAAGCCTACACGAATCCAGCATCGAAGCTTACCCTGCACTGGTCGCTTTTTATTTTGTTTCATTTATCGATGGTTTGGGTTTGCATGCTTCAAAATGGTTTCGCATTCCTGCTAGCCTGGGAGCTAATGTCGCTTACTTCGATGATGCTGGTTATATTCGATCACCATAAAACCCAGACATTGAAAGCCGGGATTAATTACCTGGTGCAGATGCATATCAGCGTAGTGTTTCTGACTATTGGCTTTATCTGGGTTTATAGTGAAACCGGTTCATTTAGCTTTGAATCCATTCGAAGCTTTTTTCAATCGAACAACAATATCTGGCTATTCCTGGTGTTTTTCATTGGTTTTGGCCTGAAAGCAGGTTTCATTCCACTTCACAGCTGGTTGCCTCATGCCCATCCGGCTGCGCCTTCGCATATCTCAGGGGTTATGTCGGGCGTAATTGTAAAACTGGGAATTTATGGCATCTTCAGGATGATCACTTTGCTGTATGCAGATTATATTTTACTGGGTGAAATTATTCTATCCATTTCGGTTCTGACCGGTATTTACGGGATACTTAATGCATCGGTACACCGCGATTTCAAGCGCCTGCTGGCGTATTGCACCATCGAGAATATCGGGATTATCGGCATTGGCATTGGGATTGGGTTGATAGGAATAGGGAATGCCTCACCCATAATGTACTTCCTGGGATTTGGCGGAGCCTTGCTGCATGTGCTAAATCATTCGTTATTTAAATCGTTACTGTTTTATTCTGCCGGATCCGTTTACCAACAGTGTCATACCAGGAATATGGAACGTCTGGGAGGCTTGATAAAATCCATGCCAAAAACCGCCTTGATTTTCCTGATCGGTGCCATTGCTATTGGCGGGCTTCCACCCTTTAACGGGTTTGTGTCGGAATTTATAATCTACATCGGTCTTCTCGAAGGAATACAGGTTAACAACATTAGCCAGGTTGTACTCTTTGTACTCTCACTTGCAGGTTTGAGCGTAATCGGAAGCTTATCGGTACTCACTTTTACAAAAGCATTCGGAACTATTTTCCTGGGCCAGCCACGAACAGAACTTCATCACAAACCGAGTGAGGTTTCGAACCTGATGCTGGTGCCACAATATATTATTATTGCAGTTATGTTAAGTGTGGCATTTATCCCCCAGTTTTACATGAGGATTATCGGAATTGCGCTCTGGCAAAATAATCCGGTCTTTGCTGATTCATCCCTGGTAACAGGATATGCCGGTACTATCTCCAGCATCAGTTTGTATTCTTTGCTGCTTATTGGAATAATCGTTGTAACCTGGTTAACACGTTCGCTGATAATGAAGAGGCGGTTTCAGCGCATTGAACCTACCTGGGGCTGTGGATATGTGGCTCCCAACAGCAGGATTCAATATTCAGGAAAAGCATTTTCCAAAACCCTGGGGAGAATACTCAACTTCCTGTTAATCGAAAGGAAATATTTCGAAGAACTGAAACCCGGGGAGATTTTCCCGGCGAAACGATCGTATATTTCGCATTATCACGACTTTTTTGAGCGCAATTTTATTGACCCCATTACACACCGGCTGATCTATTCGGCAAACTATTTCAGTTTTATTCAGAATGGCCGCATACAGTCGTATGTATTGTATGGTATCGTTTTTATACTTGCCATGTTAATACTAACTATATTTAACTTTGTATCATGAACTTTGTAATAGCATTTGTCCTTATTCCTTTTATAGGAATGCTTCTCTTCCCTTTTTTAAAAGTGAATGGAAAAGGGATTGCTGCTTTTGCATTACTTCTTGTAAATGCCTTGATATCAGGATATTTTGCGGTTCAAAATTTAACAGGTGAAGCAATTAGTATCATTTTGCCGGGAAGTTTTGTAACCGGCATCATCCCGCTACGAATTGATGCTTTGTCGGGTTGGTTTATGCTGATCATAAACCTTGTATTTGTAACGGGAGGCTTTTATGGGCTGTTTTACATGAAAGCATACAGGGAGCAAAGGAACAATCTCACATTGCACAGTATAGCTTTTGTATTTCAGCATGCCGCAATGATAAGCATATGTGTGGTTCAGAATAGTTTTGTTTTCCTTGTAGCATGGGAAATAATGGCGCTGACTTCTTTTCTGCTGATTATTTTTGAGCATGAGCACAGTGTAACAATAAGAGCGGGAATTAATTACCTGATACAGGCTCATTTTTCGATACTCTTCCTGATGATAGGTTTTATTTGGGTGGCATCAAAAACAGGAAGTTACGATTTCCAGGCAATTGCTGCTTATTCGGCATCTATTCCTGTATCAGCATCTTTCATGCTATTTATTTTCTTTTTTATTGGTTTTGCAATAAAAGCCGGATTTGTGCCTTTTCATACCTGGTTGCCTTATGCTCACCCGGCAGCTCCGTCGCATGTATCGGGAATAATGTCAGGAGTGATAATTAAAATAGGGATTTTTGGTATTCTGCGAATGCTGCTGGTAGTAAAAACTGATTTGTTGGCGGTTGGATACCTGGTTTTGATCATTTCCCTGCTTTCCGGATTGTATGGTGTAATGCTTGCCATCATTCAACATAACCTTAAAAAACTACTGGCTTATCATAGCATCGAGAATATTGGTATAATCGGGATTGGCATTGGTATTGGCTGCATTGGTGAAGGAACCGGAAACCAGGTTTTGGCTACACTGGGTTTTGCCGGAGCACTGTTACATACGTTAAATCATTCGCTTTTCAAGTCGTTGCTTTTTTATGCCGCCGGAAATGTTTACCAGGCGACTCATACCATGGATATTGAAAAATTGGGTGGTCTGATCAAGAAAATGCCTCAAACAGCGATACTTTTCCTTATTGCTGCCATTGCCATCAGCGGGATTCCGCCTTTCAACGGCTTTATTTCGGAGTTTATTATTTATACCGGCTTATACAATTGGCTGTCGGATACCACGCTGGTTTCGTTGCTGGCGGCAATCTTTACTACTGCCGGTCTGGCCCTGATTGGCGGGCTGGCTATGTTGTGTTTTACAAAAGCGTTTGGTATTATTTTCCTCGGTACCGAAAGGAGTAAGCTCACTCAATCAAGCACGGAAGTTTCTTTTATGCAGCTTTTACCCATGTATGCCCTGGCAGCAATAATTATATTGATAGGCTTATTCCCGATGCCATTTATTAATCTTTTGTCACAACCGGTCAGTCTATTCACCAGTACCATTTCTATGCCTCTGAATGCTGTTCAGATAAATGCTTTCAGTGCTTTGCAACCCATTAGTTGGGCCTCCTGGTTACTTATTTTGATTGTGATCGGTATTTTTATGATCCGTAAACATGTACTTAGTCATAGTAAAATCGCAACAGGTCCAACCTGGGGATGTGGTTATATTGCATCAACATCAAAAGTGCAATATACTGCCGGGTCGTTTGTACGAACATACAGCAAATTATTTGCAGCATTTTTGTTGATCGGAAAACATGAAGATGAGATTAAGGGAATTTTTCCTTCTGAAGGGAAATATCATACACATCCCTACGATAAAGTAGAAAAATGGCTGATCGATAGTCCGTTAAAATTCAATAAGTCATTCATGGGCCGTTTTGTTTTTCTGCACAACGGGAAATTACAATTCTACATTCTATATGGCGTGCTTTTTATCCTGGCTGTCATGAGTATTCCGATTATTTACCAGAACATTTTTTCATTCATCGAATTCTTAAAACATTTATAACATGCTGAGTGTATTCTTAATAGTGATAGCTGCCATCTTTTTTACGGGGATTATTATCCGTACAAAGAGCCTGGCTTCGGGCCGTAAAGGACCCGGAATATTACAACCTGTGCGCGATGTGGTTCGTTTGTTCCGTAAAGGTGTTGTGTACAGCGAAACAACCAGTTTTATTTTTCAGATAGCACCCACAATATATTTTGCGTCCGTCATAATGGCCATGTTGGTTGTGCCCTTTGGACAATCGCGCGGGGTTTTGAGCTTTAACGGTGACTTTATCTTTTTCGCTTATGTGCTGGCTTTGGGTAAATTTTTCAGCATCATTGCGGCCATGGATACCGGAAGCAGCTTTGAAGGAATGGGAGCCAGCCGCGAGGCATTGTATTCGATGTTTGCTGAGCCGGCATTTTTTATCCTGATGGGATCACTGGCATTGTTGTCGGGGCATACTTCGTTCCAGGAAATATTTGCTGCGCTTCACATTGGCTCCCAGATCAGTTATGCTCTGGCAGCGCTGGCCACCTTTGTTCTGCTGATGATCGCCATGATCGAAAGCAGCCGTATGCCGATTGATGATCCGAAGACGCATCTTGAATTAACTATGGTACACGAGGTAATGATACTGGATAACAGTGGCTTCGACCTCGGTCTTATTTTCACTGCCGGATACCTGAAATTTGCCATTTACGGCGCTCTGATCGTAAATCTTTTCATCGGTGTTATTCCTATTCAGTATGCTATCCCTTCGTTTTTTACCATCCAGTTCGTGATGGCGGTCTCCATTGGACTTATTGAATCGTTTATGGCACGGTTCAGGATGAGTCATAATCCACAGTTTATAGTGGCGTTAACTTCGGTTAGCCTGCTCATCTTTTTCGGCGTATTGCTGATTCTTCAAAAATTCATGTAAAATATTTAAATACAGTTCGATACAATGATACATGTACTCTTGATTACCTTCATTATAACACTTTTTTATATGGCTATTGCCAACCGGATGATGACCTATATCAAAGTGCTTGCCCTGCAAGGGGTGCTGCTGTTTTTTGTAGTCTTCATCCAGTTGAACGAGATTAATACCCTCAACCTGGTACTTATCCTGCTCGAAACTATTGTGTTTAAATCGCTTGCAGTGCCATTATTCCTGAGTTATGTGCTTAAACGAAACAACATCACCCGCGAAGCTGAGCCTTTCCTTCCAAATTTTGTATCGCTGGTGATAACTACATTTATTGTTGTTATTACAATACTGATATCCAATACGATAAAGGATGATAAACTGGACAAGATATTTTTCGTTGTAGCGCTTTCAACCTTGTTTTTTGGACTTTACCTGATTGCTACACGACGTAAAATTATAACTCACGTTATGGGTTACATGGTAATCGAGAACGGAGTATTTGTACTTTCGCTCGCCATTGGCAACGAAATGCCTATGCTGGTAAACCTGGGAATTATGCTTGATATTTTTGCCAGTGTACTTATCCTTGGTATATTTCTGAACAAAATTGGAGATGTATTTAAGGATATTGATGTGGATCAGTTGAGTAACTTAAAAGATTATTAATTGAGAAAATAAGGAAACTGATGATTGGAATTTATTTGTTGGGAGCGTTTGCTATTTCCATAATCCTGTTTATTAGCAGGAACAAGATTCTTGTATATTCACTGGCCGGTCTTTTCCTGGTGTTGCAATCGTTGTTTACGATTTATACCTGCTTCCATTATGGTAGTACCGAATGGATTTATTTTACATATGATTCGCTGGGTGTCATATTGTTTATCACCATTAGCATTGTAGCTATTCCGGCATTTATACACAGTTATATATATATTGAAAATCACAAGGAAAATGCCCAGGCGAGGGCGATTTACCTCACTTCGATGGTGCTGCTTATAATGGCTATCAGTGCAGGATATCTTTCAAATCATATAGCTGTTACCTGGATTTTTACCGAGATTACCACCTTGAGTGCTTCAGCCCTGATTTATCACCACCGCAATAAACTGGCACTCGAAGGCACCTGGAAATATGTCTTTATCTGCGCCATCAGTATCACGTTCATCTTTATCGGGATACTTTTTCTGAGTCTTTCGCTTCAACATGCCGGATCCGATGATCTTTCATTCAAAAACCTTTTGGCCAGGAGAGCCGAACTTAATCCCGTCTGGCTGCGGATGGCATTTTTGTTCATCTTTACCGGTTTTACGGCTAAGCTTGGACTTGTACCCATGTTTACCGCAGGCATCGATGCGAAGGATAAAGCTCCTGCGCCGGCTGGTGCACTGCTTGCCACGGTGCTGATGAACCTTGGCTTTGTCGGGATTTTCCGTTTTTATATAGTTATTGCCAATACGCCGCTCTTGCACTGGGCTCAGTTGGTAGTGGGTACTGCAGCTTTTCTCTCCATATTTGTATCCACCGTGTATATGCTGAAAGTGAAAAACGTGAAGCGAATGCTGGCCTATTCCGGCATCGAGCATATGGGAATTGTGATGCTTGGCGTTGCAGCCGGTGGGGTCGGATACTATGCCGCGGTACTACATATTATTTTGCATGCATTTGTAAAATCAAGTCTTTTCTTTCAGTTTAACCAGCTCTACCGGGTTTTTCAAAATAAAAGCATTTACCACATAGGGAATTACTTTAAATACAATGCAACCGGAGCAATGGTGCTTTTACTGGGTTTTATAAGTTCAGCGGCTATGCCACCCTCAGGATTGTTTGTAAGTGAGTTCCTGATTTTTAAATCCATATTTGATGCGCACCAGATTATCCTCCTGGTTGCAGTGCTTTTACTGTTGACAATGATTATCTGGGCTTTCGGGAAAAATATTTTTAAAGTGCTTTTTATCCCTGCCGTTGGTTTTGATGATTCACATGTGGAAAGAATAAGTCCCTGGGAATCCGTAACCCAGTTTTTGCTTTTAGCAACTGCTGTTTACCTGGGACTAAATCCGCCGCCGGTATTTGTTCAGTTGTTAAAAGAAAGTGTGAGTTTATTGCCAATGTAGAATCTCGGATGTCGGATGTCGGATATATTCCTGCCCCAAAAAAAATACAACCCTGAAACCCTTGAACCCCTGAACCCTGAAACCCTTCAAACCCTTCAAACCCTTCAAACCATAAATCCATGCATTACCTAACCATAAAAAACAATCAGTCGGTACCAGTTTCAGATATTCCTGAAGTTTCATACAACGCTTTCCTGATTTTGAATACAGGCATGGTAGCTGAAACGCCAGCAAGGCATTGCGTGAATTATTTCGGGTATAAAGAGAGCGGAAAGATAAAACTGATCTGCTGTATAGCCGATGATGATGATCATTTGATTTTTGTTTCATCATGCCTGGTTGATGAAAATGAGGAGTATGCATCGTTAACAGCAAAGAATTTTTGTTTCGAGAAATTTGAACGCGAAATCCACGAAAATTTCGGAATACGATATTCTGATCATCCCTGGCTAAAACCCGTCAGGTATCCGTACGATCGTTTTGATAAAAGCGCAACTATTGCCAATTACCCGTTTTATTCCATTGATAGTGAGGAACTTCATGAAGTAGGTGTAGGGCCGATTCATGCCGGAGTTATTGAGCCTGGGCATTTCAGGTTTATTTGCAATGGGGAACAGATTCTGCATCTTGAAATTCAGTTAGGCTATCAGCATCGCGGAATCGAAGAATTATTTCTCAAAAAAAAGCAACTTAACCAGTTGTCAACCCTAGCCGAAAACATTGCCGGTGATACCACAATTGGCCATTCCCTGGCTTTTTCTCACGCATGGGAAAGCTTATGTGGTTTCGAAGCTACCCGCGATATCAACTTTTCACGTACTATTGCTCTTGAACTGGAGAGAATAGCGATTCACACGGGTGACCTGAGCGCTGTTTGTACCGATATCGCTTATCAACTTGGAAGTTCGGTTTTTGGCAGGTTACGTACACCTATTGTGAACTTTATGCAGGAATGGGGCGGAAACCGATTATCAAAAGGCCTGATAAGAGCGGGACAGAATAAATTTCCTTTCACGCAAGCTCTGGCAAAAAGGCTGGAAGAAGTTCTTGACGCTTTTGAACCAGATTTTACAGAAATGAACAAGGAGTTGTTCTCTTTGCCAAGTGCTTTATCGCGTTTCGAGCGAACCGGAGTAGTTTCTTTTGAGGATGCCTCGGCTATTGGTACAGTTGGCATGGCAGCCCGGGCGAGTGGAGTTGCCCGCGATATCAGGGTTTCGCACCCGCATAATTTATACCTGGAGCTTAACCACGAACCAATCATCAAACACCATGGTGATGTTTACTCCCGAGTGCAGATACGTAGAGCAGAAGTCTTACAGTCCATGAAATACCTGCGTGAACTCATCGCTATTGATCCCGAAGTTCCTGAAATGTCCGAATCAAAAGCGCTAAAAACTCCCGGATCAGATTTATTTGCCATTTCACTGGTCGAAGGATGGCGTGGAGAAATTTGCCACTGTGCCATCACCAACTCAAAAGGCGAGTTGAAACAGTATAAGATCAAAGATCCATCGTTCCACAACTGGTTGGCACTTGCTCTGTCAGTAAGGAATAATGAAATTTCGGATTTCCCGATCTGCAAT
>Ga0208789_1001909_pt1 | contig 10214 bp, 7 predicted proteins | sample Methanotroph_Enr_FD_187368 | JGI IMG/M metagenome (GOLD analysis project Ga0208789, IMG submission 187368) | Enriched soil microbial communities from Old Woman Creek wetland in Ohio, USA - Methanotroph_Enrichment_5 (SPAdes) (version 2) | ecosystem: Environmental > Terrestrial > Soil > Wetlands...
TTTTCGACCTTACGCTTATAAAGCCGATTGGGAAATTTAAAATAATCCGTAATATTATCAAGCTTTTTGATGGCAGTTTCACCCGTTTGCCGGAAGTCAGTACTTTCCGTTCTTCAAAAATCATTATTCATTCGGAACCGCCGATGTACATGGAAGCAGATGGCGAATCGCTCGGACATACACCCTTTGTGTTTAATATTCTTAAGCAAAGCCTGAATGTAGTGAGTGGACTGAAATAAAAATGAAATTAAAAATGTACAATGCTGTAAATCAGCTAACTGGCAAATGCTTCGTCTTTTTCCTTCCAATCGCCTGATTGTTTAATAAGATCAACCAGCTTTGAAATGGCTTCGATCTGCGGTATATTTTTATATGCGATTTCCTTCCCTTTATAAAGAGTAACATTTCCAGGTCCAGCTCCCACATAACCGTAATCGGCATCGGCCATTTCGCCCGGACCGTTAACGATGCATCCCATGACGGCAATCTTGACCCCTTTCAGGTGTTGGGTGACTGCTTTCACCTGCTGAAGTGTTTGTTCTATATCGAAAAGCGTCCGGCCACAGGAAGGGCATGATATAAATTCGGTGCGGGTAATCCGGGCACGGGTCGCCTGTAATATACCAAAGGCAGTTTGATTAACAATATCAGACGGAATATCAGGTGCTGTTGGCCAAATGGCATTACCAATACCATCAATGAGTAAGCTGCCAAAATCAATGGCACTGTCGACCTGGAATCGAAGCAGGTTGTCAGTCTGATATGAATTTTTAAGAATGACCGGGCGTGTACTCCCTGGGTTTATGTTTTTCAATTGCTGGCGTATTGCAGCAGCATTTCCTTCAACGATTTCAGTCAATTCTAAATTATGATCTGGCAACGACTCTGTAGTTGAGAGATGTTCATCAACCAAACATTTTGATCCTTCCTTTTCGGCAATCACGCCAACAGGATAATTGCCTCCGATACCCGAAACGGCTATGGTTTTGCGGCCGGAAAGCCGTTTGATATACGATTCTGATTCAGCAGTGTTCTTCAGTTTTTGAACCTTTCGGGAAATATTGTAACGATCTGTAATTGAAATAGCCACCGGGATTTCAATCTCGGGCGCACCGGTAAGCGACACGCGGATAGTATCGCCAATACCCTCTTCGAGCAAAGTGCCTATGCCGGCGGCTGATTTAATGATGCCGTCTTCACCGTCGCCAGCTTCTGTTACGCCGAGGTGAACCGGAAAATTCATGCCTTCAGCCTGCATTTTTTGTACCAGTAACCTGGTGGATTGTACCATCACCCGGACATTACTCGATTTCATAGAGAATACTACATTATGAAATCCTTCCTGGAGACAGATCCGCCCAAATTCAAGAGCACTTTCAACCATGCCTTCGGGGGTATCGCCATAACGATCCATGATGCGGCCACTCAACGATCCGTGGTTGGTTCCGATCCGGATGGCTGTACCATTTTGTTTGCAAATGCGGAGCAAAGGATGCAAGCGTTCAGCTATCCGCTCAAGTTCCTCTTCGTATTCTTTTATTGTAAGGATGTCGTGAAAATCACGTTTATCAGTATAATTTCCGGGGTTTATTCTCACTTTTTCGACAATTCCTGCAGCTATTTCAGCAGCGCGGGGGTTAAAATGTATATCTGCAATAAGCGGCACTTTTATACCTTTCGCTCTTAATCCTTTCTGAATCAACAAGAGGTTATTGGCTTCGCTGATACCCTGGGCGGTTATACGAACCATTTCACAACCGGCATTCACCAGGCGAATGCTTTGCGCTATGGTAGCCTGAATATCATTGGTATTGGTATTGGTCATGGACTGGACCCTGATGGGATAGTGCCCGCCGAGTGGCAGATCACCTATATTTACAATACCTGAGGTGTATGATAAAGCCATTTTCCCTGCTTTGGTATTTTCAGCACATGCTGGAGATACGGATTTATTTGATAATTCCTTTGAGATCTGGATCGTTCTCAACCAGTTTTTTCAAAGCTTCCTTACACAGATATTTCTTGGTTTTTGCATAAAACTCCGATTTGTACCCCATATTTTCAGCTATTTCCTTAGCTGACATTTTAGTAAGGAATAATTTCAGGAGTTTCTGACAGTCTTCACTCAGGTTATCAAATTGCCTGACAAACGATTGGTATTTTTCTTCATATTCCAGGTGCACCTCAACTCCAACTTCGGGTGTATCAAGATAGCGGGTCAGCTCATCCTGGTTTTTATGAGTCATCCGTTTGCGTTTAAGTCTCTGGAGCCAGATATTTTTACTGATGGAATACAGGTACGTGATGAATGAAGAACTTAATTCAAAATTATCATCTTTGATTTTAGTTAAAATTACCAATAAAGCTTCCTGGAATACATCTTCGGCATCTTCTTCGAGGCCTGCATTGTTTTTAATGAGATATTTTATAGTGGGGAAAAATTCCTTATACACATAGCGAATGATAAAATCACTATTTAGCCGGAGGCCTTCAACTATGGCAAAATCAGAATAGTGAATCATTTCCTTGGCAAAGGTTATTATGCAAACAGTAGTAAAGCACTGAAAAATAACTTATTAGTCACCAACAAAGTAATGATTTTCAGAATATTAATGCAGGTCTCAGTAGTTTTCGGGTTGTGAAGGTAATAAATATTTTAAAAATGCGACCTCATAGTTTTAGCATTTATTAACAAATCGTTGTTATTGCGTTTAATGTCAGTTGTTTAGTGGCCAGGTATTTTTTTCTGCCGGATAAATGTTCCAAAACTCCCGTCATTTTTAATAAATCCGTACGATATTATTCTATTCAGCATATTTGCTAAAAAAAGGCAACAAGTAATTGCTATGTTTTCAAACTAGCAAACTTCTGTTTTAAATAGCTGTTTTACTTGCTGACAAAACGATACCAGGAGAATTTACCGGTTTTTTTATGTGTACAATAATGGTTCAGTTATACTAAAAATCGTTTCATACAGTTATTAACAAGCATCCATTTATTATCAGGTCTTATGAAGTTTTACTGCCGGATTTCATTGCTACTTTTCGTGTTGATAGCTTCATTGTACCAGGGTGCAGCACAAAATGTAAGCTATAATCAATGGCTCGACCACCTTCCTTACAATCAATGCAAGGCAGTAACCGAAGCCAACAACCTCATCTATGCTGCAACTCCATACAGCTTATTTTATTTTGATAAAACCGATAACAGTCTTAACCGGCTGAACAAGGTAACCCCCGACGGGCTTTCGGATATCGGCATCAGCAATATTGCATACTGCAGCCAGCTTAGTACATTGGTAGTCGCCTATACCAATACCAATATTGACCTGGTTAAAGGTTCGGATGTGGTGAATATTCCCGATATCAAGCGAAAGCAGATATTAGGGAATAAGACCATTAACAGTATTCTGATCATTGACAAACTGGCATACCTTGCATGTGGATTCGGTATTGTAGTGCTGGATATAGCAAAACAGGAAATCAGGGATACTTACTACATCGGACCTTCAGGATCACAAATCAATATTAAATCACTTACGTTTAACCAGCCTGAGAATAAGTTCTATGCAGCTACCGAGAATGGCATTTACACAGCTGCTGCCAATACCAACCTGGCTTATTATATAAACTGGACAAAAGACATTTCCATCACCGGACCGAATGATAACTTCAACTTCATCGTCTCATTCGCCGGAAATGTATATGCAAACAAGACATTGACCGGCAAATGGGATGGAGATACCATGTTTGTGAAGAACGGCAGCAGCTGGTCGGTATTTCAGCCAAACGATCTCTCGAACCGTGCTTCGATGCGGGTAAGCGGTGAACGGTTGGTAGTGACCAGTAACTACCAGGTGCGCTCCTTCAAACCTGACGGTTCGCCCGATATAACCTTTTCAAACTATAATCCGGATATTCCTATCAGGCCAAAAGATGCTATTATTGATAAGGATGGTAAAGTATGGGTTGCAGATAATGAACAGGGATTGTGGAGTATTGGCAGCGATAATGTTGGGGCCAATTATACATTTAACGGACCGGCTTCGCAGGAAGTAGCTGCCATGGATATCAGCGGCAGGCAGTTGTGGGCCGTGCCGGGTGGCAGAGACGGCTCATTCGGAAATCTTTTCAGGGCAGCTCAATGCTATACCCTGGCAAATAATTCGTGGAGTAGCTTTACTTCTGCCAATACGCCGGTCCTTGCTGCTTTTCGCGATATACTATGCGTGGCAGCTGATCCCCAGAAAAGTAACCATGCTTTCCTGGGAACATGGGGGTATGGATTACTCGAATTTGACAGCGGAGAATTAAAACAAATTTACACACCACAAAACAGCACCTTGCAATATATACCAGGCTATGGTCCAGGATACCTTCGGATCGGCGGTGTTGCTTTTGACCAGGATGACAACCTGTGGATCACGAACTCAGGTGCCCCGAATATTTTATCCAGGCGAAAACCTACCGGCGAATGGAAATCATTCAATCTCAGCGCACTGGGTAATGCGCCTGATGTAGGCGGTATTGTAATAGATAACGAAAACCAGAAATGGATCCATTGCCGCGACCTGGCCTTATTTGTTTTTAACGATAACAACACACCCGATAATACTGCCGATGATAAAATGAAGAAGCTCACAAGTTCAGTGGGCAATGGCAATTTGCCGGGAACAATTATTTCCTGCATGGCAGTTGATCGCAACGGAGAACTTTGGATGGGTTCCGATCAGGGAGTAGCTCGTATTTATTCGCCCGGCAATGTATTTAATGGCGGTAGTTTTGATGCTGAGTTGGTTCAGGTTGAAGAAGCAGGGTTTCTTCACACATTGCTCGGAACTGAGCTCGTTACGGCGATAGCGGTAAACGGCAACAACGAAAAGTGGCTTGGAACCGATAAGGCCGGCGTTTTCCTGATGTCAGCAGATGGAGGCAAGGAATTGCTGCATTTTACCGAAACCAATAGTCCGCTATTGTCAAACTCTATTCAATCGATCAAAATCGCCAGCAACGGGGAAGTGTATTTTGGCACCTCGCTAGGAATAGTTTCCTATAAAGACTATAAAGTTGAAGCAAAGACGACACTCGATTCATTATTTATATATCCTAACCCTGTAAGGCCTGAATACCATGGCCCTGTCTTTATCAGCAACCTGGTTGCCGAGTCGGATGTAAAAATTACGGATGTATCGGGAGCATTGGTTTGGGAAACCCAGGCACAGGGCGGGCAGGTAATATGGGATGGCACTAATCTCGAGCACCGAAGGGTCAGTACAGGAGTATACCTTGTCTTTGTTACCAATCCGGATGGAAGCATAAAAAAAACAGGGAAGATACTTTTTGTGCGATAGGCCGCCAGATCTGATCTTCAATATAAATGGTCAAATCGTTTCCATTTCAGAAAATTTTTGAAACCAGGGTAAAGATAGAATTGCTAAATATTCATACCACATTGTACAATTTTCCTGAATAAAAGCATATATTTGATTTTTACGGGTATAAACACTTCTTATCTCTTTTCGGATTATGATACTGTCAACCAAAGGCATCGTGCTTCATAGCATGGATTATTCCGAAACAAGCATTATTGCCCGGGTGTATACCGAGCAGCTTGGATTGCAAACATACATTGCCAAAGGAGTGCGTAAAAAAGGAGCCCGGATAAAACGAAATCTTTTTACCCCCCTGTCAATTATACAACTGGTTGCCAATCATAAAGAAGGAGAAGGCATGCGTGTAATGCGCGAGGCCTCGTGCGAATACCAGCTCAACGGTATTGCCACCGATATGGCAAAAACCGCCGTCAGCATTTATATCAGCGAGTTGCTTACACGCTCTGTTTCCTCTCAGATGGCCGATCCTCTTCTGTATGATTTTATTGAGGATGCGATTTTGAACCTGGACCGGGCAACCGGGTCCATTTCCGGGTTTCCCCTTGCTTTTACAATCGGTCTTTCACAATTTCTGGGGTTCGACCCGCATAATAATTTCAGCACAAACGCAACCTGTTTTGATATGGAAGGTGGCAACTTTTGCAGCCATCCTCCAGATCATCCTTATTATTTTTCATCGCCGCTAAGCGATAGCCTTTCCGAAGTGCTTACAGCACTCAATGCGGGTGTAATGAGCATCAAAACAAATCATGCCACACGCAGTGAATTATTGGCAAAGATGATCGAGTATTTCAGGATTCATATTCCCGCTTTTGGTGAAATAAAGTCGGTACAGGTGCTAACCGACGTACTTAAGGACTGACGGGATTGATCTTATAGAGCGTGAAATCTTCATTCTTAAATTGTTTCGTCAGGCGGCTTCCCATTACCCGTGCATACCGTTGCATGGTTTCACTTGTCAATTTATTATTCATTAGCAAATATGATGCTCTTGCTTCCGTAACCTGTTTGTGTACCAGCGTTGGGTCGGCAGTACACGGATCGGCCATGCTTTGGCAACCAGCATACAACGCCAGTGCACGCGGCTTGGCAAATACGACCACGGCATCGGCAGGTACATTTTTACTGATATAATTAAATGTTGCTATGGCAGTCTGCTGTTGTGGCCCTTCGAGAGGCTCCCCGCCTGATCGGGCAATATCTATAAGCCCTGGCATAAATAACAACATGATCAAAACGCCGATTCCAACAGCTTTTTTCCAGGCAGGAATCCGGGGAAATAACTGGATAGTTTTTAAACCCGTAGCGGCATAAAACAGGAAAATAAATCCCAACGGAACCATAAACCTGAAAGCTGAATTGTTGTAAGGATACAACAATAATAAAATCATATAAAAAATGAAAAACCATTCAGTTACTCCAGGCTCGTGAAGCAACCGTTTTAAAAAACCAATCAATGTCATAGCTAACATTACAGCTCCAAGCAATAAGGACAATCCCCTGAGAACTCCTCCATCGGGAATATATAGATACCAGAACACTTCGATATAATGCGCCAGGTTTTCGGGAATGGTTTGCAGGTAATTCCCTGTACTGTAAAAGGTCAGGTAATCGCTGATACTGCCGCCTGACGGAATCCGGAAGAGTATTGAATTAATCACGAAATACAGTACAACCGGGATAAGTACAATCATTCCGGTTTGCAAGGCAACATTCCTGAATGCCGTCTTCCGCCTGATTAACCACACCAGTTGCTCCATAGCAACTGCCGCAACAAATACAATTCCTGCAGGCCTTACTGCAAGCATAAAACCTGTGATAAGAGCTAACGCTATGCTATACTTCAGGTTTGTGAATTTATATTTCAGGTAAAGAATAAAATTAAGAACGAGTAAGGCCGTAAAAGGAATATCCGACATTACCTCGCGTTTAAAAATAATCATTTGCGGGTTGTAGAGAAAAATGATAGCCAAAACCAGGGCTGTGATCCGGGAAAAATAGTTCCGGTAAAAGATTACCATCAGCAACCCCAGCATAATGTATATCAGCGAAATAAATGATGTAAAAGCCAACATGTTATTCCCGGAAAGGGCATACACAGGTGCCAGCAAAAGTGGAAATCCTGCTGGGTATGCCTTTGGCCCGATCACAGCATTATACTGATTAAATACATAGCCTGTTTCCGATTGTGGTATTCCATGTACGATATTACCCGCCTGGTGAATATATTGCGCAAAATCATCGCCCCAGTCGTGGCTTGTATGAATGCCTATGAAAAGAAGTGGAATAAAGAGAAGGACAGCTGCAATGCTTACTGCCCGGGGTTTTGAGAAGATGTATTTCAAGGGAAGTGTGGTATTTCGGTCCATTCTGGAATTTTTTGCCGGGTTCAAAGTTAAGCAGTATTTGTTCATTTTCACTTTTAAAGCACCAATTCCCATCTCACTTCATTTTCCTATCTTTGCAAAAAATTTAAAAATGCAACTTGAATTTAGCGAACAGGAACAAATACGACGTAATTCTTTAACCGAGCTTGGTGCACTGGGAATCAATCCTTATCCGGCTGAAAGTTTCCCGGTTAATGTGACAGCCCGGGATATACTTGCCGATTTCGACAGTAACAGTCATGCCTTCCAGGATGTGACTATCGCCGGCCGCATTATGACACGCCGGATTATGGGCGCGGCATCTTTTGTTGACCTGCAGGACAGTACCGGCCGTATTCAATTATACATTAAGCGCGACGATATCTGCGAAAGCGATGATAAAACCCTTTACAACATTGCGTTTAAACGGCTGATGGATATCGGCGATATCATCGGCGTAAGCGGCTATGTTTTTGTTACCCAGATGGGCGAGATTTCCATTCATGTGAAATCGTTGAAACTTCTCAGCAAATCATTGCGTGTGCTGCCCATCGTGAAAGAAAAAGACGAGCAGGTTTTTGATGCTTTCAGCGATCCGGAGGTTCGTTACCGCCAGCGTTATGTCGATCTGATCGTTAATCCCGAAGTGCGCGAAGTATTTGTTAAACGCACACGCCTGGTGAATACCATGCGTAATTTTTTAAGCAGCAAAGGGTACCTCGAAGTAGAAACACCAATTTTGCAGCCCCTTTATGGAGGAGCAGCTGCACGGCCGTTTACCACCCACCACAACAGCCTCGACATGACGTTGTATATGCGTATTGCCAATGAACTTTACCTGAAACGGTTAATAGTTGGCGGTTATGATGGTGTATTCGAATTCTCGAAAGACTTCCGTAACGAAGGAATGGACCGTTTTCATAATCCGGAGTTTACACAAATGGAGCTCTACGTGGCTTACAAAGACTACGAATGGATGATGGACGCCGTGGAGGAAATGGTTGAACGTATTGCTGTTGATCTTCATGGAACTACCAAAGTACAGGTTGGGAATAATGAAATTGATTTCAAGCGTCCGTGGAAACGTTTTACTATGTTCGAAGCAGTTCAGCATTTTACAGGTGTTGATATTTCGGAAATGACCGAAGTCCAACTTCGTGATACATGCAAAAAGTTTAATATTACTACCGATGAAAGCATGGGCAAAGGAAAGCTCATTGATGAATTATTTGGCGAGACTGCCGAGCCCAACCTGATACAGCCCACATTTATAACCGATTACCCGGTCGAAATGTCGCCACTTGCTAAAAAACACCGCAGCAAACCCGGACTGGTCGAACGTTTCGAAGCCATCTGCAACGGGAAGGAACTTTGTAATGCTTTCAGCGAACTGAACGATCCTATTGATCAGCGTGCGCGATTCGAAGAGCAGCTCGAACTGGGTAAACGTGGGGATGATGAATCCATGGTACTCGACGAAGATTTCCTCCGCTCACTGGAATATGGAATGCCGCCAACCGCAGGTCTTGGTATCGGAATCGACCGCCTGACCATGATTATGACCAACCAGCAATCCATCCAGGATGTGCTGTTTTTCCCGCAGATGCGCCCCGAAAAAGCAAGCGCTGTTGTTGGAGCTACGGATGAAGAATTTGTAGCTCTTGGAATTCCTGCAGAATGGGTGCCTGTGCTGAGGAAAGCCGGAATCAAAATGCCAGAAGACCTGAAGGTTGCGAATCCGAACAAATTGCTTCACGAACTAAGCGGATTACGTAAAAAACTGAAACTCGAAATACCGTCGCTGCGCCTCGAAGAGGTAAGTGCCTGGTGTGGAAAATAATATCTCGTTTTATTCGAAAAACCTTTCCTGAATGAAAACAGGGAAGGTTTTTTCGCACTATGATGTTTCAGAATATTAATTTCTTTTTACGCTCTTGGTAAGCGGATTCATCCTGTATTTAGCTTCGACGAAATATAAAGATATAATATTCATGTAGATAGGCTGTAACATCATATACATGAATCACCTGTTTTTTTTTATATATAAATGCAGAACATCCCAGATTTATCAATCCATCGGATTGCTGGATGAGAAGCAGGTACTTATATTTCGTAACTCTTCATACAACCAATTCATTCCCTTTTCACCCTTTGTATTACTGATCCAAACTTTATGAAGAAAATATGGCCTCTGATTATTTTTTGCGCCTTTTTCCTGGCAGTCTCACTAAATGCCCAATCAAGGGAAGATGCAGTATATCTATACAACGGCAGCATATTAAAAGGCAAGGTTATTGAAAATATTACCGGTGTGCAGACTAGCATTGAGATTGTTGGACGAAATCTTATTGTTATCCCTGATTCAGCCATTAAAATGATCCTTATGGATCAGAAAATCCCTGCCAAGAACCGTGAATATTTAGCTCCAGCAGTTGAAATGGCAGCGAATGTCGGCT
>Ga0208789_1001910_pt1 | contig 10213 bp, 7 predicted proteins | sample Methanotroph_Enr_FD_187368 | JGI IMG/M metagenome (GOLD analysis project Ga0208789, IMG submission 187368) | Enriched soil microbial communities from Old Woman Creek wetland in Ohio, USA - Methanotroph_Enrichment_5 (SPAdes) (version 2) | ecosystem: Environmental > Terrestrial > Soil > Wetlands...
TGTTTGATACCTATTTTTAGGGCAAACGGACATGAAAAACGTGGTTTTGAATGGTTAACTTTCAGTTTGAAACTGAAATGTTTCTATTCTAAAGTGGGTGGGTATGCTCCGGAATATGTACATTATACTTTGTGAAACAGCTTAAATATGAAATCAAATTAATCAATGTAATGGATACTCTTGTTGATGAGTTAATTCATGAATTCTCGGTTAAATGTATTTTTGAGTTTACAGAGATAAATGGTTCTGTAATTAGGGTCAACAATGGAATTAATTAGAGAGTTTTTATTTGTTCTTTAAGAAAAGTGTTCTTTAAAATGCTTTATTTAGTCAATTGACGGCGACTGGATTCATGGTCTGGGGTATTAGTTTTTCAAGGTGAGTAGGGGTGTTTGATTCTGCAAAGAGTCAAACATTCTTTTTGAGGTATGCTTGGTGATATATGAAACGGGCATGAAAACAGGTTTAAATACAAAGACCATTTTCATTTAGAGTCCTCCCGATATATCGGGAGAAAATATGCGAGAGAACTTACAAAAAAAATGCCATGAAATAGCTAACCTCGAAATTATCATTAGATTCGTGAGGAATTGTGCGAGCCAATAATCACACGCGGCAATTACTTTATTCAGCTTTTACACTCTTGAAATAATCAGATGGAGTCATATTGGTGGCTTTTTTAAACACCCTGAGAAATGAAGATTTAGCACTGAATCCGCATTGCATGGCAATAGCAGTAAGTGTATATTTCATGGCATCAGGTCCTTTCATTCTGAGCTTAGCCTCCTCAACCCGATATGAATTCACAAAATCGGAGAAATTTTGGTTCAGCTGCACATTGAGTACCTGGGATAATTCATGGATAGAGCATCCAATAGCTAGTGCCACATCAGCTTGTCGCAGTTCGGCATTCAGATATGGTTTCTGATCTTGCATGTATGCCAAAAGGTTTTGACTTATTTCATTTCCTTTTTTCTCCGTTATTTTCAATATGCCTGTAGTTGCACCTTGTTTTTTCTTCAACTCTTCTATTTGGTTCACAATCTTAGCTTTTACGCGAATAATGTAAGTGCGGGTAAAATAAAGAACTATCCCGGCAAGAATCACAAATATTAAAATAACAAACCAAATGGTTTCATAGAAATAAGGTATAATTTTTATAGTAATCCGGGTTGGAACTGGTGTCCAGATGCCATCATTGTTTGATGCTTTTATGTTGAGTGTGTAAACTCCGGGTTTTAAGTTGTTGTACGCAACGATTGGATTAGTACTTGTCCGGCTCCAGTTTTTGTCAAGACCGTCCAGAAAAAAACTGTATTGATTTTTTTGTGCAAATTGATAATTAAGTGCCACAACCCTTAATTCCAGGTTGTTATTTGATTTTCCATGAATGTTAATTGTGTAGATTGAGTCTGATTTTTTCTTCACATAAGATAATGTATCGGCATCGTATCTTGTTCCGTTAATATACAGATCCGTAAATTTAAGTTTTGGAGTCTGTAAGTTAATCTGGGACTTGTCAACTATATAATTTACTAAACCTCTATCGTTAGTCCACCACAGCTTTCCAGAGGAATCCCTTATGGCTGACTCAGGACAAAATCCAATTGTTGTCAATCCATCTTCAAGCCCATAAGTGTGTACTTCGTTCTTAGTATTTATTTTAAAAAGTCCTTTAGAGCTTCCTACCCATATATTTTTTTCTGAATCTTCGATGAGTGATGAGGGTGAATTCTCGGGTAATCCAATTTCGGACGTGAACCAATTATTTTGTTTCAGATTCTTGTCAATCTTAAGAACGCCACCCTTGTTAAAACAAAACCAGGTGTTTTTTTCCTTATCAACTAATATTGAAGTACATTGATAATGATACGGTCTGCAACTCGCTGGTTGTATGAGTTTTTTGTTTTTGATTGAGTAGTAACACGCTCCGTTTTTAGTTCCTATCCAGATTTTGTCTATTGAATCAGTGAACAAACTAAAAATTTCATTGCTACCTGTTACTGGCGCAATATTGTATCTGATAAATGAAGAATTTGATTTATTGAAACGATATAACCCATTAAGGGTTGCTATCCAAATTTGTTTCGTGTTGTCAATTAAAAATTTATAGATAGTTCCATTCTGAAATTCTGGTTTCTCCGAAAAGTCACTGAATGTCGTTGTTTTTATATTATAGATATATGCACCCCCTCCAAATGTGCCAATTAATAATAAATAGGGGGTGTCTGGGAATGGATGAATTGTTGTAATTATTTTTGACCGAAGATGATAGTTAATTGTTGTGTTAATGTTTGAGATCATGCGATTATTTGAATCCAAACAATATAAACGACCATTTCGGGTTCCAAAATATTTTCGCCCATCCTGGCTATGATACATGCTTCGGATTGCAGAACCAGAATTCCCTTCAAAATTAATGGTATTGAATTTTTTGTTGTTTTGCAGACCAAGATAATCAATCCCTCTGTCAAATGTCCCTACCCAAAGATTTTTGGACTGGTCGAAGTAAAGTGCGTTAATAGTATTTGAAGAAAATGTTGCTGGCAACATTGGGTTGGATTGCAATAGCTGTAAATCAAGAGTGTGTGTGTTCAATTTGAAAATGCCCAAATTATCACTTCCAATATATAAGTTGTTTGCTCCACCATGGCATAACGACAAGATGGAGATATTGTTTAGCCCCTTTATGTTTGATAGTTTGTCTTTGGCGGTATCATATATGAATAGTCCATTTTCCGTGCCGATATAAATTGTGTTATTCAAAATCAGGGCAGTTCTGATCCGTGAAATGTCACTAACAGTAGATAGCTGAATTACTGATTTATTCGGCAATATCTTAAATACACAATCTTTTCCAAGCACATAGATATTGGCGCGAGTGTCTTCGGCAATGGAAACTAAAGAGGGTCTGTTAGTCTGGTTTAACTGAAAAGGTGCAGCGGCAAGTGTTTTATTGTCTAAAACAAATAAACCTCCATCCGTAGCACAATATATAATTCCTCTTGATGATTTAAAAACCGAACGGACATCTATTGCCGGAGTTTTAAAATCAATTGATTTTATTTCGTTTGCCCTGACGTCGTACTGAAATGCTCCCCAACTTGTACCGACAATAAATACATTTTCCTGTAATTCGAGTATAGACTGAATGCCTCCTTTTAGAGGGGTTTTAAATCTTTTGGCATGTGAAATGATTTGTAACCCATCATAACTGTCCAGTCCGGTATCAGTGCCAAACCACATTAAACCTTGCGAGTCCTTGTAGATAGTCCTGATAAAATTATTACTAAGCCCTGTTTCAATATTTAGATTGTGAGAATAAAATACTTGTCCACCGGCATAAAGTGAATTTATGAGTATCAGAGCTAATAACTTTATTCTGCAGTTCATTATAAGAGATTAGGGTTGTTGTAACTAATGCAAAAATACAAAAAAATAATTGCTGACCTCGTAATTAAATATAACAATAAGAAAATAATAATAAAATGATTCAGAAATAACTCGTTAATATACTAGTGTTATGTTAGGATTATTATGGCGGTAAATGTCAATTGCCGTCCCTTTTAAGGGACGGATAATGAATTGGAGACAAATTGGCTTTAGCCAAACAGAATCAAAAAGTTATATTTGGCTAAAGCCAAGATATTTATGTAATCTTTTATCCGTCCCATAAATGGGACGGCAATTAATTCTTGCTTAACATAACACTAGGCTTTATTCAGCGTATTTTAAAATAGAATGAGGACTCAACTTTAGAATTTGAACCCAATTCAACTAGAAATATACTGTAAATAATATACTAAGGAGTAATTCTAAATCATTAAATTATGTTCGTTCCACAAATGTTAGGATATTTGGAATACAACATAGAAGTAATAGGAAAAATATAATGTAGTATTTCAAAAATACTTTCATGTATTTTTTTCTTTGCGTTCTTTGCGGCTACCGATAAATCGGCATGTTACATTTTCGCTGTTTCTTGAAAAATTTCACGCAGAACTCGCAAACAAAAAATGAGACATTATATTCTTACCCTTATATAATCTGAATTTGACTAATGGCTGTGTGTTGGCTGTAAAGAAGAAATATGCAATTGAATTTGTTCATGTCTGGGCCGGTTTTAGAAAAATTGGATTCCCTGAAATCAATTAATTGTATTGTTTGTACGCCTGCTGGAATGGATATGTTCTATAAGTCACAAATGGTTTAAGTAATAGTCTGATTTTGATGTTTCTATGTCTTGTTTGCAGTGCTTTGCATATAGATGTGTTACACTATTTTGTCGCAAATATTGTAACTATTTGCGACAGAAATAAGTTTGTTGTTTTATTCTCGAAACAAGTTTATATTATTATTCAAAACAGACTAAAGATATATTATTTACATTTGATATTTAAATGTGAATATATTATTTTGAAATTATCCTTAAATGATTATATTTGCAGGGAATATACCGGCTGTGTACCTACAGCCAATTATAAACTAAACACAATTAAAAAAATGGAAGAATTAGTAAACAAGATCAAAACCGAATTTGAAGCTTTGGCAATAGATGCAAACTTGCAAATTGAGAAAGGTAATAAAGCTGCCGGTACTCGCGCCCGTAAAAGTTCTCTTGATTTGGAAAAACTATTGAAAGAGTTCAGAAAAGTTTCGCTGGAAGCTTCAAAGAAATAATAGACGTTTTATTTCTGAATATACAAAGCTTTCCTTTAAAAGGAGAGCTTTTGGTTTATTATAAAGCTTATAGCTACACGAATAAAATCTCTTTGTTCGCAATATATCATTGATAATCTATGATATATCAAATTATATACTTTTACATTGAAATATCAGATGTTCTGAAATCAAAAGGGGTAAGTTGTACCCAAAAACAAAAGAATATCCTTGCCACATTGATTCGATATAGGCTCTAAAAACAAAAAAAGCAACTCATTTCTGAATTGCTTTTTGACCTGCGGTACGGACGGGTTGTGAACCTAATCCATTTTATCCCTACTAATCAACGCGTTATATTTCTTGTGATTTTTTTGTTACGATTTAGTCCCAAATTCTCAGACTTCCTTTTAGCCTCGTTTGACTTTGTTTTGTCTTACAATTATTTCGTATTCAAAATTACATGTTTTTTTAATAATATCCAAGGATTTGTTGGCTTATCGTAAATAAATAAATAAATAAACATACAAATCAATTGCAATTATTGGCTTTGATAAATTGATTACAATTAGAAGAAGCAAAATTTGTTGCTAAATAAATTATCTACAAAAAATAATGACTATGTTAAGCGAATAGCTCTGTGGCGTAAGTCTTTAAAGGGAGAACACTGTGCAAAAAGACCGATTATCTGTTTGTGAAATGCTGAGAGATAGCCTAGACAATGGCATTATTCCGTTAAAGGATTCGCTTATATTTCGGGAGTAGAAGTCCCCAAAGTTGCACATAACGCTTTCTTTAAGAAAAAAGCAGGTAAAGTCCAATAGTTGTTCGGTTGATAATAAAGGCGCAAAGTTAGAAGTGTTAAGCGGTCCGGATTCAATAGTTTAGCATCTTTTTTATTTTATCATACGTTGCGCGAATGGTCTTACCATAGTTGAAGTCATTGAGGTTGCACTTTGCCAGTTCGTTAGTCTGAATTATCTATTCATCCCATTGTAACAAAGTATCTGGTAATTGGCAAGAGATGTAGTTGTGACCACTGTTGCCGGATGGAGTTTCTTAAGGAAGTACTTTGTTGTTGTTGTTGTTGTTGTTGTTGTTGTTGTTGTTGTTGTTGTTGTTGTTGTTGTTGTTGTTGTTGTTGTTGTTGTTGTTGTTGTCAAACGCTTACCTCAAATACTAAAAGATATTTGCTCTTCAATTCTCTGAAAACATTGTTTTTTGACTCTGTAATAGCTTTTGTATACTGTTGGCTTTGACACCGGCTATGTTTTGGCAAAAAAAGGAATCCCTGCTTATTTGCTCTGCAACTTGTTCTGCAAAACCGTTGTTAAAACAGCTATAACAATATATAGTTGATTCAGAATTCAATTATAATGGAATCGTATTGCGAGGAACGACACTATTTCAGCTGTTATAATATATGGATCAAAAGGTCTTTTAATTATCCTATTTACGCCCAACTTATACGATTTGTCAATGTATGACTTAGTCTGTATTTCTGGGAAAAACCAAATAGGAGCATTAATATTATTTGTTTGACGAATGTGTCGAATAACTTCGACAATTGACATTTTTGACATTTTCCCATCAAAAACTATCAACTTACAACTTTCTGCATCCATTTTTTCATCAATCTCTTTGTATGATTCACAAATTTCGATTTTAAGCTCCGGAATCATTCTTTGAAGTAAAATCTGAAAGAAATTTGGAAAAATAATATCGTCTGTTATAATTATTAAAGTTTGTTTCATGATTTAGACTGTGTTGATATACTATGGATGACAGAAAAACGATATTTTGTAGTTAGTATCGAGGAGAAAAATAGATTCAAATGAAGGTGTTATTCTGATCTTGTGAAAATTAAGTTGCAGTAAATTAAGTTGCAGTAAATGAAGTTGTTATTGCATTTTGTCTGTTTGGGTATGTATGTAATTTGCTGTTGTTTAAATGAATGTTGTTTTCTTACACTGCCGTTGCAAGAAAAAATTAAATGCTAATTGGAACTGATACTACTATAAAGATTAATTTTTATGTATTCTTTCATAATGTCTCAAAAAAAACATTAATTAATTCCACTAGATAATCGTTTGATTGTCATGTACAAAACAACATATTCTTTTTAAAAAAAGCATCGTACAAAAACTGATAAAAGTCAATTTATTTGTCAATTATAGGGGTAAAGAATTAGAACATAAGAGTATCCCCAATAATATATACTGCTGTATAAAACAGCAAAAAGTAATAGTATAAATACAATGTGCCTAATTCTACTTTACCAGAAAAAAAAACATTTAAATTTATTGGGCTATTTGTTTGATTATTAGTGTTTTGGTTTCATTGTCAAAATGATCAGAGATCATTTTGACAATGAAACCAAAACGAGCAGAGAAAAAAATCTTTAAAGAAATCATTTTCGGCAAATGGAATACAATAAACATTAATACGATGATGAGCAGTGTTTACACTGGATTATTTAAGGTGTGCAGAATGGATAGTACGCATACTGCCGGTGAGTATATAACAGGGTTGCTACATTGAGAGAAAGGACAAGAGAACATGGAGCGAATGACAGAAAAAGTAGAAGATTCCATGGAAGTACAATCCAAACAGCTACCATTACAAACCAACATTCAATTGCCAACAAACAAGTAAATGTCTATGTTATTGAGCATAAAATTGCAGTAGATGGAGTGCCTGCGAACGAAACCATGCAAGTTTACAGCATTAACGGAATTCTGCTGGTGAGTCAACAATCGGTGGGCGAACGTATAACAGTGTATGTAAAACAAGGCATTTACCTTGTTAGACTGCAAAATAAAGTGGTAAAAGTAGTATTGTAATTACACAATTAAACTTGACGAGCCTTCGGCATGACCTCAACTCATGCCGAAAGCTTGCTTTGTTGAAAAATGCCTAGATAATATATAGAATACAGAAAAAAACGAATATCACAAGATGATTTTTCAACTTAGCAAAATATAGAAGTTTATACACTTTATAAAGTTGCAAATTAACATAAAAAACAATAGTTTTTATGTGAATTTTCGTTACAGCAAGTCGTCGACGGTAGATGAGCGCTAACTATTTGTACATACCTTACCGACACATCAAATTCCATAAGCTCTAATTGTCTTTTGCTACACATTAGAATTTAGCTCATAAAAATATTTTCGAGTTGCCGAAAAAGGTGAAAACCTCTCCTTTGGTCAGAAATCTCACATTATTTAGACAAAATTTCTAAATAGTTTGTCTTTGTTTTATTAAAATAGGAAGTTTTCATCAATATATTTTTGAAAAGCCTCTTTATACTGGTCGCTAACAGGAATTAGTTTTTTATCAAAGGCTATCCGATTACGTTCAATAGTACTTATTTTTTCTAAATTCACTATAAATGAACGATGTACTCGCATAAAACGGTCAGTAGGTAGACGTTGTTCAATATTTTTCATGCTCAGAAGAGACATCACAGGCTTTGCGTTTTCAAGATATATCCGCACATATTCGCGCATTGCTTCTACGTATAAAATATCGTTTATTTTTATTCTTACGATTTTATATTCAGACTTTATAAACAGATGTTCTGCGCTAGCATTCAGTTTTTCTGGCTGGGCTTTGAGTAAATCGAAATAGGCATTGGCTTTGTTTGCTGCTTGTAGGAAAGTCTCGAAATCAATAGGTTTTAAAATATAATCAAGTGCATCCACCCGAAAACCTTCTACCGCATAGTCTTTGTAGGCAGTAATGAAAATCACTTCAGGACGTACCTCCATTGATTTCACCAAGTCCATTCCAGTTAATCCGGGCATTTGTATGTCCACAAACAATAAATCAACAATATGATCTTTTAAATATTTCTGGGCTTCAATAGCACTCTCGAAAGCTGCAACGAGATGTAAGAACGGTATTTTTTCGATAAACCCGGACAATTGTCTTAAGGCCAAAGGTTCATCATCGATAGCTATACATTTAATCATCTTCCAAAGGTATTGTTAGTTGTACATAAAAATGGTCTTCCGTAGTCCAAATACTTAGTTCAAAATTATCGGAATATAGAAGCTTCAACTGTTTTTGTAAATTGTCAAGTCCCAACCCGGTACTGGATTCATATTGCGTTTCGGGAAATCTATTATTTTCAATGTATAGAATCAATTTGTCATTTACAGTTTCGGCTAAAATGGCGATTGTTGATTCACCCACATGATCAACACCGTATTTAAAGGCATTTTCAACCAAAGAAACAAAAAGTAATGAATGAATCTTCCGTTCAGGATTATCAAAGTGCCATTCAATTTTGATCTGAACTCTCTCGGAAAAACGTAAACGCATTAAATCAACGTAAGCATTTAGAAATTCAAACTCATCTTTCAACGTAGCCACACCATGTTGAGACTCGGCGAGTAAGTAACGCATCAGTTTCGACAATTTTATAACAGAGACTTGAGCCTGCCTGTAATCATACTCTATTAGTGCATGAATGTTGTTGAGTGTATTCATAAAAAAATGCGGGCTTATTTGCTGACGCAGAAACGAAAGTTCAGTTTGCAAATGCATTTTTTCAACTTCTTCCCTGACTTTTTCATCTTCTTGCTGTTTGAAACTAAATTTCACAGCTGTGTTGAATCCAACGACTAAATATGACAAGAGGATTCGATCAAATATCCTCGCTCCATACAACGATTGTTCCATTCCACGGGGTGGCATTCCATGTCCATTGAAAGGCAAATTTTTGAACGGAGGAGGATCATTTGGTAGCAGAAACTCTCTCAAATAACTCATAAAATCTGATAAAAATGATAAAGCAACTATTATCAAAGACAAATATATGAGATATTGCAGATTCTTTTTTCTAAACAACAATCGTGGTACTAGCGCACAATTATTCATAAAAAAAACAAGTATAAAAGGAGATATACGAATCCACTCCAGCCAAACACTTGTCCAGCTAAAATCTCCAGCACCTCTCAATGCGAATATAGGCAAAGCCATCACAATAAGCCAGATAAGCCAGTAAATCTGATTCTCACGTCCTATTTTTGAGCTCATTTTTTTATTTATATTTGCGAGCAAAAATACTAAATTCATTTCTTTCATAGCTAAATAATTGGACAAATATAATGTCTTATTTTACAAGAAGAAAAAGAAGAAGACTCTAATAATAGCTTATCTTTTACTAGAACCAATTCAATAGCCTTTTTATAATACCTGAGCTTTCACTATTATTAGTATCCTTATACTTCTCTAGGTATTTCCATGATTCTGTGTCTTTTGCATTTATTGTATTGGCATTTTCTATACGACTAACAAGTGAAATGAGCACATCTTTTTGTTCCTTAATATTATCATCTAAATTATCATCATTTTTCTTTAAATCTTCCATTTCTTCAATTTATTACATAAATTGTCTAGTCGTGAAATAGGTTTACAAAAAAAGTACACCTATTTCACAATTATGGGTAGAAAAGTAAACAGTAAAAATTAACCGTCGGGCATTCGGAATACAAGTTATTTTGCATTTCGCACTAATCGCACATAGTTAAGAATTCGTTCAGCA
>Ga0208789_1001911_pt1 | contig 10210 bp, 5 predicted proteins | sample Methanotroph_Enr_FD_187368 | JGI IMG/M metagenome (GOLD analysis project Ga0208789, IMG submission 187368) | Enriched soil microbial communities from Old Woman Creek wetland in Ohio, USA - Methanotroph_Enrichment_5 (SPAdes) (version 2) | ecosystem: Environmental > Terrestrial > Soil > Wetlands...
GAGGAGGACGGCAACCCCTATGTGACGTTCCGCCTCGGGGCCGAGTCCTTCGGCATCGCCCTCCACCAGGTGGAGGAGATCGTCGAACTGCCCAGCGTCACCAAGGTGCCGGACGCTCCGGAATACGTGCTGGGGGTGATCTGCCTGCGCGACCAGGTCCTGCCCCTGGTGGACCTTGCGGAGATCCTGGCCATCGAGCAGGGGGAAGCGGAGCGCCGCCGGGAGATGGTGGTGCTCCTGTCCTTCGGGGCCGCCAAGATCGGCGTGGTGGTGGACGAGATCCAGGAGATCCTCCGGGTGGAGGAGGAACAGATCCTGCCCCCGCCCCAGACCCTCTCCGACCTGGAGCGGGAGCACCTGGAGGGCATCCTCCTGCTGCCCGGCCGCATGGTGAGCCTCATCAACGTGCTGAAGATCATCACCGGCGACGACCAGGAGAAGATCGCGGCCATGGGCCAGGGCCTCGGCCTGACGGACACCCGCGCCCAGGAGACCGTCCCGTCCATGGAACTGGTGGTCTTCCGGCTGGGGCCGGAGAGCTACGCCCTCCGCCTCCACGAGGTGCGCGAGATCATCATGGTGGGCCAGGTCACGCCGGTGCCCCGGGCACCGCAGTTCGTGGACGGCGTCATCAACCTCCGGGGCGAGGTGATGCCGGTGGTGGACCTACGCACGCGGTTCGGGCTCGAGCGGGTGGAGGCCACCTCCATCTCCCGCATCCTCATCACCGCCATCGGCGGCGTCTTCACGGGCCTCGTGGTGGACGCGGTGGAGGAGGTCCGGCCCGTGGAACTGCAGCGGTTCGGCCCGCCCCCCGCGGTCACCGCCGTGGGCGCCAACCGCTACATCGAGAAGGTGGCGCGCATGGACAATGGGATGATCTTCCTCCTGCAGATCCAGCAGCTGCTCACGGAGGCCGAGACGGACCAGCTCCAGGGGCTGCAGGGCCGGAAGCCTGCCTCCCAGGCCGGAAGGGGTGAGCGATGAGCGACTTCGCCCTCGACGATCCCAGCTTCTACGAGGACTTCCTCGTCGAGGCGCAGGAGCACTTCGAGCAGATCGAGACCAACTTCCTCGCCCTGGAGGAGGCACCGGGCGACCTCGACCTGCTGAACGCCATCTTCCGCAGCGTCCACACCATCAAGGGCGCCGCGGGCTTCCTGGGGCTCCAGAAGGTCCAGTCCGTGGCCCACGTGGGCGAGAACGTGCTGGACGACCTCCGGAAGTCCCGCATGGAGCTCAGCGACCGGGTCATGGAGCTGCTCTTCGAGACCGTGGACATGCTCAAGATCCTGGTCGACGACGTGCGCATCCAGGTCCGCAAACAGGGTGAGCCCGAGGATCCCGATCCCAGCGAGCTGATCCGCGCCCTCGAGTCCCTGCGCAAGGGCGAGGCCGCCGCTGCGGTCGCGAAGAGCGCCGCACACACGGGCGAGCTGCACCTGCCCGCGGCCCTGGCCGGAGTGGACGAGGCGGGCCGGAAGGCCGCCGCCGCGGCCCTGGCCGAGGGGAAGTCGGTGGTCGCCGTCCAGATCGAGCTCGGCAGCGCCATCTTCGGCTCCTCCTTCAACCCGCTCTCGCTGTTCCAGCTGGCGGACCTGGTGGGCCGCCTGCTCCACCGGCAGATGCTCCCCCGGCAGCCCCTGGTGGATCTGGACACCTTCGAGCCCGGCCGCTTCCACCTCGACTTGGTCATGATCCTCGAGATCACCGAGCCCATGGAGGAGGTCCGGAAGGTCTTCGGGGCGGTCGCCAACGCCACCGTGGCGATCCATCCCCTCGGCCTGGGTGCGGCCACAGCTGGTTCCGAAGCGGCACCCGCCGAGGACCGCCGGAAGACCGGCCGCCGCGCCTCGGACGACAAGGGCGCCTCCGACACCATCCGCGTCAGCCAGGCCAAGCTCGAGCAGTTCATGAACATCGTGGCGGAGCTGATCATCAGCAAGACCATGATCAGCCACCTGGTGGAGCGGCTGACGCCCATGGTCAACGGGCAGGAGGCCGCCGGCGTGGCCAAGGAGCTGGCCCACGCCTCGGTGTACCTCGACCACGTCAGCAAGGAGATCCAGGCCTCGGTGCTGGGCATCCGCATGGTGCCTGTGAAGACGGTCTTCTCGAAGTTCCCGCGCATGGTCCGGGACCTGGCCAAGGCCAGCGGCAAGAAGATCGACCTCCAGATGACGGGCGAGGACACCGAGATCGACAAGAGCATCATCGAGGAGCTGGGCGACCCGATGATCCACCTCATCCGGAACAGCGCCGACCACGGCATCGAGAGCCCCGAGGTCCGCCTGAAGGCCGGCAAGCCCGAGACGGGCACCGTGGTCCTGCGGGCCCGCCACGAGGGCGACAGCGTCATCGTCGAAATCGAGGACGACGGCAAGGGCATCGATCCCGCCATCATCCGGGCCAAGGCCGTGGAGAAGGGGCTCATCAGCCAGGACCGGGCCGACCAGATGTCCGATGACGAGGCGGTGGACCTCATCTTCCTGCCGGGCTTCAGCACCGCCGCCAAGGTGACGGACATCTCCGGCCGGGGCGTGGGGATGGACGTGGTGCGCTCCAATGTGCGCAAGCTCAACGGCCGCGTGGGCGTCCGCTCTGCCGTGGGCAAGGGGTCGATCTTCACCATCAAGCTGCCCCTCACCCTGGCCATCATCGATGCGCTTCTCGTCAAGAGCGGCGAGCAGGTCTTCGCCCTGCCGGGCACCTCCGTGGAGGAGACGCTCATCGTCCCCGCCGACCGGGTGTCCCACCTCACCCGCCGCCTGGCCATCGACCTGCGGGGCGAAGTGCTCGGCGTCTCCCGCCTGAAGACCCTGCTGCGGTCCGAGGGACATGCCCTCGCCGCCGATGACCGGGACGGCCTCTCCGTGGTGGTGGTCTCCTCCGCCGGGCGGCGCATGGGCATCATCGTGGACACCTTTGTCCGCCGGCAGGAGATCGTCATCAAGCCCCTGGCCCCCTACCTGGCGAGCCTGCCGGGCATCAGCGGCGCCTCCATCATGGGCGACGGCGGCGTGGTCCTGATCCTGGATCCCGCCGAGCTGCTGCAGCTGGCCGTCCAGGAGGCCGTGTGAGCCTGGCGCCCGCTCAGGCCCCGTCCAAGGCCCAGCCCTTCCGGGCGGGCGGGGCGGCGCGGGCGGGGGAGCCGGCGGCCCTCCAACGGTTCATGACCTTCCACCTGGACGGGCGCACCTACGGCCTGCCCCTGCGCTTCGTGGCCGAGATCTGCCCCTTCCGGGAGCTGAACCGGATGCCCCACATGCCGAAGGCCGTGGAGGGCCTCCTGGATCTCCGCGGCCGGGTGATCCCCGTGGTCAACCTGCGCATCCGCATGGGCCTGCCCCCCCTGGGCATGGAGAAGAAGGGGACCATCCTCGTCCTGGATCTTGCCGGCACGCCCTCGGCCCTCCTGGTGGACAGCGTGGATGCGGTGGTGTCCATCGAGGAGGAGAGCCTGGTGCCCGCCAGCCCCCTTCTGGCGGGCATCGAAGGGGCCTGGGTGGAGGGCTTCATCGTCCAGGGGGAGCGCGTGGTGGCGGTCCTCGACGCGGCCCTGGTGGCCAGCCAGGGCATCGCCCGGGGGCACCAGTCCCAGGACGTCCTGGCGAGCCTCAGCCTCGAGGAGCGGCTGGACGCCGACCTCCGCCGGCTCATCGAACTGGCTCCCCCCAAGGAGGAGGCGGGCGAGCGGGTGATCCCCCAGATCGAGTCCTCCATCTCCTACACCGAGCAGGAGATGGCCAAGGTGCTGGATCGCGTGGAGGCCATGCTGGCCGGCGCGGACCGGGTCTTCAGGGGCCTCGGCTACCTCAAGCAGGAAGCGGGGCTGGGCCGCCTCAAGGGCCACGAGAAGGCCGTGGCGGACCTGGAGCGGACCAACCAGGAGCTGCAGGACACCGTCTTCGCCCTCATCCAGCAGGTCCAGTTCCAGGACATCGCCCGCCAGAAGCTGGAGCGGGTGCTGAACCACCTGCGCGGCATGCAGCTGGCCATCAGCGGCAAGCTGCGGGCGGAGCGGAAGCGGGGCTGAACCCGCCTCTCGCTGGAGCCGCGGGCCCAGCCCGGGCACAATGGAGCTTTGGCCCCGGAGATCCCCGTGAGCAGCCCCGCCTTCACCGAAGTCCGATTCCTCGCCGGCCAGGTCGGCGAGACCGTCCGGCTGCGGGGCTGGGTCCGCAATGCCCGCACCAGCAAGACGCGCTTCATCGAGCTGCGGGACGGCTCGGGCTTCGTCCAGTGCGTCGTCGGCGCCGCCGAGGCCGATCCCGAGAGCTACGAGCTGGCCGGGAGGCTCACCCAGGAGGCCGCCATCACCGTGACGGGCGTGGTGCAGCAGCACCCCAAGACCGGCCAGCCCGAGCTCCTGGTCAAGGCACTGGAACTGATCGGCGCCAGCACGGACTTCCCCATCACGCCCAAGGAGCACGGCACCGAGTTCCTCATGGAGAACCGCCACCTCTGGCTGCGCAGCAAGCGCCAGTGGGCCATCCTCCGCATCCGCCACACCCTGGTGAAGGGCATCCGGGACTTCTTCGACGGCGACGGCTTCACCCTGCTGGATGCGCCCATCCTCACGCCCAGCGCCTGCGAGGGCACCAGCACGCTGTTCGGCACCGAGTACTTCCACGAGGGCATGGCCTTCCTCAGCCAGTCGGGCCAGCTCTACCAGGAGCCCGGCATCGCGGCCTTCGGCAAGGTCTACTGCTTCGGTCCCACCTTCCGCGCCGAGAAGAGCAAGACCCGCCGCCACCTCACCGAGTTCTGGATGGTGGAGCCCGAAGTGGCCTTCGCCCACCTGGACGATGTGATGGCCCTGGGCGAGCGCATGACCAAGTTCCTCCTCCAGCGCGTGCTGGAAGGCCGCCAGGAGGAGCTGAAGATCCTGGAGCGCGACACCGCGCCCCTGGAGACGGCCCTCAACACCACCTTCGACCGCATGACCTACACGGAGGCGGTGGAGAAGCTGAAGGCCCTGGGCAGCGACATCCAGTGGGGCGAGGACTTCGGCAACGACGACGAGACCATCCTCATGAACGCCACGGACAAGCCCCTGTGGGTGCACCGGTTTCCCAAGGCCTTCAAGGCCTTCTACATGGAGCCGGATCCCCAGGATCCGCGCTTGGCCCTGGGCGCCGACCTGCTGGCCCCCGAGGGGTACGGCGAGGTCATCGGCGGCGGCGAACGCGCCTCCAGCCTCCAGTACCTCCTCGATCAGATCGAACACGAGGGCCTGAACCGCGCCGACTACGAGTGGTACCTGGACGTCCGCAAGTACGGCAGCGTTCCCCACGCCGGGTTCGGCATGGGCCTGGAGCGGGCCGTGGCGTGGATCTGCAGGCTGCCACATGTCCGCGAAACCATCCCCTATCCCCGCATGATGGGTACGCTCCGGCCGTAGGGTCCGGACACGACGCCACTCCCGCTGCGCGGTCGCGGGCGGCAGCCTCCGCAGGGCTGCGCCCTGCTCCGACTCGGGCCGGCGGGTCCCCGCGCCGCGGGTTGCCGATGCAGCCCGCTCTGCGACCCGTTTCGTCCCTCGCCGCATGTCCGCGAAACCATCCCCTATCCCCGCATGATGGGGACGCTCCGGCCGTAGGGTCCGGACACGACGCCACTCCCGCTGCGCGGTCGCGGGCGGCAGCCTCCGCAGGGCTGCGCCCTGCTCCGATTCGGGCCGGCGGGTCCCCGCGCCGCGGGTTGCCGATGCAGCCCGCTCTGCGACCCGCTTCGTCCCTCGCCGCATGTCCGCGAAACCATCCCCTATCCCCGCATGATGGCGACGCTCCGGCCTTAGGGACCTCAGTCCTCAGCCCTTCAGGGGCTGGTCGATGATCGGCAGTTCGATGTGGAAGGTGGTGGCCTCCTCGGTGCTCTCGTAGCCGATGCGGCCGTGGTGGAGCTCGACGATGGCCTTGGAGATGTGGAGCCCGAGGCCGGTGCCCCGGGCGGTCCGGGCATTGCCCTGGTCGGCCTGTTCGAACGGATGGAAGAGGCGCGGCCGGAAGTGCTCGGGGATGGGATCGCCATGGTTGGTGACGGCGATCCGCGCCCAGTACTCCCGGACGGACAGCTCCACCTGCACGGTCCGGTCGCGGGTGGCGTACTTGGTGGCGTTGGAGAGCAGGTTCGCCAGGACCTGGTGCAGCCGCTGGGCGTCTCCCAGCACCTGCACAGCGCCCTCGGGGCGGGTCAGCCGGCAGGTCACCCCGAAACCGGCGGCGTACCCTGCATGGTCCTCCAGGGCCTGGACCAGGAAGGCTCCCAGCTCCAGGGGGGCGAGGGCCAGTTCCAGGCGTCCCGCCTCCACCTTCTGGTGGTCGAGGAGATCGTTGACCAGGGCCAGCAGCTTGAGGGTGTTCCGCTGGGCCATGTCCACCAGGTGGTGGGCCCGTTCCGGAAGCGGGCCCACCACGCCGCCCGCCAGCATGCCCAGGGAGCCGCGGATCGAGGTGAGGGGGGTCCGCAGTTCGTGGCTGATGGCGGACACGAAGTCCGCCTTGGCCCGTTCGGCGGCCTCCCGGTCCTCCACCTCGCGGCGGAGGCTCTGGTTGGTGTGGAGCAGGTCCCGGGTGCGGGCCAGGACCAGGGCGGCGAGCTCCTCGTTGTGCACCCTGAGCCGCCGTTCGCGCCAGCGCGTGCCGATCGCTCCGAGCCCGGCCAGACCCGCGAGGAGCAGGGCGGCGAACCAGGTCGTCCGCCAGGGCGCCGGGCGCACGCTGAAGGCGAAGGCCTCCGGTCCGCTGACGTTTCCCGCCGCGTCGCGCCCCCAGACCTTGAAGGTGAAGTCCCCCGCGGGCAGGTGCGTGAATTCCCGGGAAGTGGCGGTTCCCCAGGGAGTGGGCTCGGTGTCGATCCCCTCCAGCTGAGTGCGGTAGCGGTGTTCACCGGTCTTGAAGAAGTCGATGAGGGTGAAGTGGAAGGCCGGGTCCGACTGGCGGCGGGAGAGCCTGGCGCCGGGCGCCAGGCGCCTCCGGCCGTCGATTCCGGCCTCCGCCGCCAACCGCAGGGGCTTGGGTGTGGTGTCCGGGATGACGGCTTCGGGATTCAGCACGGCCAGGCCGCTGGTGGTGCCGGCCCAGAGCCAGCCGCGGCGGTCCACGAAGCCGGAACGGGGATTGATCTGCTCCGAGGGCAGCCCGTCTTCGCCGTCGAACACCAGGGCGTGGAAGGGGTGTCCGTCCGGGGTTCCGGTCCCGTCGAGCCTCAGGATGCCGTGGAGGGTGTAGAGGTACACATGTCCCGCCCGGTCCTGGTGGATGCCCTGGATGATGTCCTGCCGGGGCTGATCCGAGACGACCACGGGCGCCCACCGGGGGGAGGGCTGGTCCAGGGGCAGTCGCACGGCCCCCTTTCCGAAGGTTCCGGCCCAGAGCTCCCGGCCGCCGGAGGACGTGCGGATCTCCTGCAGGGCCGTGATGTTCTCATTGGGAAGGCCGTTGGCCATGGTGAAGCGGATCCAGGATCCGTCCGGCCTCAGGCCGGCGAGACCCTGGCTGCGGAGGCCCACCCAGAGCACCCGGCCGAAGGTGCGGTCCTCCGTCTCCAGGAGGCAGTTCACGGTGGGGTAGGGCAGGCCCTGCCGGGCACCGAGCACGCGCCACCGGCCGCCCTCGAAACAGGCCAGGCCCCCGCCCTCCGTGCCGAACCACAGCCGGTTGCCGCCACCCGGGGCGCGGGTGGCCAGGGCGCAGGAGACCCGGTTGGAGGGGAGTCCCGTGCGGTCATCCAGGTGGGTGACCCGGCCGCCGGGATCCACCCGGTAGACCCCGGCCAGGGTGCCGGCCCAGACGGCGCCGTCCCCGTCCACCGTCAGGCACATCACCCGCTCGTGGCCGGCCACCGCGGCCCATCGGCCCCGGTGCCAGCGGAGGAGGCCCCGCGAGGTGCCCGCCCAGAGGGAGGGGAAGCGGTCGGATCCCACGGTCTCCGCCATGCACCAGACGTTGTCGTCCTCCATCCCCTCCTGGATGTCCAGGGTCTTCCAGCCACCCAGGTCGAGGCGCAGCAGACCGGCGCCGCCGGAGCCCACCCAGATGCGCCCGCGGCCCTCCGGGGATCGGGTGGTCAGGATCCGGTACAGGGTGGCGGTCGGCAGTCCGTGGCGGCGGGTGAAGGCCGTCCAGGCCCCCCGCCGGTACCGGGCGAGGCCGTTGAGGGTGGTGGCCCAGAGGGTGTCATCTCCGGTCTGGTCCAGGAGGCCCCCGAGGTCCGTGACGAAGTCGCTGGGCAGGCCGTCCCGGGTCGTGAAGAACCGCCACCGTTCGCCTTCCCGGCGGGCCACGCCGTGGCCGTAGGTGCCCACATAGAGGACGGTTCCGCCGTCGGGATCCGGCCGTTCCGCCAGGCTGTTGATGCTGACGGCGGGGAGGCCCGGGAGGCGCGTGATCCGGCCCCCCTCCCACCTGGCGAGGCCGCCGTTGTCGGTGCCGATCCAGAGGCCCTTCCCGTCCGCCGCCGGCCGGAGGCACCAGACCCTCCCGTCGGGCAGGCCCTCCCTTGCGCCGATCCGCTGCCACAGCCCGTGGTGGTAGCAGGCCAGCCCCTCGCCATGCAGGCCGGCCCAGATCCGCCGGCTGCCGTCGGCATCGCGGGTTTCGGCCAGGGCGTTGACCCGGTCCTGGGGGAACCTGTTCGCGGTGCTGAAACTGGTCCAGGTCCCACCCTGGAGCCGCGCCACGCCGCCGTCCTGGCGGGCGAACCAGGTGGACCCGTCCGAGGCGTGGAGGATGGCCTGGACATAGTTGCTGCGCGCCTTGTCGGGGATGGCGACCTGGGTCCATGCGGTCCCGTCCGAGTAGGCGGCGCCATCCGCGGTGCCCACCCACAGGAAGCCCTTCGCATCCATGGACAGGCTCATGACGCTGGTCTGAGGCAGCCCGTCCTTGGTGCCGATGGCGTGCAGGTAGGGCCTGCCCTCGGGATAGTCCTGGGCCCTGGCCGGGAGGAGGGCCGCGGTCAGCGCGAGGAGCGCGGGGAGGGCGAGGGAGCGGAACACGACCCACTCATCGGCGGAACCCGGCCGGGGGTGGAACCTGGACAGCCCCTTACAACTGCATCACCACCCCCGGCAGCTTCTGGATGGCCTCCCGCAGCGGCGTCTCCGCCTGGCCGTGGGGCAGGGTCACCCAGAAGGTGTAGCTGATGAAGGCGCCCTTGCAGTTGGCCTGGTGCTGGCTGTCGCCGTCGGGCTGCGGGCCCAGGTGGGCCAGGATCAGGTCCATCACCATGTCCGGGCGCAGCTCCTCCATCCGCCCGATGACCTTGAGGGGCACGCGGTGGGGGTAGGTGACTTCGGGGCGGCGGCAGGCGTCCATGGCCTCCATTCTAGGAGCCAAGGCCGAGGATCTCCACGAAGGGCGCGAAGAACTCGGATCAAACCCTAAATCCCACTCAGTTTTTGTGCCCTTGGCCTGCTGATCCTTCGTGTCCTCCGTGGAGGTCTTTTCGAAGCGGCAGACGGGTCCCCCAGGTCCGTTTGCTACCCTGAAAGATCCGAGGTCCGCCATGGCGCACGAATTCGTCCCCCCCTTCTTCCTGGGCTCCTGCGAGCCGGAGGAGGCTGATATCGCCCTCTTCGGCGTCTGCTGGGACGGCACCTCCTCCTTCAAGGCCGGCAGCCGCTTCGCGGGCTTCGCCGTGCGGGAGGCCAGCTTCGGCATGGAGGAGTTCAGCTTCTACCAGCAGGCCTCCCTGCTGGACATCAAGTTCGCGGACTACGGCGACCTCTTCCTTCCCCCGGGCCAGAAGGCCCGGGTGCTGGACGACATCGGGTCGGCCGTGCGGGAGATCCGGGGGAAGGGCCAGTTCCCCATCGCCTTCGGTGGCGAGCACCTGGTGGCCTACCCCCTCATCATGGAGGCCCACGTCGAACACCCGGATCTGGCCGTGATCCACTTCGACGCCCACGCGGACCTGCGCCCCGATCTGTGGGGCGACGAGTGGACCCACGCCACGTTCCTGGGCCGGGTGGCCGACCGCATCGGCTACGGGAACCTCAAGCAGTTCGGCATCCGGTCGGGTTCGAAGGAGGAATGGGAGCTGGCCCGGGCCCACGACACCCTGCGCCCTTTCACCGTGGAGGCCCTGCGGGCCCACCTGGACAGCCTGGGCGACCGGCCCATCTACCTCACGCTGGACATGGACGTGCTGGACCCCAGCCTCTACCCCGGCACCGGCACCCCCGAGCCCGGCGGCATCACCTGGG
>Ga0208789_1001912_pt1 | contig 10209 bp, 9 predicted proteins | sample Methanotroph_Enr_FD_187368 | JGI IMG/M metagenome (GOLD analysis project Ga0208789, IMG submission 187368) | Enriched soil microbial communities from Old Woman Creek wetland in Ohio, USA - Methanotroph_Enrichment_5 (SPAdes) (version 2) | ecosystem: Environmental > Terrestrial > Soil > Wetlands...
GCCCGAAATTAGCCCAATCCATTCTTTCGATACGAGAGGATGTAAATCCTTTTTGCTTTCAAAGACCAAAAAATAGGATTAAAAGTTACTTTAACGGGGTAAAACCCTTATTAATTTACATATGAAATAATACAAAATAAGCCGTTTATCAGATTTTATCCAACAAACGGCTTAATCAAATACTTATGCGAATCATGAGTTGAAAAATAGTCCGTAGGACTCCAATCTCAATAGAATAAACATGTATCAATGTTTTATTGTCCGTAGGACATTAATGTTTTATCTTTGTTTATCCCCTACGGGGAATTGATATTGTTTATTTCTATTTTCTATTGATATACATTCCCTACGGGAAATAGCTTAATGTTAGCAAAATAGAATTATTTTCAACTCCTGATTCGCATTACTTATAGATGCCTATGCCTTTCTGGTCGCACTTTTAATAAACTCCGCTTTGCGAAAACGAAGCGCACTCCAGTCATCATCAATAGAAATCTGACGGACAGGCAGCAAATTAAAAGGGGTGAAAACTTGCCAACTGGTATCGCGGTTAAAATCGCAGTTATATTTTTTTGAGCTTCCTTTTGGATAAGCCAGCCAAAGCAAGCCATCTCCCTTTAAGGTGGGTACAATTTGTTCTGCAAATGCTACTAACTCATCCTTTCCTGCCACAAAGGCAATAACAAACTCAACTTCAGCACTTTGCAAGATCTCTTTTACAACCGGAATTTCAGTCGGCACTGTTGCCAAAACAGCTTCAAATGCTTCTGGTGAATTTAGAGCATAAATAGTTTGTCCTTCTTTGTAGTTTAATTTCTAAGTTCGTTAGTTAAATCTATGCACTTTCAGTGCAAGACTTTAGTTATTATAAATCTCTTTCTACCTTTGCGAAAAAAAGAGATATGGAAAGCAGACACGGTTCTCATAGTGTATATGAATTGCAAGTTCATTTAGTTTGGATCACTAAATACCGTTATTCGGTTTTGCAAGGTGATATACAACGACGCTGTCGTGAGATTATTCGTCAGAGTTGTAATTCTTTGGATATTCATATATTGAAAGGTGTAGTAAGCAAAGATCATGTTCATTTGCATCTTAGCTATCCTCCTCAGTTGAACATAAGCGAAATAGTAAAGCGATTGAAGGGTCGCAGTTCTCGTATGTTGATGCAGGAATATCCCGAACTTCATCGTCGTTATTGGGGTAGTCACTTTTGGGGAATTGGTTATGGTTGCTGGAGTGTTGGTAATATAACAGATGAAGTATTGTCCAACTATCTGAATCATCACAAAGAAACTCCTAATGGCGATGAGAATTTCATTCTGGAATAATTTCAAAGAACTTCAGTTTTAGCTTTTCCAATCGGCTTTTAGCCGAATCTTATGCGAATTTCATTCGCTTTTCCAACCTATGGATTTCTAATCCATAGTATTTGAGTTTAATTAGAATATGGTCCACAATATTAATTTTAATGATACTGTTTTTAACTAATACTAATTAACCCCGCCTTCTTTCCAGCAGAATCATCATCATTAGCCCCAGAAGGATTCGTTCTTCCTCTCCTTTTTCAAATTCAGCCAGCTTCTCAATCACAAACCGACGGCCAAAAAATGAAGTAACTTTTCGCAAACGGGCAATTTTAGTTTCATCGGGGCGGGCAATTGCGTACGCCGGATGAAAAAAGAAGCCTGTCAGGAGATTGACAATAGGGACCTCTCCAAGCAGCGAATCAAACACTTTGGCCCATGGATTTTCTTCGCGCACAAACAAAACTTTCATTTGCGACTCATCAAAAATATCGTAGTTGGCTTTCCATAGCGAAGCCCAGCCTTTGCGGGCAATGCGGCCAATTTCTTTTCCGTCTTTATCCTTAAATGCATAAGAAGCTGAAAAATCAAGCCATTTGTTTGCTTTAATGGTATAATTTTGTTCCGAACGGCTTTCATCGCCGAAAACCTGCACTTCTTCAATAAGTTTCAGCATTTTCTGGCGTACATAAGCCACTGTGATGTCATTTGCATCTTTAGCAACAAAGTCATTACTTAAAGTGCCTATTTTGAACGTAAAATTGAGAGGGAATTGAAGTGAATTGTTCATATCTTATTGGAGTTTTGAATTTAATACTTTTGAAAGTTACTTACGCTTTTTATTTTCAGGAAAATTTATCATACAATCTATCAGCACAGGAAAATGATCTGATGGGTATGCATTTTCTGAAAATTTATCATTTAACACCTTGTAATTAAACACTTTGAGTTTGTGGCAAAAAATATAATCTATCCTTTCTGCAAGAGGCAATAGCGACATTGACACATCAAATCCATTGAATGTTCCGATAGAGCCACTTGGGCGAATTTTGGAAATTTCCCGTGAATCGTCAAAAGCAGCAACCAGTATTTTATACATTTCGGTTGCTTCGGCCGAAGTATTCAGATCGCCAAGGAAAACTACCGGCGCATTTCCGGCAATTTTCTTTATACGCTCCACTATCAACTTAGCACTTTCAACGCGGGCTTTCACACCCATGTGGTCGAAATGCGTGCAAAAAAAGTAGAACTCTGTTTTGCTTTTACGGTCATAAAGTTTACTCCAGATACACATTCGTCTAAATGCTGCATCCCAGCCTTTGCTCAAGACTTCAGGGGTTTCGGAAAGAAAAAACGAGCCTTTTTCTTTCGATACAAATCGACTTGTTTTGTAGAAAATTCCAACTTGTTCGCCATCTGTTCCGGCTTCATTATCCCGGCCTTTTCCAAAATAACTGTATTCAGGAATCAATGCCTTTAAATCGGCTTCCTGGGTTCTGTTTCCAATTTCCTGCACACCGAAAATATCAAAATCATATTTTTTAATCAGCCGGGCAACATCTGTTTTGCGATTTTCCCACGAACGTTCAGCAGAATCAGCCTTCGTTTGCAACCGGATATTGAATGTCGCAATATGCATTCGTGCAGGTTTCTTACAATTATTTCCAATTGCAAATAACTGAATAATACAAACTATTAAACCAATCGCTATTAAATAAATACGTTTATACATGCGATATAATTTCGTTAATCCTCAAAAGTAAAAATAAAATCCGGAAAATCTTTGCTTCGTTGTCAAAAATAAACATACAGCAGAACAAAATGGTTTTGAACTTCACATTTTACCTGAAGCCCAAAACCATTTATTATTTGGTTTACCTTCTATTAGACTAATTTACGATCACTTTTTCAATATGTTCACCTCCGGCATTTGTTACCCGGATCAGATACATGCCTCTAGGTATTCTGCTAACATCAACACTTTGTACACCAGACTCATAAATTTGAATAGTTCTAAACACGGCTCCTTGCAGTGTAATAATATCAACTCGTGTATCCGATAGTGTTGTGCGAATAAACAATTCATCGTGAGCCGGATTTGGATAAACAGCGTAAAATATTGATTTAGCCAGATCTACATCCGACAAGAATGAGTTAAGTGCACCCGGAGAACCAGTCTTAGTCTGATCAGCATACCAGTTATTTCCAACCGCATTATCAAACACAGGATTTTTCAATTCGAGAGTTGCTCCTGCTCCTGAAGCATTTAACGGCCATGGTGCAACATTACGATAATATACGGAATCGGCCAGCTGACCGAGATTATCGTAAATCCGGACATATTCTCCCGATGCCGATAAACCAAAGCCAGTACTTCCAACAACATTAGTTACCTCCGGACAAGCAGCCCGGAATACAGACAGATCTTCTGCAATAACGACGTATCCGTTCGCCGGCAGCTCATAATGATTGGGGAAAGTAAATTTATGCATGTTATCACCATCTTTAAAAACCCAACCGGTCATATCAACTGACAAATCTCCCGGATTATAAATTTCCACCCAATCGCCTGTCGGTTTAGACACGCTTGATTTATAGTTTATCTCATTGATAACTACAGGTATTATGTCGACAGAAAGTGTTTGTATGCCGGAGATATAAGCTGACAACACAGGTGATAATACCGGTGACAACAAATGCAATGAATCGCCGGCATTCACGTTGAAGTATAAGTTTACAAAACTTCTTTTCCCCGGGAAAAAATGGTTGCCGATAGCAGCAGTTGGCACCACGTAAATTGTTTCGTTTGGAGCCAACGCCACCTGATCGCGAAACATAAAATCGGTGAAAGAGTTTGCAGTCCGAAGATGGCAATACGACAAGTCAATTGTATCTGTTGACGATGTATTAATCAATTCAACAACTGACTGATTGTTAAATCTATAAGCGTTCCCTATCTTTAAATTGGCAGCTATATCCGAATTCAGATTTCCTTTATTAATGGCGTAAGATTTCGAACGGTAATAATCAATATAGAAAATTCCATTAGGAGGATAATTTTGTTCGGCTCCTGTAATACCAAAAGGAATCAGGGAGCTATAAAAATCCTTTACATTAATAGTATTTCCATAAACCAGATCATTTGCCAGCAGGTCGTCATGCTGCCCATCATCATAAAGCTGAAACCGTCTGAATTTGTATGGTTGCCCCATTTTGTTGAAATTGACAGAATCGGCAAAAAACATGTTTACGGGCTGTACAGCCGGTGATGTGATACGAAAAGTAACCAGCGGATTTGTACAGTTTGGGAATGGATTAGAACAATAAAAATCAGTCAGCACATTCCGTTGAGGCAAATCGTTAGTTTGCAGAAAAGCCTTTCGGTTGGCCATAAACCATTTCAACCGGATAAATTCAGTATCAAACTGGTCATTAGTAGCTTCTTTAGTTGAATCGGCATAAACCGAATTTTTTATTTTCTGATAAGTATTATCCATCAAGGTATCCATGTAACTGTATCCATCAGTCAGAATCCGGTTAATCTTATTCCTGAAAATTGCTTTGTAGGTTGGATTTTCCAGCAACCGTTGAAAAGCAACTTCATACTCCGGCGTATACGAATCCCGCATATTATAGCTGACGAATGTGGAATCGAAAACCCCGCTGGCGGAATTTCCAAATGAACCTTCATTGTCCCAGGGCAAAAACTCAAATTTGGAAGAAGTACTGTTTTTATTTAGAAAAATATTTTTTGTAAAGTTATCCAAATCCACAAAAACAAAATGAACGGCAAAGAAATTCAGGAAATTATCCAACTCTATTTCATTTGCAATGTTGGCATCGAAATCGGCCTTCGACCAATACAAGAATTTATTAAACAACACACGCAATTCATTATAAGTAGGATCACCTCCGGCTTCAATATCCCATACATTAACATAATCTTCATCGTGGGCAGACGGAGCCAACAATGCAGCATGATTTTTGGCTTTATATAGAGAAACCACATTACGTCCATTCCGTGAAAGATATTCATTATCAACTTGTTCTATCTGGGTAAAAACACCATACTCTTTGCCATTTACCTCGTAAGTTACATGTTTTATTTGAGATGCCGGTGAGCCAATGAACGCGAACAACTTCATAATCAAAAAATTACGCATTGCGGAATGGTCCTTATAATCGGCATGAAGATTTATACGGCTCACTCCGAAATAATTATTTGCATTATCAAACTTTATGGCCCAGCTTTTCTTTGAATAACTCAAACTTGTTGATCCTTTATAACGCGCCTGAACATCATAGGTCAAATCACCTACTTTAAAAACTGCAGGATAATATACTTCATCTTTCGGATGAGCATTCATGGAATCCAAATAGGCAGGGGAAATAGTAAGGTCATAATGAGCTAGTTCTTGTGCAGAAATAAAAGATATTGAGTAAAAAAACAAAGTAAAAAAACAGAGTAAATATAGTTTCATCAGTGCCGCTTTATTATCGGGGGGTTAATTTATTATAATTGTATAATAATGTAAATTGTTCAAAACAACATGTAACTTTAAGGATGTCAGCTTAATCTATCAACTGCAAGTTGGAAGCGAAAGCCATAATAATAAAACCGGAATGCCGACATGGTAAGCGGAATACCCATTATTACATATAAAACCGACAAATACTCTACCCGTACAATTCCAATTGTGCGTAAAGCTATTCCCATGCTAATCATTAATACCATCATCATATAGCTCCGTAAATTAAAAAATGAAAACACACCCGGTCTTTCAACCGGCATTTGGACTATCCGTTGCGTGTGTTTCAACGAAATTTTTGAGAATAATAAAATGTAGAAAATTAATCCTGTTACAATACAGATTGAAATTTTGAACCAAAACATACGCGGAAAAAGAAATAACATGCTAAAACCTCTGAAAAACAACATTCCTCCGGCAAAAGACCACATGAGTGCCGCAAAAAAAAGTAAATATCGCTTAGGGATGCCGGGGTTGAAAAGTTTAAGTATTATTTCTGAATTTATCATGCCATGATTTTTATCGTTCAAAAATACTCTTTTTTGACAACTGTTGCGTATAAAAATACTTGATTTATAACATAAAAGTATGAATTTATTATCAACTTCGAAATTTTCAATACTATTTTGTTACAAAAACTGCTAAAAATTATAATTTATAAACTGCACATTTTTGCATATTTTGTGCCTTGCTATTTTTTTTGTACTTTTGCAGAAAATTAGTTCTATGACGTTTGACATCGTTATTGTTGGCTATTTAGCCGGTTTTTGCACAGCTATTGCCCAGTTTCCACAGGCTTATAAAGTGATAAAAACAGGCGAAACCAATAGTATTTCGGCAGGGATGTACTCCATAATGACTTTAGGAATTCTTTTTTGGTTCATTTACGGTGTGCTTATTCCCGATTTGCCAATGATCGTAGCGAACGGGATTTGCTTAATTCCTTCAGTATATATTCTGTTTATTACCATCCGTAATACGCAGCGAACAAAAAAACAAAATTTATGAAACGCATTCAGATTATCAACGGACCAAATCTCAACCTGTTGGGTAAACGTGAACCGACTGTATATGGCAGCCAGACTTTTGAAGCGTATTACGAAGAACTGAAAACCCTTTTCCCCACTGCTCAACTGGATTATTTCCAGTCGAATACCGAAGGAGCACTTATTGATAAAATTCATGAAGTAGGTTTTTCGTTCGATGGCATAGTTATCAATGCCGGAGCATATACCCACACTTCCATTGCCATTGCCGATGCAATCCGATCGGTAACCGTACCCGTGATTGAAGTGCATATTTCCAATGTTTTTAAACGCGAGGAATATCGTCATCACTCCTATTTGTCCGAGGCCTGCAAAGGCTGTATCGTTGGATTTGGAATGGACTCATATCGCTTGGCAATTGATGCCATTTTACACTTCTGATAATTCCGTTATCAGGCTATTAAGTTATTTTCGAATTAGTTTTTAAAGTATATAAAAATAAAATTTCTTATGTCTAAATCAACAAAAATTGTTGCAACGATTAGTGATATCCGTTGCGAAGTAGACTTTCTTCGTCAGCTTTATGCTGAAGGTATGAACGTAGTGCGAATGAATTCGGCTCATATCCAGCGTGAAGGATTTGAAAGAATCGTAAACAACACCCGTGCAGTAAGCACTAACCTGGCTATCCTGATGGACACCAAAGGTCCTGAAATCCGAACAACAAAAATTGAAGACGATTCAATTGACCTGGTTACAGGTGATATTGTAAAAGTCGTAGGTAATCCTGATGCTCTTACTACAAAAGAATGCATTGCGGTAAACTATCCATTTTTTGTTCGCGACTTGAACGTGGGAGACAGCATCTTGTTTGACGATGGTGAGATTGACGTTAAAGTTGATTCAAAAACCGAAGAATATCTGGTTTGTTCTGTACAAAACAACGGTAACCTTGGAAGCCGTAAAAGTGTGAACGTTCCTGGCGTGCGTATTAACTTGCCTTCATTGACCGAAAAAGACCGTACCAATATCCTGTTGGCTATCGAAATGAACCTTGACTTTATTGCTCACTCATTCGTTCGTAACAAACAAGACGTGTTGGAAATCCAGAAAATTCTTGACGCGCACAACAGCGATATCAAAATCATTGCTAAAATCGAAAATCAGGAAGGTGTTGACAATATCGACGAAATCCTTGAAGCTGCTTACGGTGTAATGGTTGCCCGTGGTGACCTCGGTATTGAAGTTGCTCAGGAAAAAATTCCGGGTATTCAACGTCGTTTGATCCGCAAATGTGTTCAGGCTAAAAAACCGGTGATTGTAGCCACCCAGATGCTTCACACCATGATTAAAAACCCACGTCCTACACGTGCTGAGGTTACCGATATTGCCAATGCAATTTACTACCGCACCGATGCTTTAATGCTTAGCGGCGAAACAGCTTACGGAAAATATCCTGTTGAAGCGGTTCGCACCATGGCGTCAATTGCTAAAGAAGCGGAAGCAACAAAAATGTCAGAAAACGATATTCCAATCGATTTGGAAACAAATGATTTGACTTCATTCCTTTCGAACGCAGCGGTTGAAACCTGCACAAAACTAGGAACAAAAGCCATCATTACCGATACTTATACCGGCCGCACAACCCGCTATTTATCGGCTTACCGTGGTATTGCTCCTATTTTCTCTATCTGCTACAACGAGCGTTTGGTACGTCAATTGGCTCTTTCTTACGGTGTTTTCCCAATGTATCAGGAAGACAAAACCGGAAATACACAACAGTACTTCCTTACCGCTCTGAAAGACCTTGTACAAAAAAACTCAATCAACGAAGAAGATTCAGTTTGTTACCTGAGCGGAAGTTACGGAATGGGATTGGGAACTACCTTCCTGGAAGTAAACAAAGTAAGCAACATTTTCAAATCGCGCGAAAAATACTTGCTACCGAATTTCTAATCAGAATTCAAATACGACCAAAAAAGGCGTTCATTAACTTGAATGCCTTTTTTTAGTACACAAAAATCGTTATTTATAAAGCTTAATAACATTATTTTAAAGCTCTGTTCGTCGTAGCGTATGTAGGTGGTGGGGTTGTTCGGCATAGCGTCTCGCTATGTCGCAGCTAAAAGCAAGGCTCATGCCTTGCATATTCAGAAGTGGAAAAAGGCACAAGCAATTGTGTCTTTTTCTGTTAGAAAAAAGGATTATATTTGCAAACAATATTAAAAGCAGGAGCTTTTATTCTTGCTTTGACATAGCGAGACGCTATGCCAAACATCTGATGCCGGATTTTATAAGCTACGCCGAACTGGGGAATAAAACGGCACCCCAAATGTTAGGTCTAACATTTGGGGTGTTTTTTTATAAGGAATACACTATTTTATCAGCTGCTATTCTACAATATCAATGTAGTTACCATAGCACTCCAGGGACTTGCCAATTCAGGATGTTTGGTGTTATACCACCGGAAATAGATATACAGGTATTTGGCAGAACTGCCTGCTCCCAATGCCAATGTGAATGATGCTTTGGTAGACAACTCTTTTGACAAGCCCTGTACATCGGCCGATGCAGGTGGAGTATCACCCACCGCATAAACATATTGCACGCTATCCGCACTATCCAGTATGGAAGCCCTGCTGGTATTGCTATGGCATTTTATGGCCACCGACCCGCCTCCCAGCGGTTGAACAGCTGCAATAGGCGTTTCACTGATGGGAGTTGTTGAGAACGAACGGGTTGTTTTTTGCAATACTCCTTTTTTAATACGGAAAGTCTCCATGTCTACTATTGTAACATTGGGAGAAGCTGCAATGCGGTCGAGAATACGACTGGATTGATCCAGTAAAACGCACTGGTCAATAATGGCCAGCAACTGGTCTTTTACAGCCGTGGTACGGCCATTCTTCTTGTCGCTGTACTTTGCATACAATGGATTCCAATCGGTAATAAACCCTGTCCATTGATCTTTTTCTGAAGTTAAAACCCCTAAACGCTCGGCGTTGGTAGGTGTTCCTGCCAGCATGTAGCTACTGGTGTTGATAATGTAGGGATTGAATTCATCTATCCCACGCGGAATTCTTGAACCGTCTGACATAACAATTAATTTTTTGAATGAATACCTTATTTTGAAAATCGGTTCAAAGATAATTGAACGTTATTAAGTGAAATATAGTATTGGGATACAATACAAGCATTTGTGATAATTAACAAGCAAAGAAAGAATGCCTGTGACGAAATTCAAATATAAAGGGATAAAATGCAAAAATAATTATCCGCATAACGACCTAAGTAGTTGGAATCATATAATACACCATTTATTTGGTGTTGTGCGATAATATTCGTATATTTGTCTCAATATGAGATATATAAAACTAAAAACAGAGG
>Ga0208789_1001914_pt1 | contig 10201 bp, 6 predicted proteins | sample Methanotroph_Enr_FD_187368 | JGI IMG/M metagenome (GOLD analysis project Ga0208789, IMG submission 187368) | Enriched soil microbial communities from Old Woman Creek wetland in Ohio, USA - Methanotroph_Enrichment_5 (SPAdes) (version 2) | ecosystem: Environmental > Terrestrial > Soil > Wetlands...
TATGACAGTCTCCATTGCAATCCCTGGCCAGTGCAGCACGGCAGTGGCTTTACGCTTGGCCTCAATGTCCCGGTAGATGAATTCCGCTTGATCAAGGCCAATGCCCAACTCCTCGGCCAAGTTGGTGCTCGGCTCACCGCTATTGCAAGCCAGCAAGGCAATGTCCATTTTGTCGTAAGGCAGGGCAAAATAGAATTCGTCTTGCCCTTGCGCCATGCTGTAGGTATCGGTGGTGGGCTGGGCGTTGCATATATCCTCTGGGAGTTCCAGGTAACGTGCCAGGGCATAGACCTGCGTCTTATATAAATGAGCGATGGGCTTTAAATCGGCTGAGCCATCACCGTTTTTCACAAAAAAGCCTTGGTCGTATTCCAGACGGTTCGGCGTGCCGACGACGGCATAGTTCAATCGGTCGGCGTGAAAGTACTCCAGGGTCTTACGCACGCGCTGCTTGAAGTTGGTGGCGGCGACGATTTGCAGATAATTCTTCGAGTCCAGCCTTTCCTCGAACAATTGCCCTTCCGGTGATTGCACCACCAATTTGAAGTAATTGAAATGGCCTTTCTGCCCGCCCGCAATTACGATTTTGTTTTTCCAGTCGCTGGTGTAGGCAGGAAAAACAGCACGGATGGACTCGTCGCGCCAGCGGTAGCAACCTAAAGCGTCCAATACGGGGGCGATGTCGAACTTCTCGTAGGCGATACCGAGTTGCTCTGCCACCATGCGGCCGCGCAGCGTACTTTCGGAGGCGGAATCGCGCTCCGGCAACAGCAAGCCAAACACGCGCTCGCTTCCAACTGCCCGCACGGCCAAAGCTGCACAAACCGCGCTGTCCACGCCACCGGAAATAGCGACGACGAGACCGCGACGATGGAGATGGTTGCGTAACAACTCGCGCAGACGCTCGGTGATTTTGGCGATTTCGGCAGCCTCGTCGAGCTTGAGCGCAGCGGTAAAATTCGGTGCAGCGGTAAGATTTATAGACATAGGTAACTCCTCAATAATGAATTAGTTCAATTCGGCAAGTAACGCGGCGCATTGTTCCTTAATCAGTTTGCGGGACAGCTTGCCGTTGGCTGTACGTGGCAGTTCGGATAAAAACAGGACGTGTTTTGGCACCATGTAGTTTTCCAGGCGCTCGCTGCAAATGCGCTTAATCTGTTGCGCGCTCGGTTTTTCGCCTTCGCGGGCCGCAACAAAAGCGCATACCGCTTCGCCCAGCAACGGGTCAGGAACGCCGATCACCACGACGTCCTGTATGGAAGGAAGACTGTAGATGGCATTTTCAACTTCGGCAGGGCTGACTTTTTCCCCTCGGCTTTTGATGATTTCGTCGCTACGTGCCACGAAATATAAGTCCCCCTCTGCATCCTGCCGGAATAGATCACCGCTTTTCAACAGGAACTCGCCCGGAAGCGGGCCAGGCACCAGCACTTCAGCGGTTTTTTCCGGTTGGTTCCAGTAACCCCGCATCACATGCGGTCCACGCACGTGCAGGCAGCCGACCTCGCCCTGTGCCACAGGTTGTCCGTCTTCACTTAGCAATAGCAGTTCGGTGCCGGGTATGGCGCGCCCTACCGATCCCGGTTTTACCTCGGTCAAGGCCGGATTCAGGTAGGCGCTACGGATGCATTCTGTCTGTCCGTACATCTTATACAAGCTAGCCTGTGGAAACAGCCGCCGAATGCCGGGGATAAATTCAGCCGGCAGTGCTGCGGCGGCGTTGGTGATCAGCCGCACGCTGGGGAAGCGTAGCGGCTGTTTGGCATCCTGAGCGAGCATCATGGCGTAGACGGTAGGTACACCGGCGAAGCTGGTTACGGCTTCGTCGTGCATACGCTTAAATACTTGTGCCGGATAGGTAAATGAGCGTTCCAAAACCAGAGTTGCCCCGGCACGCACCGCAGAAAGCCACTGGAAAAGACCATAGCCGAAATTGAGCGGTAACGCAGAAAATAGGCGGTCATCCTGTGTAAAGCCTAGATATTCATTGATGCGGTCCAGCGCAAACAACAACGACTGGTGCGAATGCATCACACCTTTGGAGACGCCAGTGGTGCCGGAAGTGTAGATTAGCGCGGCTAGATCCAATGATATCGCTGACTGTGGCGGCGGCGTTGTCGGCATATCGGCTAATAAATCGTCCTGGTTTTCAACCCCCGTCGGCAATATTTTGGCTTCAGATGTACACAATACCTGCAACTCTGGCAACTGCTCCGCCACTTGATTGAATACTCGTGCGAGATGTGGCTCACTGAGCAGCACACGGGTGTCGGAATCACGCAATATGAATGCCAGTTTATCGCGTTTAGTTTGTGCATTGACGGCGACGAACACTCCGCCAGCCAATAACACGCCATAGATTGACGAGGCGCATTGCCAAGTATTGTCCATGAAAATCGCAACGCGGTCACCGCGACGAACACCGCATGCGCGCAAGGCATGGGCTAGGCGGCAGGCGTAATCCATCACTTCGCGGTAGCTCATTCGCACATCATCTATAATCAAAGCTGTACGATCCGGAAAGCGGTCGACAGCCATGATCAAGGTATCTTGTAAGAGTCTGGACATGCCAATCATCATCGCCGGTAGCCTAGAACACCCAATACGGGTGCGATATCGAATTTTTTATGGACGAGATATCCAGCTTAAGCGCGGCATTAAGGGGCATACTCATGAATAATTTCCTATACGACAAATTAGTTCAATGCGGTAAGCAAGAGAACTGTTAAAAATGACCTTCTCATTATTTTTAATGAGCTTAATTAGTTTTATTTATTTTCTTTGAGCTGAAATTACCCTGATTTTTCCTAAATCATCAGAAACTGGCTCGATTTGTTTGTAAAGTTGGCTTCTTTCACATAACCGGGAAATGAACGGTCCTTGTCCGGTTCCGACTTCAAAAATTAACCACCCCGACTTTGTTAAATATTTTGGTGCTTCACGGATTAACCTGCTGATTAGGTTAATCCCCATAGCTCCCCCATCAAAGGCCAGAACTGGTTCATGGGTTGATATCTCTGTGTCCATTTTTGAAACATTAGAGCTCGATATATAGGGAGGATTGCAAACAATCATGTCTATTTTTTCAAGGTATTCTTCTGTTTCAAAAGCGGATAATAAATCTCCTTGCTGAGCATTTACCCGCTGATTGAGATTTAAAAAAGAAATGTTTTCTTGTGCGAGTTCAACTGCCTCTTGAGAAAGATCGGTTGCATTAACATAAGCGTTACTATTATGGGATGCTATGGCTAAACCTAAGTTTCCAGCACCGCAACAAACGTCAATAATATTGACTCTTTGCTTTTCCTTTGCGATTTCAAAGGAAAGATGAAGTGCTTTTTGCCCTAAAATTTCAGTTTCTTTTCTGGGGATAAGGGCTCTTCTGTCACACAATAGTTCAATATCCATAAAGTTCTGTCGTCCTGTTATATAGGCGAGAGGTGTGTTGTCCAGCCGTTGCTTGATTAGATCGAGCAGTATGTTTTTTTGCCCCCCTGTTAACTCCGGGAGGGGTAGTTTTGCAGCCATTTCAGACGACTTTGGTCGTCCAGAAGCCATGAGCCACAGTGCTTTCAAAGATGATTCAATGTTTTCTTCCGGCTTGTCTTCAAGCAAATGGAGTTTGTGTTCCAAACCAGAGATCAGTAAGTTATATAGTTCTTCATTATTCATAATTCATTACCCAAAAAATTATTCGTTAATTCGGCAGTCTTTCAGGGGAGCATGGCGGCGAGCGCCTTTTTGTCGGTCTTGCCATTGGCGCTTTTCGGCAGTTCAGGCAGAAACGTTACATACTTGGGCACCATGAAGGTTTCCAGCTTGTCTCCGCACAATTTTTTGATTTGGCCTTCACTCAGTGCACAGCCTTCCATTAGGCTAACGAAGGCTTTCACTGCTTGTCCCAATAGAGGATCCGGCACACCAAGCACGGCTGCTTCGCGAATACCGAGGATGCCATAGAGAACGGTTTCAATTTCAATCGGGCTAATCTTTTCACCGCGGCTTTTGATGATGTCGTCAGTACGGCCGATGAAGTAAAGATAGCCGTCTTCATCTACAGTGAATAAATCGTGAGTGCAAAGTAAACGTTCGCCGGGTAACGAGCCGGATTTAAGCATGTGGGCAGTCTTTTCCGGCTGGTTCCAATAGCCGAGCATCACATGGGAACCGCGTACGTAAAGTGTACCGACCTCGCCAGGTTTGACCGGTTGGCCCTCATTATCAAGTACCATGACTTCGGTGCCGGGGATGGCGATACCCACGGACTCCGGTTTTTGCTCATTTTGCTCTGGCGGTAAATAGCTTACGCGCTTGCATTCCGTAAGGCCGTACATGCGGTAGATGTCGGCGTTCGGGAAAATTTCCCGTAGCCTCGTATTGAAGCTGGGCGGCAGAGCGGCAGCCGTGTTGGTGACACGCTGCACCTTCTCGAAGCACAGCGGCTGGCGCTCGTGAGCGTCCAACAGCATGGCGAAAATGGTGGGCACTCCAGGGAAGACAGTAACACCCTCGGCCTTCAACACATTGAATATCTGCGCAGGATAGGTGAACGAGCGCTCAAGCACCAAGGCGGCACCGGTATAGACAGCCATCAGCAGTTGATATAGGCCGTAATCGAAGGCTAGCGGCAGTACGCACAGTAACCTGTCGACTTCCTTCAGCCGCAAATATTCAACAAGACTTCTCAGCGCAAACAGCATGGATTGATGGGTGTGCATCACCCCCTTAGGTTCGCCGGTGCTGCCCGATGTGTAGATCAGGGAAGCCAGATCCAGCGAGATTGATGATTGTGATGGCGGAGTGCCCGGCATATTGGCTAACACATCGTTCAGGCGTTCAACACCCGTTGATAATGCGTTGGAGTCATGTGTGCATAATACCCGTAGCGTCGGCCATTGCGCCGCTATCGGACCGAACACTCGTGCAAAATTTGGCTCGCTGAGCAACACAAGGGCACCCGCATCACGCAGGATAAACGCCAGCTTATCCTGCTTGGTTTGGACATTAATAATGACAAACACCCCTCCGGCCAACAGCACACCGTAGATTGAAGAGGCGCATTGCCACGTGTTGTCCATTAAAATCGCCACACGGTCACCACGGCGCACGCCGCGTTCGCGCAAGGCATGGGCAAGGCGACAGGCGTAATCCGTCACCTCGCGGTAGCTCTTTCGCACATCACCTGCAATCAAAGCGGTACGATCAGGATAGCGCACGGCAGTAGTGAGCAAGGTATCTTGCAGAAGTCGGGACATGGCGTTCACCATTCTCCTTTAGGCGGCAACAGCTTGTTTGCGATCGATAAAAGCGGCCAAATTGTTCACGGAATCAAGATTGGTTGGAAGCATTTCGTCGTCGTTTACCTTGATGCCAAAGGTTTCTTCGATGAAAAGTATGATTTCCAGAACGCCGGTGGAATCTATGATGCCGCTGTCAAGAAAGGAATCGGTATCTTGTAAAGCCGACTCGTCTTCGGTGAAGAGGAGGTTACCCAAAATGTATTGTCTAATAATCTGTTTCATATCAGTGACCCTAGTTAGTGTTAGGTTAAGGAAGGACAAGGAACACTCATTTCTCGGATAGTTTGAGAAAATCGTTCAATAAAAAAATAATGGCACAACTGTGTAGAAAGAATGCCCACCAGTGCCATATTGTCTTTGTAGGCAATCGAACTGCCGCGACGTGCTTTTTTGAGCAGGAAGCCTACTTTTTGATCATCGAAATAGCCGTAGTGTTTGAGCTTTTCTCTGCTTAGCAGGTCATCCACGTAGGCCGGCGTGTGGGCAGAGAAGAAGGCGGGAATATTCGGCGCGCGATAGGGTTGTTTGTGTCGGTCAATAATTTGCTGGGGCAACTGTTTTTTCATCGCTTGCTTTAATAGGTACTTCTCGTTGAGTGCGCGCATTTTCAGGCGAGGATGCAGGCGATTGGCGAACTCAATAACGCGATGATCTAAAAAGGGGAAGCGCCCTTCCACTGAATTAGACATCAGCATACGGTCTCCCTGGGAGCATAACAAATAGTCGCCCATCAGCGTTTTGGCCTCCAGATATTGCGCTCGATTGAACGAATGCCAGTGGCCGAAAGCAGGAGGCAATTGCCCGGACAGCCGGTCAATGGCATCTTCCCGCAACGCGGCATTGAGTTCCTGCGAGAAAAAGACCTTGCACTGGGCGGTGGTAAACCATCGGGTAAGATGGCTGAACCCCGGCTGATCAGGGTTATCCAGACCGATGCTGTAATACTTGCGCAAGTAAGTTTTAGCCTGAGCGCCGGAAGTTTCCAGATAAGGATACAGAGCCTTGAGCAACAGAGGCCGCCATTCGGACTGAGGATGGCGGCCCCAGAATTGGCGAATCTTGGCTTCCTTGAACAGGTCGTAGCCGCCTAATGCTTCGTCGGCGCCTTCTCCGGTGAGGACTACCTTGTATCCTGAGGAGCGCACTAGTCCGGACAGCTGCCGCATAGGCGTGGGAGCAGTGCGCAAGATGGCTGTTTCGGCATGGAAAATAGTGGTGGGGAAATCTTCGCCAATGTCGCGGTTACGGCAAAGTATTCGACTGTTTTCGACGCCAAGATGATCGACCATTTGCTGCTGGAAAGCCGATTCGTCCAGGGACTGTTCTTCGAAGCCAATGGAGAAGGTCTTGAGCGGAGCATCCGAATGGTTGCGGATCAGTGCTACCAGCGCCGAAGAATCGAGTCCGCCGGAGAGATAGGCGCCGACCGGCACATCCGCGCGCAGGCGGATGCGAGTTGCGTCGGCCAGTAGTTCGTACAGCTGTTCGGCCAGTTCGCTGTCCGAGCCTTGGTGATAGTCGTCTTGCTCGGGAAAACGCCAGTCCCAGTAGGTTGATTCATACAAATGGCCGTTTTCCAGCGCCAGCATATGTCCCGGCGATACTTCGAAGATGTTTTCAAACAGGGTGTAAGGACTGCGTGGTGCCCAGAAAGTGAATGTCTGATCCAGTGCTGTCGGAGAAATACGTGGCGCTTCCGATAACTGGGGTAATAACGCCTTGATTTCGGAGGCAAACAGCAGTCGATCGCCTTGGCGTGTATAGAAAAGCGGCAAGATACCGACTCGGTCACGCACTAACAGCAAACGTTGGCGGTTGCCGTCCCAAAGAGCGATGGCAAATTGGCCGTTCAGGTGCTGCACAAAGACGTCGCCATATTGCTCATAGGCGTGGACGATGACTTCAGTATCGCTGTGGCTATGGAAGCTGTGGCCCTGTTTGAGCAAAGTCTGGCGCAACTCCAGGTAATTGAATATCTCGCCGTTGAAGGTGACCCACACCGTCTGATCCTCATTGTGCATTGGCTGAGCGCCTCCTTCAAGGTCGATGATGCTAAGGCGAGTGTGTCCCAACCCGATCCGTTGTCCGGGATCAAGATAGACGCCGCTACCATCCGGGCCACGGTGGTGCAGGGGAGGGAGCATGCTGCGCACATCCCGTTCGCTAATTTGGGTCTGCATCGAGAGGGCCGCGATACCGTTAATTCCACACATGCATATTCCTTACTACCTCAGTATGGTTAAGTATTGCTTTTTGAGTTGTATATAAAATGAACAATCTGGCGATTATTCTAAATAGAAAAATGAGAAAGAATATTGGTACAACCACCTAGAGTAGGTGGACATTTTTGTTGTAGACCAATCAAAACCGAGTCAATAAAACAGGAAATCAGGGGAATTTAGAGTAAGTTTTTACAATCGAGAAAAATAGGCTGCACTGATTTATCTATTAATAACAAAGCAAAACAGCCTAAAACCCGCCGTTCTGACCTAATTGCTAAAGACGTAATCAAATTTAGAGTTGACAGGATGAGGGGTAGAAAGCATAATACGCGTCTCAGTACGGCGCCCGTAGCTCAGCTGGATAGAGTACTCGGCTACGAACCGAGCGGTCGGGAGTTCGAATCTCTCCGGGCGCGCCATACTGAAATAAAGTTTATTCCCCTGTAGCTCAGTCGGTAGAGCGGATGACTGTTAATCATTAGGTCGGCGGTTCGAGCCCGTCCGGGGGAGCCAAAAAAAATCAAAGCCTTACATGAAAATGTGGGGCTTTTTTTTGCCTAAAATTTGGCAAAGTAGCATTTGGTCTGGGTAATGGTCTGGGTTACGATCAACACTGTAAACAGATCAATCAGAATTCATTGACCGGCATCTGTTGCCGTCACAAGATCAAAACCAAATCTGCTTAAGCAACTTCTCACTGCAAAACGGCTTTCAATTTGTCCACTATTCAGCGCCGTTTATCCGGTCGAGAAGAAATGGTATGTATTAAAAACAATAAGATAGTGATTAACAACTGGAAAATTTTGACGCTCTTTTATTGTAAAACTGGCAAATTATGGACGTTTTTTTACACGTGTATTGGTTTTGGGTCAGAGGAAATGACTATACACGGCTTTCGTGCCATGGCTAGAACGATTTTAGACGAGGTGTTAGGCTTTCGACCCGATTTCATAGAACATCAATTAGCACACAAGGTTAAAGACCCCAACGGCAGAGCCTAAAACCGGACGGCGCATTTGCCCGAGCGTCAAAAAATGATGCAGGGCTGGGCTGATTACCCGAGCAGTTTGAAGAATTGGCGCAGTAATAGTGTTTAAGAAGATTGCAAATTAGTATATTAAAAAACCTTTGCAACATGTGAGTGGATATCGTAGCATATATTTATTGGTTCTTGCTGAGAAGCGCTGGAATCAATTTATGCTGCGGATAACCGCGTACTTTCAATGTATGGCATAACGAATTGAACTTTTTTTAATTCACTTTGTTGTGTATGGGAGTATTTGCGTTTTCGCTCGCCACCGCACAGCAAAGCATTGCCCTTTAGGTACATGCCATGCAAAAGTCAACAGATAACATTCTCAGATTACCCCAAACCATCAAAAAGACCGGGCTCAGCCGTTCAACAATATACAACCTCATGGGCCGCGGTGATTTTCCGCAAAAAATTAAATTATCGCACCGCTCCATGGGATTCCTGGAATCCGAGGTTAATCAGTGGCTAGCTGAAAAAGCCGCAGATCGCTGCGCGTAAAAAAGAACCGACAAAAAATCCCAAAATTTTTAGCCGGTTTTTTGCAATCCGTTACAATCAACGCAGGGTTATTTCAACTCATGATGACGCGGATTGCATCCCCGGCAGGATGCCGTATTATGAAAAATAGCCAAATTACTTTTTTACAAAATGTCCGTGCACCGCATCAATTCAGCAAAATGGCACTCGATGCAGCGTTGAAAAGCATTAAAAACAAAACCTACAAAGCCCCGATTGAGAAGCTCAGGACTCTACCTAAGTCCGACCCAGCATACAAAAAGTTAAAAACTAACTTACCAAGTTTCGCATTTAACGGTACTTTCACCGGCTCCGTTATAAATGATAATTTTTGCACTAGCAGTGGTGTCTTCTGTTGTGACATAGATGTAGTGCGACTAGGTAGTGACTTGGAAACCGACAAGAAAGACATCTGTAAGTTACCCTGCGTAGGGTTCTGTTTCACGTCACCCTCGGGCGAGGGTCTCAAGGTCGGCATCAGGATCGATCCAAAATGGGTGGTGGATGATACCAGCTTTAAAGAAGTTTATGCTCGTATTGAAGCTGAACTCTTGAAGTACGACTTCACCCTCGATAAAAGTTGCAAAGATGTCAGGCGACCTTGTTTTGTTTCTTATGACCCCGAAATCTATATTAACTATGACGCTGAGCTGTTTGTTGAACGGCCACTGAGTTGGCGAGAACGAGCCAGATTGGAAGTTGAAGCGCAAATGGCGATGGAAAATTCGATAAGCGGATACGGATATCAGTGTACCGGTAACCCTGCTGTTGACAGTGTTGGCATCGTTGTCAACATGTTGAAAAGTGCCCAGGCCGGAGAACGTCATAGCGTTAGGTTAAAGGCTGGGCGCACAGCGGGCGGGTACGTTGCAGGTAGGTGGGTCGATCAGGAAGTAATGATGGCGGCCCTGCGGGAGATATCCGACAAGATTTCGACGGAGAAACGAACATCGGCATCGGAGTGGAAGGCCATCCTTGAAGCATTTGAAGAAGGCAAGTTGAAGCCTATTGCTTTGCCTGATTCGGCTGCTGATCAGGCAGCTGACATGGGTTTAATTGACAGGATGGTAGAAAAAATGAAAAACGATAATTTTGCATGGACAGAACCTGAGGTTTTGGATGAGTTG
>Ga0208789_1001915_pt1 | contig 10189 bp, 10 predicted proteins | sample Methanotroph_Enr_FD_187368 | JGI IMG/M metagenome (GOLD analysis project Ga0208789, IMG submission 187368) | Enriched soil microbial communities from Old Woman Creek wetland in Ohio, USA - Methanotroph_Enrichment_5 (SPAdes) (version 2) | ecosystem: Environmental > Terrestrial > Soil > Wetlands...
CCTTCACATCCATGAGCACACCGTCGCAACCATCCTCGATGACATCGAGCACATGCTCAAAGTCATCCGGCTGGCCATAGAACGGATCAGGCACATCCTGGCTGACCTGGTCGCTGCAATACTCCGTGAAGTAGTGAAGCTTGTCCTGGTACCTTTGCGGGCAACTCATGCGTAGCGTCAGCAGATTGCTCTCTTCCATCGCAAGAATCAGATCAAATCGTTCAAAGTCCTCAGGTTGCAATAGCCTTGCTCTGAGACCGGAGAGGTCATAGCCCCGGCGCATCGCGTGTTTCTGTGCATGAAAATCAACCGATTCTCCCGTGTTGAAGTCATGTGTTGCTGCCGAAGCCACATTCATCCGATCAATCAGGCCGTGGTGGATCGCCTTCTGGCGCAGGACCTCCTCAGCCGTTGGGCTGCGGCACAGGTTGTCAGTGCATACAAGGAGTATTGAATACTTGGTCATTTGGCAAAAGGGCTGTTAGGAGGTTGTGTTGAGATGGCCAGCAGCATCTCAGCAGGCATGGGTTGCATGAAAGTCGTGCTGTGCTCAGGTTGGGCCATTAGCCAGTCTTGGTAACGATTGTCCTGCAGAATCATCACCATGCGTTTTTCGTCAGTTAGTTTGTGAAACAGGCGCATCAAGGGATGGTCGTCGGCGTTGATTGTCAGCATGGCGTAGCTGTAAACAACTTCACCTTTGGGGGACTTCGCGCTTCTTGATGGCTTGGCAGTGACTGCACATACCGTCATGGTAGCGGCTTGGCTCGGCGATATTTCACTGAACCATTCTCGCCCGCGTGTCGGCCTGGAAATCGCACGGTCATTTCGATGCCGTTCAAGGTCGGAGCGTCCATCCCATTGGTCACTGGCAGGCCCTGCCTTCTTGGTAGCAGTCGTACATAGAAAACAAAGAAACGAAAGCTTCTCGCAAGCACAAAACAATACAAACGATCTAAAATTTGATCGTTTACGTTCTTTTGATGCTAAGATTCGATTAAATGGCGATTCTGCCTAATATTTTCAAATCATTTTTACCTCATCGCGATGAACTATGCACATTGATCGCCTATCCGAAATTCGTCAATATTTGTATACACATGGGCAAAGCTCTATACAAGATTTAGCAACCCATACAGGTGCATCGTTGCCGACCATCCGCAGAGATCTGTTACGTTTGGAAGAAGAAGGGGTAATTGAGCGGGAACATGGTTGGGCACGGATAGCTCAACAGTCCAGCACAGAAATTGCGTTTGAACTTCGCGCTAGCCAGCGCATAGAGGAAAAGCGAGCAATCGCTGAGGCAGCGTATTCGCTACTGCGCCCAAATACAACGGTGTTTTTTGATGCGGGCACCACAGTTCAGCAATTAGCACGCAAGCTGCGATCTTTGCCCATCCCGCTCACCGTTTTTACCAATGGTTTGGCTCTCATTCAGGAGTTGAAAGCGATCCCTGGGGTTTCTGTTCATTTGATTGGGGGGGCTCTGCGAATAGAAAACTTATCCATGGTTGGTCCACTTGCTGAGCTGATGCTAGAGAAGGTGTGGTTTGACCAAGCATTTATTGGGTGCAGCGCGATTGCCGATGATGGAGTAATCCACAGCATTGACTTGCAAGAAGCGACGCTAAATGCCAAGACGCTGCTGCGAAGCGGTAAAAAAATATTCTTGGCCGATTCCAAGAAATTTGGAAGCAAGGCTCCTTATGTTGTGTGCAGCCTGACTGACATTAATCGAATCATCAGTGATTCAGGCTTGTCTGAGCCATGGCGAAAAAAGCTTGGAAATATGAGTGTGCCGGTAACGCTTGTTGACGCAACGAGAGTGAAGATAGGTGGGCAAGAATGAACGGTTTTGTCCTGGCAGTCGACGGTGGAGGTAGCAAAACCATCGCGATATTGGTCGATCGAAAGGGCCAAGTCACCAGCATGGCCAACGGCGGCGGGATTAACCCCTTAGATCAAGTGAATTGGCAAGCCGAGGCTTGCAGCGTTATGGATGTCATTAGTGAGCCGCTAGACGCTGTGGAGTTCGCGTGCTTTGGCGCCCCTGGCTATGGCGAAATTACGTCGGTGACCGCAATACAAGATGAATTTTTCAAAAACTACTTTCCGGGTCTCGCGATTGTGGAAAACGATGTGCGGTTGGCGTTCGACGGAGCCTTTTTGACGGACCCAGGCATATTGCTCTTGGTTGGCACAGGTTCAATGGCCTGGGCCAGCGATGGGGCTCGACATGAAAGAATCGGTGGCTGGAGTGAGATTTACGGTGACGAAGGCAGCGGTTTCTGGATTGGGCGAGAAGCCCTGAGCATAGTAACAAGGCACCTTGACGGGCGCCTGGAAGCCCCAGAACTTTGCGCGGCACTTTTACGGAAATTGTCTATCTGTGGGGCGCGGGCCAATCAACAATTGTTTGACTGGGCTTACAACAGCGCTCACCGGCGCTCAACAATCGCCGGCTTAGCCGAGCTGGTGAGTACGCAGGCATCAGCTGGCGATCCCGTTGCCCAGAAATTGCTGGACAGGGCGTGCGACCTCCAAGCAGAGCACATTGTTGCGGCCAGAAATCTGTTCGGTGATGAGATGCCTTGGGCTATCACCGGCGGTGTGGGCAAAAGCCTCTACGTTCAGCACCGACTGACCAAGCTAATTGGAACTCAAAGCGAAAGACATCTTCCTCCTGTTGGAGGGGGGGCGTGGCGGGCAGCACTGGCTGCCGGGTGGGCGCCAGACCAATCATGGATCCGTCAGCTACGAATTTCGTTGGCGGAGCATGGCGTGCACAGCTAGCTCTAAATAGCAACACTGTGATTATTTTGAACTATAAATTGGAGAAAAAAATGATATCTAGAAAGTCATTTAATGGCGCAGCCTTGGCAGGTCTACTTTGCATGGGTGTCAGCCTGCCGCTGTACGCTGCCGACACGGCAAGTTCGAAAGAATATGCAGGTCAAACTATCACAGTTATGTTGCCTCCCTGGGGAACGCTTCCAAAGAATATGGTTGATCGATTTCAATTAGATACCGGAATCAAGATCAATATGCAAACATTAGGTTGGGACGAGATTCGGGCAAAAGTAATTACGTCATTGGTTGCGGGAATCTCACCGGCTGATGTCGTAGAGGTCGACTGGTCATGGGTCGGCCAATTTGGAGCCGCAGGATGGTTCACTCCTCTTGACAAGATAATTGGACGAGAAATATTGTCAGACACCCCATCCTCCAAGATTTTTCAATATAAAGGCCAAACACTGGCGGTACCTTATAACAACGACTTTCGTTTAATGATCGTCAACAAGGCGCATTTGTCAAAGGCCGGCATCATTAAAATGCCAAAGACAATGGATCAATTGCTGATTGACGCCAGAGCGCTCAAGGCATCAGGTGCAAGTAAATATCCGATTGCACTTCCTTTATCAGCAACAGAAGGAACCGCTACAGCTTGGTATCTGTTGACCAAAGCATATGGAGGGGAGCTATTTGACGATAACTTCAGACCTCAGTTTGCATCTGAAAACTCACCTGGTCACAAAGCACTACAGTTCATTCAGCAAGCAGTTAAAGAGGGTTTGATTGACCCCGCAGCCACTGGAATGACTGATGTCCAAGTGCAAGATGCATTTAAAGGTGGTCAATATTCCATAGACTTGGCTGGATGGCCGGGAAATTTGAGTACTTATAACGACAAAACAAAATCAAAAATCGCAGGATCGGCAACGGCTGCACTGATGCCGAGTTCCACGGGTTCATCTCGTTCGTTTGGTCTTGTGGAAGGTCTTGGGATACCGCAAAAATCAAAAAACAAAGGAGCGGCCTCTGAATTCATAAAATGGTGGATGAGAGTCGAAAATCAAGTTGAAGTCTACGAAGTTCTTAGTGATCTTCCCACTAGAAACAGCGCACTCAAGGTACTTATCCAGCAGAATAAATTAAATGATGGGGAAGTATTATTAGAGCAAATCAAAGGAGTAACGCCCTTGTTCGCAAGTGGTTCACCCGAATGGTATCCTGAGCTGAGCCGAGAAGCATCCGCTGCAATTAATCAAATGGCCAAGGGCCAATTAACTGTAAATGAGGTAGCCAAGCAAATTGCCGACAAAACCGAAAAAGCAATGAAAAAATAATAAAAAATTCATTCAGATATTAAATTAGTGAGAACTATGCTGAATAGATCAATGTCAGGCAGACAAAGAAAATCAAAACAAAGCGAAGCGCAGTTAGGACTTCTGTTGGCACTTCCAATCGCTTTAGTGATGATTTTGTTGGTTTTCTTTCCCGTGTGCGTCACGATGTGGGACAGTCTGCATCGCGTCGACCCTATGCGTAGTGGAACTCCCTTTATTGGGCTGCAACATTATTGGGAGTTATTTGAAGACCAGAGTGTGCGTACTGCGGCATTCAATACGTCAGCATATGTTCTCTTTACTGTGGTCTTGGAGACAACTTTTGGTGTTCTCGTAGCCTTATTACTTGATTACATCAATGTGGGGCGCAAATGGTTACTTGGCATCATCATTCTGCCTTGGGCTTTACCTCCAATAGTTAATGCATTGATTTGGCTTTGGATCTATAACCCGAATAATGGCGTACTAAATAATTTTCTTTTAAGCTCCGGTTTAATAGACGAGCGTCACATTTGGATGAATGATCGATCGACCGCTTTGATATTAATATCGCTAGTTCATGTATGGAGAATGATGCCTTTAACTGCTGTAATTATTTTGGCGGCATTGCAGAGCATTCCAAAGGAACTATATGAGGCTGCCGACCTCGACGGTGCAAGTATATGGAGAAAATTTAAAAACATAACATTGCCATTAATCTCAGGCGCATTAGCTATTGCATTGACTCAGTCAACTCTCTTTGCTTTTAATCTATTTGATGAGGCGTGGGTTTTGTCTGGCGCCAGTCAGGATACGAGAACTGTATTGATACAGGTTTATATGAGTGCATTTCAAGATATGCATTTTTCTTATGGAATGGCATTGTCAGTTGTTGTGATGTTCGTATCTTTGTCAGTATCATTGTTTTATGTATTAAAGATTTATCGCGAAACGAGGTTTGATTAATGTCAAAGAATTTTGGTAAACATATAACAGTTTTCGCTGGAGTGGTATTAATTCTAATTTGGTCATTGATGCCATTGTATTGGGGATTGGTTTCAAGTCTCACGCCCGCGGCTGATATGGTAAATGCGGAATTTCATTTGGTTCCAACTAGGGTTACATTTGATAATTACGAAAAGCTGTTGAGTAGCACTAGTATTTCACAAGGGAATATAGTTAACTCAGTATGGCCGATGTTTAAACAGGCATCAATTAATAGTTTGATCACATCTCTAGCTGCAACCGTTATCACCGTATTACTGGCAGCCTTTGGAAGCTACGCCTTTGTGCGTTTACGCTTTCCCTTTCGGAATGTATTGTTTGGATTGATCGTCGCAACTATGGCAATTCCTGCCTATACAGTGATGATTCCTCTGTATCGTTTTCTTGCCGGATTAGGCCTAATCGATACCTATGTTGGCGTGACCCTTGTCTATGTATCATCATTTCTGCCACTTGCTTTATGGCTGATGCGTAGTGTTTACGAATCTATGCCGCTTTCTCTGGAGGAGGCGGCCTGGATGGATGGCGCTAGTCGAATGTACACATTGGTTCGGATTGTTCTCCCGCTTGCCGCGCCCGGATTAATAGCAACCGCAATTTTGACGTTTTTAAATGCATGGGGACAATTCATGATTCCGCTTACATTTTCTCCAACGCTCAATACCAAGCCTCTCACCGTATTGATTACTGAATTTGTCAGTCGAAATTATATGGATTATGGTCTTATGAATGCGGCAGGTATGTTGGCAATTATTCCACCGCTCTTGGTGGTTGTGTTTTTGAATCGTTATTTGGTTAGCGGTCTGATGGCCGGATCGGCCAAATAGTTTTTAACAAAATTGGAGTATCAAATGAATTTAACAGAACGTAGTATTTTCCAGCAGTTTGATTTGTGGCGTAAAGCACCTATTAATGATGTCCGAGCTAGTCAAGAAATGACGTACATCGTCGTTGGCTGTGGAACCTCGTACTATTTGGCGCAGTCCATTGCTTCTTTGCTCAATTTGAAGGGGTGCGCGGCGCTCGCGGTACCAGGTGACGAATGGGTGAAAAGGCCACAAGCCTACATACCGATTGGTAAATCCTTGCATGTTCTTGCACTTTCGCGCAGTGGCGAGACCTCGGAGACAGTGATGGCGGCAAAAAAGAGTCGTGCTGCCGGATTGCCCGTTACGGCTTTGACTTGCGCTGCAGGAAGTAGTTTGACACTGCATGCGGACACATTGCTGGTAGCAGAAACCCATGCAGACGAAGGCATCGTGATGACCGCATCTGCAAGTCTCATGCTATTGATGGGTTTGAGATTCGCCGGATACATCGTGACGGAAGAGCACATCAAGCTCGCTGAATTGTTGTTGCATCGGTTGGATGTCGACGTTAGTCCTGTTTTGCGAGGCCGTAGCCACTTTGTATTTTTGGGTGGCGGTGAGCTGTATGGAATAGCACAGGAAGGCGCACTGAAGCTGCAAGAAATGAGCTTGACGTATACCCAGGCCTATCATCCGTTGGAATACCGACATGGGCCGATCAGCTTGGTGGATGAGCGCACTTTGTTGGTGATGCTTTACCATGCCGATACCCAAATTGACGAACAAGTTCTTGTGGATGAGTTGGAAAATAAAGGTGCATTGGTCGTCGGTTTTGGTGGCAAGGGCACGGTGTCATTGCCGCTGGATGAGTCGAGTTCAGTGCGTTGCCTGATCGTGTTGCCAGCACTACAACTCTTGGGCGAACGAATTGCGCAGGCTAAAGGTTTGGATACCCGCGCACCACGACACCTAACAAAAGTGGTAAGGGTCGCTTAATGAAGACTTTCCTCCCTCGTGATGCTCAAAATCGGTTGCAACCAATTTATTCAGTTTGTTCGTCTCATCGACTTGTGATCAAGGCTGCACTCGAAATGGCTGCGCTAAGCGGTGACATCGCGCTAATTGAGGCAACTTGTAACCAGGTTAATCAGTTTGGTGGATATACCGGGATGCAAGCGGTCGACTTTCACGATTTTGTTAAAGCAATTGCAGCTGAAATTCCGGCTGCGCGCTTCAGTCTTGGTGGCGACCACCTTGGTCCCAATCCGTGGCGGGATCTCCCGTCAGCCGAGGCAATGAAATATGCTGAAGAAATGGTTGCAAGCTATGTCGCGGCCGGATTTCACAAGATTCATCTTGACGCGAGCATGCCATGTGCAGATGACCCGGAAATACTGTCGGACGCCACTATTGCCGAACGTGCCGCAAGGCTATGTGTGGCAGCGGAAGCTATTGCCATTACCGATCAGTTGCCCATATACGTCATTGGAACTGAAGTGCCCAAGCCTGGCGGGGTTGTCGGTAGTGTCGATGAAGTGCACGCCACTACTGCAGAGGCGGCGGCAGCGGCATTAGCATCGCATAAGAAGGCGTGGCAAGCAGCCGGGTTGAGCTCGAGTTGGCACCGCGTGGTTGCACTGGTCGTGCAGCCAGGCGTTGAGTTCTCTGACGATGCAGTGGCCTTCTATGACTCACAAAATGCAAAACCATTGAGCCACTGGCTGGCGGGCAGCCAAGAGGACATTGTATTTGAAGCTCATTCGACGGATTATCAACCCGCTAGTGCGCTGACTGCCTTGGTACAGGATGATTTTCGAATATTGAAAGTTGGACCTGGACTGACGTTTGCTCTTCGCGAAGTTCTATACGCACTGGATGCAATCGCCCGGGTGCTCCTGCCGAAATCTACGCGGAAGCGACTCCCCTGTGTGCTCGAAGAAGTCATGCTTGAGAAGCCAGTGCACTGGATTGCGTATTACGGAGAAACTCCAAGCGCCCCTGTCAAGCGTCACTTTAGTTACAGCGATCGAATACGTTACTACTGGACGGAGCCTGATGTTATTCACGCGGTGGAGGAATTGTTCAGTGAGTTGAGTGAAACGGAAATACCCGAGACAGTGGTGAGTCAATACTTGCCAGACGTGTATCCGCAATTGAGGAAAGGTAAGAAAATTTCAGCCGATTTACTGATCGATTTGAAGCTTCACAGGGTGTTGTCTTTGTATGCAACTGCATGCACAGTTGGAAAGGTAACCTAGCAATGGCGAATGTATCCATCCGAAATTTAACAAAGAGCTATGGTGAAACCACGATTTTGCGTGGAATCAACATTGACGTCCCTGATGGCACTTTTGTTGCTTTAGTTGGCCCTTCGGGATGCGGAAAATCCACGCTATTACGGATGATCGCTGGCCTTGAGGATGTGGTCTCTGGGGAAATTTCCGTCGGCGGCAAAGTTGTCAATGATGTGCCGCCCAAACACCGAGATGTCGCAATGGTGTTCCAAAACTATGCACTGTATCCCCACTTGACGGTTCGAGAGAATATGAGCTTTAGCCTCAAGTTGCGAGGCGTTGACAAGGTTTCGATTACGAAGGAAGTTGAAAAAGCAGCTGGCATTCTTGGCCTGGAGGCACTGTTAGATCGGATGCCGAGGCAGTTGTCTGGCGGCCAGCGCCAAAGAGTGGCTATGGGGCGGGCCATTGTGAGAAATCCTCAGGTCTTTCTTTTTGACGAACCACTGTCCAATCTTGACGCCAAGCTGCGGGTGCAAATGCGTAGCGAAATCAAAGCGTTACAACAACGCTTAGGGACCACTACCATTTATGTTACGCATGATCAAATGGAGGCGATGACCATGGCCGACTTGGTCGTAGTCATGCAAGATGGAAAAGTGGAACAAGCCGCAGCCCCTCTGGATTTATACGATTATCCCGACAACGTATTTGTAGCGAGTTTCATCGGATCGCCGGTCATGAACTTGATTGATGGTACGCTTCATCGCGACTCGAACGGGGTCTGGCTAAGGACAGAAACAATGCAGATGCAACTTGACGATTCAGTTTTCGGTGAGCATGGCATGCCAGTGATTTGCGGCATTCGGCCAGAGCATTTTGATTTGATCGAGAATTCGAATGCAGAAGGAGCTATCACGGGTATCGTGACTTTAGTCGAGCCCACGGGCCCGGAAACGCATGTAACTCTCGAGATGAGTAATTGTCGGAAACTGATTGCGGTATTTCCGGAACGACACGAGTTTGTGCGTGGCAAGAGCTTGACGATTAAGCCACGACTCAAACATGTGCACCTTTTCGATGCAACTACCAGCGAACGTCTGAAAGGTAAGCCTATCTTTTAACATTTGTATATGACTACATCTCTGATACGCCATATATGTCGATGCGGCGATCATCGTGATGATCCTCAACCGACTATGTGATCCGGACTCCGAGGTGTGTACAAGTGGGGGAATGTGGGTGGTCACAAGGGATCTGAAAAACTCCGCCAATGGGTAAACTGATGTAGAAGCCTCAATTAGTTCGAAATATCAGATCATGGCTACAGTTTTTTTTATTCGGCATGCCGAAAGCGTTGCAAACGCAAAGAACCTGATTGCAGGGCGTATGGACTATTCTTTGACGGAAACGGGAAAGCGTGATGCTGGCGCCTTGGCTGCGGAGTTTGCTTCATCGAAGCGCGTTGATCTCATCTGGTGTTCCCCTCTACTACGCGCACAGCAGACGGCAGCACCTTTTGTGCTTGCCTGCAATGCGCCTCTACGTCTTGACGAGCGCCTGCTGGAGCAACATGTGGGTCGATTCAGTGGTTTGTCCTATGCCGAGGTAGGATGCGATCCTGGATATTGCTCTGACCGGCTAGCTCGCTGGGATTGGGTGCCCGAGGGTGGAGGGGAGTCGTACAGCATGATTGCCAAACGGGTTCAGTCGTTTCTGACCGACTTACGAGAACAGTGCGAACACGAAAAACTTGAGCGTGTTCTCCTGGTAACGCACGCGGTGACATTGAGGTTGTTTCGTGCCTGTCTTGAAGGAACGCTTCCCAGATATCCGGTGAAAATTGCGGCCAATGGCGAGGTTTGGTGCGCCCAGTTGCCTCCCGAGGGTGTACCAACAAGTATTGAAACGGTCAATTTTTCTCACGGTTTTCTCCATACCAATGGGATGAACGCCCCCACCTTGAGCGGCACCGTTGTGTGCCAAAGTGAAGTAGCGTAGCAACCCCTTCAGCAAAAAGGAGCAACCACTATGA
>Ga0208789_1001916_pt1 | contig 10180 bp, 7 predicted proteins | sample Methanotroph_Enr_FD_187368 | JGI IMG/M metagenome (GOLD analysis project Ga0208789, IMG submission 187368) | Enriched soil microbial communities from Old Woman Creek wetland in Ohio, USA - Methanotroph_Enrichment_5 (SPAdes) (version 2) | ecosystem: Environmental > Terrestrial > Soil > Wetlands...
GCCCGAAATTAGCCCAATCCATTCTTTCGATACGAGAGGATGTAAATCCTTTTTGCTTTCAAAGACCAAAAAATAGGATTAAAAGTTACTTTAACGGGGTAAAACCCTTATTAATTTACATATGAAAAAGAAAGTGTTTAGTTTCTGCATTGCGTTTTTCTTTATTCAATTAGGGTTATCTGCAGAAACCCAAAAAAATCCTCCTATAACACCTCGGTGGGCATTGGAACACATTGTTTGGGAAGATAGTGCAAACAATCAAATAGCCTCTCAAAAATTAGTAAACTCGTATCTGGAACATAAAATGCCGGTGGGAGCTATTATCATTGACAGCCCATGGTCTACAGCTTATAATAACTTTGAGTGGGATACCAGACGTTATCCGAACTCTACGAAGATGATTCAGTGCTTTGATAAGCAGCATGTGAAAACAATATTATGGCTGACCGGCTGTGTGAATAGTACCGGGAAAGATGTGCCAATTCAAAAAGATCCATCATTTGATGAAGTTGTTGCTAAAAATTATGCAGTAAATAATGGCAAAACGTCAAAATGGTGGAAAGGAGAAGGATTGCACATTGATTTTACCAATCCGGCTGCTGTCAAATGGTGGAATGCTCAACTAGACAAAATACTGATAAAAGGAGTTTGTGGATTTAAAGTTGATCAGGGAGAAGTCTTTTTTGGCGATACAGTTAGAACTTCCATTGGCGCTATCACGAACGTTCAATTTAGGCCTTATTATTACAACAGCATGTTTCAATACATTACCAATCGCAAGGCTGAAGGGGCTATTGTAGGAAGACCATTCTCGCATCAGGGAGGTATAGAAGCCTCTGTGGATCAATTAAGCTTTGGTTGGTGTGGCGATTTTGAAGGGTCGTGGAGTGGACTGAAGCTCCAAATCAGTAATATATACAAAAGTGCTGAATTCGGATATGGTGCTCCTGGCTGTGAGGTGGGTGGCTTTTGGAAAGCTCGTTCGAGCAAAAATGAGCTGATTCGTTACGCGCAGTTTGGCGCTATGACTGCCACCATGATTAATGGTGGCGAAAATGGTGCTTTCACAAATCATTTACCTTGGTTTCATGATGAAGAAACGGCTTCGTTTTATCGTCAGGCTGTTTGGTTACACAGTCAATTGATTCCGTATATCTTCAGTTCTATTGTTGAAACTCATCAATCGGGTGGATCATTAATTAAAAACATGTCGTACAATGAGGAAAGTCATACTTTGGGCAACGATATTTTTACTAAAGCGATAACATCTTCAACTAATTCAGTAAGTTTTTGTCTGCCACAGAAAGGGGAATGGATGGATTTCTGGACAAAAAAGAAATATGCTGGTGGAACTAATATTTCACAAACCTATCCTCTATACCAATTTCCATTATTTGTCAAAGTTGGTGCTATTATCCCCATGAATATAACAAATAACTATTCTGGTATTGGCGATTCAACCCTAACAGGTAAACAATCAGTTTATATTGTTCCGGGAATCGGAGCAAGTAAATTCCAATATTTCAGACCAACAGGCGATGGTATTGGTTATGATTCAATTCAGATTAGCTATAATAACGATGGTAAAAACAATAAAATAACGGTAGACGGTAAAACCAGTCTCCCTTATGCCTTATTGATTCAAAATTGTGCCAAACCAGCCGATGTGGTTAATGCAGATAGCTGGAAATACAATGACACTACGCGTGAATTGTTAGTTTTAAAGACCGGTGACAGCTTTACAATCAATGTAAATGTAGATGCCACAAATAATCTATAAAAATAGATGAAAATCATGGAATACACTTGTGAGATTGATTCTGAAAGTAAAACTATAAAAGTTATAACGAAAGGCGAACTAACAACAATAGAAACAGCTGCAATGGGTTTGAATATTTTGAATAAAGCAAAAGAGATGAAATATAAAATAATTTTTGATCATAGTTTGTCAAGAAACAGAATTTCAATTGCAGAAGCATATTTTTGGTTCAGAGATCATTATGATAATATAGACTTGGAATTAAGAAAAATACCAACAGCTTATATAGTAAATGAAAACGATTGGGAGTTTTACTCCTTCTTTGAATGTACGAACAATAACAAGTACATTCCAATAAAAATATTTAGGGAAGAAAATACTATTTCTGAATGGTTTGAAGATTTATGAGTTCTTAGCAACGTAAAGACGATGTTTTCCCAGACATAGAGACAATGTGGGTTTTTATTCTTTCTTACATGATGAATAATCCACTGCAACAAGCTTTGGCTTGATTCAGGCTTCGAAGGATTCAATCCAAAGATTGTTCAAATTAATCGTCCGAAAAAGAAATCAAAGGGAAAAGAGTTGACTCAAATCGAAAAGAAGTCAAATCAACAAATTTCCAGAACTCGTGTTAAAGTCGGACACGCAATTGGCAACTGCAAGTATTCCGAATTGTCAAAGAACAAATCAGATCATGCATAGATGATTTCCGTGATTTAGTCATGGTACTCGCTTGTTCCTTATCAAATTTTAAACTAAAATATCAATAACAAACTAACTTGTATAAACTCTATTACTAACAATCTAATTTAAAATCAAATGAAAAAAATCTTCTCTTTAATCATCCCCTGCTTTTTAGGTGTAAGCTCAATGAATTTGTATGCATATACCATTGATGTGACAAAAACGTATGTACTGGAACAAACACTTGCAACTTCCAGTAAAGTAATAGGTGCTAATGGAACAGCGCCTTCCGTTATGAGTGCTGATATCTCAGCAATTTCACAACGGTTAAGTTTTGAACTTGTGAGTACTGGCATTTACCAAATTAAAAATGGAGATGGCAATTATCTGACCTGTAATAGTTCCGGACTTATTGCCTATTCAGCTTCTTTGGACGCAACAACTGATGCCCAATGGACTATTGCAGATATTGGTACAACGGGGTATATTAAAATAAGTAGTGTGAGTTTATCTACCAGTTACCTCACTTCGGCTGCTGTTACTACCGGACCACTCAGCTTTGCAGGCAGTCCGTTAATATTGACGACTACAGCTCCAACAGCAGCTGGGGCATCTGCATTTAAACTTGTAGAGGCTGTAACCGGTACTTATCCATGTTTTACCAACTTGTTAGTTGATGGAAGTTTTGAGAATGTAGTTGCCAATGGTGCCCCACTGGGTGAGTGGATTAATGATAAATCCCAAACTATGGGAGGCTCAGGCAAATCAAGGGTTTTTGGTTCTAACGCAACTACTGGCACTAATAGTTTTCAGTTGCGCTTCAATCTACCTACCGGTTCTAATTACGGATATTACAACATTAGCCATAAGTTAACCGGACTTACAGTGGGTAAAACGTATCGTTTTAGTTTCAAATACAAAGTTGATGGTGCAGCAAGTGCAATTCCTGTAGCAAATGCGAAAGCAAATGTTTTTACAGCAACCTCTGTAAATGATGTTGTAGCAAATGCTATTGGAGGAGCTACTAATTATATAACTACAGAAGTGCCAACAGTTCTTCTTGCCAGCCAGTCAAGCCTAACCAGTAGCTATCTAACGTTTGTAGCTCCGGCTTCAAGTTGTTACCTTGTTTTTTCTAAATTTATTCAGGACGATACAGCCATATTCTACATTTATATGGATGATATGATGTTGGAAGATGTGACCACAACAACTGGAATAATGAATTTGAGCAACAAAAATCTGAAAGTAATTGTGCAAAATAATAAATTAAATGTATCGGGAGTGAAAAACTTTACTGTTTACAGTATTCAAGGGGTTAAGGTTGCTGAGGTAAAGAATAATACAGTTAATACGTCTATTGCATTACAGACTGGAATATATATGGTAAAATCAGGTACTGAAGTTCAAAAGGTAATTGTGAAATAGTGATCTTGTTTAGTTAATATTAATAAAAAGCCGAACTCAATCTAGTTCGGTTTTTTATTAAAGCTTTTTTGTTAATAAAAGTCTAAATGATCATGTTTAATTACTTCTTTTAGGTGTATATAAATAATAGAGGAATAAATGAAACTACGCCAAGTCTTTTGACGGATACAATACAAGCATATTGTCTATAATCACAGTTGTGACGGTTATTCAAATGACAAACAAATTGATAAAGGTGATATTCCTTAATATCTGGTTTTCATAAAGAATACTCGTTTATTCAAACGTTGCAACTAAAATAAATTATATTGCTTTAAACCATGTAAATACTAAATGAAAATGAAAAGAAAAATATACGTCTTCCTTCTCTCGTTACTTATTGTATCTCCTCTTTTTTCACAGCAAAAGGGTGATACAATCACTGTCGGCAAATCGAGGTTTGTCATATTAAGTGACAATTTAATCCCCAATCCTGGTTTTGAATCAGGTTTTACCGGTTGGACTGATGCCACAAGTTCAGCGGCAACCCTTACCTCCGGTAATTTTAGTCTTGTTGATACTGCTGGTGTAAATAATTCCAAATACCTTGCCAGTTTGATAAGTGCTAACTCAAGTGCTGCTGGATCAATCGGAACAGGTTGGAACATAGAATCAGGGAAAACCTATTGTTTCTCCTATAATGTCAAATATCAGAGTATTACAGCTGCTGCGGGTTCTGAAATCTTTCTAAAAATCTCGCTGACCAATGATAAAACCAATGTGGCTGAGCCGGTAATTCTTATTGACACCACCAAAGTAAATGCAGCTGGAGTCTGGACAAAGAATCAGGTAGGTTTTACCAATACGTTCCCATACAATTATGTGGTGGCACGTTTTCGCTGGTTGGGAACTCGTTTAGGGTTCGATAATTTTGCCCTTCACGAAGCCTATGAGATTCCTGATACAGTTGGTTTGAGAGCGACAATTGTTCAGGCACAGTCATTATATGATCCTTCGGCAGTTGGTGCTTTGGATTTGCAGAATGCAATCAGCGAGGCACAAAGTCAAATGTCTAATACTTTTGCCATTGACGTACGCGCTGCTATTGCCAGTCTGAAAGATGTTATATTTCAGTATAATGTGGTGAATGCTACCGAAACGAAACCGTTGGGTATTACTTCTATTATTACCAATCCAAGTTTTGAGTCGGCTTTTACCGGATGGAACAACAACGGTTTTGCTGCTCAGTCCAATATGGTTCTCCCCATAAAAGACGGTACATATTATATTGAAAAATGGGTTACACGTGGGTCGAAAGTGCCTGATATTAGTATAGAGCAGAAATTGATTAATTTGCCGAATGGTCATTATACCTTGACTGCTGTTTCTGGAAATATCCAGCAAGCTGGTTCCGGTAGTATTTTGAATGTGGGAAATCCCCAAACTGGTGCAACTTTTTATGCCGGAGGCTATAGCATGCCGGTTGATACAGTTAAACTCCGTTCGCTTAGTTTCTTTGTATTCGATAATCAGGTATCAATTGGGTTGAAGACAAAGAGCGCAACCGGTAACTGGGTAATCTGCGATAATTTCCACCTACAATACAAAGGATTTGACGTCAGTGCGATCAAATCATATTTGCAAATTCAGGTAGATACAGCCAATGTTCTTTTAGGAAAAAAAATGCAGGACAGTGTGCGTGCAGAGCTTAATGCATCGGTTAGTTTGTCAACATTGGCTATTGCAAATGCTTCCATCACGAAAGACAGTCTTTCAAATGTGGTAACATTATTACAGACATATTTAGCAACAGCAAGAAGTTCAATCACGGCCTATCAATCACTGCAAACCATTATCAACACTGCAAACACGCTCTATGGTACTGGAAGTGGTAGCGGGGCGGATGGTTTGAAAGCAGTAATTGATGAGGCCAACACTGTAGTTGGCAACCTTAAGACTCCATTAACTACGTTATCTATTGCTGGTGTCAACCTGAATCGGGCAATTTTGATATTTCAATTGGCGAATGCTACAGGTGTAGCTCCAGTAGTTGCTACTAATCCGATATGCCTGCGTGGAGCAACGAAAGCCTTTGGGAGAAGTACGATAACAGGTTTTGCCATCACTGATTTACAGGAACACGGTTTCTGCTGGAGTACCAGCCCTAACCCGACAGTACTAGATAATCGTACTACCAGTTATTTCTCACACAACGGCTATATCTACCGAATGGAAAACCTGACACCATCTACTATATATTATGTGCGCGCTTACGCCATGACTAAAGGATATACCGTTGGTTACGGAGAAGTAGTTAAAGTGATAACCATCCCTAAAGGTACAGCTACTTATTCGTATAATAATGGAGGTCCTGCTGATGCTAATGCACGTATTGACGCTGCTCTGAAAGAAGCTACAAATTACCGGAATAATCTGACAAGTATTCAGGGATTACATATTACTTGTTCATATGGCTCAGGCACCCCGACAGCAGACTGCGGTTACGGTGGAAGTATGCGAGTTGGCCCTAATTCATCATATCAGCGTACAGGGACTATATTACATGAAATGGGACATGCAATTGGTGTGGGTACACATTGGATATGGTATGGCCCAAGTTCTCTGTTAAGGGCAAGTGGTTCGAGAGGTATTTGGCTAGGTGAGCGCGCTAATACTGTAGTCCGTTTTATTGAAAACAACAATGCCGGATCTGTTACAGGAGATGCAATTCATGACTGGCCAACAGGCTTTACTTCACCGGTTAATTATGGAATTAATGGGGCAAATGAAGATGATGGGTCAGAATTGTTATATACGGCAAATTTATTAGAAAAACAGGCGCTATGTGAGGATGGCTTAATACCCACAGGTGGGTTTTGTCTACCTGCTTATACCTTTAACCAAACTGACGGTGAAAAATACTATATCAAAAGTGAAGAGGTAACTACGGGAAGAGATAGTACATTCTTGGTACTAACTAAATCAGGAACAATTTATTATAAAAAAATGACGGCAGCACAGGCTTTAGCCAACGACAGTGCCGCATGGAAGATTTCCTTTAATCCTGTAAATTGTTATTATACTATTCAGAATGTGGCAACTGGAAAATATATTACAAGTCTGTCAAGCAGTAGCTACAACCTGATAGCCAGACCCAATGGAGCTGTTGCAGCAGATTTTTTCCAGTTTATGGGAGCCCGGATAAAAACACAAATCGGTACAGGTGCTAATGCGTTTACTACCAAAGGTTTCTGGTTGATTCATCCGGATGGATCATCTAAACCAACATGTTTATCAGCTTCTGCTAATGGAGTTACAGTAAATACCACTTTTAATATTGCCAATACATCCACAACACAGCGTTGGTTGCTATTGTCAACAGATGATGTAAAGCTTGTTGGTGTGGCTTTGGCTACTACAGGTTTTAGGGATGTAAATAATTCGTCTGTTCGGGTTTATTCAGATAATGAACAAATGTGTATTGACAATATTGCTGATAAGTCAGATATTACGGTTTATAATCTTTGGGGTGCAATGATGTTGAAAGCTGAAAACATACTTTCTTCATATACACATGATCTGCCTAAAGGAGTTTATGTTGTGAAGGTAGTTTCAGACCAAACAAAGGATGTGAGTAAACTTATCATAAAATAAGAGTTTTAAAGAACAACTAAAACAACAATCGATAAAAAATCAATTATTGTTTTAGCTGTTCTTTTATATATAATGACTTCATGAAACATATAAAATTTAAGGTCTTGCCTTATGAGGATACAACAAAAACAAATACCTAAAATGCGACAATAAAATTATTAAATACATCAAATTAAAGACCGCACATTTAACTTAAGCAGCTGGCGTAACACTGTCACGGTCGGCATTGGCTGTGGTTTCAACGTTGGCAATAAATGAACTTTCAAACGTGTTGTTGCGGTTGAAATTTAAACCATCCAAATACTGTGGCTGCGCAGTAATCAGAATGGCACGATAACCACGAGGCTCGATCTGATCCTCTAAGCTGATTCACTTAACGATACCAGTCAAACGACCAGTAAATTGTGGATCACTCATTTTTTTACTAATTGAGCCTGACCTGTGCGAATAGATTTACCTGCCGTTGCACAGCCTGCAAACTCATTCATGTTTTCACGTGTTCTGACGAACGAAGCACCGGTTTTAATTTGCTCCGCGGTTGCACCACCTTTTAATCTGGCAAAGTCGCCTGATAAACCTTTAATCTTGAAATGGCGAATCTCGCCGATTGTACCTTTGTACTTTACATGTCTTAATTGTCTGGCCATAATTGTAAGTTTTTAATTGTTTGTACTAATAATTTTTGTTGTAAATTTTATGTATTGTTTTTGAATTTGTACCGGTCCAGGTTCTCATGGGTTACTGTCAATTCTTCCAGTGAGAAGTATTTTCCTAGTTTGTTCATGATTGTTTCTTGTTGAAAAATTGGAGGATAAATGCACACACGCCACCGGCAATGGCAATGTACTTCAGATAGCAGTCCGGAATAGCTGTTTTAAACTCCACAGGAAGCGCAGCGTAGTACAAGGGAAGTGCCGCAATGGCACTGGAGATAAGTTGGAAGAAACGAGCTAGAACAGGAGTTTCAGCTTTCCACCAATCCGGCAATTTGAATAATACTTTTTTCATAGAGTTGATTTTTTCTTGTAAATGTACAAGTCAATCAGCTGTATAATAATTACATGAACAACGCTAAACGATGCTTTTTGATGCTATGAAACAAGCCCTGGTGATGAAATCACTAGGGCTTATAAAAGATTATTGAGATTTGAAAAGATTTGTGTAATATTGCCGGAGTAAAGAAATGAAAAAACGGCTATGCAGTTTTTAAAGAATACATATCATGATATTCCCTCCAAATGTTATATATTTGTATCCGTTTGTAAATAAATACCTTCTTTTGTGTAACGTTTGTGTAATGTAGGTAAATAAAAATGCCTCACATATGTAACGTAAAGCGTTTATAATCAGATAAAAATGCAATAAAATATGAATTTTAATATACTTTCCCTTTAGGGGATTTAGGGGTCACTTTTCAACTCCGAATACACAAACCACAAATTTCACGAATTTTCACGAATAAATGCTGCGCATTTTGTTTAATTTTTAGATTGGCATTTCCAATCTGTAATGCTACAAACTACTAATCAACGGAGTCAGAATTAGCTCCATACTGTCGCTGACCATTGGTTCCATTCTCCCTACTATAAACTACAAACTATCAACTATTAACTACCCCATGACTTCCATTCTTTTTGTTTGCCTCGGCAATATCTGCCGCTCCCCCATGGCTGAAGGTGTTTTCCGTAAAATTCTGGAACGCGAGAAAGCAACTGAGCGATTTGAAATTGATTCTGCCGGATTACTTGGGTATCATCAGGGAGAGTTACCCGATAGCCGGATGCGTTTCTTTGCTGGAAAACGGGGTTATTCGCTCACACATCGTTCACGACAATTCAAGAGGGCGGACTTTGATCGCTTTGATCTGATTATCGGTATGGACGACCAAAACATAGCCGGACTGAAACAACTAGCCATGACTTTGGAAGAAGATGCGAAGATTTATCGCATGACGGATTTTTGCCGGAACATACAGGCAACACACGTTCCTGATCCATATTACGGAGGCGACCAGGGCTTCGAAAACGTAATTGACCTGCTGGAAGATGCCTGCGAAGGATTGTTTGAAGAGATTGGGAAAACGAATTTCAGGATTCGTTAACAGTGAGGTTTCAATCAGGTGAACGGAACCAACGGTTAGCGATAGTATGGAGTTAATTCCAAATCCGTTTAATTCTACTTTACCAAAAAATATAAAAAAAGATTCCATCACATAAGCCACATAAGAAAACATAAGCTAGAGAAACTTCGATTGACTTTTAAGTGAAAATTAGAACAGAAAAATTAAATTTATGTGGTTACTTAAGTGCCTTAAGTGGTTTGATTTTTAATTTAGTACACCTTATTGCCTTAAAATCTTCTCCATTTCCTTTAATCCTGCCAGTTCATCAACCAACTTATCCAAATAGCGAATCTTTTGCATGAGTTCAGCCTCGATTTCCGCCACCCGACATCCATAAATTACACCAGTAATTTTCGAAACATTTGGATTTATTTCAGGTGCCTGGGCAAAACTGAATGGTATTGAATTATAACGAAGTCGTCTTGACTTTTGTATTGATTATAATTTCGCTCCTAACGGAGCTCCTAAGAACATAATTTATGAACAGTTCTACCATAATAACGCTTCTCCGAAGCTTAAAAATGCTCCTTTAGGAGTAGTATTATGGTAGT
>Ga0208789_1001917_pt1 | contig 10179 bp, 6 predicted proteins | sample Methanotroph_Enr_FD_187368 | JGI IMG/M metagenome (GOLD analysis project Ga0208789, IMG submission 187368) | Enriched soil microbial communities from Old Woman Creek wetland in Ohio, USA - Methanotroph_Enrichment_5 (SPAdes) (version 2) | ecosystem: Environmental > Terrestrial > Soil > Wetlands...
GCCTGATGTTAAAGACTGAAGGGTTCTGTGTGATAACCATATATTATTATCTTATGAAACAAACTTATCTTATTCTTGCGTTGAGCCTGTTTGTTGCATTTAATGGGTATGCGCGTAAAACACCGATTGTAAAACCTCTCACCAGTGAGGAATTTCAGCAGATTATTGCTTCGAAAACTATAACTTTGATTGATGTCCGTACTGCTGAAGAGTTTTCAGAAGGACATATTCCCGGCGCTGTGAATGTAGATGTAAACAGCCCTGATTTTGTAACAACAATAAAAGACCTGATCAAAAAGAAGCCGCTGGCTTTGTATTGCAGGAGTGGTAACCGAAGCAAACTGGCAGCAGTGAAACTGGCCAAACTTGAGGTTAAAATTTACGACCTTGATTTGGGCATTAAAGATTGGATACAAGCCGGATTTCCAATTACAAAAGAATAATATAATCTGGCTGATTGTAAGGTAGGCTGTTTTTTTATATCTTTGCAAGCCTGTTCAATAGTTATCTATAAGTTTCTTGAATAACCGATTTTGAACTGTTGATTGATAACTGATAACTAATAATGTATGCCGCTGACCCATCTTGAACCTTTAACCGACGATGAACTGATTCAAAAGGAATTTGAAGCATTGCTCGAGGATTACCGAAATACGAACCACCGCCAGAAAGTTGAGATTATCACCAAGGCCTTCAACTTTGCAAATGCAGCTCACAAGGGAATTAAACGTCGCTCGGGTGAACCATATATCTTGCACCCGTTAGCTGTGGCCCGTATTGTAGTTAAAGAAATCGGACTTGGTTCAACGTCAATTTGTTCGGCTTTGCTTCATGATGTAGTAGAAGATACGGATTATACAGTAGAAGATATTGAGAATCTTTTTGGATCCAAGATAGCTCAGATTGTAGATGGGCTGACAAAAATTTCCGGTGGGGTTTTTGCTGAGAAAGCATCGGAGCAGGCTGAAAATTTTCGAAAGTTGCTGATTACCATGTCGGAAGATATCCGGGTAATCTTGATTAAAATCTCCGACCGACTCCATAATATGCGAACCCTTGGTTCCATGCCTCTGGCAAAACAATATAAAATTGCCGGCGAAACACAATATATTTACGCTCCTCTTGCCCATCGGTTGGGGCTTTTCCGTATTAAAACCGAACTCGAAAATCTCAGTTTTAAATTTGAACACCCGGATACTTTCAAGGAAATTGAAGATAAACTGGCAGTTGACGAAGAAGCCCGTAACCAGTTCTATGACGAGTTTTCCAAGCCCATTGACCGCAGGCTTACTGAGATGGGTTATACCTTCAGGCTTCGTGCCCGGATAAAATCGGTTTATTCCATTTGGCGAAAAATGAGCACGCGCAATATCCCGTTTGAAGAAGTCTACGATATCTTGGCGGAGCGTATTATTTTTAAACCACGGGAAGGGTTGAGCGAAAAGGAACAATGCTGGATGCTTTATTCGGCCATTACGGCGCTCTATAAGCCACACCCGGAACGTATTCGCGACTGGGTAAGCACACCAAAAGCCAATGGTTACGAGGCCCTTCATGTGACTGTAATGGGCCCCGGCGGACGCTGGGTGGAAGTGCAGATTCGTAGCGAACGAATGAATGACATTGCCGAAAAAGGGCTGGCGGCTCACTGGAAATACAAATCGGGTGAAACAGATGAATCGGAGCTGGATAAATGGTTGAAAACAATAAAAGAGCTGCTTGAAAATCCGGAACCGAATGCCATTGACTTCATGGATACGTTCAAGTTGAATCTTTTTGCTTCAGAAATATTTGTATTTACGCCAAAAGGTGAAATTAAAACCATTGCGCAGGGTGCAACCGCACTCGATTTTGCGTATTCCGTCCACTCCGATTTAGGAAACCATTGTATTGGCGCTAAAGTGAATCATAAGTTGGTTCCTCTCAGTTATAAGCTGAATAGTGGTGACCAGATTGAAATCCTGACTTCCAAAAAACAAACTCCACAACTTGAATGGCTTGATTATGTTACTACGGCCAAAGCTAAAACGAAACTCAAGACATTATTTAAAAAGGAAGAAAAGGTTTTGATGGCCGAAGGCCAGAAACTTATTGAAAATGTATTGGCTTCGCTCGGATTAAAACCTGAGAATGAAAATATAGTACGCATTCTTAATTATTTTAGCATTACCCAGCGGAATGAACTGTATTTGCAGGCCGGAAAAGAGTTGCTGAACATGGATGAGATGGCAAAGAATATTTTTAAACCCAAAACCCAGAATGTTTTTGTAAAATACCTGAAGATGCCTTTCGGAGGCTCTGTTGACAATAAACAGTCCCAGACAGTGCCTATTGACAGTAAAATAGATAAGAAGAAATCAGTCAAACTAACGGAAGAAAATGCAGGGAAAACATATACGTTTGCCGAATGTTGCCATCCTATTCCGGGCGATGATGTGCTAGGGTATGTTGATGAGTCGGAAATGATTATCGTTCATAAACGCCAGTGCCCTATTGCTGCCAAGCTGAAAAGTAGTTACGGAGAACGTTTAATTTCACTTGATTGGGCTACCCATAAGGCGCTTTCATTTGTGGAAGTGTTGGAGATAAGAGGTATAGATAAAAAAGGGGTACTGATTGAAATTCTCAAAGTTATCTCCGAAGGTTATGGCGTGAATATCAATAAAATGAATATTGAAACCGATGCCGGTATTTTTGTTGGGCGATTCCATATTTATGTCCACGATACAGAGGAAATTAATAATTTGTGCAAAAACATAATTAAAATCAAAGAAATAAATTCCGTACAACGAATTCAGGAATAAGCTATTAGCAAATAAAAAAAGATGTCCAATCGGGGACACCTTTTTTTGTTTATAGAATTTTGTTGCAAATGTTCTAAATTCGATTTGCTGAATTAATTGTTAGTGCTTCTCGTGTCTTTTACTACTACGTCGTGAGCACCACCTTCGATAATGCTGGTTGAAGAAACTAATGTGATTTTGGCATTCTGTTTCAGGTCATCAAGATTGATTACACCGCAGCTTCCCAGTGTCGATTTTATTTTTCCTAATGTAATGTCCAGGTTGTCTTTTAATTTCCCGGCATATGGAACAAAACTGTCTACGCCTTCTTCAAACTTCAGGTTTTCACTTCCGCCCATATCGTAACGTTGCCAGTTGCGTGCGCGGTTTGAACCTTCTCCCCAGTATTCTTTCATGTAGTTGCCGTTTACCATCAGTTTTCGGGTCGGGCTTTCATCGAAACGTGCAAAATAGCGTCCCATCATTATAAAATCGGCTCCCATTGCCATTGCCAGCACCATGTGATAATCCTGAACAATACCTCCATCGGAGCAAATTGGGACATAAACTCCTGTTTCGCGAAAATACTCATCGCGGGCCTCTGCCACTTCGATAAGCGCTGTAGCTTGTCCACGTCCGATACCTTTTTGCTCTCGGGTAATACAGATAGAACCACCACCAACGCCAACTTTTACAAAATCGGCACCGGCCTTTGCTAGGTAAAGGAATCCGTCTCTGTCAACCACATTTCCGGCTCCAACTTTTACGTGTTCGCCGAACGAGGTTTTGATATATTCAATTGTTTCTTTTTGATAAACAGAAAAGCCGTCAGATGAATCGATGCACATAACATCTACACCGGCTTCAATCAGTGCAGGGACACGTTCCTTGTAGTCACGGGTATTGATACCGGCACCTACCAGCAGTTTCATGTTGTCGTCCGAAAGTTCGTTTGGATTGGCTTTGTGATTTTCATAGTCCTTGCGAAACACAAAATATTTCAGGTTCTGATCTTCATCAATAATAGGTAGGCAGTTCAGTTTGTGGTCCCAGATTATATCGTTTGCTTCGCTGATGGAAATTCCGAACGCTCCGGTGATAAGTTTTTTAAACGGAGTCATAAACTCTTTAACCTTCGTGTCAGGGTTGTCCCTGGTTATGCGGTAATCGCGCCCTGTTACAATGCCCAGTAGTTTACCCTGTGATGTTCCATCCTCAGTTATTCCAATTGTGCCATGTCCGGATCTTTCTTTCAACGCAATTACATCACTTAAAGTGTGTTCCGGAGTCAGGTTGGCATTACTCACAACAAACCCGGCCTTGTAACTTTTTACTTTGAATACCATTTCTGCTTGTGTTTCAATTCCCTGAGAACCGAAAATGAAAGAAAGGCCTCCGTAGCGCGCAAGTGCAATAGCCATTTTATGGTCAGAAACAGATTGCATGATAGCTGATACAAACGGTATGTTGAGAGAAATCGGAGCCTTTTCTCCTTTGCGGTATTTTACAAGTGGAGTTCTCAGCGAAATATTCCCCGGATTGCATTCTTCGGTAGTTAATCCCGGAATCAATAAGTATTCGCTGAAAGTTCTTGAAATGTCGTTTAAAATATGTGCCATATAAGGGTTGAATAAAAGTTTTGCAAAGATAGCCAAAATTCAATTACCAGTCAAATATTTTATAAATTCTTCAAATTCCATATCTTGCCAAATGGGTGTGTTGAGATAATATCCTGTTATTTCGTTGGTCAATAAAGTCGGGAGTGAATTATATGGCCTTTATATTTCGATTAATAATTGCTAAAATTCCGTTCGCTTTTTTTTTATTTCAGATTTTAAATGATAACTTTGCAAAGCTTTTTTGAGATACAATACAACAAAACAAATAAAATCTCGTTTAAATCCAGATAGATTCGACAGTATTAGGTCAAAGTTTATGTAATATATAAAATAATTTATGAAACGAGCATTCATGCAGTCATTAACTTCGCTGACCGTTGGTTCACAAAAGATAATGAAAATCTGATATGCGAGTTCTTCCGATGTCTCGGGACAAGCTATTTGACAATTAAAAAACAAATTTTTTACACATGAAATCACCAGTAATTACGTTATTAACTTTTCTTGCTTTCTCAGGAAGTTTACTCGCCCAGTCAGCTGATCCTGTACTTATGACCATTAATGGTAAACCGGTATTGAAATCGGAGTTTGAATACATTTACAACAAAAACAATACGAACAATTCGTTGGATAAAAAAACGCTTGACGAATATGTGGATTTGTTTGTGAATTTCAAATTAAAAGTAGAAGAAGCCAAAACGCAGGGAATCGATACTACAGCTTCGTTTGTAAACGAATTGTCCGGTTATCGCTCTCAACTGACAAAACCCTATTTAACCGATACGAAGGTCGATGAAGCGTTGCTTCGAGAGGCTTACGACCGTTCGAAAGAAGATGTGGATGTTAGTCATATCCTGATTCGTATTCCGCAAAATGCAACTCCGGCTGACACATTGAAAGCCTGGAATGAAATAAATGCTATCGGGAAACGCCTGCAAAAAGAAGATTTTGGTAAAGTGGCCAAAGAGGTCTCTGAAGATGAATCGGCTAAAGATAATGATGGGAATAAGGGCAATGAAGGCCATATTGGTTGGGTTTCAGCATTCCGCACCGTTTATCCTTTTGAAACAACAGCTTATAATACGCCGGTGGGAACCATTTCAAAACCCGTTCGTACCAATTTCGGTTACCATATTGTAAAGGTACATGCGCGTAGAAATACATTGGGTGAGATTTTGGCCTCACATATCATGATTTTCGCTTCGAAGGAAGAAAATGAGACAAATAAAAAAGCCAAAGCAACAATTGACTCGCTGTATCAACGCGTGTTGGCGGGTGATGATTTCGGAACTTTGGCCAAAAATTATTCGCAGGATAAAGGCTCGTCGGTTAAAAACGGTGAATTGCCCTGGTTCGGTGCCGGACGCATGGTTCCTGAATTTGAAATGGCGGCATTTGCATTGAAAAATGTTGGTGATGTTTCTCAACCAATTCAATCGGCTTACGGATGGCATATCATTAAACTGATAGATAGAAAAGGATTGGCTTCTTACGATGAACTGAAATCGGAATTAGAACGCAAAGTTAAACGTGACGAACGTGCAAATCGCGGACAACAGGTATTCGTAGCTAAATTGCGTACGGATTACAACTATAAACTGAATGCTGCTAATTTACAGGAATTTGCTATGCTGCTTACGGATCGTACCTTGGGCGACTCAATATTTATGGTTGAAGCTGCTAAATTAAACAAACCACTTTTCGGTTTTGCCGGTAAAGAATATTCCCAGGCTGATTTTGCTAAATATCTGAAGAAAAGTACAAATTCTGAAAAAAGTATTCCTTCAGAAATAATTGACGAGAAGCTGAATGCTTTTGTTGATGCGGAATTATTAGCTTACGAAGATAAGCACCTGGAGAAAAAATATGATGATTTCCGCTTTTTGATGCAGGAATATCATGATGGAATCCTGTTGTTCGAAGTAAGTAACAAAGAAGTTTGGGACAAAGCATCGAAAGATACCGAGGGACTGGCTAAATACTTTGATACCCATAAGGCGGATTATACCTGGGAAAAACCTCACTTCAAAGGACGTGTCATTTCGTGTAAGGATAAAGCAACTTTGAAAGCCGCGAAATCAATCGTTCAGAAATCGCACAACGATTCAATTGACAAATACCTGCGTACACGTTTAAATGACAGCATTCAGTATGTCAAAATCGATAAAGGGTTGTATGTACAGGGTGAAAATAAGGTCGTTGATAACCAGATTTTTAAAGCGAAAGAGAAACTCGTTCCTGCAACCGATTACCCTTTTGTATTCGTTTCGGGTAAATTGCTGAAGAAAACACCTGAAGATTATACCGATGTCCGCGGTTTGGTAACTGCTGATTATCAGGAATACCTGGAGCAGGAGTGGATTAAAGCCCTTCGTGCCAAATATCCTGTCAGTGTAGATCAGAATATCTTGAAAACGGTTAAGAAAAACTAATAATATAACGGCGCAAAAATAAAAGTCATACCTTTGGCTTTTATTTTTGCGTTTTTATTTCTACAAGTTCTCGTTTCTCCAATTTTTTTTGCACATGAATAAGTTACTCCTTATACCGGTTCTTTTTCTGACTCTGGTCATTGCAAGTTCGTGTGCACCCAAAACGCCCGATGTGGCGCGTAAACCTTTGCTCGAAGTGGAAGGTAAATTCCTGTATGAAGATGAAATCCAGAAGATAATTCCGCCTAATGTCAGTGATTCGGACAGTATAAACATTGCCCGGAGTTTCATTAAAAAATGGGTGACAGACGTATTGTTGTACGAAAACGCTAAACGCAACATCAGCAATAAAAGTGAGATTGACGAATTGGTGGAGAGTTACCGTAAATCACTTATCATTCACCAATACCAGCAAAGACTGATTGACCAACGTTTGCCAAAAGAACCTTCTGAGGCTGATATTAAAACATTTTACGACCAATACAGCGACCAACTTGTCTTGAAAGAAAGCATTATAAAAGGGCTTTTGCTCGTTGTTCCGGCAAAAGCTCCCAAGCTGGCCAATGTCCGGAGCTGGGTGCAGTCAGGGAATATAAAAGCGCTTGAAAGTATCGAAAAATACAGCATCCAGAATGCCATAAGCTATGATTATTTTGGCGATAAGTGGTTGACTTTTTCAGAGGTGCTGAAAAAAATCCCTGTTCAGGTAGAAGATCCTGCCACTTTTTTGGCTTCGCGCAAGTTTGTAGAAGTGTCGGATAGCGCACAGCATTATTTCCTTCGTATTGAATCATATCGGAATTCCGGTCAGGTGGAGCCTTTCGAAATGGCCAAAAGCAGAATATCCAATATATTACTAAACAAGCAAAAGGGTGACTTTATTACCAAATTTGAAGATGACCTGTATAACGATGCAGTGAAAGATGAAACGGTAAACTTCTTCAAGAAATAACTTTGCTATTGTTCTACTAAATTAAACATATAATGGAATAATAGTTTAACCCGTAGTGCATTTGGAATATAAGTAGCTGTGGAGCACTTTTTACCTAATAACACGTTTATTTCGTACCATTGATTCTCTATATTTTCTCTTTTGGGAATCAAATTTTTCCAATAAACCTATTATTATCTGACTTTATTGGAAAAGTCAATAAGCCTAAAGGCTTTAATTAGAATAAAAAACAGTAAAAACAAACACCAATGTGCTTTACATGCATTCTGAGCCAAATGCACTACGGGTTAGTTTACTATCACTCTATTCGTTTTTTAGGAAAGAAGAATGATTGCACTCTGCAAAGAGGTGCAGGCATTCTTTCTTTGTTACAATAGTCCGTTATAAAAAGTATAAATATTACGCGGCTTTAGTGCCGAAATACAGTAGTTCTTTGACATGGTGCTGACTTTTTATGGTTTTGGGTTTAATACCGAAAGCCTGAATAAATCGATTTAGTAGAAATGCATTGTGATACAGCAGTTTATAATCAGTAATTGAGAATGGTTTACCAGCTTTATTTTTATCGTTTAGGTGAATGATTTTCATGATATTGACAGTTGTAAGCGATGAGTTGAAGTGAAAATCGAGTTTATCTAAATCTCTGGCTTGGCAATGATTTAATCCAGTAGCCTGTTTGGCATCTCTGAAATTGAATTCCATTTGAAATCGACAGTGATAATACTCTAAAACTTCAAGTGCATTCATTTTGGTGTCGGTCGAGAATATCAAACGTTGAATTGTTTTTCCGTTTTCGTCGGTTTTTCGTTCGACAACGAGCAAAATGTCTGTTTTCAATGATTTGGAGTTTACAATAGCATAAAATGCTTGGGTGGTATCATTGATTTCAATGGTAGTAAATATATCCATGTTCAAATTGTCCAAATCGATTCTGCCTGCCAAATGGGGTGGTCTTCCTGTACCGGAGTATTCACCCGTAAATTTATAACGTAGGTTTGCATCGTCCCGGAGTTTAGATATAACATGAAAACCCTCATCCATAAGTGGTTGAACGAATGTTATCTTTGAAAAGAATGCATCTGCTACAACTGTTTTGGATAATTTTTGCAATTCTTGTTTTCGCGAAATGATTGAATGAGCATACCAATCGACTAAGGACAAGTCAGCTTGTTTTAATGTTTTTACAGGCACTGTTTGTACAGCCTCTAAATGAAAGCTTTGGTTTAGGTCGATGTCGATTAAAGCGATTTGAGCAATCTCAAGACCCTTTTTGGAGCATTTGTCTGAACCTGACCAAAACGAACCAAGATAGGGTGTCTTTTTGCCCGATTTCTCAATGTGACTCGGGTCGAATGAAATGGCTGTTCGCGAACCAACAAATGGCGTTATAAGTGATGTATTGTAGGTCATAAAATCAAATTTTTGTTTGAATTGATTTCGAAATCGTTGTTCGCAGTAATTACTGTATCGACTCATTTGTGTAAAATTAATACGACCTGGAATTACCATGTATAACATAAAGATTTCTATTAAAAAGTCACGTCGCCATTTATTGAGTGATAAACCATTAAAAGCACTGCTGACAACTGAAATAAAAGTGTTAACTTCTATGAAAATCATACTTTATAAATTAGTGGTATAATCTATAAAGATACTGATTTTCAGGGAGTTAACCAAATTTAAAAACAAGTTAATTGATTGATTTTCAATTATTTAACTATAAATACAACATACTATTGCCATATTATATATTAATTTATCTGTTTGTTTTCTTTTTTTGATAAAAATGTTTGTTACATCCGTGTAAAAAAAAAGTTTTTTAGACGGAAATATTTTTTTGAGATAGCATTGAACTTGTATTTCGGATTTTATACTGTTGTTGGTGAGTTTATTAACCGCGTAGGCTATAGGTTCATGCTAGTTTCAAGTGAATAAATAGTACCTTTAGATTCTGACAGTGAATTTATACTTGCCTAAAACCTTTTTTTGACTTTTTCTACCAGTCTTTTATTCTTATGCCAAACTGTCTAAAAGGGATTCGACACCTTTTTATAACCTGACGATTAAACTCCTTTCTGATAGTTCGACGACTTAAACAAAAGCTGTTGAAAGATTTTTTTTTAATAAACGTAGAAGTTACACTTAAGCTATTGTTGGTATCCATGAGTAATTATGTAAATGTCGGGGATGACCTAAATGCATACATTTAATTTGGCTTTGATTCCGCCAACAAAAAAGATATTGTGATAAAGTAAAATATGATTATTAGAGTTTATATAAGTTAGTTTGTTATTGATATTTTAGTTTAAAATTAGACAAGGCACAAGCGAGTACCATAACTAAATCACGGAAATCATCAATAAATGATCTGATTTTCTCTTTGACAATTCGAA
>Ga0208789_1001918_pt1 | contig 10171 bp, 9 predicted proteins | sample Methanotroph_Enr_FD_187368 | JGI IMG/M metagenome (GOLD analysis project Ga0208789, IMG submission 187368) | Enriched soil microbial communities from Old Woman Creek wetland in Ohio, USA - Methanotroph_Enrichment_5 (SPAdes) (version 2) | ecosystem: Environmental > Terrestrial > Soil > Wetlands...
TAAAGATAGAAAATGCCAGTCTAATTATCAAGAAAATATCAATCTAATATTCTGATTATCTGATATTTAATTCAATATTCAATCACATGTATTTTCCCCAAATGTGACGAAGAACCAGTTTCACCGTTTTTTCCAGTTCTGGAAGAATCGGTGAAAAAAACTATGGATTGGAAGAACAATTTCAGGTTTATTTGCTTTATTTTTAAGAGAAGTATAAAAATTCAATACTTTTAAACAAAAAAACAGAAAAGTATGAAATGCTTAAAGAATATATCGCCACAACCTTTGTGGAATTATTTTGAGGAAATTTGTCAGGTGCCTCGTCCTTCCAAGAAGGAAGAAAAAATCATCCGGTTTTTGCTCGATTTTGCTGAGAAAAATGGGCTGAAAGCCAGTCAGGATGAAATTGGAAATGTATTGATTTGTAAGTCTGGTACTTATGGACGTGAAAACGATCAGGTGGTTGTTTTGCAGTCGCACGTAGATATGGTTTGCGAAAAGAACAGTGAAACCCAACACAATTTCGAAACCGATGCCATCAAACCATTTGTCGACGATGGATGGGTAAGGGCAAAAGGAACCACGCTGGGTTCCGACGACGGTATCGGAATGGCTGCCCAAATGGCCGTGCTCACGGCTACCGATTTGGTGCACGGCCCAATTGAATGTCTGTTCACGGTTGATGAAGAAACCGGACTTTCAGGAGCATTTGCCCTTCAATCCGGATTTCTAAGCGGACAGATTTTACTCAATCTTGATTCGGAGGACGAGGGCGAACTATTTATCGGTTGTGCCGGAGGAATTGACACGGTTGGCACGTTAAAATATACTCCGGAAGCTTTGCCTGCCGGTTCGTTTGCCGCTAAACTGGAAGTGAAAGGATTGCTTGGAGGACATTCGGGCGACGACATCAATAAAAATCGTGGAAATGCCAATAAAATTTTAAATCGGTTTCTAGTCGATGCTTCCAAACTGTTCGATTTGCGAATCGCCGATTTTAACGGTGGAAACCTCCGGAATGCAATTGCCCGCGAGGCATCGGCCATTGTTGTGGTGCCTCATTCGCAAAAGGAAAGCCTGATTGTGGAATGGAATGTTTTTGCTTCTGAAATGGAATTCGAATTTGAATATGCCGAATCCAAATTAAAAATGCACCATCAATCGGTTAACCAGCCTGAATTTGTGATTGATAAGGAAACTCAAAGTCGTTTGTTGAAACTGATTGCTGCCTGTCCGCATGGCATTTTGGAAATGAGCAGCCGCATGATTGGAATGGTTGAAACATCTACGAACCTGGCTTCGGTCAAATTTTCAGGAAATAACGAAATCGTTTTAACTACCAGTCAGCGCAGCGAAATTGACAGCCGCAAATACATGGCCGCCGAAATGGTTGAATCTGCGATGCTTTTAGCCGGAGCTTCAGTCGCGCATTCCGAAGGTTATCCGGGCTGGACGCCAAATCCGGATTCGGCTGTTGCTAAAATCGCCGCCGATTCGTACAGAAAATTGTTTGGAAACGATCCGATTGTGAAATCAATCCATGCCGGATTGGAATGCGGACTATTCCTCGAAAAATACCCAGAACTAGATATGGTCTCGTTTGGCCCGACCATCCGCGGAGCCCATTCTCCTGATGAACGGATCAGCATCGAAACCGTTGATAAATTCTGGAAGTTACTGGTTGAGGTGCTTGAAAATATCAGATAGCGTAAAAATTTAGCCACAAAGTCACAAAGACACGAAGAATACAGATTTACGAAATTTGTGTCTTCGTGTTTTTGTGTTTAATTCTGGAAGGAAGTTGCAGAAATTGCAAAAAAATAATCATCTTCACGATACCAAAAACCAAAACCATGAACCGAAAACTATCCTTCCTTCTTTTTGTCGCAATCTGCTTTTCTTCCATATTATTTATTCAGGCCCAGGAAAACTGGACACACCTTCGCGGAAGCAATTTGGATGGGCATTCAGTGAGCAAAAACGCCCCGGTTAACTGGAGTGAAACAACCAATATTGTTTGGAAAACAGCGATTCGTGGGGTCGCCTGGTCGTCGCCGGTTGTTCAGGGCGACCAAATCTGGACCAGTTCGGCCACCGAAAACGGGAAGGAATTATTTGCCGTTTGCACCGATTATAATTCAGGAAAAATTCTGAAAGAATTGATGCTTTTTAAGCCCGATTCGGTTCAGCATATCCACCCAACCAACAGCTACGCTACATCAACGCCTTGTATTGAGGATGGTTTTGTATATGTCCATTACGGAACTTACGGGACAGCTTGTGTAAATACCCGAACGTTCGAAATTGTTTGGACACGCACCGATTTGAATTGCGAGCACATGCAGGGAGCCGCATCTTCTCCTTTCCTGTATAAAAACTTATTGATTCTGCATATCGAAGGAACTGATGTTCAGTACCTGATTGCCCTGGATAAACAAACCGGGAAAACCGTTTGGAAAACCGATCGGCCACGCGAATTTTACGACAACATTGAACCGGTTTCCCGAAAAGCTTATTGCACACCAATCGTGGTTAATGTAAACGGTAAAGATCAGTTAATCAGTAATGGTTCGCAGTTGGCTATTGCCTACGAACCTGAAACTGGTAAGGAGATTTGGCGGGTTTTTTATGGTGATGATTCAACTGTTTCGATGCCATTGAGTTACAATGGGATGGTTTATGTCAATTCGGGATGGATGCTTCCCAAAGACGGTAGTCCGTTTTACGCCCGTTTGCTGGCAGTCGATCCGACCGGAACCGGTGATGTGACCAAAACGCGCGTTCCTTGGGAAGTGAAGGTCGACGTTCCGCAGATTTCAACGCCAGTAATTGTGGATAGCCTTATTTATATGGTTCACGAACGCGGAACGCTGACTTGCCTCAACGCTAAAACTGGTGCAGTTGTCTGGAAAGAAAAGCTAAAAGATCAGTTTAATGCATCAGTTTTGTATGCCTCCGGAAATATTTATCTGTTCGGGCTGAAAGGGAAAACCTATGTGATAAAACCCGGACTGACTTTTCAATTGGTTGCCGAAAACCAATTGGAAGGACAAGTTAAAGCCACTCCCGCCATTGTTCGCGATAATATTATTTTCAGGACGGATAAGTTTTTGTACCGGATTGGCAAAAGTGATCATTAATCAGTCGCAGTGTTCAGTTTGCAATATTTAGGGTCACAAGATCTCGTCACGTTACAAATGATACCACGGATTTGATAATTCCGGCAAATTCATCCGGATGCGCCATTCTTTCGGAAAGTAGTTGTTGGCGCGGTTCCCAAGGTTTTTTACGAACCCAAGCGGAACTCCCTGATACTGAACCAATAACCATCCTTTGGTGGCTGAACTGATCCGGATTTCGTCCTTTTTCTGGAAAAGCAATGCATCACGAAGATCTAGTTCAATGGATTCAAAAATATCCGGGTTGCGATCGACTGAAAGTGCAAAAGTATGTTCGGGCAACAAATCATTCTTTTTGAATTGAGCCACCGGCAAGCCAAAGCTGATCACCCGGAGTTGTTCTGAAAGTGCATTTAATACCGGAATTTTACTTTCAGGAAAGGCAATCAGGAATTCGCTCTTAGCAAAAAACTCTGAATCAGTTGTGCTAAGCCAGTTCCGGACTTCGGTGAATTGCTTTGGCATTTTTTCGAGCCGTGACTTTATTTTCTTCGGAATCGGGTAGAAGTCACTTCCATCTTTTTTGCGAATCAAAGTCAGGAAAAAACCCTCACCTTTTACCTGGTGTGGCAGAAAACGATAGCCGAATAAACCTTCAGTTTCAATTTCTTGAACGCCCCAATTTTCATGAATAGGGATGCGGATGCTTTCTACTTCGTTACTTTCAGCCAGCCATTTCAGGTTTTCTTCGTTTTCAGCCGGATTGAAAGTACAGGTACTGTAAATCAGGTAACCGCCATTTCTCAATGCCGGCCAAATATCGGCCAGAATACGGCGCTGACGGGTTGAGCACAGATTGGTATTGTCGACCGACCATTGCTGAATAGCAGAAGCATCGCGCCTGAAAAGTCCTTCTCCGGAACAAGGAGCGTCAACCAGAATTACATCAAACATTCCATCCAGATTGCTGAAATCGGCCGGATCGTTGCTGCAAACCACTACATTTTGGTGTCCCCATTTGCGGATGTTTTCGTCCAGAACCGACACACGCGAACGAATCACTTCATTGGCAACGAGCAGATCGCTGCGGTCCAATAAACTGAGTAAATGTGTTGATTTTCCGCCCGGAGCAGCGCACAGATCCAGAACAATTCGGTCTTTGCTGTGTTCAATTTTACGAAAAGCCTGCTCCACAAACATCGAACTGGCTTCCTGAACGTAATAGGCTCCCGAATGAAAAATGGGGTCCAATGTAAATGAAGGTCGTTCATTCAGAAAAATGCCTGTTTCGCACCACGGAATTCGTTCCGAAACGATTGGTAAATTGAATTTTCGTGGATTAGTTCTCAAGCTGATGGCTGGAACCTGATCGATGGATTGAATAAAGCGTTCAAAATCAGCTGGAAACTGCGCTTTGATTCGGTTCAGGAATTCGACAGGTAATATTTCGGAAGTCTTTTCGATGATTTTTTGTGTTTTCTTGTGATATTTGCCGGCAAGATAAATGGATTGAGATTAAAAAACAAATAGCTATGGTTGATCAGAATATCGTGTCGGACCTGAACAAACAGGCCGATGCAGCCAATTTGGTGGGGATGTTGGAGCAGATTGCTCAGCAATTTAAGGGGAAAGCTGTTTTTACAACCAGTTTCGGGATCGAAGATCAGGTCATCACTGACATGATTTTCAGCAACAATTTGGACATCAAAGTGGTGACACTGGATACTGGGCGCTTGTTTGAAGAAACCTATAAAGTGTTTAATCGCACTGTTGATCGATATGAGAAAATGATTCATGTTTATTTTCCGAAGCACGAATCGGTTGAAAAAATGGTTACTGAAAAGGGACCGTTGAGCTTTTATTTGTCGCTCGAAAACCGCAAGGAATGCTGTAACATCAGGAAAGTTGAACCTTTGAAAAGGGCCTTGGAAGGCAATGAATGCTGGATAACCGGATTGCGTGCTTCTCAATCAGAGAATCGCCACGATCTGGATTTCTTTGTATGGGATGCCGGGTTTCAGATGATTAAATTCAATCCGCTTTTACATTGGTCGCTCGAAGATTGCCAGAAGTATGTGAAAGAAAACAATGTACCATACAATGTACTGCACGACCGAGATTTTGTGAGCATTGGCTGCGCTCCTTGCACACGTGCCATTCAACCCGGCGAAGATTTCCGGGCTGGCCGCTGGTGGTGGGAAAACAATTCAAAAAAGGAGTGCGGGCTGCACACGCATCAGGAGTAGTCAGTAGCAGTATAATTTTCTTTTAGATTTCTTCGTGAAACCACATAATGTGAGAACATTCAGAGCAAACAAAGCAGGTGGCAGTGTGGTTTGCCCAGTCAAGATTAAAGAATGTGGCGACAGCTGTGTTTAATTGTGCCCTTTTTGTCCAGAAATTTTGTCCGGAGCAAACCGGACAGGTTAACTGATGACCTGCCACTTCCACTGGTTGGGATTCTTCATTACCAAATAAGCTCATTTTTTAGAAGTTTTAAGTTATTTACTGAATCGATTAATTGTTGAGTGGTTGGGTTTAGAATGTTTTACTTGCTGACAATTTCTCTTCCAAACGGAGTCAACGCCAGCGAAACTAATTTAAAATGCTGTTTGGCCCAAGGGATCCCGATGATGGTTATTCCTAATAATAATCCAAAAACAAGGTGAGTTAAGGCAATCCAAATACCACCAATAAGCAGCCAAATCAGGTTCATGATGGTCGACAGGCAGCCTGGAGCAGATGGTTTATACCCAATGGTTGCCCCAAACGGCCATAAGGCTAAAGAAGCCAATTTAAACGCCTGAATTCCGAACGGGATACCGATTATGGTCAGGCAAAGCAAAAAGCCAGCAACCATATACTCGATAAAGACTAAAAAACCACCAAAAATTAACCAGATCAGGTTTCCAAGGAAGCTCATAATGTGTTTTTTTTAATTTTGATTTTAAAGGTACAAATTTGGCTTCATCATCTGATCTGGTTCGCATGCGAATAGATTACTGAAAGTATTTTACCGGTAAACGGAATATCTATATTTGCCATCGTCAAATGATTTCTTTTTTCGGCAAGTGATCTGTGATGTTTATTTAAAAAGGAATGAATGGGTAAATTTTTCTCCAAAGAGGCTTTTGCAGTGATGCACATCCGCAATTTCCGGTTGTTTCTGGCCTACCGTTTTTTCATGACCTCAGCCACACTGATGCAGGCAGTTATTGTTGGCTGGCAATTGTACGACATCACCAAAAATCCACTTTCGCTTGGAATGATTGGCCTTACCGAAGTCATTCCGCAGGTTAGCATTGCTTTGTTTGCCGGTCATTTTGTGGATATCTGGGATCGTAAAAAAATCATGTCGCGGACCAGTCTTTTGCTGTTGGTTGGTTCTGCGATATTATTGGCCTCGGCAGTACAAATTAAAGGAGTTTCATTTTTAATGGGTACAATGCCCATCTTTATTACCGTTTTCATAGTCGGTCTGACGCGCGGTATTTTGATGCCTGCCCATACGGCCTTGTTGGGGCAGTTGGTTCCGCGCGAATTGCTGACCGGCGCGGCAACCTGGGGAAGTACCGTTTGGCAGGTCGCCGCAGTTACGGGTCCGGCAGTTGGTGGCTTAGTGTATGGTTTCTTCGGAATTGTTCCGGCCTATATGCTGGTCTTCTCCTTTTTCCTGATTTGCGTTGTCATTCTGGCTTTTATTAAAAGTCCGGGGAAAGTTGTTCAGGATAAAAAACACGATGATCGAATTTTTGTCCGAATTGGCGAAGGGATCCAATATGTATTTAAAAATCAGGTTTTGCTTGGTGCATTTTCGCTCGATATGTTTGCCGTTTTGTTTGGTGGGGCCGTGGCCATGTTGCCGGTTTTTGCTTCAGATATCCTAAAAGTTGGACCCGAAGGCTTGGGTTTGTTACGTGCCTGTCCGGCCATTGGTGCCATTCTGATGTCGGTATATTTAACCTTCTATCCGCCGGTAAAACACTCCGGAATGCAAATGCTTTACAGTGTGGCCGGGTTTGGCCTTTGCATGATAGTCTTTGCCGTTTCGAAGAGTTTCTATCTTTCAGCTGCCTGTTTGTTTTTTAGCGGAGCCTTCGATTTTGTGAGTGTGGTTGTTCGAAGCAGTATTTTGCAATTGTATACTTCCAACGAAATGAAAGGGCGTGTATCGTCGGTGAACAGCATTTTTGTGGGTTCATCGAACGAGTTGGGCGCTTTCGAATCGGGTACCGCAGCCAGCTTAATGGGTCTGGTTCCTTCGGTTATATTTGGCGGGGTCATGACTTTGGTCGTGGTTTCTATCGCTGCAGTTTCGGCCCCAAAACTCCGGAATTTGTCGCTTAAAGACAGCCCAGAATAAGGTGGGAAAGCTGTTAGAAATGAGTCATTGGTCATTAGAAAAAGGAAAGTGATACCTGAATGTGGTGTTTTCTCTTTCCCAATGACGAATGACACATTTCTATTGACCGTTTCTAAATTTTAACCGTTTTCCATTTCCCTTTCCGGAATAAATACCAGGCCGTCAGAGTCAGTGCGGTTTCGGCTGTTACAATAGCGATTGAAATGCCATAAATTTTCAGGTCGAAGACAATGGCCAGCAGGTAGGCCAGTGGTATTTCTAAAAGCCAGAAGCAAAACAGGTTAATTCGCGTGGGCGTAACGGTATCGCCACTGCCGTTAAATGCTTGCGTCATTACCATTCCCATGGCATAGGATACAAATCCGATGCTGATGATTTGCAAACTAACAGCTCCGTTGCTTATTACATTCGGATCGCTGATGAACAAACGGATAAATACTTCAGGAAAAATGATCAAAACGATGCCCACTAAACCAAGTAAAATCATATTGGCATAGGCAGTAATCCAAACAGTGCGTTCGGCCCGTTCGGGTTGTTTGGCGCCAAGGTTTTGACCAACCAGAGTTGAGGCGGCATTGCTCAATCCCCATGAGGGCAACAGCACAAACACGATGATCCGTATTGAAATTGTATAACCGGCCATCGCATCAGAACCCAGGGTTGAAATGATTCGGTAAAGGGCAATCCAGCTTGAAGTGGCAATAATATATTGCAGGATTCCACCGGCCGAAAGCCGAAATAATTGCATCATCATTTTAAACTTGATCCTGACATGATTCCATTCGAGCCTGATTCGTTTGTGTCCCTTGAATAAAAGATAAAATTGGTAACAAACCGCGATTCCGCGACCGGTGGTGGTGGCAACTGCGGCCCCTTTTAAACCCAACTCAGGAAACGGACCAAGGCCAAAGATCAAAAGCGGATCGAGAATAATGTTAATGAGGTTCGCTATGATCAGAACCCGCATCGAAACGGCGGCATCGCCCGAACTTCGGAAAACTGCATTGATAATGAACAGCAACATAATAACCGCATTTCCACCAAACATAATGGCTGGAAACATGTACCCGGCTTCAGCCATTTCGTTGGAAGCGCCCATCAGCAACAGAAAATCTTTGGCGTAAATAACTCCCGGAATGGCAATCAGGATAGAAACTACCAGACCTGAAATGATTGCCTGAAATGCCACTGCGCCAGCTTTACCAGCCTTTTTCTCGCCGATACGGCGGGCTACCATGGCTGTTGTGGCAGTGCTTAACCCCATCCCAACGGCATAAATGAGCGTCATGCTCGATTCGGTTATGCCCACTGTTGCTACAGCATCGGCTCCCAGCCGGGAAACAAAAAAGATGTCAACAACGGCAAAAATGGATTCCATAATCATTTCCAGAACCATCGGAATGGAAAGGATAAGCAGGGCCTTTCCTATGCTGTCGCTCGTAAAATCGCGATCGCTGCCTGAGATGGCTTCTTTGATGTTGGCCCAGAGTGCCTTAAATCGTATCGATTGAATAAAAGATATGGTGTTTTTATCGGGCATGATAAAATTAGGTTAATGTGAAAAATAAAAGTAATTGGATGATAATAAGATAAGTCCGCTTTCTGCCTGGCAGAAACGATCAGATTGCGGAATAACAGACCGCCGGATTAGATGTAATTTTCATGATTCGGTCTTTTTTGAATACTGCAAATATATTGATTTTTGCGTTTTAAATTTGAACCTGTTAACGATAAAAATGTTTCAGTTGTAAAAAAATAAAATGAAGCCTACACGAATATTTGCAATCATCGGATTTGTTATTCTCCTGTTCTCCTGTGGAAGCAAGGATGATGGGCTAAATGTTGTCAATTCACAGTCCTTCCCTGATGAAAATATAGTGCTGGACCAATCGCTCAACCAACATCTTTTGTCCGATTCAGTGTCTATTCGTTCAACTCAAAATCCAGTATCAGCAAAACTTGATAAATTGATTTCGCTTGCCGTGAGTTTGCAGAAAAATCAATCGGACAGCCTTTGGGATTTGGTTTCGGCGGGGTGGTACGATTTAGGTAAAAACGGTTTGCTGGCACTGAAAGCTGACTCTAACCAAACGCTTGTTGCAGGAAAGTGGGCAGATTTAAATGTCATGCTCTTGAAATTGTCGGGCGAGGTTCGATTTGGCGATGAAATTGAGGATTTCCTTTACAAATATCCATCTGTGGTTTTGAGCGAAAAGCAGCTAAAATCTATTATTTATACGCATGTTGACGATCAGATTTTTATCAACGTCATTGCGCCATCGAGCTTTAGTTATCATCATACTACGGGAGGAACAGTCCGGTTTGTTCAAGCGACAGTTTATCCGGTAGGCGATGAAATGACACTAACATGCGAAGTTAATGATGTGCGTTATATGGATGTCTATATCCGGATACCATCGTGGGCTGTGAACCCAACAGTTACCCATGGCAATGTGAAATATGTTGCCCGCCCGGGTGAATACTGCGAGATTTACCGAAAATGGAATAATGGCGATGAAATACAAGTGAGGTTGAAAAATTAAGAAATCATTTATGTAACATGTCCATTCACTAAAGTGAACGGCAAAGGCTGTATGTTTGTAAAGCGCACAAGCCTCCTAGTTTTTGTAAATTAGTTTTTGCAAAACATTAACTAAAAAAGGAAGCTTATGCAGACCGAAAGTAAAAC
>Ga0208789_1001920_pt1 | contig 10147 bp, 5 predicted proteins | sample Methanotroph_Enr_FD_187368 | JGI IMG/M metagenome (GOLD analysis project Ga0208789, IMG submission 187368) | Enriched soil microbial communities from Old Woman Creek wetland in Ohio, USA - Methanotroph_Enrichment_5 (SPAdes) (version 2) | ecosystem: Environmental > Terrestrial > Soil > Wetlands...
CCGCAGTAGAACTAAACGATTTACCCAATTATATCGCCGAATTTGCTGCCATGATGAAAAGGTATGGACAGGAAGCCATTTATTACGCGCATGCCGGAGCAGGAGAATTGCACTTGCGTCCTATTTTAAATTTAAAGAAAAAAGAAGATTTAAAACTGTTCAGAACCATTGCGACCGAAGTAGCACATTTGGTAAAAAAATATAGAGGTTCCTTGAGCGGCGAACATGGTGACGGAATCGTTCGTGGCGAATTTATCCCATTTATGATTGGCAATAAAAATTATGAATTATTAAAACGAATCAAAACAGCTTTCGATCCCAATGCCATTTTAAATATTGGGAAAATCGTGGATGCCTACAAGATGGATGAAAACCTTCGGGTGGAAGCGGGCAGGGTAGAACCGGATATAAAAACAATTCAGGATTTTTCGGATAGCTTGGGGATTTTGCGAGCAGCGGAAAAATGCAATGGCTCCGGCGATTGCAGAAAATTACCGTCGGCTGGCGGAACTTTGTGTCCCAGTTACCGCGCCACACGCAACGAAAAAGATACAACTCGAGCTCGAGCTAATGCGTTGAGAGAATATCTGACCCATTCAGAAAAAGAAAATAAATTCAATCACGAAGAATTGTATAAAGTGTTTGAATTGTGTGTGAGTTGCAAAGCCTGTGCGAGCGAATGTCCGAGTAACGTGGATGTAGCGGCCTTAAAATCGGAGTTTTTGTACCAATACCAGAAGGCAAATGGGTTTTCCATTCGGAATAGAATCTTTGCATTCAACTCCAAACTAAATAGTCTAGGAAGCATTACTCCTTCAATTACCAATTTTATTGTTAATTTATCTTTGGTAAAAAATATCATGGGAATTGCATCAAAAAGAGAAGTTCCTTTATTGGCAACAACTACTTTTAGAAAATGGCACGAAAAAAATAGAATACAATCGCAAAGTGCTTTATTCATAAACGGAAAAGTCTATTTGTTTTGTGATGAATTCACCAATTATTATGATGTTTCAGTTGGGATCGATGCTTATGAATTATTGACAAAATTAGGATATGAAGTTGTAATAATCGAGCACGAAGAAAGCGGAAGAGCCTTTATATCCAAAGGATTCTTGGAAGAAGCACAAGTAATTGCCAATAAAAACGTAGCTATTTTCAAGGATTTAATTTCAGAAAACACGCCATTGATAGGAATTGAACCTTCGGCAATATTGACTTTCAGGGACGAATACATTCGATTGGCAAAGGATAAAGAAAGTGCCGAAAAATTGTCAAAAAATGCCCTCACTATTGAAGAGTTTTTCAAAAGAGAAATAACATCGGGAAAAATTCATTCTGGACAATTCTCCGATATTGAAAAATCCATAAAAATTCACGGGCATTGTCATCAAAAATCCTTGAGTTCCATAGAAGCTACATTTGCTATGTTAAATTTACCTAAAAATAGTTTGGTTACCATTTACAATTCGGGATGTTGCGGTATGGCGGGTTCTTTTGGTTACGAAAAAGAACATTATGACATTAGCATGCAAATGGGCGAAGATACTTTGTTTCCGAAAATTCGAGCAACTGAGCCAGCAATAGCAATTGCAGCTGCAGGAACGAGTTGTCGTCATCAAATTTTTGACGGAACCAATAGAAAAGCGTTGCATCCAGTGTCTATTTTAAAAACTTGCCTGAAATAATACCGCTAGTTATTTCAAATTAGTCCAATAAAAATTGAACTAAATGAAATATACAGCGGCATTATGCCAGAACGATTGGACTAAAACATATTAACTATTGCTATAAGAATTGGAATTTTTTGAAGAATGTATTTTAATTTTAAAAATATAAATTAAAATTAATTGACCAAAACTTTATAAATTGAATTTGTTTTATATATTTGGTTTTTGAAAATAATTTACATTATTTACAAAGTAAAACCGAAAAATTTACAAAATATTAATATTTATTGATAAAATTTACAACATGACATTTTTAAGTTTGTTTAGAAAAAAGACAGTTCAGGATATTTTGAAACAAGTCGCAAAGAATGAATCTGATGGACATAATGCTTTAGGAAAGCACTTAACGGCGCGTGATTTGACTGCTTTTGGGATTGCGGCAATTGTGGGAGCCGGTATTTTTAGTACCATTGGTAAAGCAAGTTCTGATGGAGGTCCTGCGGTTATATTTCTTTTCTTATTTACAGCTTTGGCTTGCAGTTTTGCTGCTTTTGCTTATGCCGAATTTGCCTCAATGGTTCCTGTTTCGGGAAGTGCTTATACCTATTCCTACGTTGCATTTGGCGAAATAATAGCATGGATTATTGGTTGGGCATTGATTATGGAGTATGCTATTGGTAATATAACGGTTGCTATTTCGTGGAGTGATTATTTTACAGGATTGCTCGAAAGTGGTGGCATTCATTTGCCGCAATGGGTACAAATGGATTATTTAACTGCATCGAATGGTTTTAAAGATGCCACTGCATTGATGCAAGGAGGAAAATCTTTTGAAAATTTAAGTTCGGGTTTACAAGCATCTTATACCGCTTGGACTACATCACCAGTAATTGGTTCTTTTCATTTTGTTGCTGACCTTCCTGCATTACTGATAATTATATTGATTACAGCCTTGGTTTACCGTGGAATGAAAGAGTCTCGTAATGCAAGTAATATCATGGTTGTGATAAAATTATGTATAGTACTTTTGGTTATTGCAGTTGGCGTTTTTTATGTAGATACAAACAATTGGCATCCATTTGCTCCAAATGGAGTATCTGGGGTTTTGAAAGGAGTTTCAGCGGTCTTTTTTGCATATATTGGTTTTGATGCGATTTCCACCACGGCCGAAGAATGTAAAGATCCTCAACGTGATTTACCAAGAGGGATGATGTGGGCTATTATTATTTGTACTGTTTTATACATTGCAATTGCTTTGGTACTTACAGGAATGGTAAGCTATAATGAATTAAATGTTGGAGATCCATTAGCTTTTGTATTTGATAAGTTAGATTTAAAATGGATGTCGGGAATAATAGCTGTAAGTGCCGTTGTGGCCATGGCGAGTGTTTTGTTGGTTTTTCAAATGGGTCAGCCAAGGATTTGGATGAGTATGAGTCGTGATGGTTTATTGCCAAAACGTTTTTCCAAAGTGCATCCAAAATTTAAAACACCTTCTTATGCGACTGTGGTAACAGGTTTTGTTGTTGCGATTCCGGCTTTGTTTTTGAATTTAACAATGGTAACTGATTTATGTAGTATAGGAACTTTATTTGCATTTGTTTTGGTTTGTGCCGGAGTTTTAGTTTTGCAAAATAAAACGGATATTCCTCGCGGAAAATTTAAAACACCTTACGTAAATTCTAAATTTATTATGCCGGTTCTGATTGCCATTGGACTGGTTTTTTCTTTTGGTTATAACAAAAAAGCAACAATGGATTTTTTGACCAATGAAACCCAAATAAACAATTCGGCAGATATAATTACTTCATTAGATAAAGACCACTTTGCAAAAGTATATGAGTATTTAGTGAGTGTTGATGCCAAAAACAGTACCACTGAAACGCCGGATTTGGAACGTTTGTTGAGCCAATATCAACAAGATGATGCTAAATATGCTGCTGTAATCAAAGGGATGCCTGTTGATGATTCCATCAAATACGAAAGCGGTTTCAGCCTTTTTAAACACAAAATTCCGATGTGGATTTTCTTGATTGTCTTATTCGGATTAACGATTTGGTCTTACAAACAAAATTTATCGCTAATTCCTTTATTAGGTTTGATTTGCTGCTTGTATATGATGGCAGAATTAAGTGTTTGGAACTGGATTTATTTCACCATTTGGTTGTTAATTGGGCTTACAATTTACTTTGGCTTTAGCAGAAAAAATAGCAAGTTGAATATACGGGAAGCATAAATTTTGCACCATTGTAAATCATTTATTTGCCAAGGATTCCATTTTGAATCCTTGGCATTTTTTTTTAGTGATTGAAAGCAAAATAAACTTTAGTGCATTGTTTTAACTATATTTGGAACCAATAAAATATCACAAATGGAAAAATTACCAAAGGGGAGTCCTAAATTGATAAATGCTTGGGCATTTTATGATTGGGCAAATTCGGTTTATTCGTTAGTAATAGCCACAGCCGTTTTCCCCATCTATTATGAGTCTGTGACAAGCGGAAATGATGGAATGGTCACTTTTCTGGGAACATCCTTTCACAATACTACTTTGTTATCATATTCCTTATCATTTTCATTTTTGATTGTCGCTTTTTTATCGCCTATTTTATCCGGAATTGCAGATTATACCGGAAATAAAAAGCGATTTATGCAGTTTTTCTGTTATTTGGGGTCTCTCTCTGTGATGAGTATGTTTTTCTTTAAAGGCCAAGAGACATTATGGATTGGAATCGTGTCAACTATTTTGGCAAGTATCGGTTTTTGGGGAAGTGTTGTTTTCTATAATTCCTATTTGCCGGAAATTGCTTTTCCGGAACAGCACGACAGAGTCAGTGCCAAAGGATTTATGTTTGGTTATTTGGGTTCGGTAATTTTGCTGACTTTTAATTTGACCATGGTCATGAAACCGGAATGGTACGGGATTTCCGATGCCACATTACCGGCGAGAATCTCGTTTTTATCTGTTGGGATTTGGTGGATGGGTTTTGCACAAATAACATTTCATTTTTTACCGAATAATGTATTCAATAAGAAACCCAGAAAAGATTTTATTTTTAAAGGAATAAAGGAATTAATAGTGGTTTTACAAAGTTTGAAAAAACTTACCTCTTTGAAACAATTTTTAATAGCATTTTTCCTTTATAGCATTGGTGTACAGACCATCATTTTATTGGCGGGAATATATGGAAAAATTGAGTTGGGAATAGAAACTAGTAAATTGATCATCACCATTTTATTAATTCAATTAGTGGCTATTTTTGGAGCCTATCTTTTTTCAAGAATATCGGAAAGGATTGGAAATATAAAAACTTTAAAACTAACCATTGCCATTTGGGGATTAATTTGTTTTGCCGCCTATTTATTGGATGCTCACAACAAATATATTGATTTGCAATTTTATTCACTCGGGGGAGCAATAGGAATGGTTCTTGGCGCAATCCAATCTCTGTCGCGTTCCACTTATTCCAAGTTATTACCCGAAGAAACCGAAGACCACGCCACTTACTTTAGTTTTTTTGACGTAACCGAGAAAATCGCCATAGTTTTAGGAACATTTATTTTTGGTTTTGTAGGTTCCATAACCAATTCCATGCGAAATTCTATTTTTATTCTGGCTATTTTCTTTTTGCTTGGCTACATCGTGCTAAGTTTTATGAAAAAAACGGAGTTCGTTGAATAATTCGATGCTGTTTTTTTATACCAATGAAAAGCAACTTCTGGCGATTCATTTTTATTTTTCCTATTTTTTTTAATGCAAACTATCGTTTTTTGAATCTGTCAGATACTATATTTTTTAGTTAAATGAGATTGATTCCTAAGACCTCGTATTTAAAAGGAAATAATCTATTTTAGATTGATTTTTGGCATAGAGATTGTCTATTTTTAATGTTAAGCGAAATTACCGTGTCATTCATCGATTTTATTTAAAATTATTGCCTTGATACCCTATATTTGTTTAACAAATGAATATTTTTAATGACAAAAAGACTCAAATAACATATGTCAAATCATAAAATAATTACTCTTGACAATCTGTCACTTCAAGAATTTGATACTGAAGCAGATTTAATTCCTTTATTGACTCCTGAAGATGAGGAGGAAATGAATAAAGAAAAACTGCCTGATTCGTTACCTATTTTGCCTTTACGAAATATGGTTTTATTCCCAGGTGTGGTAATCCCGATTACTGCCGGACGTGATAAATCCATAAAACTAATTAATGATGCCTATGCCGCTGGAAAAACCATTGGCGTTGTAGCTCAAAAAAATGAGGAAGTTGAAGATCCTACTAAAAACGATATTCATAAAATAGGAACTGTAGCTCGAATTTTAAGGGTTCTAAAAATGCCAGATGGTAATATTACTGTTATTCTTCAAGGGAAAAAACGTTTTCAAATGGATTCCATAATTTCAGAAAGTCCATATATTACTGCAAATATTAAGGAAGTTACCGAAAAAAGACCAGGGAAAAATGACACTGAATTTTTAGCAATTCTTGATTCTATCAAAGAATTAGCCATTCAAATTATAAAGGAAAGTCCAAACATTCCTAGTGAAGCCACTTTTGCCATAAAAAATATTGAAAGCCAATCGTTTTTAATCAATTTTGTTACCTCTAACATGAATTTGTCTGTTAAAGAAAAACAAGACTTATTGGCAATGAATGTATTGAAAGAAAGAGCTTTAGAAACACTTCGTTACATGAATATCGAGTTGCAAAAACTCGAATTAAAGAATGATATTCAATCTAAAGTTCGTTTTGATTTAGACCAACAGCAACGAGAATATTTCTTGCACCAGCAAATGAAAACCATTCAGGAAGAATTGGGTGGTGTTTCTCAAGAAGAGGAAATGGACGAAATGAGCCTGAAAGCTAAGACAAAGAAATGGGACGAAACCACGCAAAAACATTTCGAGAAAGAATTGGCTAAAATGCGAAGAATGAATCCACAAGCTCCTGATTTTGGTATTCAGAGAAATTATTTGGATTTATTTTTAGAATTGCCTTGGAATGAATATTCTAAAGATAATTTTGATTTAAAACGCGCACAGAAAATACTGGACAGAGATCACTTTGGATTAGAAGATGTCAAAAAAAGAATGATTGAGCATTTGGCAGTTTTAAAATTGCGAAATGATATGAAATCACCCATAATCTGCTTAACAGGGCCTCCAGGTGTTGGTAAAACATCCATTGGAAAATCCGTTGCCGAAGCTTTAGGCAGAGAATATGTAAGAATATCTCTTGGCGGTTTGCGTGATGAAGCGGAAATTCGTGGACATCGAAAAACCTATATTGGCGCAATGCCCGGAAGAATTATTCAAAGCTTAAAAAAGGCAGGAACATCAAATCCCGTTTTTGTTTTGGATGAAATCGATAAATTATCAAGCAGCCATCAAGGGGATCCATCTTCGGCATTATTAGAAGTTTTAGATCCGGAACAAAACAACTCGTTTTATGATAATTTTCTGGAAATGGGTTACGATTTATCGAAAGTGATGTTTATTGCCACTTCCAATAATATGTCGGAGATTCAGCCTGCATTGAGAGACAGAATGGAAATTATAAAAATGTCGGGTTATACCATTGAAGAAAAAGTTGAAATTGCCCGTCAGCATTTGTTTCCAAGACAATTAAAAGAACACGGTTTAACTTCCAAAGATTTAGTTATTGGAAAAAAACAATTTGAAAAAATAGTTGAAGGATATACCCGTGAGTCTGGTGTTCGTAGTTTAGAAGCAAAAATTGCTCAAGTTATTCGTAATGCGGCCAAATCAATTGCGATGGAAGAGGAATACAATAAGAAAGTGACTGATGCTGATATTGTGAGTGTTCTTGGAGTTCCCCGATTAGAAAGAGACAAATATGAAAATAATGATGTTGCAGGTGTAGTGACTGGTTTGGCCTGGACAAGTGTAGGAGGAGATATTCTTTTTATTGAATCCCTGATTTCTCCGGGTAAAGGAACGATGACCATTACCGGAAATTTAGGTACTGTAATGAAAGAATCCGCTACGATTGCTTTGGAATATATTAAAGCCAACGCTGAAATGTTAGGAATAAATCCGGAATTGTTGTCCAAATACAATATTCATTTGCACGTTCCCGAAGGAGCAACTCCAAAAGATGGCCCAAGTGCAGGAATCGCCATGTTGACTTCATTAGTTTCTCTTTTTACTCAAAAAAGAGTGAAAAAAAGTCTGGCCATGACAGGAGAAATTACTTTGAGAGGAAAAGTATTGCCTGTTGGAGGGTTAAAAGAAAAGATTTTAGCGGCCAAAAGAGCCAATATCAAAGAAATCATCTTATGTCATGAAAACAAAAGTGATATTGATGAAATCAAAGCAGAATATATTGAAGGACTGACTTTTCATTATGTAAAGGAAATGAGCGATGTTCTTAAAATCGCCATTACCGATCAAAAGGTGAAAAATGCTAAAGTATTATAGATACTGCCTTTTCATTTAAATAAATTCCAATTTTGAAGCTTAATTATTTTAAGTTTTGAAATTGGAATTTTTATTTGTTTTGAATTTGAAGATGGAAAAGAGGAATTTATACCATTATAATTTTATCTTCGCATTTGCGTTTTACTTTACAGAAATAGCGATTTAAAGCATGCTCAAAAAACTTTTCTTATTCCATTTATTTTTTGTTTGTGCTGTGTCTTATAGTCAAATAGGAGGAAAGTATGTATATCAGTTTTTGAACTTAGTCACTTCGCCAAGACAAGCTGCATTAGGCGGAAAAATAATTACAATTTATGATGACGATGTTAATCAGGTTCATTTCAATCCCGCAACAATAAATGCAGAAATGGATAATCATTTAGCCTTGAATTATGGGAGTTATTTTAATGAAGTTACTTATGGAACAGCTTCTTATGCGTATACTTTTGACCGTCATTTGCAAACTTTTCATGCAGGAGTCAATTATGTAAATTATGGTAAATTTGAGGGTTATGATGAAAATGGCCAACCCACTTCCCAATTTACAGGAAGCGAAATAGCTCTTTCATTTGGGTATGCCTATAATATACCATACACCAATATTCATGTCGGAGCTAATGCAAAATTGATTTCTTCAACTCTGGAAAGTTATAACTCCTTTGGAGGAGCAATCGATATTGGTGCAATTTTTATAGATGAAAATAACGATATTAATTGGGGTTTAGCCATAAGAAATATAGGAACTCAATTCACTACTTATTCGGGTATGAATGAAAAATTACCATTAGAAATTGTTGCGGGAGTTTCACAAGAATTAGAAAATGTTCCTATTCGCTGGCATCTGACTTTGGAGAATTTACAGCAATGGAATATCTCTTTTTCTAATCCCAATCAAGCCCAAACATCACTCGACGGGAGTGTAAATAATGAGAAATCATCCGTAATGAATAATGCTTTACGTCATGTCATTTTTGGAGTGGAGCTTTTTCCTAAAAAATCATTCAATCTTAGATTTGGATATAATTTTAGAAGAGCAGAAGAATTACGAATTCTGGAACAACGGAATTTTTCCGGGTTTTCGGTAGGCTTCGGATTAAAGTTTAATAGATTAAAATTCAATTATTCGTACTCAAGATATACATTAGCAGGAAATACGAGTTTGTTTGGTTTAACCATTAACTTACATAATTGATTTAGCATTTCAGACATTTAAAATTGAATAAAAAATATTATTTTGAAAAAAATTACAATTGCAATAGACGGATTTTCATCCACAGGCAAAAGCACTTTGGCTAAAGAATTAGCAAAACACTTAGGATATATCTATGTAGACACTGGGGCCATGTATCGCGCAGTGACTTTATTTTCCATGCAAAAAGGCTATATTGGGGTTGATTTTTTTGATACGCAATCGCTGATAAACAGTTTACCATATATTAAATTAGTTTTCCAATTCAATCCTGATTTGGGTTTTGCCGAAATGTATTTGAATGATGTCAATGTAGAAACTGAAATACGAACTATAGAAGTTTCAAGATTTGTGAGCAAAGTAGCCGAAATACCGGAAGTGCGTTCAAAATTGGTCGAACAGCAAAAAGAAATGGGAAAAAACAAGGGAATCGTTATGGACGGAAGAGATATTGGAACTGTTGTTTTCCCCGATGCCGATCTCAAAATTTTCATGACAGCAAGCGCCAAAACTCGTGCCCAAAGAAGGTATGATGAACTTAGACAAAAAGGAGATTTAGTTACTTTCGATGAAGTGCTTAAAAATATTGAAGAACGCGATTATATAGATACACATCGTGACGATTCTCCGCTTGTAAAGGCCAAAGATGCAATAGAAATTGACAATTCTAATATTTCAAAGCAAGAGCAATTTGAAAAAGTATTAAAATTAATTAAGATTGATTAGTCAGAAACCAAAACTATAAAAAACATAAGCCTCGCCCTATTGCAGGCTTTTTTTGATTCTGAAAACTCCATATCTAGTATGAGTTTCATTTTTTTACATAACAACATCT
>Ga0208789_1001921_pt1 | contig 10142 bp, 9 predicted proteins | sample Methanotroph_Enr_FD_187368 | JGI IMG/M metagenome (GOLD analysis project Ga0208789, IMG submission 187368) | Enriched soil microbial communities from Old Woman Creek wetland in Ohio, USA - Methanotroph_Enrichment_5 (SPAdes) (version 2) | ecosystem: Environmental > Terrestrial > Soil > Wetlands...
ACACTGCTCCCGAAGGCTTTATAGGGCTACAGGATCATGGTGATGATGTATGGTACAGAAATATTAAAATCAGGAAACTATAGTAAATATAACGTTTCTGTAAAAGGGTGGCTCAACGGCTACCCTTTTTTATTCCCTTCAGGTAGCCTGAGCAAGTGAGCTTTTACCTGTTCAACTTTATCTTTGTCGAAAACAGCATAAATCTGAAAAAATTTGCTGGCAATCTGGCTGTTGCAAAGGTTTCCCAGACTTCCTTCGTGGGTATGTGCGATCTTAAAATCAGGTTTAAAGGTTCCCTCTTCAATTTGCTTTCCAACCTGTTTGTAAGCATCTCTGAATGCAACCCCTTCAAGCACAAGCCGGTTTACTTCTTCTACACTGAACAAATGCGCATACCTGGGATCGTCGAGAATGTGGTTATTTACATTCACTTTTCCGATGGCAAATGTAAACACTTGCAGAATTGTCTGAATTTCGGACAGGGATGGAAGAAATGACTCTTTGATCACCTGCATGTCACGATAATATCCGGATGGCAGATTGCCGATTACTGATCCAATTTCAACCGGTAAGGATTGCAGCCGGTTACACCGTGCCCTGAGCAGTTCAAAAACATCCGGATTTTTTTTGTGAGGCATAATGCTCGAACCGGTAGTGAATTCGTCGGGCAAAGTAATAAAACCAAAATTCTGACTCATAAAAAGACACAGGTCATTTGCCATCCGGCTAAGGGTTGAAGCCAGGTTTGCAATAGCAAAGGCTACAATCCGTTCCACCTTTCCTCGGCCCATCTGTGCATATACAACATTGTAATTCAAATCATCGAATCCCAGGAGTTGTGTTGTCATTGTACGGTTTAAAGGGAAAGAAGTTCCGTATCCTGCCGCTGATCCAAGGGGATTCTGGTTGTTGATTTTGTAAGCCGATGCAAGGAGTTGCAGGTCATCGGCCAGGGCTTCTGCATAGGCGCCGAACCATAATCCAAACGAGGATGGCATTGCAACCTGAAGGTGAGTGTAACCAGGTAGCAGTATTTCACGGTTTTTTTCGCTGCTTGCTTGCAGCACTTCGAAAAGGGTGCCGGTAAGTTGTGCAATATCAAGCAAGCAATCGCGGGTGTAAAGCCTTATATCAAGCAGTGCCTGATCGTTCCGCGACCGGCCCGAATGTATCTTTTTCCCGACCTCTCCAAGCCGGTTTGTAAGAAGCAGCTCAACCTGGGAATGCACATCTTCAATGCCCGGTTCAATACAAAAAACGCCTTCTTTAATTTCATCACTAATTTTAACCAACCCTTCGCGTAATCCGGCCAATTCATCTTTTTGCAGCAGGCCGATACTTTCGAGCATAAAAATATGAGCTATAGAGCCAAGTATATCCGATTCAGCCAGATAGAGATCCATCTCTCTGTCGCGGCCAACTGTAAAGGCTCCGATAATTTCATTAACTGGTGTTCCTTTGTCCCACAATTTCATAGCATTCGTTTTTTTCTAACCAATAAAAAGCATCAGTTATAACTCAAGTTTTTCAAGTATTTGAATATACCGTTCGATTCCGTTTTTTATTTCTTCGGGGTAAATATACTCATCTGCAGTATGTGAGCGGGCCGAGTCGCCGGGGCCAATTTTTACCGAAAGCCATGGCATCACAGCCTGGTCGCTGCTGGTTGGCGATCCATAGCACTTGATATTCATTTCATTGGCAATCTTTACAAGCGGATGATCCTCACCAACAGATGATGAATTTAGTCTGAGTGATCGTGCCGTAACATCACATGTAACATTTTGACGGATAATTTCCAGAGTTTCGGCATTGCTGTAATGTTCATTCGGACGCACATCAACAACAAACTCACATACATCAGGGACCAGATTATGCTGATAACCAGCCTTGATCTGTGTAACACTCATTTTTACCGGTCCAAGAACTTCCGAAACTTTTGGAAACTGGAAAGTGCGTATCCACTCCATATCGGGCATTGCATTGTAAATTGCATTCACACCTTCTTCGCGGGCCGCATGTCCCGGACGACCTGTGGCTTTGCAATCGAGCACCATCAGGCCTTTTTCGGCTACCGCAAGCTCCATTTTAGTGGGTTCGCCAACTATGGCAAGACTTATATCCCCCAATTCTGTTTTTATGGATTCAATACCCTGATACCCCGAAATTTCTTCTTCGGCTGTAGCCGCAAAGATGAGGTTCCATTTCAGGGAAGGCTTTTGTGAAAAGTACAGAAAAGTTGCCATAAGTGAAACCAGAGGTGCTCCGGCATCATTGCTCCCTAAACCAATAAGTTTCCCGTTGGATTCCAATGGAATAAAAGGATCAACTGTCCAGGTTTTTGTGGGCTTTACCGTATCGTGATGCGAATTCAGTAACAAAGTTGAACGCCCGGGTTGGTAATCGGGATGAATTACCCACACATTATTTTGTTGCCTGTTGCATTTCAGGCCTTTACTCACAAGGTAGTTTTGTATCAGGTCGGCTGTGAATTTTTCCTCCTTGCTGAAAGAGGGAATACGAATCAGGTTTTTCAGCACTTCAAGTGCTTCCTTGTATAGTGTTTCTGTCATAATGAAAGTCTTGTTCCCGTGTTAAGAATGAGTGCTAATGCACATGTAATACGTATTGAACTCACACCGTTCAGGAGTGCATCGAAGCTGTTATCGATTTTTGGTATCATTCCGGAGTGAATTGTCCCCCTTTTTTTGAGTATTTCATAAGTGGCCGGGCTAAGTTGTTGAATTACGGAATTCAGGTTTTCAGTATCAGTCAGTACCCCAGGTTTTTCGAAGCAATAAATAAGTGAAACCGTAAAAGATTTCGATAAACCAACTGCTATGGCCGATGCGACGGTGTCGGCATTTGTGTTCAGGAGCTGACCTTTTCCATCGTGTGTTATCGGGGCTATTACCGGAGTAATTCCACCCTGAAGCAATGCTGTGAAGGCTATGGAATTCACTTCAGTGATATCTCCCACAAAGCCATAATCAATATTTTTTACCTGGCGACGGCTTGCTTTTATCAGATTTAAATCAGCACCCGTAAAACCACCTGCATTGCATCCCTTCGATTGAAGAGCGGCTACAGTTTTTCTGTTTACCAATCCTCCGTAAACCATAGTCACCACATCGAGGGTATCTGCATCAGTAATCCGCCGGCCTTCCACAATTTTATTTTCGATATTTAACCTTTCCGAAAGCTTGCTTGCTGCCCTTCCTCCGCCATGGACCAGAATTTTTAATCCGGGCAACGCCACAAACTGATCGAGGAAAACATCCAGACTAAATGGATCTTCAAGAACTGCTCCTCCTACTTTCACAATGGAAAGTAATCTGGATTGCGTTTTCTCAGTTTGCCTTGTTTTCACAGTATTCATTGCTGTAAAATGGTGTTTAATGCCTGAATAAGTTCGTCAACTTCTCCAATAGTAATGCTAAGCGGAGGTAGCAGACGCAGGGTGTTTGTGCCACTGTAGCCGGTAAAAATCCTGTGTGTGAAGAGCAATTCTTTTCTAAGAGAACTGATATTGAAACCGAACTCAAGTCCGACCATCAGACCGGCACCCCTGATTTCTTTAAGGCCTTTTAGTTTTTTTGCCTGATCTGTCAGATATCCGCCTACTGACAGGGCGTTTTCCTGAAGATTTTCAACTTCAATAACCTCCAGAACCGCTTTGGCTGCAGCACAGGCAAGGTGATTCCCTCCGAAAGTGGTTCCCAGCATACCATGCCGAGCTGCGAAAGCCGGGCTGATAAGTACACCTCCAACCGGAAATCCGTTTCCCATGCCTTTGGCAATAGTTATGATATCAGGCTTTATATCAGAATATTGATGGGCAAAAAACTTCCCGCTTCTGCCATACCCGCTTTGGATCTCATCGAGGATTAGAAATGTTCCATACTGACTGCAGATGCTCTGCAATTGATTCAGGAAGGCAGGTTCAGGCATAAAAATCCCGCCAACACCTTGTATTCCCTCAATAATAACCGCTGAAACATTTCCCTTTGCTATCGAATTGCGCGCGGCATCCAGGTCGAAACGATTGATAAATTCAACCTGGTGGCCGGCATTGAAGGGAGCTACAAGAGTAGGGTTGTCAGTACAGGCCACTGCGCCTGAGGTCCGGCCGTGAAACGCATGTTTGAATGCAATTACTTTGTTGCGTTGATTGGTAAACGAAGCAATTTTAAGCGCATTTTCATTGGCCTCGGCTCCTGAATTGCACATAAACAGAGAGTATTCCGGGTAACCTGATAATCGTCCCAGTTTTTCTGCAACCTCCTGCTGCAGGCTTATTTTTACGGAGTTGCTGTAAAAAGCTATCTTATTTAATTGATCAGAAATAGCTTTAACATAATGCGGGTGCGAATGCCCGATTGATATTACAGCGTGTCCTCCGTAGAAATCAAGGTATTTTATCCCGTTTTTGTCTGTAATCCGGCTGCCAGATGCTTCGGCAGGTTCAATATCAAACAGGGGGTAAACATCGAAAAGATCCATCTTAAATTTCGTCTTGTATATTTATGCAGTTATTATCGGCTGAAATCAGGGTTTATTCCTGTATGCGAATGAAGCCAGGCATGATTAAAAGGTTACAGGTTTTAAATGAAGCCCTGTATCCTCGGCAAATCCAAACAGTATATTCATGTTTTGCACAGCCTGACCCGATGCCCCTTTCAGGAGGTTGTCAATGAGGCTTATGATATGTAGTTTGTTGTCAATCCGCTCAAAATGCAGAATGCATTTGTTTGTGTTTATTACCTGTTTCAAATCGGGATTGATTTGGCTTATGACAACAAAAGGATGTTCTTTGTAGAATTCAGTGTAAAGCTTATTGATATCCTCCTGGCTTTCGTCACATTCGGTATAACAGCTGGTAAGGATTCCACGGCTGAAATTTCCCCTTACCGGTATAAGATTAATGGAATGACTGAACCCTGCCTGCAGTTTATTTATACACATGCTGATTTCGTTCAGGTGCTGGTGGCGGAAAGGTTTGTATACACTTATATTGTTGTTTCTCCAGCTGAAATGCGTGGTTTCCGTTGGTTCCTGTCCGGCTCCTGTTGAACCTGTGATGGATGTGATGTGAACATCGTTTTTCAGCAATCCCTTTTGAGCCAGTGGGAGTAAGGCAAGTTCAACTGATGTGGCGAAACAGCCCGGATTCGCCACAAAACGGGCTTTCCGTATCAAATTGCGTTGCAATTCGGGCAGACCGTAAACAAATTGGTGGCTTTCGTCGCGAAAATCTGCTGACAGATCAACTATTTTAACATGATCGGGTACATCATTCTGCTGCATATAAAGGCTGCTTTTGCCATGTCCTTTGCACAAAAAGAGTATGTCAGTATCATCCAGGTCAATTTCGTTAAATATGAGTCCGGTTTCGCCTAAAAGGTCTTTATGTACTGAATAAACCGGGTTCCCGGCATGGCTTTCACTATGCACATACTTTAATTCGGTGTAAGGATGAAAGAGTAGTATGCGTATAAGTTCCCCGGCGGTATACCCGGCCGCACCTTCAATGGCAACTTTAATTTTCTTGTTTTGATTCACAACAGCTGCGATAAATGAGAATTTTAAAAAGTAGTATTGAAATTGCTCGGGGCGACACTTTTCCGATGTTACTATGCCGTCATTCCTGCGTTTACATGAATGTGGCTGCAGGTTTGATGCTGGTTAACCAGATCAGTTAAGGTTTGGGAGTGTGGAAATAGTCTCTTGTTCTGAAACTGCTTCCGGCACCTTCCTGTTTTTATCCTGTACAAAACGGTGTATTTTAAGCTGGTTGCCGAGTATTTGGGTAAACCCTTTTACGTCATCGGCACTCCAGCCGTTGTTCATTTCGCCATATTGCCCGAACCCGGCGTTCATCAGGTCATACCCGCTTTCAATACCTTCGATGGTGAAACGGTATGGATGCAGTTTAACAAAAACCTTTCCGTTGACGGTTTCCTGCGAATCGTACAGAAATTTTTCAATGTTCCGCATAACCGGGTCGAGGTATTGGCCTTCATGCAAAAACATTCCATACCAGTTGCTTAGCTGTTCTTTCCAGTATAGCTGCCATTTGGTAAGAACATGCTTTTCGAGCGAGTGGTGTGCTTTAATGATAATTAGTGGTGCAGCTGCCTCGAATCCAACGCGGCCCTTAATTCCTATTATGGTATCGCCTACATGCATATCGCGTCCTATTGCGAAAGCCGAAGCGATACTTTCGATTTCCCTGATCGCTGCGGCATTTGACATGGATTTACCATTAACATGGGATATTTCGCCCTTATGGAATGCAAGTTCCAGTAATTCGGGATCGGTATTAGTAAGCTGTGAGGGATAAGCTGCATCAGGAAGTGACAGGTGCGACGACAGTGTTTCCTTACCACCCACGCTTGTTCCCCAAAGCCCTTTGTTGATGCTGTATTCGAGTTTGGTCCAGTCGGCTTCGAAGCCATTTTTCTGTAAGTATTCTATTTCGGCTTCGCGCGAAAGTTGCTCATCACGGATTGGGGTCAATACTTCAATTCCAGGAGCAATAATATTAAAAACAAGATCGAAACGAACCTGATCGTTGCCTGCACCTGTTGATCCGTGTACAATGTATTTTGCGCCGGTTTCAACTGCATATCTGGCAATTGCAAGAGCCTGGAAAGTCCTTTCCGAACTTACTGAATAAGGATATGTTCCGTTCTTCAGCATATTGCCGTAAATCATGTATCGTATGCATTTCTGATAGTATTCATCTTCGACATTGATTGCAACATGCGAAGTGGCACCAAGTTGAAGCGCACGATGGTGAATGAATTCAAGTTCGGATTCTGTAAAGCCTCCTGTGTTCACAATGGCGGTATGAATTTCCAGACCTTTCTCCTGGGTTAAATACATGGTACAGTAGGAGGTGTCGAGTCCGCCACTGAATGCAAGTACTGCTTTTTCTTTCATTATTTTGTTGTTAGATGTGATTTTTAGTTACGAAAATGCCGTTTTATCACCCGGCAGGTGATTTACAATTCTTATGAATCGGTTAGTAGATGTGAATCCGGACTAAAAGAAAATCAATGATTTTTTCCTTTTTGCAGTTTCTTCCGGAATGCTGTTACCCTTTTTGCTAAGTAGGCGGAAGAGAATATATTGTTTAAATTTCATCCATCGGTCGTAAACGGGGAATTCGTGCACACGGGTGACCGGCTCCCGGGTGGCACCTTGTTTTTCCCATGCAGGGTCGTAAATCATACCCGTGCATAAGCAGTGCTTGCGTTCGGTTCGGGTAAGGATATCGTAATTTATGCAGGATTGACAGCCTTTCCAGAATGAGTCATCATTAGTCAGTTCACTGAAAGTAACAGGTTTGTAACCCAGTTCACTGTTTATTTTCATAACAGCCAGCGCTGTAGTTAGTCCGAATATTTTTGCATCCGGGAAACGCTGCCTCGATAAGGCAAAAGCTGCCCGCTTTATGTCTTTGGCAACCCCATGTCCGCGGTACTCAGGTCGTACAATCAAACCTGAATTGGCCACAAACATTTTGTTGCCCCAACTCTCTATATAGCAAAATCCCATGAATTTATCATCAAGTGTTGCAATAACCGCTTTTCCCTGGGTTATTTTTTCAATTATATATCCAGGTTCTCTTTTTGCAATTCCGGTTCCTCGTATTTTCGCTGATTCTTCAATGGTTTCGAGGATCTGCGACACATAAATAATATCATGAGGAGTGGCTACTCCCACTTTTATTTCATTCATTTCTTTTTTTTGGTTAAGTATTCCTGAGTAATTGTATTCTGAATGAGTTACTAATTCAGAATCTTCTCAAACCTTGGGATGACTGAGCCAAGGGCTCTGATGATCTCTTTCCGGGAATAACCTTCACGCGGGATGACAAGTATAGTGTCGTCGCCGGCTATGGTGCCTGCAATTTCCGGAAGTTGTGAATTGTCAATGTAGGTGGCTACGGTTGATGCAAAAGCAGGAAAGGTTCGTACAACACAAAAATGGTACGAAAATTCCACAGCAACTACGCTGTTTGCAGGAATTGACGGGATATTCTCCTGCACAACTCCCTGTTTCAGGAGATCGTGCAATACATATATATTTCCTTTTGCATGGTCTGCTACTTTTCCAACACGCAGTTCTTTCAAATCGCGCGACAAGGTTGCCTGAGTCAGTTCAAACCCTGACACCCTCAATCCTTCAAGCAGTTCTTCCTGTCCGGCTATTTTATTTTCCAGAATCAGGCGTTTAATCAGGTTCTGGCGTTCTTGTTTTGAATTCATGTATAAATATGCATTAAAACTGCAAAATTATACATTTTTTTGAATATGCAAACAGGAAGCAATGAAAATTCACCATTTCAGTCAATAATCAGAGAAAAAGCACTTTTAGTAAGGATGCGATAATGAAAAATTCACTTTTAGATAATGAGGTTAGACCTGGGGAGCAGATACCATTTTATCCGGCTTGCAGTGAACCGGAAAATCCATTTATGCTCATTGAATCACTCTGCTTATTTTTCGAGATAATCCAAATCTTTATGGTAAGTCTCTTCCATAAAATACAATGCGGTGAGAGCTATTGCAATTGTCGCAAACCCAACAATATAAGCAGCTCCTACAAGTCCGAAAGGGGATTTAAGTGCCGAGAAAGAGAGTGTTATCAGCACAACAGCACCCCTGACAAAATTAGGTACCGTAGTTGTAACTGTGGCTCTCAGATTGGTTCCAAACTGTTCGGAAGCAATAGTAACAAAAACTGCCCAGTATCCTATACTTATACCCATTACAAAACACAAAGCATAAAAAGTACTTACTTCCATGCCGGACGATCTGAGATACACCACGACAAAAAGTGCGGTAAGCAGAAGGAAAACAAGGATTATTTTTTTTCGGGACTTCAGCAGCTGGCTTGAGAAGCCGCTCAGCAGATCGCCAACAACAAGTCCTGAATAAGCGTACATAATTGAATTCCCTGCCGAAACTGTTCCCTTCACTCCAAGTAACACCGAAAATTCAGGGGAGAGAATGATCAGAATCCCCACCACAAACCAGGTAGGAAGTCCAATCAGAATACACCTCATATATTTTAAAAACCTTGCTCTGTTTGTGAATAAACTCAAAAAATCGCCTCTTTTAATGCCCATATTTGACTGTACAGATTTGAACATTCCGCTTTCAAGCATTTTAGCCCGGAGTGCAAGTAAAACCAACCCCAGAAAACCTCCGAAAATGTATGCCCACTGCCACGAAAAATGCCCGCCTACAAACCCGGCCGTAACGGAACCCATTATACCTACTGACGCAACTATGGTGGTTCCATATCCGCGGGATTCCTTTTTCAATATTTCACTTACCAGAGTAATTGCCGCACCCAGTTCGCCCGCAAGACCTACTCCTGCAAAGAAACGCGCAACTGCGTAACCCGGTACATTTGTCACAAAAGCATTAGCGATATTAGCAACTGAATAAAGTGCAATGGATCCGAATAAAACTGATAGGCGACCTTTTTTATCACCCAGTATTCCCCAGATTATTCCACCAATCAGCATGCCTATCATTTGCATATTCAGAAGAAAAACACCTTTTGTTGCCAGTTCGTCTCCCGTAATCCCCAATGCAGTAAGGCTCTCGATCCGGACAATACCGAACAGAACCAGATCGTACATATCAACAAAGTAGCCAAGCGCGGCAACAAGTACTGTGAAATTAAAGGCGGATCTGATATGATCCCATGACCAGGATTTAGTAGTATTCATGAAACAGCTATAAGAATATGCAAACAAATATATAAAACAGTTCGAGACAGTTAATAGTATGGTAAACAGTTTTACTGCTTTATAACTGAATAGACTTGATATCATATCCTTTCACTGTAAGCATTAGAAGCATTCAACAAGCTTATGATCAACCTGTTCAGAACCAAATAAGGGTAAGATAATATTTTGATATGCTGGGATATATTGCCACATGAGTCAAATTCTTATATTGAATTTGTTCTTTTGTCATGCCACAAAAGAACCAAAAGGGCTAGGCTTAATATAAATTTTACACATATGTACGCCTCGGTAAATGCTCGCAAAACAAGGCTTGAAAATTTGGGGACATCAGCCCGAAAGCACGTGAAGCTGGTGTTTTGCTACACACATG
>Ga0208789_1001924_pt1 | contig 10134 bp, 6 predicted proteins | sample Methanotroph_Enr_FD_187368 | JGI IMG/M metagenome (GOLD analysis project Ga0208789, IMG submission 187368) | Enriched soil microbial communities from Old Woman Creek wetland in Ohio, USA - Methanotroph_Enrichment_5 (SPAdes) (version 2) | ecosystem: Environmental > Terrestrial > Soil > Wetlands...
GGCTTACTGACGTCATTGGTTCATTGTTCCTATCATTTGGAATGCTGCTCCTCTTCTACGGGGCTGATGACTGGCTGGCAGAAAGAGAAAGCAGTCGCCCATGAAGAATCGGATTCTTACCGTATGCCTCCTTGTGGCATTGATTACGGGTTCGAGTCAGGCTTTTGGAGCCACAGCGAAGGCGGGTGGGTCCTGCACAAAGGTTGGTCTCAAGTCTGGCTCGCTGATCTGCACAAAGGTTAACGGGAAGTTGAAGTGGGCGATCGTAAAAAAGGCGCAGACAATCAAGTATTCGTCGGTATCACAGACCACCATCGCGCAAAAGACGGTTAATTTCTCTTACTCATCTTCGTCCAAGTTGACGGTTACCGCCAAGACGCTCACTCCTGATGTGTGCACGCTTGGAAAGTTGACTATCTTGATCTCGGGTACGCCCGGTACATGTCGAATCTCCTTAAAACAGAACGGCAACGCTTACTACTTGCCAGCCAAAGCTCTACTTGTCGAGTTCAAAGTCTATGGAACAAATGTCATTGACTTTCGTCTCCCGGGTGCACTCTTGCTAAGCCAAGGTACGTATCAGTTATCTGCGACTAGTAACTCCAATCTAGCCGTCATATTGACAAGTAACACACCTACAACCTGCGCGATTGCAAACTCGCTCCTGACATTGCTTCAAGCGGGGACATGCACCGTGGTTGCAAGCCAAGGTGGCGAGGGCTTGATTCCTCCGGCAACTCCGGTCACACAGAGTGTGGAGATATCCACCAACAGAGTAACGGCAGATTTACCGGACACGATATCTGGTTTCCAAATCAAACCTGTCTATGTTGTTCCATCAGATGCAACTGATAACTCGTATGACACAAATGGATATCTCGCTGGGATTCTTGACGGTGGCGAAAATTACTTGCAGGGACAAATCGGTTTGAGAATTCCAATTGACAGAACAGCTAATGGATACGATATTCAGTTCTTGAAATCTCAATATTCGACGGAGTACCTAAGCACGCATCAAAGCACAACATATAAGGATGCTTCGGATGCGAAGGTATTATTAAGTGAGATTGGGGCAATGGAGAATCCAGGCGACAATCGTAAGGACTACATCTTCTTCATCGAAGTCCCAGGTTTTGAGGGAAAGTATTGCGGATACGCGGCAATTCCTGGCATGACTGCGGTGATATCGCTTCAGAACATTTCTGCAACTGGGGCGTGCACAGGAAAGTCTGCCCCATTTTTTGACAATTACACCTCAAAGACGTGGGTGCATGAATTAATGCACAATTTTGGTGTGGATCACACTCTGAATGATCCATGCGATCTGATGGCAGGAGGTGAAACAGTCGGAACGTGTGACTCCACCGTGAGATACACCATGGACAAGGAGCGCACCCGTTACGTTGGCGCTTCGGCACAAGGTCAAGACATCCTCAAGCTTAGGGTTTGGGAGGGATACACGCATGATCAGAGTCTCAAGGCGGATTGCATACTCAATCCTGTTGCGCGACAGGACAAAACCCAATATGCATATTGCCCTGCCGGCACCAGGCCAATCGGTGAATTGACTTCTTGCTGGTCGGGCGTCAGTTCGGTTTCACTTGAAGAATCGATTGGGGGTGTCTGGACCTCGCTTGGTACTGGCAGTTATACGACCTCGTTTTGGGGAGGCGATTTGCCGAACCGTACGTGTATTAACCCGAGTTTCCCTTATGCAGTGTGGAAAGAAGTCACGGTTGACTCTCCAGGACTTCGACACTACCGCTGGATAGTTAACGGGAGAGTGAACGAGTCACTGGACATAATCTGGGTTAACTAGTTTTGCCTCCTGGATGACTAGGTGAACTTCAGCGAGAGCGAGTACCCGAGCAGGTTCAATGCGACCTTGATGGTGGCCCCGCCCGCCGCGTTCGTTGTTCCCTTGAAGGTCAGCGTTTTGTTCTTGTTCTTGGTTGCAGTGATGGTGAATTTCGTCAACGGAGAGTTTGACGTGACAGTGAGAATGTAGGACTTAGCACTGACCTTCTTGATGATGATCGATCCTTTGATCTTGCTGGGTGGAGTCTTGACGACTTTCTTCGCGATTTTGGCAGTGGTGTATATATAGCCTCCTTGCGCGCCGACGATGACGAATTTGCTGCCGTCACTTGACGATGCAGCACCACTTCCATTCTGAATCGAATTGCCGGAAACCCACGTCGCGCCAGAATCTTGAGAGGTGTACACGGTTCCCATGTAACTGGCAGCGGCCAATTTGGTTCCGTCCGCTGACGTTGCGATGGCTTGCCAATAACGGGGAGCGTCGGTGGCTCTGGGCGTCCATGTGACACCTGAGTCTGTCGAGGTGTAAATGAAACTGCTATCTCCGCTGGCGTAAACCACCGCGGCTAACTTGCTGCCGTCACTTGATGAGGTTACCGCGCGCCAAAGTCTAACTGTCTCGCGAGGAGTCCACGTCAGACCCGAATCCGTCGACGTGAATATTTGGTCGGCCCTTGCCACTGCGACAAGCTTGGTTCCATCGCCGGAGGATGCTATGGCTGTCCAATTTTTAACAAAGCCTCGTGCCGTCCAGGTGGCGCCGTAGTCAGAGGAGGTATAGAGCGAGCCCCCTTCCACGCTGGCAACCAGTTTGGCGCCGTCACTCGACGATGCAACGCCGTCCCAGCGACGAACTGAATCGCGAGCGGTCCAGGTGACACCGGAGTCGTTGGACGTGTAGATCTGACCCTCCTTGACGGTGGCAACGAGTCTGGTTCCATCACTTGACGAGGCGACTGCGCTCCAGATCTGCACTGGTCCACGAGAAGTCCAGGTTGCTCCGTAGTTGGTCGACGTGTAGATGTGGCCACCAGTGGATCCCGCACTGTCTGCGGTGATGAGTTTGGAACCATTGCTGGATGAGGCGATGGACTCGCAGGCCGAACACGTGAAATCGAGTTTTGTCCACGTGTAGGTGATGTTCCCACTGCTTGTCGCCGACGGCGATGGTGTCGGTTTGGGCGCGGCAGCTGTGCCATATGTGTAGATGTAACTCTGCGAAGTGGCGACAAAGCGGCTGCCATCAGCCGATGACGCCACGCCGTAAGAATTCTGAATTGCATTGTCCGTGATCCATGTGACCCCGAAGTCTCTGGAAACATAAACAGTCCCCATGTAGGCACTGGCCACAAGTTTGGATCCATCGGCCGACATTGCAATACCTTGCCAATACTTGCTCAGGTCACTGGCACGAAGAGTCCATGTCGCACCTGAGTCGGAGGAGGTGTAGATATTTCCTGGATTGCCGTAGACGACCGCGGCGAGTTTGGTTCCATCAGCAGAAGAGGCAACCCAGAACCAAAGTCGAGCCGAGTCGCGAGCGGTCCATGTCCCGCCCGAATCAGAAGAGGTGTATATCTGCCCATCGCGCACAACCGCAACGAGTTTTGTACCATCAGCGGACGAGGCCACCGATCGCCAAGCGCGAGAAGTTTCGCGAGCACTCCACGTCGCACCAGAATCGGAGGAGGTGAAAATCTGACCAGGGTTCACGATCGCGGCGAGTTTTGTTCCATCAGCCGAGGATGCGACTCCGAACCATGGTCGAACCGAGTCGTGGGCAGTCCACGTCGCACCAGAATCGACGGAGGTGTATATCTGTCCGCCCTCGACGGTTGCAACCAATTTCGTCCCATCGCCAGATGATGCGATACCACTCCAATTCCGATTTGCTTCGTGTGCTGTCCAGGTTGCGCCGAAGTCGGAGGAGGTGACTAACTTTCCTCCGTTTACAAATCCCGCTAGTTTGCTTCCGTCACTCGACGATGCGATTCCTTGACAGGAACAACTCGGGTCACGTTTTACCCAGCCGGCGTCATCGGCGTGTGCGGTGAGAATCGGCGTGAGTAAAGAAATGAACAGCACGCTACCCGCAAGGACCGATAAACTTTTCCATCGCAACAATGTTTTATCCGCCATCTTGATCATCGCTGTACCTATCTATACGTAAGGGAAGGAAACTTGCAATTAAATCAAGCATAAACTTCGTTCATAGAGTAGCAATGATCATGAGTGTCACCCCTAGGATGGTGTGATGTCAGTTAAGCAAGAGCAACTAGATCGATTGCCGCCGGATGTTCGACGGATGCTGCTGGGCGTAACTTTGAGCGCGCTAGGCAACGGACTGGTTCTTCCCTTTGCATTTGTCTATTTCCACTCAGTTCGTCATATACCCACATCGATTGCCGGCTTGGTGTTCAGTTATGGCGCAATCGTTTCTCTCGTCGCCGCTCCCGTTGTGGGGTCCCTTATCGACAAATGGGGTCCGCGACCAATTCTCCTTCTTTCGCTCTGCATCACTGGAATCGGCTATGCGTCATTCTCTCTCATTCGTAGCATCGCCGACGCTTTTCTGGTCATGACGATCTGTGCCGTGGGCAATTCTGCAGTGTGGCCGAGTCAAGGCGCGCTGAGCACTGAATTAACCCCCGATCATCTTCGCGAGAGAATTTACGGCGCCCAATTTGCCTTGCTCAACTTGGGGTTGGGCCTTGGTGGACTTGCATCTTCTTTAGTCGTCTCTATAGACAAACCTCACACGTTCGAAATGCTTTACATTGGTGATGGTATTTCGTTTTTTGTTTATGTCCTTGTTGTTCTCACATTGAGAAATGTGGGGCATAGATCCAAGGAGCAGCGCGAGCACAACGCAACCCTAGAAGGGGGGTGGGGTGATGTTATTCGCGACCGTGTATTCGTCAAAGTGTGGATTGTCGCTCTCTTCGCAATCTTCCTGAGTTACAGTCAACTTGAAGTTGGCTTCACGTCCTTTGCGACAACCGTTGCTGATGTAAAACCCGCCCGATTGGCATGGGCATATGCGGTCAACACGGCCGTCATTGCAATCTTCCAACTCTGGGTGATCAAGAAGTTGGAGAAAATGCCGCGCGCGAAGGGGCTGGCCATCGCCATGTTCTTCTGGGCAGCCGCGTGGGCAGTACTTGCGATTGCCGGAGTCATGAAAGATTTCGCAGTGCCTGCCATTATTGTCTGCCAGTTTGTATTTGCCTTGGGGGAGATGATCTGGTCGCCGATCATGCCAGCGGTCGTGAACCAGATTGCGCCAGATCACCTAAGGGGCCGGTACAACTCCGCCTCCACCAACACGTGGCAGATCGGGATGATCATGGGCCCAGCCAGTGCGGGAGTCCTACTAGGTGCAGGGTTGTGGGGCCTCTGGCTCGGAATTCTCTTTTGTGGCCTGTTGATTCTCGCCTTCTTCGCGTGGCGTCTGAAACTGCCTGAGCGCCCGGGGCGCAATCCAGCTCCGACCGCCGTGGACGCGGCAGATACTAATTAATTACTACTAGTCGATCTCTACCAGATCCAAGTAGCTCTCGTTCCAGAGATCCTCATCCCCATCCGGTAGAAGAAGGACTCGATCTGGCTTGAGCGCACGGACGGCACCTTCGTCGTGCGATACCAGAACCACCGCTCCTTGATAGGAGCCGAGCGCCCCAAGAATCTCGTTGCGCGAGGCGGGGTCCAAGTTGTTGGTTGGCTCATCCAAGAGCAGGACGTTTGCCGCGCTCACGACAAGGACGGCAAGGGCTAGACGAGTGCGCTCGCCACCACTGAGCACCTTCACCGGCTTGTGAACGTCGTCGCCTGAGAAAAGGAAGGAGCCAAGGACGTTTCTTGCCTCGGGCTCACGTAGTTCGGCGTGCGCGCTCGACATGTTTTCAAGGACAGTTCTTTCAAAATCCAGTGACTCGTGCTCCTGGGTGTAGTAGCCAATTTTCAGCCCATGGCCTTGAACGACTTCGCCAGTGTCGGGCTCCAGATCTCCAGCCAACATGCGAAGCAGCGTCGTCTTTCCGGCACCGTTCAATCCAAGAATGACAACGCGCGAACCCTTGTCGATGGCCAAATCCACGTCTGTGAATACTTCCAATGAGCCATAGGACTTGCTCAGACCCGTTGCCGACAGCGGGGTTCTCCCGCAAGGTGACGGCGTAGGAAAGCGCAAATTGGCAACCCGATCGGCCTTGCGAACGTCTTCCAATTCGGAAAGTAGTTTTTCGGCACGACGGAACATTCCTTGTGCGGCCTTTGCCTTGGTCGCCTTTGCACGAAGTTTCTCAGCCTGCTTCTCCAGGATTGCCGCTTTTTTCTCCGCGTTGGCTCGATCGATCTTTCTACGATGTTCATCTTGTTCGCGCTGGAGAAGATACTTCTTCCATCCCATGTTGTAGACATCGATGACGTTTCGGTTGGCGTCCAGATAAAAAACCTTGTTGACCACTGTCTCAATGAGGTTCACATCATGGCTGATGATGACCAACCCGCCCGAATACTTGGTCAGATAATCGCGGAGCCAGATGACCGAGTCGGCATCGAGGTGGTTTGTTGGCTCGTCTAGTAGGAGTGTCTCAGCCCCACTGAAGAGAATCCGCGCAAGTTCGACTCGTCGTCGTTGGCCACCGCTGAGGGCGCTAAGTGGTTCGTCAAAGAGTCTTTCTGGAATTCCAAGGCTAGTCATGATGGCTTCGGCTTCCGAGGTTGCGCTGTAGCCACCGGCGGCCGTGAACTCGCTGTCGGCACGCGTGTACCTGTTCATTACGTTCTCTAGTTCATCGCCCTCGGCCGTTGCCATCTGCTGTTCTATAAGGCGCATTCGGGCGACGATCTGGTCCAAACCACGGACCGAGAGAATTCGCTCGACGACAGTCCCTTCTTCATCTCCCGTACGGGGATCTTGGGGAAGGTAGCCGATAGTTCCGCTTCGGAGGACTTGGCCCCCGGCGGGAAGGGTTTCACCGGCAAGAACTTTAGCTAGCGTGCTTTTGCCCGCGCCATTGCGCCCGACAAAGCCAATCCGGTCGCCGTTGTTGATTCGCACCGTTACTTTGCTGATGAGCAGGCGCGCCCCAGCGCGCAACTCAAGGCTTTGGGTGGAAATCATGAAGGGCAGTTTCTCACAGTTTTGAGGTCGCCAGAACGAGGTGCTTTCTGAGCGTGATTTTTACAGTGCGGGAGTTTGAGGAACTAGATCCGCGCTGACGATGAATCTCTTTGGCGCGTTTCCAATGTAGTGAAATGGGTAGCACGTGGTCAGGGTTAGCACGGCTGATTTTGTGGGAACTATGACCGTTCGGTCGTTGGCGCCGACGATTCGAAACCCTGAAATCTTATAAGTGAATTTTCCTGCCACTGTTTCGACCGTGACAAATTCTCCGACCTTGAGCTTGCCCAATTTGGAGAAGACTGAATCTCTGTGGCCAGAAAGAACCGAATTGTCTGCAACTCCCGGGAGAACACTTTTCTCGTAGTGACCAATTCCCATCTTAAGTTGAGAATTCTCCGTGCCTTGATAAATGGGTAACGTTTCTTTGAGGTCGGGAATTGTGATCTTTCCTAGGTAGTCGCCTCGTCTGATGCTCACCTGATTATAAATTTCTTGAGGATTAATTGCTGCGCCCGAGTGAAGCGAGGATGGCGCCAACTCTGGCAGCACTTGTTTAGCTAGTGCTTGGCTACCAGAGTAGGCGTTCATCTCTCTAATTTGAACTACTGAATATCCGCCCACGACCACACCACCGATTACGAGAAGTGTCGAGAAAGTGGTGAGTAATGAGCGCTTATTCATAAGTCTGAGTTACCTCAGTGCTTTCTTAGTTCCGAAGCCGACTCCACCGAGAAGAACCAGTCCGGCAGCAAGTGCAAGAAGGTTAAACCATGGTGAGCCCGTCTTTGGAAGCTTTCCGCCCGTTTCCGTTACCGGAGTAGGAGGAGTCGCGGGGGCTGGATTAGCAGTTGGTCCCGGAACTGGTACATACGCAGGCGCTACTTCGTAGTTCGTGCGAACGATCGTTGCAACCTGACCAGAGGCAATGGTGATCAAGCCATCTGCGGTGATGAGACCGCCCAAAGCTGGATCGGTGCTTGCGAAGGTGCCGTAGTAGCCATCTACATGTGTCTCGCTGACCAGGTAGGTACCTGGCGCCAAAGTGTATGAATGACCGGCTCCATCGACGCCCGCCGCAGGGCTTCCGGCAACTTCAGATCCGTTGTGTGTTACATGGATGATGAAGTCTGAAGCAACTGCAGTTCCGCCGTAGGTGTTTACAACATGCTTAATCACAATCAAGGTACCCGGAGCAACAGGAGTTACAACAGGTGTTGGCGTGGCGGTTGGTGTTGGCGTGGTCGTAGCCGTCGCCGTATCTGTTGGCGTGGCAGTTGGTGTTGGTGTGGCAGTTGGTGTTGGTGTGGCAGTTGGTGTGGCTGTCACGCAAGCGGAGTTTGTGACGGTATTGGCGTTGAGGTTGACCGCACCAGTGCGTGCTAGCAACTGACCTTGGATACTTGCCCCGGTGTTCGCTGTGATTGATGTCAGAGCGTAAACGTGGCCAACGAAGGTTGAATTTGCACCAAGGGTGGCTGAGCTTCCCACTTTCCAATAGACATGGCATGCCTGGGCGCCGTTGACGAGTGTCATCGTGCTGCCCGCGGAGGTGATCAATGTCGTGGCAGCCTGAAAGATGAAGACCGCGTTTGCGTCGCCTTGCGCGTCAAGGGTGAGAGCCCCTGAGTTCGTGAAACTGCCGGCGCCTGTTGAGTATGTGCCAGGTGTAATTACCTGCGAAGCAAGCTCAGGAGAGGCTAGAACCGTGGGTGTCGGCGCACTGATGTCGTTGTATGCAGTGACTAGGTCAGTCTGTGCTGTTGTTGCAGCGGTGTCGGCGATGTGTTGAACGCCAGAAGCGGTCACCGTGGTGTTGCCGGTGAATGAAGACCCTGGAGCAAGTCCAATGTCGCCGCCTGCGGTTCCACTAATCGTTGTTGGACCAGTGTTGGTAATGGTGGTCGCGGCAAGGACACCGAAGGTAGTGGTGGTGCCTTGGTTGATTGTCGGTGTAGCCGCATCAGAAGATGCTGGATAAAAGAAAATTGCCAGCAATGGCAACAATGCAATAGAGGTAAATACCTTAACTTTGTTTGTCTTTTTCATGCTATTTCGATTCTCTTATGTGTCAAACGTGCGCCATAGTGGCTTCGGGCACTTGCCTGCCTGGGCGCCGACGTGATGGGCGCACTAGACGGTTCGCGAGTTGATGGCTCGGCAAGATCGTAATGTTGAAACCCTCTGTTTTTGAATCTAGTCCTAGAATCGAACTACGCCGATGAGGGAAATAGTTACTGCGCAAATTATTGAGGATTCTCAACAACTTGAACGTACACCATCAAGCGAGGTTGGTTATGACCCCATTTCGGTGGGTTTCCTGTGAACTTGCCTCGCGCTTTTGGCTGAGAAATGAGCTTTTCGGCTAGATTTGCCGGGTGGCGTATTCAAAGAGACTGCAAGATCATGCAAAAGGCCTGGGACGAGATGTCCGTGTCGCCCTCGTCGGCGCTGGACAGATGGGTAGGGGGTTTGGCTACCAAATCTTCCGAATGCCAGGCTTGTCACTTGCCCTTGTTGTCGACGTCGATGCGGATCGAATTAGGAGCCTTTTCAACGATATTGGCATCAAAGACGTCGTAATAAGCACCGACCACAAAATCTTATCGGATGCCATATTGGCGGGAAAGCCAGCGGGGACGACCACTACCGAATTTATCGCCGAACTCCCGTATGACATCGTGGTGGAGGCAACTGGGGTTCCAGATGTCGGCGCTCAGGTTACGTACTCGTGTCTGGCGGCCAAGAAAGATGTTGCGGTTCTCAATGTCGAAATGGATGTCACGATCGGCCCCCTGTTGCACAACATGGCTGAAAGCGGCGGGGCGGTATACACGGTCTGTCACGGTGATGAGCCGATTGAGGCAAAGGCTCTCGTTGATTTCGCCCGCGATCTCCAATTCGAAATTGTCGCGGCAGGAAAGGGCAAGAACAATCCTTTTGAGCCGTTGAGTACTCCAGACACCGTACGAGAGCGTGCCATTTCAAAGCGCATGAATCCAAAGATGCTCTGTTCCTTCACGGATGGGTCAAAGACGATGACGGAGATGGTCGCACTTGCCAATGCCACCGGTCTCGAACTGTCAAAGCGTGGAATGTATGGCCCCCATGCAACTGTTAAGACGCTAACGGATGTGTTCGCACTTCAAGAAGATGGGGGAGTACTCGATCGCCCTGGAGTCGTCGAC
>Ga0208789_1001925_pt1 | contig 10134 bp, 11 predicted proteins | sample Methanotroph_Enr_FD_187368 | JGI IMG/M metagenome (GOLD analysis project Ga0208789, IMG submission 187368) | Enriched soil microbial communities from Old Woman Creek wetland in Ohio, USA - Methanotroph_Enrichment_5 (SPAdes) (version 2) | ecosystem: Environmental > Terrestrial > Soil > Wetlands...
AAAATCATACTTTATAAATTAGTGGTATAATCTATAAAGATACTGATTTTCAGGGAGTTAACCAAATTTAAAAACAAGTTAATTGATTGATTTTCAATTATTTAACTATAAATACAACATACTATTGTTGTTATAAACTACTAACGACAACCAACCCACTCAATATTTCAACACTTTTTCCTATTTTTGTAGATGTTTAATTTCACATTAACTTTTTCCTGTTATAAACAACCATTTATTCTTTGTATTTCTTTGTCTTTCTTACTTTAGAAAAAAACAAATAATATTGACAATTTATTAGATCTGCATTTTTTGATAAATCATTCTTGGGTTTCTAAAATGTCATTTCAGAACCCAATATTGCCGTTTGAGTAATTGCCTTTACGAGCGCTAAAATATTTCGCGATGATTTTGCAAAATAATACAATAAAACTAAATGTATGAAACAAACAGAAAGTCTGACAAATACAGAAATTTTGAAAATAATTTCGGCAAACAGAGAGCGTACTAATATATTGAGAAAATCGGAACAAGCCACCATCGCATTTTTGGTCAAGCGTATACCTTCCTGGGTTACTTCTAATATGCTCACCGGCATTGGTCTTATGGGAAATATAATTACTTTTCTCAGTTTTGTTTTGGCAGCTTATGTGAACACCTATTATCTTCTTCTGGGAACTTTAGGCTATGCTATAAATTGGTTTGGAGACTCACTCGACGGCAGACTTGCTTACTACAGGCATAAATCAAGAAAATGGTATGGATTCGCCCTGGATATGACTATCGATTGGTTGGGTATAATGTTAATGGGCTTCGGTTTCGTGGTGTATGCAGATGGACCATGGGAGATAGCCGGCTTCGCTTTTGTTCTTATGTATGGTTGGGAAATGATTACCACCTTGCTCCGCTATAAAATTACAGGTAAATACTCTATTGATTCGGGTCTTTTCGGTCCAACGGAAGTCAGAATCGTAATCTCCATGATTTTGATTTTAGAAGTAATCTTCAAAGGTTCCATTCTGTATATTTCTTCAATAGCAACAGCTATTCTGTTTTTAATAAACATGATTGATACACGAAAATTATTAAAACTGGCCGATGAGTGCGATATCAGAGAAAAAGAACAAGCTGGTAATAAATAATATAGTTGCCAGGCTTATTGTATTTGTAAAGGCTCAGGTGTCGGCATTTGTTGGTGGAATAACTGATTATGCCATCATGATTTTTTTTACCGAAGTTTTCCATGTACACTATACTGTTTCCATTGCCATTGGAGGTGTAATAGGAGCGGTGGTCAATTTCAGCCTGAATAATAAATGGACTTTCCATTCAAAAAATACGCCCTATAAAAACTCAACGCGTAAGCAGTTCTTGAGGTTTGTGTTGGTTGTTGTTAATAGCATCATCTTGAAATCAACAGGAACTTATGCCATAACCACATTCCTGGGAATAGACTATAAAATTAGCCGGTTAATTACCGATTTCTTTGTCTCCATCGGATTCAATTACACATTACAACGCTATTGGGTATTCAAAAAGGCTCAATAAGCTTTTTGTCTAACTAAGATTACTTTTATCGGATTCTTTTTTTTTAATGAATATAAAAACAGCCCTCCTCGGTATTTTTCTAACTCTTATTCCATTCTTTGGCTTTTCTGAAACAAACTCAAACGAAATTCTGAGAGTTGTGGTGCTCGACGCACAAAATAATGACCCCATACCATACGCATCCATTTTCCTTCCGGATAACGGCTATAAAACCAGAGCATATGCTAAAGGTATGTTTATATTAATGTAAGCAACTTGACCCTGGCTTCAAATAAGGTAAAAATATCTTGCTAGGGTTTAAACCGGAATTTGTTTCATTATCGAAAACGGATAAAGAAATTACAGTGAAATTAAATTCACTGGTTCAAGATTTACAGGAAGTTAAGGTAAAGAAGCAGCGGTATCAAAAAAAATAATCCTGCTGTAGATCTAGTTGAAAAGGTTATTGCCAACAAAATGAATAACAAAAAAGAGGCGTTGGACTATTATGAGAACGAGGAATATGAAAAAATCCAGTTCGCTATTAACCACGTAACCCCAGATTTTCAGAAAAGGAAATCATTTAAACATTCTTAGTTTGTGTTCGAAAACATCGATTCTCTGAAAAATAGCGGAGATAAGATCCTGCCTGTATATTTAAAGGAGAACATTTCAGATATTTATTATCAGCGGTCACCAAAAAACTGAAAGAGATCGTAAAGGCGAATAAGGCTGTATCATTTGCCGGGTTCGACAATAAAGGTATTGAAGACAATATCAAATACCTGTATCAGGATATTGATATTTACGAAAATAACATATCCCTATTCCGATGTGGTATGGGAAGCTGGCAAAATTTTTGGCAAAGTACCTTATCCGCTGTTGAATATTCTACAGGCCAACCAGACCTACTCGTATCAGATAGAGTCGTATAACATGATGAATTTCCTGGAATTTGTTACCGACCAGTACACATCATTGCTTATCGATCACACGTTCAATGGATTCTTTTTCAATAAGATTTCACTGACCAAACGTTTAAGCCTGAGGGAAATGCTAACGTTTAAGGTTTTATATGGGAATCCGAATGAGGTTTAGACTGGACTTTTAGTATCAGTTTCTTATAAAGCAATGGTTGATGCACAACAATCATTGAAAGGTTGTTTTTATATTCAAAATCAATTTGGGACGGGTAATTCTTTTATAGAGTTACCCGTTTTTTTTATTCGCAGTGAACCTGTTAGAATATGGATACTCATTTAGATTCCGAATCGGCCATTTCGGTATCAATAATTGTCGCTTCGGTATGTTTTCAATACTACTTTTACCCTTGAACGAAGTGTCTATAAAGTATCTCTGGTTTTAAATGACCAGGTAGGACTAAATGCCACTTTATTCCCTTCGTATTTAACTACTACATACCAGTAATAAGTAGTTGATGTTTTTAATCCGCTTGTTGTTACTTCCTGTAAAACAACATTTTCACCTAACAAATTCTGAACTGTGGAATTCGACTCGAAAAGGTAAATATTGTAGGTTAGCTCAGTATTCGCTTTTTTACCTTCTATTTTCCATTTCAACGTAATTGCCAGTGCCTGATCTACAGCTCCATTTCCGGGAACCGGATCATAAATGGATATATTTCCAATGTCATTATCATCTTTATATATCAGAAAATCCAACTGGGTAGTTTCGGCGTCGTATACTGCAACGGTAAGAGAATTACTCAGATAATCCTTCTTTTTGATGTTTACTGCAATTTCTCCTTCTTTCACTTTTGGAATAGTAAATTTACCTTCGGCATCCGATAGCAGCGAAATGCTTGCCGGTGTGGTAGTTATCATTGCTCCCTGAACGGGCAGGTAAGTCTCAGCATCCAACACAACGCCATTAATTGCTCCGTAATAAAGAATATCCAGCTTTTCCGGTTCACAGGATGTAAAAGCCACTAGTAAAAGCAGGCAGATACTATATTTGTATGTTTTCATAACAGGTTATTTTTTGTGTTTAAAATCAATCATATATATCTTTAGCCCGACAGAAATATTCCAACCCAAATCATTGTATTGACCGGCTATACTTCCATCAAAACTATCATTTAAATAATAATCCAATCCTGAAGATATGAATAATCCTATTTTATTACGAATCATGTATTCCAACCCAAATGCTCCGTTTATTTTTGGAAACAAATCCTTTTCAGATAAACCAACACCCTTCGTGTTGTAATCATATCCGCCGCCAAGGCTTAGAAAAGGGGTAAGCTTATTATAAGGCAGAAACACGTAGCGTAAAGATAAATCGCCAAATAAAGAATAATCATCAACTTTACTCTTTACCATCAATCCACGATACCCGGCTTGCGCATCAATATAAAAATAAGGGTTGAGTGCAACACCAATCAAAAATGAGGATTTTGGCCTTAACTCTGCTTTCGAAAAATCACCTGAATAGCAGTTTGAACTTACCGTAGCTCCAACTATAACTTTGCCACGGTTATTCTCATATACTCTCCGTCCCAGAGGATCGGCTTCGTAGTTGATTCGTTTTTCATCCTGATAATTCTGAAATGCTACGGAAGCTGTGTCTTTTGGATTTTGAAGTCCCCACAACTTGTACTTGACGCCTTCAATTATCAAACTCTCAACAGCTTTCTCGATGGCTTCAGTTATGCAAATTTCAGAAGGTTCGTTATAGGTAAAACCTGTTTCAGCTTCGAGTAACCTTTTTGATAAAACATACCTGAAAAATCCAACTGATAATTCCTGCGAAAGAATGGATTTTGTGGTGTAAACAGTTTTCAAAACCTTTCCGTTGGCGGTGGATACTGCACGAATATAGATGCTTACCCTGTCTTCGCGGTATTGCCCCGATACGCCGGCTCCAAAATACCGGAGTCCGGCTCCGCCTGTCAGAATGTTTGATTCGTATGAAATGATTCCTCCTTCGAGTATAACTCCTGCAAAAAGAAGCGGTGGTAGCAGCGATTCGCTGTTTTGATCTGCTCCTTCGTATTGCGCACGACTTGATCGAATGATCTTTCTTTCGTTCAGCAGGTTGGCCATATTTTCACGTTCTATTGGAATAAACCAACCTGATTCTTCCAAAGCACGAATTAATATTGTAGTTGCCCCCTGGGTTACTGCCGTAGACCAGTTGGCACCGTTTTCCGATGCTTTGTATTGCCCGGTCTGGTCGCGGAACTTATAAACTGCAGTAACAATTTTTTCCTGAGGTTTGGGAAGATCCATAAGCGTCCGTTTGGCCGGTGACTCCGGGCCAATAATAGCTCTACGGGGTTTTAAAGGCTGATGCATGTAAGGTCCACAAGCTGCCACCAGAACCACACAAATCAGCACATAAAGAACCCTTAATGAAATGGTTTTCTTTATCATGACTTCTATTGTTAAGTGAGTTGGCACTAAAAATATGGAACCGAGACCGTGGTTTGGCTTCCAGTTTTATTATCCAGAATGGTAATATTTATGCCGTTAGTCTGGTCGCCCACCTCTATTTGGTAATCACCCAATACATAAGTGCCGGCCGACAATGCATCTTCGCCAAACTGTTTTAAAACAATCTGACGCGAAAGCTGACTTAAAATCTGCCGGTTTAAACTTTCCGAAAAATCTTTTATCGGATCAGTCGTGTACGTACTGTAAGGATTGGTGGTGGTTTCCTTGATATCGTTCTGTGCTTGTGCCGAACTAATTAACCAACTGTAATTGTATGGATTGCCTCCAAATGCTGGATTTTTGGGTTGATAAATAAAATCCTGCGCGTACGTTTTTCCTGCCACGAAAAAAAATACCATCAATAGTGTTTTACAAATGTTCTTCATAGTGTTTGGTTTTAAGGATGTTTTTATTCGGTAAACTGTTATAAAAACTGATTTTCAATTTCGGGTGATTCCCGAACCATTAGGCCCAAAATCCGTGATTAATAAATTCCGGATCCTGTAAGATCTTCTCCATTGATTTGTTTCATTATCTCTTCGTAATTTGCCAGATAATCTTGGGTTGTAAGAATTGCCTCTCCCGTTTGGGATTCAATAATATCCTGTCTTGGTTGTAAAATGGACTGATATACAATATTTTCATTAATAGATACAACAATAAGTGTAGAGGTCAAACGAAACGGTTTTTCTGATATGGTTATAGTATAATTCTTTGCATTTTGTGGAGCCTCCCAACTGCTATAAAATAAGTCGTAAAAATCTTTTCCGCTTTTGGTTTTAGTATCATCAACCAATAATCCATCTATCTCGATATCCAGACTATTCGGCTTAACCTGCTGTTTAATCGTTTGTTCCACTAATTTTGCTAATGAGGCGGGAACTGTTTTCATCTTTAACGAATCCTTTATTTCTCCCACATGCTTCATCTCATTGCCTGATAAAACAATGTATAGCTCTACGCGCCTGTTTATTGCTCTTCCGGTTGCCGTTGAATTGCTTGCAACAGGTTCTGAATAACTTTTACCTGCAATTTCTTTGAATTGCATTCTATTCACTTTTAGTGAAATCAAATAATCGGTCACAACTCTTGCCCGATTTTCGGATAATTTCTGATTAAATTCTAATGTGCCGTTATTGTCGGTATGACCTATGATGGAAATTCCTGTGGTTGGATTTTTCCTAAGAATTTCGGCTAATTTCCCCAACGCATCTTGTGACTGGTTATTCAGTGTAATTTCTCCTGTTTCAAAGAGAATACCCGAGTCAAATTTTATCTCAACGGCCTTAGCAGTGTTCCCTATGATTATATATTTCAGCTTTGTTCCTTCAATAGCAGCAATCTCAGCTACAACATGACTAACCCGGCTGTCGATAATTACACCTGCCGGGGATTTTGTTTTTATCGAATCAGTCTGATCTATAGATGGATTCATTAAAAGCGCCGATAGAATTATACTTGCTATTAAACTCATAAAATAAATTGTTAGCCTTGAGTAAATTTTTATTTCATTGGAAATGAAAAGTAGGATTGATCAATCACTACTTTCATATCCTGGCCGGCCTGGTTGATTTCAACTCCACCTACAGTGTTTAGTATACTGTTGTTAACCACAATGGATAAATTGGTCCCTGTTTGAGAAAAAGTATTTCCGGTTGGTTTTGCCATGGAAAATTCATCGGTTTTCAGACTTAAATAATCCCCTATCTGAATAATTTTTTCAAATAAAATTTCATCCGAAGTGTTTTCCTGTTTATAGCCGGTAACTGAATTATTAGTCCCTTTCTGCAATGTTAGCAAATAATTATTTGTCCCGTTTTGTTCCACCGACAATGAATTATCAGTGCCCTGCTGAACTGCCATAACGCCATTGTTATTCCCTGTTTGTGAGATATTCAGTTTGTTGCGTTCTCCTTCAGCAACAACCCCCTTAATTTCACCAGAGAATGAGGCAAGTGCATTGTTGTTTTCAGCCTGAACATCGGTTTGCAGCTCGCTTCCGGCCACAATAGCCATATAACCCAACTGAAAACTAAGCAGTAAATTTCCGCTGCCAATTTGTCCAATAGTCATTTCGTTTGAATTTCCCTGCTGAACATTGTATGATTGATTGGCTGCTGATGAACCTGCATCATTTTGCTGACTTATACTTACCGTGTTGTAATTACCTGTTTGCTGGGCGAATGCATAATTCCTGTTTCCCCGATTCAGGGTTTGAAAAATCAGGATGTTATCTATGTTCGGAGTGCGGATCTGTTGTATAGCTTCATTATTTTCCGTTCCGGTATTATTGATTATCTCCTGCGAATAACCGATAAAGCAACTCAGCATCAGGAATATTAAATATAGAATGGCTGTTTTCATGATTTTTTTTGATTACCCCGGCTCATTACGAGCCGGGGAGTTAACCATCACATTAAGAAATCCGGGACAAGCCCAAAACAACTATTTAGATGGTGGCAGGAAATATTAATTTTGATGCGTAATTTCTGAATTGCCATTGCCAATTTGACTATGTGTAGATGAATTATGACCTCCTGTCTGATATTGTTCTGAATTGTTATTGTTGCCATCTTGGTATGCCGTGGCACTATTATATGCTGCAGCTCCAAGAACAACATCTTCATTCATAAGTTGTTTAGCTGTATTGTCGTTCCCATCTTGATAAATGTCGCCAAAATTTTCTACAGCTTTAATACTGCCAGCAAAGCCCTGTCCGTCCATCTTTTGAGTTGCTTTATTTCTGTTGCCAAATTGACGTGCCTGAAAATCTGAATTTTCTACTTTTTCTCCCATTGCAGATCCGAGTTGTTGATCGATTTTATTATCATCCCCCTTTTGTTCTGCATACGCAGTGGCATTTGTTCCCCAGACTTCAATATCTATTTTATTGGCATTGCCAATTTGCATTGCAAATGCATCATAAAGATTATTTAAAGGAGATCCTGCATTAAAGTTACCAGATTGGAAAATATCAGCCGAGTTAAGGTTTCCTTCCTGATATATGATTGCATCACCTGCGGCGCGTTCTTGGTAAATTTTGCTGAAATTGTCATTGCCTTTAGTATACACTTTTGCCCAGTGTGCATCACCGGCATAACCGCCGTTCAACTGATCAACATCTGCTTTGTTTCTGTTTCCAATTTGGTCGACAAAAGCTTCGTTACCAGGCAATCCTGGACCCGGAGTAGGCATAAAACTTTGATCAACTGTGGCTTTGTTATCGGTACCTGTTTGATTGACGATATCAGTATGTTGTGCCATTGCCATACTTGCGGCAAACACCATTGCTAAAAGAAAACTTAACTTTTTCATAATTTTAAGTATTAAATTGTTTATAGAGAACAAAGAGGATTTTTTGTATATTATTTTTTGTTTTGGGAGATTTTTATTTTGTTGTTGCTCCCGTTTTGTGAAATAGTAACTTTTGAATTTGTGTCATTCTGATTTACAATTACACGGTTAGAATTGTTGTCATTTTGGATAATCCGAATGGTATTCCCTTTGCCAGTGACACGAATGTTATTTTGTTTTACAGCTGTATCCGGGGTTGATACCATTATTTTATTATTAACGATAACAATATTCGATTGGCCGTCAATCTGAACTGAATATTGACACGAATCGGCAGGTGACGCTCTGGCAGGATGAGATGCTATTGTTTTATTTTTTGCAAGTTCGTTCTGTTTTTGTGTTTTGGCCGCAAAAAAATCAGATGTTATGCACAAACTGATTAAAAGAATTACGCAACTTGCATTTTGAATCTTTTTGATTAACAAGTCTTTCATGTCTTTCATGTTTTTTTTATTGAGGTAATAAAAAAATTGAAATCATTAAATATGACATTAACAGCAATGATAGTGTGTTAATTGGCTGGACAGATGTAGCCATCAAAATTCGATACAGTGCTCTAAAAACAAATCGGTATAATATAAGTTTTTAAGTATATTTATGCGTTTTATGGAATTATTACAAATTTGTAGTCAATAAGTCTTAAATAAAACGTTTTTTGTATAAAAATTCTATCACGGTTTTTTTGTGTGGTAATATTCATTCAATAAGATAATTGAGTGTTTTTTAATAATTTGCTTTTCCTTATATTATCCTTTTTCTTTGATTTTAAAATTAATCATGAAATGTATATATATGCAGTTGTATTATTATGATTACTTAACTCGATGTGGTAATTAATTGACAATTAGTAACTCTGTCAATCATGTTGTTTATTGATTGCATAATATACTTCCAGGTTAATTAATGCTCTAGGCTTATTGATTGTATCTTTTTTTATGAGGATGCCCAAAGGTCAGTCAGTTCCCGTAGGATAATGCCCTCTGGAGGATAGTGTGGTTGTTAGGCAAAGTTTAGCTGTGCTGATTTTCAATTCACTAACTCATAAAAAGACAAGGGTGCCCATTTTTTTGGATACCCTCGTTTTGTTAAATTTGAATTCTGGAGACTTCGCTGTCCCGGCACCATGTGGTGTTCTTATTGCGTAATTTGTTGCAAAATCCGGGTTTTCGATTGAATATCAAGTGTGATATTATTGACCGAAAGCGTTGCCCCTGAAATGGCATCTACATCTCGGCCTACTTCCAGACGTTTCTGAGCACTGTATCCAACAAATTGCCTGAGCCAGCCCGAGGCGTTAACTCCTTCACCGTGTGTTGCCTGATAACGGTATATCCGGACTGATTTAATTACCTGCTGCGCATCGTACAATATAAAGTAATCGAAAAACTCGGAACTGTTATCCGGCGAATGGTCATTTTTAGAGCTCCCCCTGACAGTAAATACCCGCCCCACATACATATACTTCAGGTCCGGATTCGTTTTCGGGGAGTTTACATAAAAATACTTACCGGTCACTGAAACATTATCCGGCAATGAAATTTCATCCAGCGTATATTGGTAATCCGGAAAATATTTGCGGATTTCTTTTTTTAGCACTTTGTTATTCACGTCAACAATTGACTCTGCACGCAAAGCAAGTGTAAAAGTAATAAGAAGAGCAAGAATTGTATATTTCATATGTAAATTAATAAGGGTTTTACCCCGTTAAAGTAACTTTTAATCCTATTTTTTGGTCTTTGAAAGCAAAAAGGATTTACATCCTCTCGTATCGAAAGAATGGATTGGGCTAATTTCGGGC
>Ga0208789_1001927_pt1 | contig 10131 bp, 4 predicted proteins | sample Methanotroph_Enr_FD_187368 | JGI IMG/M metagenome (GOLD analysis project Ga0208789, IMG submission 187368) | Enriched soil microbial communities from Old Woman Creek wetland in Ohio, USA - Methanotroph_Enrichment_5 (SPAdes) (version 2) | ecosystem: Environmental > Terrestrial > Soil > Wetlands...
TTTCACCTGATTGAAGATCAAAGCCAGTTCAGATTTTTCTACAATGACGATTTTAAATTGATCGATGAAAAGGTTGATGTGAGTGTTAACGACGTTAGTGTCGAAGCAATTCTCGATCAACTGTTTTCTAAATCCGAAATCAGTTATAAAGTATTGACTAACAATCTAATCGTATTGACAGTTGGCCAAAATCAGAATTCTATCCAGGTCAATCAGGGCAAAATGATTAAGGGGAAAGTAATTGATAGCGCTGGCATTCCGCTCCCGGGTGTGACCGTTTTTTTCAAAGGTACTTCAAGCGGAACCGTTACCAATGCTGAAGGAACCTTTATCCTGCCAGTCGCAGAAAACGCCAAAACGCTTGTTTTTTCATTCATCGGATTGGAAACCAAAGAGATCGCGATAGGTGAACAAACAGAATTTAATGTGACATTATCAGAAGGTACAGTAAGGCTGGAGGAAGTGATTGCAATAGGGTATGGTGTTCAGAAGAGAGAATCGGTGACCGGGGCAATTTCAGGAGTGAGTTCTAAAGATCTGGACCGTGTGCATGCATCAACAGTTAGTGCGGCACTTGCCGGTAAACTGGCTGGTGTATCCTTCCGTATGGCAGATGGTCGTCCGGGCTCTTCGGCAAACATCCAGATCCGGAACATGGGTAGTCCATTATACGTGATTGACGGCATTCAGAAGGATGCAGGTCAGTTTAATAACATTTCACCGAACGATGTCGAAAGTATCACCATTTTGAAAGATGCTTCAGCAGCTATTTATGGTGTTCGTGCTGCAAATGGGGTAGTGGTTGTCACAACAAAACGTGGTAAACTAAACTCGAAAAACACAATTAATGTTGACGCGTATACAGGATGGCAAAACTGGTCGCGTTTCCCTGAAACAGTAGATGCATATCAGTGGATGGCCGGAAAAGCGGATGCTGAAATGAATCAATTTGGCAGAACAGATATTACTGCTTCCGAACTTGATAAATGGAAACTTGGAACCGATCCCGCTTACCGCAGCTTTAACTGGTATGATTATATCATTAAAGCAAATTCACCCCAGACATCCATCAACGTGAGCACCTCCGGGGGATCCGACAAAATCAATTATTACCTTTCGGTAACCCGCCTTGATCAAAACTCTGTTTTGGGCCGCGAATTCACCTTCGGCCGCACCAATATTCAATCGAATATTGATGCCAAAATTACTGATCGCCTGAAAATTGGCGTGCAAATTAATGGCCGTGTCGAAACCCGCGATAATCCTGGTGTTCCCGGTGGTGATGACTACTGGGCACCGCGTTTTGCATTGTTCCGCAACCGCCCCACCGAAAGACCTTTTGCCAACGATAATCCTGACTATATCAACAATATTGGCCATATGGCTGAAAACTGGGGATTACTAACCAAGGCCAACTCCGGTTACTGGCGCGAAGACTGGCGGGTTTTACAAACCAACTTTATCGGCGAGTACGAAACTCCGATCAAAGGTTTAACAGTAAAAGGTACCTATTCGTATTATTTAGCTGACAAATTGATGAACGGGCATGAGTATACCTATGATGCTTACAGCTATTTTCCTGAAACCGATTCATATAAAGTAACTTTTGCTAATCTTAATCCGTGGAGGGAACGCGGTACGCACAAAGTGTTTGAAACCGTGTTGCAGGGACAAATCAACTACAAAAAGGAATTTGGGAAACACAATATTCAGGCAACTTTTGTCAATGAACGAATTGACAGACGCGAACTCGATGTTTGGGTACATTCAGTTCCTAAAACCAATGCACTTCCAATACTCCAGTTTGCGGATATGGATGCGTACGACGACAGGGACTGGCAAGAAGCACGTATTGGTTATATTGGTCGCATTAATTATAGTTATGGGAACAAATACTATCTTGAAGTTTCAGGTAGGGAGGATGGAGCCTGGAAATTCGCATCCGACAAACGGTGGGGATTTTTCCCGTCAATGTCTCTTGGATGGAGGATTACCGAAGAGCCATTTATGAAATCGTTGCTCAGTCAAAGTAGTTTGGATCTCAAACTTCGTGGTTCGTATGGTGAACTGGGTGATGACAACGTAGGTATTGGTTCGTTTGACTACCTTACCGGTTACAATTATGGAACATCCACCGTTATTATGGATGGAAGTGTAGTAAAAGGATCAAGAGACCGTGGAGTTCCGGTTACTTCTATTTCGTGGTTTACCAGCAAAATAACAGATATAGGTGCCGATTTCTCGATGATGAATGGTAAAATTAGTGGTAGTGTCGACTATTTTAACCGTAAACGTTCCGGATTACCTGCTAATAAATATGATGTTCTGGTTCCCAGCGAAATTGGCTATTCATTGCCAAAAGAAAACCTGAATAGTGACGCTATTCGTGGTGCAGAAGCATCTGTCAATTACGATGGTAAAGTTGGCAAAGTGACTTATACTGTTGGTGGCAATATCTCGTATGCACGCGAAAAATTTATGAACTCTTATAAACCAAGATTCAATAACTCGTGGGACAATTATCGTAATTCAAGCGAAAACCGCTATACGGGAATTTACTGGGGATACGAGGAAATCGGACAGTTCCAGTCTATCGAACAAATTAATAATTACCCCATCAACAACGACGGTCAGGGAAATAAAACCATGCTGCCTGGTGATTTGATGTATAATGATGTAAATGGCGATGGTAAAATTGACGGATATGACCAACGTCCGATTGGTTTCCCGAGAGATCGCAATCCAATCCTAAACTTCGGTATCAACCTAAGCATGGCTTACAACGGGTTCGATCTCAAAGCCGATTTCTCAGGAGGTTCAATGTATTCATACAATCAAAACTGGGAAATGAGAAATCCATACCAGAATACGGGTAACTTGCTAAAGGTATTTTACGATGACAGGTGGCACCGAGCTGATCCGCTCGATTTAAACAGTGAATGGGTTGCTGGTAAATATCCAAGCCTAAGATTCAATAATGGGGATCATTCAAATTACAATAAAAACTCGTCATACTGGTTGACCAATATGCAATACATTCGTTTAAGAACTTTTGAAGTGGGTTACACACTGCCAAAAACCTTAACCGCTAAGGCGAAAATCCAGAAAGTTCGGTTTTATGTAAACACATATAACCTGTTCTCAATTGATAAGCTGATAAAACTTGGTGTTGAACCTGAGATTATGGACGAAAACGGTCTGCAATATCCTCAGAATAAATTGGTGAATCTTGGTATTAACCTAAGTTTCTAAAACAATAAACTTTTATAAAATGAAAAAATATTCTATACTGTTGCTATTGTTTATGTCTCTTGCCTGGGGATGTAATGACAAAGCATTTTTAGATAAAGAGCCGACAAATATTCTTATTGATAACCAGATATGGGGTGATAAGAGTCTGGTACTTTCTGTAATTGCCGATTTATACGATCGTGTCCCTGAATATCAAACCTTAACTAATTGGTCAGAATTTGCAAGCCTAGACGAAGGATTTGCGTCGAATGGTGGCGACTACTGGCGTCATAAAAACCAGGAATATGGCTATGGCGAATGGTCGAATTGGGATTACGGTTTGATTCGCGAAGTGAACTTGTTTATTCAGAAATGTGGTACAGCCGATAAGTTGGATCCTGCCGATAAAGCACAATTCCTTGCGGAAGGACGTTTTATACGTGCAAATATCTATTTCGAATTGGTGAAACGTATGGGTGGTGTTCCGATAATCCTGGAGCCATTGACCTATGATTTTAACGGTGACCCTACCTACCTGCGGAAACCACGTTCAAAAGAAGTCGAAGTTTATGATTTCATCATTAAGGAATTGGACGAAATCAAGGCTGATTTACCTAAAAGTTCAGTGATCAAATCACGTGCAACGCAAGGTTTGATTTTGGCTATGAAATCAAGAGTTTGTTTGTATGCAGCTTCAATTGCCAAATATGGTGCTAACACACCAACAGTTACCCTGCCTGGTGGCGAAGTTGGAATTGCAGCTGGTCTGGCCAATGGTTATTATCAGAAAGCGCTTGCTGCAGCCGAAGATCTCATTAACAGCGGTGATTATTCGCTCTATCGTAAAAAAGAAAATCTTTCAGAAAACTTCTCTAACTTATTCATTGACAAGGGGAATAATCCGGAAGCAATTTTTGTAAGAGATTTTAAACTCAAAAGCGGAAAAGTTGAAGGCTGGACTTTGGTTAACCAACCGTGGTCACAGGCTGAGGATTTGGAAGGTGGAAGGTTAAACCCTTCACTTAACCTTGTTCAATCATTTGAAAAATTGGATAATACATATGAAACTTATGCGACCAATAAAGCCGATGGTGATTATATCTACTTCAACAGTCCCAAAGATATGTTTGCCAATCGCGACGCTCGTTTGGAAGGTACAGTGATGCTTCCTGGTTCGTTTTATAAAGGAAAACAGCTCGATATCTGGGCCGGATTTTTATTGGCCGACGGAACTGTTATCAAAGGCGATAACTTTGGTGCCCGGAAAACACTTCCTGGAAAAACTGCTGCTGAATATGTAGTTGGATTCGATGGCCCGATTGACAACCTTGAATTTAGCGCACAGTCAGGTTTTTACGTCCGTAAATACATGGATCTCGCTGTTGGTTCAGGCCAACGCGGAGTAAACAGTGAAGTGTGGTGGATTCGCTACCGTTTGGGCGAAATTTACCTGAATGCAGCTGAAGCCGCTTTCGAATTGGGAAATGTAACCAAAGCAGCTACTTACATGAACAAAATTCGTGAACGTGCCGGTTTGATTATTCCACTTACAGAAGCTGATATCACATTCGACCGTGTTGTACATGAACGTAAGGTAGAGCTTGCTTTCGAAGGACATGAACTTTGGGATATGAAACGCTGGCGCCTTGCACACATTATCTGGAATGGTCAATCGACTGAATTAACATCAAAACCTGGTAAATATGATGAAGTAAGCACACGTGTTTTCGGAATGTGGCCTTATAAATATTATAACCCGGGTGGTGCAAATGATGGCAAATATGTGTTCCAGAAAATCATTCCTGCTCAGGTTACCAATGCTCACAGGTTCCGCTTAGGGAATTATTATTCTGATATTAACAGCACTATCAGGAACAATAATCCGTTAATCACGCGGAATCCAAATCAGGAATAACCCATCAGCAAACAGATTTTAAAATTCAATAAATTTCAATACATATGAAATTACAACTAATTATAATATTGGGTATCATAAGTTCCTTCCTGTATTCATGCGGGCTCGATAACTATGACGCTCCTGGCTCTAAACTCGAAGGAAGATTGGTTTACAATAGCGAACCTATTAATGTTAGCTACAACGATGTTACTTTTCAATTATGGGAACCAGGATGGCAAAAGAAAGCCGAGATCAATGTAGCCGTTGATCAGGATGGTTCGTACTCTGCACTTCTTTTTAATGCCACTTACAAACTGATCGTCCCATCTAATCAGGGTCCGTTCAGAAGTAAGACAAATACGGTAACCGGATCTGATACCATTTTGGTAAAAGTAAATGGGAATCAGGTATTAGACATTGAAGTTGAACCTTACTATATGATTCGAAACGCACAATTCGCAGTTGCAGGCAGGGTCATAACAGGAACATTCAAAGCGGAAAAAATCATCACCGGGATAAATGCAAAAAACATCAACGAAGTCGCTATTTATGTGAATAAGACGATGTTTGTCGATTTTCGTTCAAATGTGGCCTCGGCAAAGTTGGCAGGAAGTGCGCTTACTGATCTGAATGCAATCAGTCTGAATACGACTGTACCCGCCCTTACCCCGGCACAAACCTACGTTTTTGTGCGAGTTGGCCTTAAAATTCAAGGAGTTGAAGACATGATCTTCTCGCCCATTGTAAAAGTTAATTTATAGCAACCAGGTTTTTCGAATTATTTAAGGCCATCCTGGTGTTTTCGGATATCAGGATGGCTTTTTTACTTCACACACCCCGGAAGGGAATCACACTCCAAAGCGACGCTTGATGCCGATGGTAAATATCCGTATGCAGAAAAATGCTCGTCGTTAAAAGTAGTTGAACTGATTGTGAACAAAGGTGTCCTGGAAGTAAAAGAGAGAAATAAATCGTTCGGATTTTACCTGCCTGATTTAAAAAATTAAACTCCCTAAATTAATTAATATATACCAAATATTACTGATTATTAAATAATGATGTTTAACTATAAATATGCGGAAATGAGAAGATTTTCATTAATGATTTTATTTTTTCTTGTTGCAGGAACTTGCTTCTCGCAGCAATTTCGTCCACCAAGTGTACCGCTTGTCGCGCACGATCCTTATTTTAGTATCTGGTCGCCAGCCGACAACTTATACGATAGTGAAACAGTTCACTGGACCGGCAAGGAACAACCATTGCATAGCATCGTCCGGATAGACGGAAAAGCTTTTCGACTTATGGGGAGCCAACCTGCCTCACTGGAACCGGTAAAACAAACCGAGGTTACAGTTTACCCAACACGTACAGTTTATAATTTTAAAAATGAATCGGTTAACATCCAGCTGATTTTTACCACGCCGGCATTGGTTTCAAACATGGATGTTCTATCGCGACCAGTTACCTACCTGACATGGAAAATAAAATCGGTTGATGGCATGGAACACGAGGTTCAGTTGTACTTTGATTGCGGTGGTGAAATTGCAGTTAATAAACCCGACCAAAACCTGCTATGGGATAGCCCCATGATCGCCGGCTTGAAAACCTTACGCATTGGAAACCCCGACCAGCCAGTACTTCAGAAAAAAGGTGATGATTTGAGGATTGACTGGGGTTATGCCTATCTGTCGGTAGTTGATGCACAGAAACCTCAAACAAAAGTTGGAGGCCGTGATAACTTAATGACAAGTTTTATTTCCACTGGTGATTTGACTTCAGTTCCAGCTTTAACACAACCCCGGAAAGCCAGTGATGAAAAAGCTTCGTTAGCCGTTACCTGGAACATTGGAAAGGTAAAATCAACCGAATCAACTTGCTGGGCAATGCTTGGTTATGATGATCAATACAGCGTCCGCTATTTTGATGTCAATTTGAAAGCCTGGTGGAAACGGGACGGAATGACAATGAACCAGCTTCTTACATTGGCGGCTAAAGAATATTCGAAGTTACAAACTGAATGTGCTGCATTCGATACAGAACTTCTTAAAGATCTTGAATTGGTCGGTGCAAAGAAATACGCTGTAATGAATGCGCTGGTATATCGTCAATGTCTTGCAGCTCATAAACTTGTTGCCGACACGAAAGGTATGCCGCTTATATTCTCAAAAGAAAATTTCAGCAATGGTTGCATGGCTACTGTAGATGTAATCTATCCTGCATCGCCTTTTTTCTTTTTGTTCAGCCCCGCTTTAACAAAAGCCATGCTTCAACCTGTTTTTGATTATTCAGCATCAGCCAGGTGGAAATTTCCCTTTGCGCCACACGATCTGGGAACCTATCCGCATGCAACAGGTCAATCTTATGGAGGTGGAGAAGAGACTGAAGAAAACCAAATGCCGGTTGAAGAAACCGGTAATATGGTTATTATGACAGCCGTGCTGGCCAAAATGGAAGGAAATGCGTCGTATGCCCAGGCCAACTGGCCGGTTATCGAAAAATGGTCAAATTATTTACTCTCAAAAGGTTTCGATCCTGAAAACCAGCTTTGCACGGATGACTTTGCAGGGCATCTTGCGCATAATATCAATCTTTCGGCCAAAGCGATAGTTGCCCTTGGCAGTTATGCGATGCTATGTGAAATGACCGGAAGAAAAGACAAAGCAGCTGAAGTGCACAAAAAGGCAGAAGCAATGGTAAAAGACTGGGTCAAACAGGCAACTGAAGGCGATCATACAAGGCTCGCTTATGACAGACCAGGAACCTGGAGCCAAAAATACAACCTTGTTTGGGATCGTATTCTTGGACTTGACTTGTTCCCCAACGATATGGTTCAGCGCGAAATTGTATTCTATAAAAAACAACAAGCCAAATTTGGCCTGCCACTCGACAGCCGCAAACGTTACACAAAAAACGACTGGATAACATGGACTGCAACTATGGCTGATAGTCAGGAAGATTTCAAAACCCTTTTTGACCCGATTTATAATTTTGCAGAAACCACACCACAACGTGTGCCGCTTTCCGACTGGTATGATACAGACAATGCCAATAAGGTTGGTTTCCAGGCCCGGTCAGTAGTTGGCGGTCTCTTTATCAAAATGCTTTCAGACAAGAAGGTATGGACAAAATGGGTTGCAAAAGGGACAAACATTAAAGGCACATGGGCTCCTTTAAAAATCAACAATTTAAATAGTAAACCTATCCTGGAAACATCACTTCATAAAGGGATTGCATGGAAATATACCATGGAAAAACCTGTTGACGATTGGTTTAAAACATCATTTGCTGATAATAGCTGGAAATCAGGAGAAGCAGGTTTTGGATCAAAAGACATTAGTATTGCCCGCACGTCGTGGAAAACTTCAGACATCTGGATTCGTCAGGTATTCGACATGAAAGAAGTTTCCACGAAGAAACTCGGCATTTCGGTTCGCCATGACGAAGATGCTGAAATCTATATCAATGGGGTACTTTGCGGATCAATATCTGGTCATTCAGGCAGATACGAACCTATTCTTCTTGAAAAGAAGGTTAAAGATGTTCTGCATACCGGTAAAAACACAATTGCCGTCCATTGCCATCAAACCACTGGTGGACAGTTTATTGACGCTGGGTTATTCGAATATTGATAACTAAATAGGTGGTCTTCGTCCTTTAAAGACAATGTAATTTGATTTAATGTGAATTAAGTAATGCGAATTAATTATTGTCGTGTTTTTCAGGAAAACAATTTTTTAGTAATACGGGATTTTAGCAATATTCGGCTTAAGAGGCGTAGCCTCGACCAATATTGTAACAACGGATTTTAATCCGTTGAAAAAGAGCATGAAATAAACTGAAGAGCCGTAGGCTCGACCCATATTTATGAATATGTACCGTGCCTACTGCACTCCTTGTCTACTGTTAAGTTCCGAGCTACGGATTAAAATCCGTAGTTACAAAATGATTCGAGCCGATGGCTCTTATACGACAACTATTTATTCTCATTACTTAATAAGGTTTTAACCTAAGGAAATTTATAAATCTTTCAACTTGAATGAAGAGTAACAAGCATTAACAACAAAAGGATCAAACTGCTTATATTCAGTTTGATCCTTTTGTTTTTCTGCAAAAAAAGAATTACATCTGTTCTTTAAGCCAGGTTGGCCGGTTGGTCGTGATTACATTCACCCCAAGCTCTTTTATGCGGATAGCTTCATCCAGCGTGTCAACAGTCCAGCACCAGATTTCGATCTTAGCTTTTTGTAGTTCGTTAACCAATTGTTGATCAATGATTTTTGAATTCAGATCGACACCATCCAGTTTAGCCTTTTGGATATCAGGAATTTTCTTCAGTACATCCTCTTTTGAAGAGGAGAGGTAATAGCATGGAACCGCCGGAAAGTTGAACTTTGCCAGGGCGATGGTTTCGAAACTGAACCCGATAAATGCGATGTTTCCTGGTTTTTGGTATTTTCTGATGACTTTCTGAAGTTCTGGAAATATCTCCTTCCCGCATTTGATTTCGATCACCAGCAACTGGTTTTTCGTGTTGGCTTTCAATACCTCCTTCAAAAGAGGCATCGGCTGTCCTTCAAAATAAGCCGAATTGGTTTTACTGAGTTTAATGTCCAGTTTTTTAAGATCGGAATAGTTAGTTTGGGCAATGTCCAGCTTTTTACCGGTCAGGCGCTCTGTATTACCATCATGCCACAACACGATTTGCTGGTCCTTAGTCAGCTGGATATCGCATTCTGCACCGGCACTACCCAATTCCCAGGCAAGCCTGATGGCTGCCAGTGAATTTTCCGGTGCATACCAGGAAGCTCCGCGGTGGGCGATGAATCTGAGCTGCGCAGTTGAACAAATGGCTGATAATAGTAAAATGGTGACAAGGGTCAATGATCTCATGGAATTCAGTATGGATTATTCTTTAGAATTGCTTTTTTAATAAATTTACCTGGTCACCGATTAGTACAAGGGTGTGTCTCAAAAGTTTATTAAAAGTGGATCTAACTTAGTAT
>Ga0208789_1001928_pt1 | contig 10126 bp, 10 predicted proteins | sample Methanotroph_Enr_FD_187368 | JGI IMG/M metagenome (GOLD analysis project Ga0208789, IMG submission 187368) | Enriched soil microbial communities from Old Woman Creek wetland in Ohio, USA - Methanotroph_Enrichment_5 (SPAdes) (version 2) | ecosystem: Environmental > Terrestrial > Soil > Wetlands...
ACTACTACTATTACAATATTTCTGTAAGCAATTGACTCATTCTCTGCCTTTATCAGATTAAAGATATTGAATAATGAATAATGAATTCGTTTGAACTGGGTTTCGTTTTTAACAACATAATCAAAAGCCCCGATCCTAAATGATTCTATTGCAATTTCAGTATTGTCTTCTCCCGTGAGAAGGATAACTTTGGTTTTAGGATTCTGCCTTTTAAACCAGACCAAAACCTCATTGCCATCCATTGCATCCTTGGTTTTTGAATTCAGGTTATAATCGAGAATAACCACCTGAGGTTTTTCTCCAGTGAATTTTCCCCAGCTTTCTTCACCTGTTTTAAATAATTGAATATCCAGGGCCATGTTTGAATAATGATTTTCTATATCTGCTTTTAGTGTCATTGCAAATACATCATTGTCTTCTACAATAAATATCTTGATTGGTTTGTTTTTCATGGTTTGCGTTTTGTGTATTATTAGTGTTTAAACATAATTAAGTTTCTCAATTCCTATTTCTGCAATTGCCTGCCTGTATATTAAATCAAGCATTTGATTCAGTTCTTTGATTCGGTCAATATTAGTTGCAGATGCACCCAAAGCTTCCATCTCTTCCAAAACAGGTCTGATGGCAGATATGCCCATTATAGAAGCAGAAGATTTCATCGAATGAGTAATCTGATTTATGGTTACATAATCTGTTTTTGATATTGCATCGTTAATGGATGGCAGATCTTCTGAAACCTGGATAAGAAAAGTATCCATTATTTCCCTTATCAAATCTTTTTTGCCACCAACAATCTCAGAAAGATAGCTGATGTTGCATACATTTTCAATGCAGTTTTCGGATACGTTTGTTATCATGATATGATGCATTTAAAGTTTAGTTATACATTTTATTAACAATCAGCTCTGAATTTATTAGCTGAAATATTAATGGTGCTATCTCTGACACCTTCATTGCCTTCGCGGTCGCGCATTCTGCTCATGGCGGATTTCTGTGTAATTTAAAGAGAAAACATACTGGCATTATAGGAAATTGCATGTTAGAAATCCGATTTGTAAATATAATTGGCCAAGAAAGACATTAAATTCTTTACAGCCTATACATGTATATTATTAAATAGATGTAAAAGCAATAAGTAATATACTTTTTAAAATACTAATTAAATTCAGTAAAATATATTTACACAATTTGTTTTAGATGTTTTTTGTCGGATACTTATTAAAACATCAAAAATTATTCAATCACCCGTATGGGAGGTGTGAAAGGGATTTGGTGCTATTACCGGATTAATAACTTTTTTGATTCAATACCTACCATGTAAGCATGCTTTCTTTATTCTGACTTAAATACATAAAAAATCAGTTGAACGTTGATTGCGAAATTTAGATCGAACCAATGTGCATTACCTGACAATCTCCAGCTGGCGCGGATTTGTAATCCGTGCCGGTACAAATAACCTCGCAACTGTTAACTTATTACTTTGAGAAGTGCCTGGTATATTTTCTATTTAACAATACAACCTTATTCCCGATTAGCTTAAATTTTCCCTTCATATAAATCACCAACCGGGAATATCATATCGTAATCGTTCCAATTCAAATTGCCATCTATAATTTTAAATTGTATAAACTGGGTCTCGTCTAAATATTTGCGGACTGAGGGATGAAGCGATGATTCCAAAAACGGTTTAAAATCAACCAGGCGATTGAATCCATCACTAAAAAATAACCGTATCGCAAAGTCACCGATATAGTTTGCCGACTTGATCTCTATCAAATCAACCGGGAGGTTGGTATATTCTTCTGTTATTCTCATTTTATCCGGGTATTAATTTTTTCAAATTCTATATCCTTGTGGTACACAAAATAATCAATCCTGTTCATTGGAGTAGAAAAAAATCAGGATTCCCAGGTATTCAAAAATCTTTGGCATTGTTTGATTTTAACAAAATTACTCAACCTTTCACATGAATGCAAACCGATATTGCAGAGGAGCATGATTCCGAAAGTAAATCAGGTACATCTGGCTTTTCAAATTCTGCGTCCAAATTTCCTGATCAGAATAAAAACGCACCGATTGCTCAGCTATGCTCAATTTCGAGGCACGAAATTTTTCTAACGACATGCCAGTTTTAACGATTTCCCATAATTTTCTCTCCCGCAAACGATTGCAATAAAAGTCAGAATTTTATATGGTATAATTTCTTATATCTTTGCGAAACCAAATTCCAACACCATGAAAAGGATCCCGCTGCTTATTGCTTGTTTTTTGTTGATACGAACCGCTTTCCCGCAGGTTACAATCGATCATATGGAACCGCCGAACTGGTGGGCCGACATGAAAAACAATTCCCTTCAGCTGATGATACACGGGAATGATATAGGCAAAACCAAAGCTTTTCTCGATTACAAGGGTGTTAAAGTAAAAAGTTCAACAAGTACCGGTAAGGACTATTTATTTGTCGATCTCTCTATAACCAACAGCGCAAAGCCAGGTACAATAACACTCAATTTCAAAGAAAATGAGAAGGACAGTGCTTTAATAAGTTATAATTACGAGTTGAAATCCCGTGCAAAAGAATCGGCCAAACGCCAGGGATTCAATACTTCGGATATGATGTACCTTATTATGCCCGACCGTTTTGCTAACGGTGATCCTAATAACGATGATATGCCCGGCATGCTCGAAAAAGCCGATAGGTCCAACCCGAACGGAAGGCACGGTGGCGATATAAAAGGAATTACCGATCACCTCGATTACCTGCAGCAACTGGGCGTTACCACAATCTGGTGCACACCCTTGCTGGAAAATAATATGCCGGTATATAGCTATCATGATATAGCTATCATGGTTACGCAATCACCGATTTATATAAAGTCGATCCCCGTTTTGGAACCAACGACAGTTACAGGGATATGGTAACCGCTGCTCATGGCAAAGGCCTGAAGGTAGTTATGGATATGGTGTTCAATCATTTCGGCACCAATTACTATTGGATGAAAGATTTGCCTCAAAAAGACTGGATTCACGAATGGCCTGAATTTACACGCTCTAATTTCCATGGAAGTGTTATTTCCGATCCCTACCGCTCGCAGTATGATGAAAAGAAAATGTCGGACGGATGGTTTGATACATCCATGGCCGATTTCAACCAGAAAAATCCGTATGTGGCCAAATACCTGATCCAGAACAGCATCTGGTGGATTGAATTTGCCGGCCTGGATGGTATCCGACAGGACACCTACCCCTATTCGGATAAAGATTTTATGGCTGAATGACTGGATGAAGGCCCTGCGAGAGGAATATCCCAACCTGAACGTTGTGGGCGAAGTTTGGTTAAACTATCCTCCCCTGGTTGCCTATTGGCTTGATAACAAGACCAACAAGGATGGGTATCGCTCGCGCCTCACCAATGTTTTCGACTTCCCTCTGATGGGAGCTATTCAGAAGGCTTTTACAGAAAAGGAAGGCTGGGATACAGGCCTGGCGCGTTTGTATGAAATCCTTTCGCAGGATTTCGTGTACAGCGATCCAACAAAGCTCATCACGTTTGCCGATAACCACGATATTGAGCGCATGTACCCGGTTCTGAAAACGACAGATAATGTAAAAATGGCACTGGCATTCCTGGCAACAACCCGCGGATTTCCAATGATTTATTATGGTACCGAAGCCCTCAGCGACCGGGGAACGTTACAAGGTGATCCAGGGAAACGCAAAGATTTCCCGGGCGGATGGAAGGGCGATGAAGTGAATATGTTTACCGGCCAGAACCTCAGCAGCGATCAGAAAGATATGAAGGATTATATTTCGACCCTTTACAACTGGCGCAAAAACAATAAAACAGTTCAGGATGGAAAACTTACTCATTATATCCCCGAAGATGGAATTTATGTTTATTTCCGGACTTTGGGAAAAGAATCTGTTATGGTAATAATAAATAATAATGATAAATATTTGAAATCAGTTGCTACTGATCGTTTTGAGGAAAATCTGAAAGATTTCAAAACCGGTAAAGATGTGCTAACCGGCAGCCAGGTTAAAGACCTAAGTAAAATAGAGGTCCCGGCAAAAAGTGTAAAAATTATTGAATTATCAGCCAAATGATGAAATTAATCCGTTGCCTGACAATAGCTTTATTCTTTTTTATTTATCAGGTCTCAGTTGCCCAGCTAATCTGGCTGAAGCCTGAAAATCCTAAAGTCACTGATTCGGTTACCTTGTATTTTAATGCAGCCGAAGGAAACAAAGCTTTAATAGACTTTACAGGAGATGTTTATTTACACACTGGGGTAATCACCAGTAAAAGCCTCGACGGACACGACTGGAAATATGTTGTCGGCAACTGGGGGAAAGACGATAAGAGTGTGCTGATGAAACGGGAGGGCAAAAACCTGTATTCATACAATTTTGTCATTAAATCCAGATATAAGCTCTTACCGGAAGATGTTGTCAACCAGTTGGTTTATGTGTTCCGTAACCAGGATGGAAGCCTTGTTGGAAAAACCAAAGAAAACGAAGATATCCTTGTTCCGGTTAACGGTTACAAACCCAAAGGGCAGGAAGCCACAGCCGGGAACCGCGAAATCCATAAGCTGAAAAGGGTCGAGCAATTGCCAAAATCGTGGAATCTTTTTACCGATACAGGTATGATCTCAGTAAAACCTTACGATGACAACCTTGTTGAAGTTACTTATTTCCCTGATGGAATTTCAACCGCCGATCCTTCGAATTCTGTAATAATGAAACCCTGGAAAGTTTCACTTACTTCGGAGCAGATCCCTTCGGGTTATATCCTTCATAACGGACAGATGATAATAACCGCAAATGCAGATCCTTTCTATCTTACTTATATTTATAAAGGCGACACCTTACTGAGTGAAGAAAGTGGATTTTTCAACAACCCTGGGAATACAGGTGTACGCTTTGCACTCAAATCAGGAGAAAAGGTTTACGGAACAGGAGAAAGGGCACTGCCTATGGACCGCCGCGGGAAAAAACTACAGCTTTATAACAGGCCTAAGTATGGGTACGAATATGGCGCCGATATGCTCAATTATTCAGTGCCTATGACCATTTCATCCCGTAAATACGCCATACTATTCGATAATCCGCAAAAAGGATATGTTGACATAGGAAAGGCGGAACCATCGGTTACCGAATGGGGTGCCATAGGCGGAACAGCAAGGTATTATGTAGTTGCAGGAAGTTCATTTCCCGAAATCTCGAAATCATACACACAGCTTACAGGCCGCCAGCCTTTGCCTCCGCGATGGGCACTAGGCAACCTTCAAAGCCGGATGGCCTATCGCAATCAGAAAGAAACCGACAGCATCGTTACTCTGATGCAGAAAAAAAATTTCCCGATGGATGCCATAATCATTGACTTTTATTGGTTTGGCGACAGCATTCAGGGGCATCTCGGTAACCTCGACTGGTATAAAAAAGCATGGCCTGACCCAGCTGGTATGATTGCGAAATTCAGAAAAGAAGGTGTAAAAACCATCCTTATCACCGAACCTTATGTGATTGATACCGTTGCCAATTATAAAGATGCGGATGCAAAAGGCGTTTTTGTGACTGACAGTCTGGGTAAAACATATATCGATAAACAGTTCTATTTTGGTCCTGGCAGCCTTATTGATATTTTTAAGCCCGCAGCACGTGATTGGTTCTGGCAGAAATATAAAAAACAGATTGATATAGGAGTGGCTGGCTGGTGGGGCGACCTGGGTGAACCCGAAAGTCATCCGTCCGATATATATCATGTGAATGGCAAAGCCGACCAGGTTCATAATATTTATGGCCATTATTGGGATAAAATGTTGTTCGAGAAATATGCTGAGTTCTACCCGAATACACGTTTGTTTCATTTACAGCGTTCCGGTTTTGCCGGTTCACAGCGCTATGCAGCCTATCCCTGGACAGGCGATGTTTCCCGCAGCTGGGGAGGATTGCAGGCACAACTTCCATTGTTACTCACCATGGGAATGAATGGCCTCGGCTATATCCATTCCGATGCCGGCGGATTTGCTCAAGGCGTTAAGGATGATGAACTTTACACCCGCTGGCTTCAATTCGCTGTTTTTACACCAATCCTCAGACCACACGGATCCGTAATTCCCAGCGAACCGGTGTATTGGAGCGAAAAAACGCAGGATATTGTCCGCAAATACATGAATTTGCGATATGCGATGTTGCCATACAATTATACGCTTGCTTACCAGAACGCAACTACCGGCTCACCATTAATGAAACCGCTTTTTTACCTGTATCCCGGCGATACAGCTGCCTGTCAGGTAGAGGATGAATACCTGTGGGGCGACAATATTCTCGTTGCTCCCGTTATACAAAAAGGGCTTACCAGCCGCAGTATCTATCTGCCTGAAGGCAAATGGTACGATTTTAATACGGGAGCCAAATACAAAGGAAATACAAGATATGACTATCCCTTGACTCTCGAAAATATTCCGGTATTTGTAAAAGCCGGCAGCTTTATTCCAATGGCTAAGCCTGTTACCTCAACCGCTTATTACAAAGCAGATGAATATTTTGTAAAGTATTATCCTGCAGGAAAATCAGAATTTGTACAATATGAAGATAACGGACTGGATAGCAAATCACTTGCTGAAGGAAAATTTGAGTTGATTACGTACAAAGGTTCAAAGGAATCACAAAAAATCATTGTTTCAATTTCAAAAACCGGATCATGGGATGGAATGCCTGTCAGCCGTAAGATGCACCTCGAAGTAAGGATAAAATCCCGGCCTTCGAAGGTAATTGTAAATGGTAAAGTTGTGAAAATCAAAACCCCAAAAGGCGCCTCTGCCGGAAATAATACAAGCTACGTGTATAACGATAAATGGCTGCATCTGAATTTTGCCTGGGACGGAAAACCTGTGAATATTGAAATTGTTGATAATACGCACCCGTAAAGACGCGTTGCTCGCGTCTCTTGTGTTCGCGTTGCTCGCGTCTCTGCTATTGACGTAGTAGAGACGCAAGCATTGCGTCTCTACGCCGCAATAATGAAACCTTTTGAAAAACCAAATAAATATTTATATATGAAAACCCTAACCAAATCCCTCTTTATGCTTTGCTGCATCTCCTTTCTTTTTACCGCATGCAAAACAAAACCAGCAGGTCCCGATGTGAAAGCTAATTATCCCGATTGGGCTAAAAACGCTGTAATTTATGAAGTTAATGTAAGGCAATATACACCCGAAGGAACGTTCAAAGCCTTCGAAGCCAATCTCCCCCGACTTAAAGAACTGGGCGTTGATATCCTATGGATAATGCCCATAAATCCGATCGGCATTAAAGACCGTAAATTTCCTGCAGGATCAAAAACCAGCCTGGGAAGCTACTATTCCGTAAAGGACTACAAAGGAATTAATCCTGAATTCGGAACCGAAGCCGATTTCAAAGCCCTGGTTACCAAAGCACACGAAATGGGTTTCAAAGTGATCATCGACTGGGTAGCCAACCACTCTTCACGTGATAATGCATGGATTACTGAACATCCTGATTGGTATGTGAAAGACAGTACAGGCAAAATCCTTGCTCCCTTCGACTGGACCGATGTAGCCAAACTAAATTATAAAAACCAGGATATGCGTGCCGCTATGATCGATGCCATGAAATACTGGGTAATTAATTGCGATATCGATGGTTTCCGCTGCGATGTAGCCGGCGAAGTTCCGCTTGATTTCTGGGATACCGCCCGCGTTGAAATTGAGAAAGTAAAACCGATGTTCATGTTAGCCGAAAATGAAGACAAACCGGAACTTTGTAAGAAAGCATTCGATGCCGACTATGGCTGGGGCATGCACAATGTGATGCATAATGTTGCCCAGGGGAAAGACTCTGTTAATAAAATTGCCCGGCAGGTTATAAAAGTCGATTCGGTGATGCCCAAAAATGCCATGCAGATGAATTTTATTACCAATCATGATGAAAACTCCTGGAACGGAACTGCCGCCGAGAAATTCGGTGCAGGTGAAAATGCCTTTGCTGTGCTTACATACACCCTCCCCGGAATACCCCTTATTTACAGCGGGCAGGAAGCCGGATTGAACAAACGCCTGAAATTCTTCACAAAAGATACCATCAACTGGTCAAACCTGGAGTTGACTCCATTTTACCAGACGTTGAATAAGCTGAAACACAGCAACGAAGCACTATTTAATCCACCTTACGGTGGAACGTTTACGCAGCTTAAAAACTCCGCACCCCAAAAGGTACTTTCCTTTTTACGAAAAAAAGGAAGTGCCCAGGTTGTTGTCATCCTTAATCTCAGCCCTGAAACAGTTACAGTTAACCTGAAAGACAGCCAGGCAGATAATGATTATATGGATGTTTTTTCAAAAGCTGATTTTACACTTAACAGCACCAACCTGAACCTTACCATGCTCCCTTGGAGTTTTTGGGTGTTCGAGAAAAAATAAGTCTCAGCTTTTAACCGGGGCGCGACTTAAAGTTGAACCCTGACTGAGGCGTACCATGCGCCCCCTCTGCCTTGAAAAAGCTGAGGGGACTTTTTTTATAGTTCCGTTTAGATAGTCAGGGAGCGGCTTCAAGTAACACTCCGATTAAATCGGTTAAATCATTATTTGATGCGCTGGGAAAAATAACGAACTTTGTTTGATGGCAAATATAAGTGATACACCCCAGGGTCTGGAGGCCCATATTCTTAGGTTACTCATACCAGAAGAAATATTAGAATGCTTTGAATTAGACCAGATCATTGAAAACGATGATGAGTTGTTATTTGACCTTTTTGAGAAAGAGGCATGTGTTCCCAAAGAATTGCAAAGGGAAGAGTCTGTACTGAATGGTTACATGAACGAGACAACGCTTCAAAGCTTTCCTCAAAGGGGGAAGCGCTGTTATATTCATTTGAGACGACGAAGATGGAAAATAAAGGGAAGTACAGATACCAGGAGTTACTTTAACGAGTATGAGTTTACCTCTCCAGGCACCATGGCAACGAAGCTATTCGGTGCTTTTTTAAAAAGAAACTCTTTGACAGCCACCCCCTCACGTTTAGCTCAGTCGCTATAGTATTGGGATTAGACAAACAAAAACTTCATGATTGGTACAAGAATCACCTGAGCGATTTTACAACTACACGGGTTCAAGAGCAACTCCATGAGCACGATATTCCGCTACCGCCCGAGGTTACCAAAGCATGCAAGAGTATAGATGTTCCAATCCTTAAGCCTGAAAATATTGGCGAACACATGGCTGTTGATGAAAAATACATCAATGGTGAGTTTTACACATTACTTACTAACGGCAACACAGGTAAAATTGCGCTGATGGCAGCTACCACAAAGACCTCACTGTTAAACCGTGCTATGTCAAAATTTGAAGGTAAACTCTTTAATGTAAAAATACTCACCCGTGATCTGGCATCGAACTATGAATGGTTTGGCAGGGAAAACTTCATGAATGCCGCACAGGTTGCCGATAAGTTCCATGTACTAAAACACGCCTTTGAAGCCTTGCAGGACATAAGGATATATTATCGCCAGAAACTGCTCACCCAACGCAGGGAAGCCTATGAGGCATATAAGCTCAAAAAGAAAACGACTCCGGGGCTGGTATTTGAATATCCCGAGACAAAGCTTCAAAACAATGAAACACACAGGCAACTGTTGGCCAGAAGCCAGTACCTGCTTTATAAAAAGAGAAACGATTTTACACAAAGCCAGGCACAACGCGCAGAATTGCTGTTTAAACACTACCCAGACATAGAAAAGGCCTATGAGTTGATCTGCCAATTTAGGGCGTGGTACAGTGCAGATCATATAATTAGCAACCAACTGGAGAGACCTGCCAAAATCGAAGCCTTGAACAGAATCGGGAATAAACTGGATGATTGGATTAAAAGAGTTGTAGATGCAGATATAACTGAAATCCTGAATTTTAAATCCCTTGTCGAAAGAAACCGGGGATACATACTGAACTACTTCTATACCGGGGCTACAAATGCCATTGCTGAAGGAAACAACAGTATAATCCAACACTTTCTTCAAACAAACAAGGGTGCCAGAAATCTGAATTTCTTCTACTTCAGATTATCTCAGTTCCTATCATAGCGCATCAAATACTGAAATTACCA
>Ga0208789_1001929_pt1 | contig 10125 bp, 9 predicted proteins | sample Methanotroph_Enr_FD_187368 | JGI IMG/M metagenome (GOLD analysis project Ga0208789, IMG submission 187368) | Enriched soil microbial communities from Old Woman Creek wetland in Ohio, USA - Methanotroph_Enrichment_5 (SPAdes) (version 2) | ecosystem: Environmental > Terrestrial > Soil > Wetlands...
GTGGCGGCAACGCCGCATCTTTTCGGGCAGGGCGCGGCCGGCTGACCCACCAAATCCATACCGGCGACGCAGCCCACAAAAGGCATAGCATCAGCGCCAGCAGCGGGTAAGGTGTGGCACAGGCGAGCAGTGCGCCGAGCAGCACCAGCGCCACCACCGGCAAGCTCCAATGCGCACGCGCCAAAGATCTCAAGTCGGTCTTGGCCTGCGCCTGCGCCGATGCGGCTGTGGTCCATTGCAGCAGGTGGCGATGGCTGATGGTCATGCGGTACAGCGCGCGCACGAGGGCGTCCACCGCCAGCAGCGACTGCTGCAGCAACAGGGCCAGATGCCACAACCCGCCCCACAGGGCACGTGCCAGATCCATCGCGGCCAAACGGTAGAAGTGGCGTTTGGCAACATCGTCGCGGCTGGGGGCGAAGCCCGCCACCGCACCCAGCAGTGGCCCTGCTGAAAACGCCGCCATCACCAGCGCCAAGGCAGCCCACGGCGACACGACGGCGCCACCCAACGCCAGCAGCAGCAACACCAGGGACATGGGCGCCACGATCGATCGACGCAGGTTGTCGAGCATCTTCCAGCGGTTGATGACGCGAAATCGATAGCGCCTGGGGCTTAGCAGAAAGGGCAGCAGTTGCCAGTCGCCGCGCGTCCAGCGGTGCACGCGCGAGGCCGCCACATCGGCATGAAATGGCGCATCCTCAATCACCGTGATATCGGTCACCGCCGCGCAGCGTGCCATGGAGCCTTCGAGCAGATCGTGGCTCAGCACCTGACCATCTGGCAGGCGGCCGGACAGCACGGTGTGCATCGCCCGCACGTTGAGCAGACCCTTGCCTGTAAAGGTGCCTTCGCCGAACAGGTCCTGATAGACCTCCGAGCTCGCTGCACTGTACGGGTCAATCCCACACTGCCCGGCAAACAGCCAGTGGTAGAGCGTGAAGTCCTTGGTGGCAGGCAGCGGCGTCACCACGCGCGGCTGCAAGATGCCATAGCCACCCACCACACGCCCGCTGGTGTCAAACCGCGGCTGATTATGGGGGTGTGCAGCCACACCCACCAGTTCGCGCAGTCGACCGGGCGGCAATTGAGTGTCGCTGTCAAGCGTGACGATGTACTGTGTGTCAGCAGCGATATGGGACTCGGCGCCCAAGTCCAGAAACGCAGCAGCCGAGCCCTCTGCCAATGCAGCCACGAGCAGTTCGAGCTTGCCACGCTTGCGTTCCCAACCAATCCAGCGCTGCTCGGTCTCGCTGAAACGGCGCTCTCGGTGCAGCACGATGAAACGCGGCGCGGCGCCAGTCTCCTCGGCCTCGTTGGGATAGCGCACGTTGAGTTCGCGGATCTGCTGCGTTGCGCTCGCCAGCAAGGCGTCGTCTGACGCCAGCTGCGCCGCATCGGCATCGGCCCAGTCGGTCAGCAGTGCAAACTGGGCGTGGCGTTCCGGGTTGGCGAGATAGTGCAGTTGCAGCCGGTACACCAGGTCGCGGGTTGATGCAGTGCCAGTCAGCATCCCCGGGATCACCACCATCACCCGGTGCTCAGGCGGTATGCCCTCGCCCAAGGCCAGGCGGGGCAGGTGCTCAGGCCGGGCCGACTCGCTGATCAGCCGGTTGATCACCGCGACCACCGCCTCGGACGCCGGGAACATCATCAGCGCCGCGCCCAGCAGGGTCAACCACGGGTGAGCACCTGTACCTGTGCCAGTCAAGTCGGCGCCGTGGCGTAGCAACAGCCACGCCACCAGGCTCAAAGTGCCCAGCAGCAGCGTGCCTAAATAGGCGGGCAAGGTCATTCGACGCGCAGCGGCGCGCCAGAATACAGCCGCGCGCTCATGCAGACCGAGCGCACGCAGCAGCGCTGGACAGCCAGCCCCCCGCAGCCAGTGGCTAGCTGCCGCGGTGGCGCGATTGGCGCCTTCACCAGCGTACATCAGATCGAGCAGTGTTTGCGCCACTGACAATTCACTGCGGCCACTGCGCCTGGCCAACCGCTCAATGCCATGCAGCGTCTGGTCGCGCGTGGCGGCTTGCTCCGCTTCGAACAGCGGCGAGGTGAGCATCAACCGCATCAGCGGACTGGTGCGAGCGACAATTTCGGGCCAATCGGCGGCGCCGATAGCACGCAGCGACGTGACGGCATTGCTCACACTCAGGTTATCAGCGGCTTGGTCGGCGCTCTGCTGCGTCTGCATGGTGGCAAGATCCGGCAGCGCGTGATGCAGCCAGTCGTGCAGTTGAACAGGATAGCTGGCATCACCCGTGGTGCGGCGACCTTGCAGACGCTGCGCCATCTGCACCAGAAAAACGCGGCCCACGCCGCGCTGATCCAGCAGGTTTAACAACTGGTCAAGCACTGGCACGGTGTAGGCACCAATGTGATCACAGCACAGGTTGGCGACCCCGCGGGCTGCTTTGTTCGTGGCCACACGTTCGGCCAGACGACGCAGATTCTCAATCAGCACCACACGCAAGGTGGTAGGCAACGCCCACATCTCACTCAAGTTCAGTTCACGGGTTTCCTGGTAAGCGCTCAGAAATTGCATTAGCAAGTCTTCATCGAACGCGCCATCGGTGTGGGCCACAAAGGCCCAGGCGACACCATAGACCCGCGGCAGACCGGCCAAGGGCTCGTCCAGCAGCATTGGCAGGGTGCGAAAGTAACTGCGCGGCAATCCCTCGTGAATTTCCTTGAGTTGCGCTTCGATCAGGTGAAAGTTGTCGAGCAGCCACTCAGCCGCCGGGCTGATGTCGTAGCCGGTGCTCGCTTGTTCTCCGATGTAAAGATGCGCCTCGCGTAGCGCATTAATATTGCTGCGCAGACGTGGAAAAAAAGTCGGCGCGCGTCTACTCGCTCTGGCGGCACGATGGGCAACCCCAAGACTGCGGCCATGTTGGGCAAAACGCTGCAGCCCAAATATCTCGGAGCGGATCGGAGGCTGCACCGGGCCGCGCGCACCATCCAGCATATCGCGCAGCGCTTGTGGAGCGTCCGGTAGCAGGCGCTGCAGTTCACGTTGCGCCATCGCCTACAACACCATTGAAAAGACACCAATCAACAGGGCGACCACCACCACGGTCGTTACAAAGCGCCCGACCACAAACCCGTGCATGGTCTGTGCAGCGCATTGTAGAAAAAACAGGCGACCATGCGATCTTTGGCATAGTTCCAAATGGGCTCCCAAAGCCGACAATTCCATCGGGGAGGTCTCAGCGGTGTTGCCAAAAGATGCGGTGCTCCAGCGCGATTTGAAAATGCTATTTGCGTTCATATAAAGCTCCCCGCACAATCGATAAATAAATCTCAACAACAAAGAAGTTGTTAGACACCTGGGTCTGTGCATGGCACCCCAGTGCAAGCTAAAGATCAAAAAAGGCGCGAGGCATGGAGTTCCCTCCTCGCGCCACCGTCGTCGTTAACGGGTACCGACAACTTCCACTTCGACACGGCGATCAGGCTGCAGGCAGGCAATCAGCGCTTTGCTGACTTTCTTGCCTTGACATTCACCCTGTTTCGTCACCGGTTCAGCGCCGTCGACGCCTTTGGTCACGATCTTGTCGCCTGCAATCCCGGCAGATGTCACCAAATAGCCCTTGACGGCCTCTGCGCGGCGCTCCGAGAGCTTCTGGTTGTAGGCATGCGAGCCGATCCGGTCGGTATGACCGGTCACGTTGATTGCATCAAATTGGGTGCCTTTAAGCTCTGCCGCAAACTTGTCCAGTTCTTGCTGGCCCGTCGGCTTGACGCTGGCCTTGTCGAAGTCAAACAGGGAGTCCGCCGAAAAGGACACCTTGCGCGGTAGCACGGGCGGCACAACCACTGGCGCTGGCGGTGGGGGTTCCACGTACACCGGTGGCGCCGCTTGGGCAACCACCACCGGCGGCGGCACGTAAGCAACGGGCACGGGCGTGGGAGACTTTGCGCCAAAGCGATAGATCAGGCCAAGCGACACCAGATCGATGTCGCCCTTGTTACCGACCGCGTCATTGATGCGGTAGCGTTCCACCTCAGCGCGCATAGCCAGCGCTGGCGTGAACGCGTACTGCAGCCCCACGCCCACTTTGAGGTTGGTATCACGCTTGCTCGGGTTGGGGTCAAGCACGTTGACCGCCCCAGTGCCAACGAAGGAATCGGTGGTGTCAGCGTAGTTCACGCCAATACGACCCAACACCGAGAACTTTTCAGTGATTGGCAGCGTGCCGACCAAATCCATGTTCAGGCCCTTGAGCTTGATATTGCCGCTCAAGGTGCCCGCTGGCACCGTGGTGGCATTGAAGCCAAAATTACCCAGATCGAAATAGCCAGCTTCTACGGCAAGATATTTGTTGTATTGATAGCCACCAAAAATCTTGTAACCGGTGGAACGGTCATCATCGGTGATCGTGGCACTGCTAAAGCCGCTGCCCAACAGACCGCTGGCAATACGTGCGTCATCAATCTTCGCGCTTGACTGGCCGACATTGGCCCCAGCGTACCAGCCGGAGTCGTCCGCAACTGCGAACGAGCTGGCGAGGACGGCCAGTGCGATCAAGCTCAACTTGCCTGAGGCTCTTGCCAATTTGTTTCTTGCTAATTTCATCTTGTTCTCCAAAGAGAGTCACTGTCCGCAATGAGTTCATTGAGGCTTCGTGAGGACTGCTACTTACTATATTTGTTGTCGTTTTAGACTGGGCCAAGGGCGTCAAGAAAACTCGAGCAGCCCTTGCCTCGCTCATTTCATGGCTTAAGGGGTCGGCACATTGATGACCGTATCCACCAGGGTCACGGAAGCACCGAGCGACAAGGCTCTGCCGTTCAGCGTCAATATATTGACATTGCCAACAGTGGAGAACGAGGCGCCCTCTTGCGCAATGATGTTCCCGACCATGGTCCCACCACCTGCCGCATTGATCGTCGCAAAACTGCCCACTTGCCAGAATACATTCTTGGCCTGGGCGCCGCCCGCAAGGATGATGCTTTGTGGGGCTGCCGCGCCTGGACCGCCCACTGTGAGCGTCGTCGCCATCTGGAAGACCCAGACTGCGTTCGCGTTGCCTTGAGCGTCAAGCGTGAGATCGCCGCCCTCGATCAAGAAGGAACCGGACGGCGATGTGTAGACGCCAGGAGCAAGCGTCAGGTTAGCCAGATTGGCACCGGGATTTGCACCTGCCGGCATGGCAGCCAAAGCCAGGTATGCGGCTTGTGCGTCAAGTCGGGCCTGCGTGGCGATCGAACACGAAGCGGCATTGGGACCCGTAGACGTGGGGCCCGTGACCGAATTGGTGCAGGTGTAAATTTTCCCGTTCACCGCACCGATGTTTTCCGGCGTTTCGGTGTAGATATCACCAGCCAGATCGTGGAAACCCGTCACCATCGAGGTGCCCGTGGCAATAGAACCGATATCACCGTTGACGATCGTCAAGATGCCCGTGTTCGTCATGCCTGCGGTACCACCAAAAGTCCCGAATTTCGAGGCAGCGTTCAGAGCAACTGGTGCCAGGCAATTTCCTGTCGCAGGGCCGGCGGTAAAGGTCCATATGTAGTCCGCTGCCATGGCATTGGCAGGAATCGCCAAGTCCTTGACTCCGGTGGCACCGCCTTTAATCGTGGCCGTGTAGGTAACGCCGTTGGTGAGGGCCACACTAGGCGTAAAGGTCGCAATACGCCCGGTAGCGCCATCCAGCAACACCGAAGTTGCCACAACTGGAGTTACTGCCGGCCCGGTCACCACAAAATTGATCGCATTGATCGTCGACGGGTCCATTCTCAGGCCTGACGGCACGGTAAAGGTCGCGTTAATACTCGCGCTGGGACAGACACCCGTGGCACTAGCGGTGGGACTGGTCGTAAGGGGATTGACCGCGGGATTCCCGACTGGCGCTACGCCTGCCGCAGTGGTAAAGGTCCATACATAGTCATTGGCCGCGGCGGGGAAGGCCGGATTGCCAGCCAGTGCATTGCCGGCCAAGTCCTTGACCGGGCTGACGCCCGTCCCCTTGATGGTCGCGGTGTAGGTTGTGCTGGCTTCAAGTGCTACTGCAGGTTTAAAGGTTGCAGTTCCATTGGTGTAGCTCACACTGCCAATAGGTGCAGGAGTCGTACAAGGCGCAGCACAGGCCAGCGTGAAGCTGGTTGCCGGGCTGACGATGGTTGCAGGAGCCATATCCTCATTGAAGACCGCCGTGATGGCCGCGTTAGTGGGCACATTGATTGTTGGGCCTGGAGTGGTCTTTACAGGGTTTGTGGTCAATACGGTGGGCCGGGTCGTGTCTAGGGCGACACCCGTGGTCGTGAATTGCCAGACTTTGGGCGTCGCCAAGGCGAGGCCGGTTGCGACGCTCGTGGCACCCGTCACCGCGGCCGTATAGGTGGACAGGGCCACCAGGCTGGTGGCAGGCGTCAGCGTGAACGTTGCAATCTGCCTAGTCGCGTCAAGCGACACCGTCCCTGTCGGGCTAACGCAAGGTGCCGCACAGGTCACCGCAAAACTTGCACCGCCAGCGATCGGGGCTACCGGCTCGCTGAAGGTGGCGGTAATGATCGGGTTGCTGATCGATACGGCAACAGCATTGATGCCAGGGGTGACAGCGGTGACCGTCGGCGGCACAAGTGCACCAATACCGCCTGCCCCCAGAATTGGATCTCGTCCGCCGCCGCAGGCAGCGAGCAACACGCTCAGAACCAGTGCCATGAACCACGGCAAGACTCTGGCATAGCTTTCATATTTTTTCATTTGCTTTCCTCTGTATTTATCCAGAAACCTATTGATGAAATGGCCCGACTTCCGTCCGGCGCTCACGCTGCTGTTTTGCACCATCGCCTGAGCGCCGTGCATCGCGAGGGCAGTATTGCGCCGCGCTGCTCGGGCGTCTGTGCGATGACGCACACAAGCAAACGCGATGGCGCAAAAAAATATGGCCTGTGTGTTCGCCAACGCACAGAACCGCGCGAGTTAAGCGCTTAAGCTGAAAACCTGCTGAGCGCGACAACCAGGTCGTGCCGGTCCGATTGCGGACGTCTTCTCCAAGCCGACCGCTGTAATTTTTATATTTTTAAAGGATTTCTCATGAACCGCATGATGCTCATTTCAGCGCTACTTGCCACATTAAGTTTGGGCGCTTGTGACCGACCCACCGTTGTCACGGTCCCCGCAGCGCCCGTGGCTGTACCCGGCCCCGCTGGTCCGCAGGGTGAAACCGGCAGCACTGGCAGCGCTGGCAATACCGGTGCAACAGGCGACACTGGCGCCACTGGCAAGTCCGGCGACGGCGCCACGATCATCGTGATGCCCCCAGCTTCAGCACCGGCAAACTAAATTCACCGACTCACCACTTCAAGGAGAATCTCATGAGCTTGGGAACCATACTGCTGATTGTTCTGATCCTGATGCTGATTGGCGCCATTCCGAGTTGGCCTCACAGCCGGAACTGGGGCTACGGACCCAGTGGTGGCTTGGGACTGGTCGTGATCATCATCATCGTGCTGCTGTTAATGGGACGACTTTAAAGGCTGTTCGTAGCGCGGCGCGATTGTGCGCCCGTTCATCATCAGCGTGTCGACGCGTCAGGCCGCAGTGGTGAGAAGTCGGCCGCTTGGGCCGGTTGCTGTGGCTGGCGCGGTTGTTTCAGCAATTCTGTCAGCACTGCCATCCATGACTGTGCTGGTATCTGCGCCACAGCTTTGGACAAGAGTTGCGGCAACAGTCCGGCCAACAGGGCCGGCGTCAGGATGAGACGCCATGGGCGAGTCCAGGCCAACACGCCACCCAACAACAAAGCGCCCGCAACCAGCCCCAGTGGATGGCGTTGCGCCATGGGCTGCACCACCGCCTTCACGGTTTCACTCGCCAACACACTGCCGATACGCCACGGGTGTTGTGCCCACCAACTGCACACGGCCTCGATCACGACATTGGCAGCGGGAATTGATTTCAGGCCGTCAAGCCAGGCAATCCCAACACCGGTGGCGTGCGCACCGGAGGCACCGCTTGGTGGGGTCGACATGTCACGAAGGGCAAGACGCAAACGCTCCCGCGACAGGGTCAGCCGCTCGGATGGGGTCATCAGTGCCGCACTCATGACGTACTCGCTTCTCGGAGCATGACAAGATCGGCTTTCATTTGCTGTCGAATGTTGTCAAAGCCGCTGGCATCGCCTTGCGACCGAACCGCCAGCAAACACCCTACAGTCACGACAATGGGCAACAGCGGCGCCACAATCAAGGCCCCCGGCACTTGCATGGTGGCCACTGGAATAACGGCCCACAGCATCAGTGCCACGCCCGCCAACACCGCAGCCACTGCCAGGCAACCCAATGCCACCGCGTAGAGCAGCGTACGTCGCCTCCATGCGGCCGAGACATGACCAACCTCGGTGGCTACCAGTTCGGCATAGGCTTCAGCGTGGTCCGCCAGCAATTGCGGTCGGGTCGCGATCAGGAGAAACAGGGGGTGAATCATGACGGTCGAGCTCCGGAATCGAGAAATGGATGCATGACCAGAACCGTCACGGACAGCGCGGAGTCTGCATTGACGGCTATGCGGCAGTGGCTGCTGCCGAGCCGCGCACGCCTGATGAAAAGCAGTTAGCGTCGATCCCGGGAACTTGCCATCATACTGATCAGCGCCATCAACGCAGCACCGGTCGCAGCGGCGATCAGTACCGACTTGATGGGTTCGTCCTTGATGTAGTTCAGCGTGTTGTCTGAGGCGCGCAGCGCCTTGTCACGCAACTGTTGCGACGTGTCGCGCACGCTGTCCACACCACGATGCGCCAGCACGCTGGCTTGCTGACGCAAATCTTGCACGCTACCGGTCAGGCTGTCGAGCGCATCATTGGCCACACGCTGCGTCGACTTGATGGCTTGGTTGGCCGACTCTGCAGCCTGATCTGCCAGGCTGTGCGGTTGTTCTGCAGCTTTTTTGTTAAACATAAATATTCCTTTGAGAGGGTTTGAGATTTAATTGAAAATTGTGGCGCTCAAGCGCCGGTCCAGACAGGGCGCCTAGCCAGCTTTGCCGGCCCGGCGTCAGCGCTTTTTGATGAGTCCGAACAGGAAGCTGGCTACTGCCAGGATCGCAAACACAATGAACAGAATTTTGCCGATGCTGACGGCGCTGGCGGCAATACCACCGAAGCCGAACAAAGCAGCAATCAAGGCAATGACAAAAAATACAACAGCGTAATGAAGCATATCCAGACTCCTGGTTTGAGAAGCGGTCAACCGCTTGGGGTAATTGAAACGAAAAGCCAGCGAACTATGTCGCGGCGAGCGTTAAGTGTGATCTTGATTGCAGGTGGCGACGATAGGCTAGCCCGCCGCAGCCTTGTCGGGTGGATACGCCAATTTGCGTAGGACGTGGCTGACAATGCCTTGTTGGAGGCACGGATCAGCTTGGTCGAGCGATATTTCGACGGTCGTGCCGCCCGCACACTGGAGTCAGCTTCACTTGAATCAACGTGCCCTGCCCCGGCGCCGACACCAAGGCCAGGGTTCCGCCTTCGGCCTCAACCCGAAAACGCATACCCACCAACCCATAAGCAGACCGTGGCTGCACGCTGGTATCAAAGCCAACCCCATCGTCACGAACCGAGACTTCCACCTGGCCATTGTCTGTGGCCAGGCGCACCCAAACATGCTGTGCCCGGGCATACTTTGTGATATTGGTAATGGCCTCCTGCACCAGACGATAGATCATTAGCTCGGCACTTACTTCAAGCTCCACCGGCTCCAGTTCACAATGAACTTCGACACCTGAATTTTCAGCAAACTCACGCGTCAGAATTTCGAGCGTCGCAACCAAGCCCAGGTTGCTCAGTGCGGACGGACGCAAGTCTTCAATGATGCTGCGCCCGAGTGCAATGCCGCTGTTAAGCGTGCTGACCAGGTGTGCCAGCAGTTCCAGCGCCTCGGGTGCCCTATCGGCCAAGCGTGACTTGATGCGGGCCGCATCAAGCTTGGCCGATGTCAGCAATGCACCCAGATCGTCATGCAGATTACGCGCCAGGCGATGACGCTCGTCTTCTCGCGCGGTCTGTAGATGGTGGGTTAACTCAGTCAGCTGCACCGTGCGAAGCGAGACCTCGGTTTCGAGTTGATCACGTGCAACCTGAACGGTGCGTTGCAACTCCTGCCGCAGCTTATCAA
>Ga0208789_1001930_pt1 | contig 10118 bp, 10 predicted proteins | sample Methanotroph_Enr_FD_187368 | JGI IMG/M metagenome (GOLD analysis project Ga0208789, IMG submission 187368) | Enriched soil microbial communities from Old Woman Creek wetland in Ohio, USA - Methanotroph_Enrichment_5 (SPAdes) (version 2) | ecosystem: Environmental > Terrestrial > Soil > Wetlands...
TCAAAATCAGCGTAATCCGTGTAATCCGTGATAAACTCTTACTCTTACATTGGACGTTGAACGTTCGATGTTCGACGTTCATCTGTCCAGCCTTCTCTTTCATTCAATGTTCATTCCTGAATCCCGCCCCCTGTCATTCTGAGCGAAGCGAAGAACCTTTCTAAAAACATCGCGACAGCGATTCCCTTTCCTCTTTTTTGGTCATTTCTGATTTGACATTTGCTTCGTGCTTCGAGCTTAGTGCTTCTATTTATACCTTTCATTGGTCTTAAACATTGAACTTCAATTCCTTACTTCAAGCACTTACGCACTTCCCCACTTTGGCCCTTAGTAGTAGAGCGATATACACAGTGCTAAAAAAACGACTTGTCATTCTGAGCGAAGCGAAGAACCTTTCTAAAAACTTCGCGCAGCGATTCCTCATTTCTGATTCTCACAAGCCACCTTAAAAAACCAGCCGTGGCAAAAGGGAGTAGCTCATAAGCAAGCTAATGCAAAGCCGCGTGGATGATTTTATTTATCAAACGGCAGTTTTACAGAACCATTAGAAGTGCGTTTGATGTAACCGGTTGAGCCTTGCTCTTGCTTCATACCTGCGCATTTGATTCTGCAAATTTGCCCCATCGCAAGCTTGGCAATATCCCCGTCGACCAGATTGGCAAAAGTCATCTTATCCCTCGCGCTTACGACTTGTAATGTGCAAAGTACTTGTTCCGCAACGCCTAGTGGTTCCTTAGTATCAGGGTCGATCACTTCATCACCGCCCGCCAGGACTTCTAATACCATGCCCTCGTACAATCGGCTTTGCCCCTGATCCAGGATAACCTTGCCGTCCTGTATGGCTGCTATTTTAATTGGGTATAGCTTCTCAGCTACTTTGCCCACGACGATCTCCGCCACCTTGCCTACAAGCAAGTTACGCAGATCTTCGCCTTTCCATAAAGATGCGTTAGATTCGATCATACCTGGCCGAAATTGCGGCCCTGTCATGTAAACGTCCGCCACACCAGCATAAACTACTTCCTTCGTAGTGCTTCGTACCAGGCTGTAGTTTAATCCAAAACGCCCTTCATGCTCTACGACAGTTTGACCCGTAGCGGCAATGCCTCTCTCGGTCTTTATTACCGAAGCGTCCGTGATAGTCGATGATAGAAAATAATCTGCTCCCATCGTCTCGGCGAGCTTTGCCTGCTCAGCTATTGGAGCATCAAACACCAAAAGCATTTTGGCCTCACGCGCGAAATCAATTACATTATCCCTATCCAGCACAGCGAACTTATTTGTCTGCGTAAGACCGACATTTAACTGATGCGCGAGCATCACGCCAAGATTTTCACCCGGGGTTTGAAAATCGCCAAATTGATAAAGCACGAGCATTGCTTTTATAGGCATTACAGCTATCTTCATCCTTTTGCTTTTTTCGCTCTCGCTTAGCCCATACACCCATACTTTGAGTTTTACCGCAACACCAGTATCGTTTTTGGTTTCTTCCAGTACATCGTACTTCTTCACCAGTCCGCCTGTCTGGGCCGTATAAGATGTGCCGCTTGCCTGGATCGAGATCGCGTCGAAATCGATCTTCTTGTGATTTGCGACATTATTCACATCTGCCATCGCTCCTGCGTACCCGTATGTATAGCTCCCCGAACCCACCTTCGTACCTCGTGCCTGGCTCACCGCATCAACAAGACCGTTCTTGATCGCCTCGTCCCTGCTCTTGCCCTGTCCGGTCACTTCGTAAATCGAAACATTATTCGGTTCTGCCGCAAAAACCCAACTCGCGCTAAGGATTGCTGCTGCAAATACGATCGCTGTCTTTTTCATTGGATAACCTTTGGTAATTACCACGGTACTGTTTTATTCGATCCTCTTTTGCCGATGAGAGTTTCATTTTCCCATAACTTCAGGCCCGACACGATATCGCTCACCCTCAGCTGAAAATAATACTCGATCTGCTGACGTCCTCTGTCATAAGCTAAAACACGCTGAAAAATTTTCCCCGATATGCTCAGTTCAGGCGCGATTAACGTACCCTTCGCCGCCACGGTCTGCTGGTCGAATTCGTCGTTGTTCCGCAGATCTTCCCTGGCCTGGTGTATCAATTCATCAGGAACGCCCGGGCCCCCTACCGCCGAGGTCATTACAACTTTTCCGCTGTTAAGAAATTCCTGCTCTATCTTAACCATCAACTGATCAGTATCGATTCGCTGCATTGTGTCGTTTAATACTCGTCCCTTCGCCATAACAAACCTGCCCCCGCCCGGCTTATCTAGAGCACCAGATGCCAGCGCCGACTGCACCATTTTACTGGCCGCCACATCAAAATCCCGGTAATCCAGCCCAAGTACCGCTTTGCCGGTATCGTTCGTTAGGTCGATATTTGTAGTTTTCGGAGTACACCCTGCAACCGCCGCCAGCAAAAGCAAACTAAAAACAAACAGCATTTTCATTTTTATTCCCACTTTCTTGTATCAAGTCTAAAATCAACCGCGTCAACACGCGGAGCAACCGCTTTGAAGCCGAAAGGCTGATTTCCCATCGCCGACATCGGCAGCCATACGCTCGTCTTTGTCTCTATAGGTAAACCCTTCTCATCGAGCCATTCCACACGGTACCTGAATTTTTTAATGGAGTATGAATTGTTATGCCCAAGAACATTGACCTCAAGAAAACCCGATGGATTTCTCTCAAGTACGACTTTGTCAACAACAATGCCCTGTCCCGCAACAGCACTGAGTGCCGCCGCAACAGGACGTGTAACATAATTATTCACAATGTTGTCGTTTCCCGCGCTGCCTCGAACATTTACTCTTGGATCATTGGATCGTGAGCAGCCTGTCATTGCCGCTGCCGCTAGGACTAAAAACACTATTCTCATATCTTACTCCTGATAATTGTTTAAAACAGGATCACATCGCACGATGGCGTCATATTTCGAACAGGTATTTTGATATAAACTATAGCATTGTTGCATTTGGGAATTGTAATGTCCAGCAATTTCGCTCCCCCGTCCGAAGCAATCGACAACATCCGATCTCCAGGTATCGCGAGCCTCGCCGCTTGAAAATCCTTTGGCAGCGTGGTCCATATCCGAACATCCGCTGCGTTAGTCGCCAGAGAATAAAGCGCCAAAGCCGCCGCCGCCATACTCGCGCCGCTGCTGTTTTGCTGTGTCATCGCGTACTGGGCTGCCGCCTTCACAGAGGCCGATACTATCGCCCGCGTAAGTATCGCCTTAAAGTCGTTTTTAAACTCGGTACGGATAATTTTTTCCATGTCGGCCACTACCTTGGTCTCATAGTTCGCCCCTTCTGCGCCAATAATCAGGCTGCTATATGCGCTCTGGCGAGACTTGAGCCTTGGAAGCGCTATACCCGTGTAATAAACACGGTTTGTAACTAAGAACAAAGGCAAGTCCAGCCGAAATTCTTCTTTGACAGGACCCAGCCCATTCTCGAATATCACCCATACCGTGTTTTCTATTTTGCCCCCGCCCTCAAGCACCTTTTCAGTGGCGTTATAATCCGCCGTTATGTAAGGGTTCTCCGGCACCATTCCATGCGCCTCTTTAAGCAAGTCCCCAGCCTTGAGATTGTCGTTGACAAGGTTGAAATATACCCCCGCTAAATAATTTGCGAAAGGATTGACAAAATCAGGGTAAACTTCATACCCGCTTAGCTCAGAATATTTGGCCTCTAAAAGCGACTTCACCTTGGGATTGTCAATATTTTTATCGATTTGGGCGTTCTTGTTTTTCTTGCGTGTGTTCTCTATCTCCTCCTGCAGGCGGGAAATGCTCTTGGCGAAATACTCCTTTGATCTGGCCTGCCTTTCCATCGCGCGATTAAATTCCACCCGCACAAGATCCGGCTTTTGCAATATCATGAAATCTAGTGCTTTATAAATATTGATCATCACGCCGTCATATTCTTCGCCGAGGTACGGCACAGCGTTATCGTTCACTATTGTAGACGCCACCGCCGATGCCGTTTCGTTCTTCAAATCGAAGTAATTGAGCATGCGCTCGCATTTATCAAAACAATCCGCACTCATGTTATGATCATTCGCGACAAATGATACTGAGGCAAGCTGCATGGTCCATAACAGGTCGGAAGATTTGGGCTTTTCGCTTTTGCTGATTTTGCTTTGCGCAAGCAATGATGCTTGATTAAAATCCCCGATTTCATAAGCTTTGTTGAAAGCTTTGAGCCCTGTTTTCGACGGGTTGCAGCCGAAAACGAAACACATCAGAAAAAGCAGACCGCCGCAGCAATACTTATTAAACATAATCTCTCTTCTGATAACCATTAAGACGATTCATGCATAACAGATATTAATATATCTACTATCTTTTTCTGTAGCAAAATAAAAATACATGAAAACGGGTTTGTTTTACAAAAGCCTTCTTTTCAAGCACTTTCTCACTTTCTCACGCTTTTCATTTCCTTCCTCATTTGACGTTGAACTTTCGATGTTGGACGTTCATCTGTTCAGCTTCTCTTCTATTCAATGTTCATTCCTCGATCCCGCCCCCTGTCATTCTGAGCGAAGCGAAGAACCTTTCTAAAAACATCGCGACAGCGATTCCCTTTCCTCTTTTTTGGTTATTTCTGATTTGACATTTGCTTCGTGCTTCGAGCTTAGCGATAACACCGTGCTCAAAAACGACTTGTCATCCCTGCGAAGGCGGGGATCCAGAAATAAAATAATATCGCGCAGCGACTCCTATTATCTCCTGTCTTCTAGCTTCTAACTTCTAGCTTCTATTCCAGCGGACACCCTCCGCCGCACACCTCATTATGCAAGCACGACCTGCACTCCTGCTTCTCTTTAACATGCCCATGCTCGCGCAACTTAACACACACAGGCCTGTTCCAGATATCATCCCACTTATCCGTTAAAATATTCCCAACCGCCTCAGGCCAGCTCTGACATGGAAAAACCAATCCATCAGGCCCAACCGTCATATTATATGCCGCCGCCGAACAGCCCTTCGCTCCAAACCCCAATTCCAGCGGATTCAAATGCTTGTAGCAAGTCGGCGAAAACCAGTCGAGATTCATCCCCTCTGCCGCCGCCGTTTTCCTTGCCTCTTCCAGAATTCCTTTAAGCCTTTCGATTTCCAGCCCCTTAGCCTTCTTCGCCCCGATCCCTCTTCCGCTGCATATAAGCGTATTACACGCCATATTTTTGAGCCCTATGCTTTTCCCGAATCTGATTAATTCCAAAAACCCATCCGCGCTATCCTCGGTCAATGTCGTATTAGTCACCACATGCATACCCAGGCCGATGGCCTTTTTAATACCATTAACCGTAGCATCAAATGCGTCGAACTCCGCACCCACCATCTTATTATGAATTCCCCCGTCCGCCGATTCCAGCGTCACCTGCACATAATCAAGGCTTGCTTCCCGCAGCCCCTCAGCCAGCCCAGCCAGCTTCGTACCGTTTGTAACCAGCCCCGTAACGAACTGCTCTGCCTTGGCCACCAATTGAATAATATCCTCTCGCAGCGTAGGCTCGCCGCCCGTAAAGACCACATTCGGAACGCCAATTTCCCAAAGTCTCTCAAGAACTTTTTCCCACTCTCCAGTTTCAAGCTCTTTGGTCTTGCCGTTTGGCCCAGCCCATGTATAACAATGACCGCAGTTGAGATTGCACCTGTAAGTCACTGCCAGATCCATTCTCGCGGGCGCCGCCCATTTTTCGATCACCACTTCCTTTATATCCACCCCGCTTTCAACCGGGCAGCGATTTTCCGCGATGCACATCAAAGTGCCGAATACAACATCAAGGTCCTTCCTTATCCTCTCTCGCGATACCCTCCGCCAAGGCAGCATCGATCCGCCGTATCGTTTGCTGATTTCATCAACTACAAATTCTTTGACTTTCTCGCTTGCGTTACCCTCCCCCTGCCCGAATTGCCACATCGAATTTATAATTGCCGCCGCGAATTCCGCCGCGACTCTATTGAGCACCAAAAGCAAACGCCCGTCGATCCACAAATAATTTTCTTTTACAGGATCTTTGGTTCGCAAATGGAACCGATGATTGTTTATCGTTGCGTGACTAATACCGTCTTTACCAAAAGCCTCAACCACACCGTCCCTTTCAGATGTATTCAAGACCATAATAACTGAGATTCTACCCCACCAAACCCCCAAAAACAATAAACAACTTCAGCACTTAGGCACTTTCTATCCGCTATACGCTATTCCTATTCCTATCCCTATTAAAAAGTGTCGCGCAGCGACTCCACAACTCATGACTCGCGATTAATGATTCATGACTGGTTACTAATTTCTAATCTCTACTTTCTAATCACTCTCCCCCCACCCTCGACCAGCCCTCTATAAACTGGGCTTTCACCCTCCATTAACTCGCAGCTATACCTCAGATATACCGCGCTATACCCTCGCGCAACGTTTTTTTGATTACTAGGAAATATCCACAATCCCCCCAAAAACCGCATTGCAACCCCCAAAACCGCCACTTTCCCCCAATTTTTAACTTTTATTTTTTAATTTTTAACTTCCCCCCTACCCCTTTTCAACTTGCGCAAGTTAAAAATGTGTATTTATATAGAGCGAAGTTTCAGGATTTTTCATATTCTCCAGACGCCCTTTTGGCCTCGGCTCGTTTTGATATATGGGTATCACAGGAAAACGAAAGGCCTGTTTTTTGCACTAACGCTTTTAGATAATCAACATGCGGGCATGCCGGGCCGTGGTAGCTGTCTTTGGTTATGCAACTCGCTAATTTGACCAATATGTTCTCGGGCTCAATGCTGTCATATTGTTTGGCTTTCTTTTTCAGCTGAACAAGTTTTCGGTGCAATGCCCTGCCGCAGCAGCCGCCGCAGGTAAATGATAGTTTTCTGACATCAGGTGAAAGATCAAGCCCGCTAAAACCATCGGTTCGGGTTACGAATGTCCTGTCACAAAAGTACCCTGGGCATCTTTGATGTACAAGATGACATTGAACAATCGCAATTAGTTTTATCATTGATCGCTCCATTTGATGAATAAAATAACATCAAAAAAGGCAAGGCAGAATACAATTCCACCTTACCTTAATTTTTTAAATACCTCACAAATAAGTACTTATGCCGCAGGCGTCGCCTCAATGAGCCCCTTCTTGATCAATATCTGCTTGCGAATCTCATCGGCCACTTCTTTGTTGGCCTCCAGGAACGTCTTGGCGTTATCTCGTCCCTGACCCAGTCTCACTGCCCCGTAATTAAGCCATGCGCCGCTCTTTTCGATAACTTCACATGCCGTGCCGCTATCCACCAGGTCGCCGCTATAGCTTATACCGCCGCTGAACATGATATCGAACTCCGCCTCACGGAAAGGCGGGGCTATCTTATTCTTGACCACGCGGGCCTTAACCCTGTTGCCCACAGCTTCTTCATTGCTCTTGATCGTATTGATCCTGCGTACATCCAACCGAACCGAGCAGTAGAATTTCAGTGCGTTTCCGCCTGTAGTCGTCTCAGGATTGCCGAACATCACGCCGATCTTCATGCGGATCTGGTTGATGAAAATCAGGCTCGTGCGGGTCTTGCTTATGATACCCGTCAATTTTCTCATCGCCTGGCTCATAAGCCTCGCCTGCAAGCCCATATGCGAATCGCCCATTTCACCCTGCATTTCAGCCGCCGGCACAAGAGCCGCGACTGAATCAACCACAATAACATCCACAGCGTTCGATTTCACAAGCATCTCAACAATATCCAGTGCCTGCTCGCCCGTATCCGGCTGTGATACCAGCAGCGAACTTATATCCACGCCGATCTTCTTTGCCCAGGTCGTATCCAGGGCATGTTCTGCATCCACAAACGCACACACTCCGCCAAGCTTCTGTGCCTGGGCGATAACGTGCAGCGCCAGCGTCGTTTTACCCGAAGACTCCGGACCAAAAAATTCACATATACGCCCGCGCGGTATCCCGTATCCGCCCAAAGCGATATCTAGCGACAAGGCACCGGTCGGTATCCCGTCGATCTTGCGATGAAGCGATTCGTCCATCTGCATGATCGCGCCCTTGCCGAACTGCTTTTCTATCTGCGCCAGCGTCCTTTCAAGCGACGCGTTACGGCTAGTCACATCCTGCGTAGCCACTTGCTCCTGCATTTTCCCCCTCGGGGCCTCTGCTGACTTTGATTCCTTTGCCGCCGAAACCGGAGCCTCGGCCTTTTTACCCTTTACTGGTGCTGCTTTTGCCATTTCTTTCTCCGACTATTAAGATGAGACTTTTAACCTTGATTTTTTGACTTTGCCCGATTGATTTAACCCGCCTGGATTACTTCAGATCGTATCTTGCTAACAGGGTATAGATTGGAACCGTCCCCGTCAACTGGCTTTTATAAATTGATAACGCATTTACTTCAAATGTGCCGATTTTGACATGCTCATACCCCTTGGCCATCTTGGAAATCGCTCCTGCCGCACGCATATCCCTAACCCGCCCAAGCGTCAAATGCCCCGCAAATTCCCGCTCTTCCTTTTCGATCCCGATTTGTTGAAGCGCATAATCCAGAGCTCCCACCGCCTGGGCCAGGTGCTCCCGCCCTTCCCCAATTCCAACCCAAATCACCTTTGCCGGCCGCCCGAACGTACCTACATTCTCTACCGCCAGTTCAAACCTCCCCAAACCGCAAGCCACATCCCGCACCGCCGAAAGCACATCCGGCAATTTTTCTTCCTCAAGCTCACCCATAAACTTGAGTGTCAGATGCATCAGCTCCGGCCTGACCCAGACAACCCCCTTTTGGGGCCCTTGTTTCCAAAGTTCCCCCTGCACCCCTGCTACCTTATTGAGTATCTCTTCGCTAAGGTCAACAGCGATAAATACCCGCATCCGACTATCCTTAAATAAAAAATCAAATTGCAAATATCAAAAACCCAAAGAAAAAAATCAAATACGATTTTTATTTTTCATGGTCAAAATACTTGCAGCAAATATATTAGCGATTTCCGTAACTTCTGATAAAAATTTATCCGCCTCTTCTTTCTTCGCTCGCCCGCTGTCCCGTAACAGCGCAAGCCAAAGTTTGGTTTCATTTGCGGATTTTAACGCGATGGTGAAAAAATTCATAAAATCTTTTTTGCTGCTTGCGGATTTTCCTTCAACATAATTGGCCAGAATGCTTCGTACCGCTCCTTAAAAGCTGATCGCCCAGCCTTCGTGAAATATTGTCATTTTGAAGTTCTTCAATAAACTTGATCAGTTGCAAAGTAAAATCGTACAATCGTTTCTTAAACTCATTTTTAAGCTGTGATTTATCTCTCTGCATTTTTGATTTTTACTCTGTGTTTTTGATATTAGATTTTCGATTTTTGATATTAAAATGTTATGAGGTTTTTGAACAATCCAAGCCGATTTTCAATCGCATCCTTATTTAAATCCAGCAATCCATGCAATGAAAACTGCTCTATGGTATATGATGCCACCACAGTGCCGTACGCCATCGCCGATTTGAGCACGCCGACATCCGCCCTGCCCTGCTTGGCGATATACCCCATCAGCGCACCTGCAAACGAATCGCCCGCGCCAGTCGGATCTTTGACGTTGGTCGTCGGATACGCCGGTAATATGAAATAATTCCCTTTTTTATCCACCAGCATCGAGCCGTACTCACCCCTCTTTATTATCACCATCTCCGGCCCCATATCCAAAATCGCCAGAGCCGCCGAAATTATATTATGATGCTGCGCCAGCAGCCTTGCCTCGCCGTCATTTATAACCAGCGCGTGCACTTTCTTAAGCAGCCCCTTCAAATCTCCAAGCGAATTTTCGATCCATAGATTCATGGTATCTGCCATTATGAAAGTGGGATTGTGTATCTGCTCAAGCAATTGCTGCTGCAAAGCCGGCGCCGTATTTGCAAGGAACACGAACTTGCTATCCGCAAACGCCGCCGGAACCACAGGCGGCTTTTCCGCGAGCACATTTAGCTCCACGCCTTCGGTCTTGGCCTCGTTCATCGAGCCATGATAAGACCCCGCCCACCTGAACGTCTTCGAGCCGTTCCTTACCTCCAGCCCCATTAAGTCCACATCCCTGCCCTTAAACACATCCGCCAGATCGAACGGGCAATCGCACCCCACCACCCC
>Ga0208789_1001931_pt1 | contig 10108 bp, 10 predicted proteins | sample Methanotroph_Enr_FD_187368 | JGI IMG/M metagenome (GOLD analysis project Ga0208789, IMG submission 187368) | Enriched soil microbial communities from Old Woman Creek wetland in Ohio, USA - Methanotroph_Enrichment_5 (SPAdes) (version 2) | ecosystem: Environmental > Terrestrial > Soil > Wetlands...
CTGTACTCAACACTTACGCTCTTGACCGGCCCGCTGGTTATAGTGCTTATCACCGCACCGATGCGCCTTGCAAGCTCGCCGTACTGCACCACCATAGCCGGAACCGCCCCGCCCGTTGCCGGAGCATTTACCGCGTTGCGTATCGGCCCGCCCTTGATTGCGTCAACCACTATTTCCGCCGCCTCAACCGCCACCTCTATCTGCGCCTCTTCCGTGCTGGCGCCCAAATGCGGCGTTACCAGGCAGTTATTAACTTCCTTAAACCACCAGTCTTCCGGCGGCTCCTTCACGAACACATCAAGAGCCGCGCCGGCTATTCTTTTAGCCTTCAAAGCCTCACCCAGCGCCGCTTCATTTATGATCCCGCCTCTTGCGCAATTCACCAACCGAACTGTCGGCTTCATCATATTGAACTGATCCGTCGAAATCATGTTAACGGTCTGCTCGTTCTTTGGCACATGCACCGTTATAAAATCCGCTTCCTTGAATATTTTATTAAGGTCTTGCGTCACTTCCACACCTTCAGCCGCCGCATTTGCGGGTGCCGTTAGCGGATCATAACCAAGTACCTTCATATCAAAACCCTTGGCCATCTTGGCAACCGCCATCCCGATCCTGCCCAGGCCAATTACGCCCAGCACCTTGTGATTGAGCTGGTTACCCATGTATGTCTTGCGGTCCCACTGCCCCGCCCGCAAACTGTTGCATGCCGGCACAACATGCCTTGCCATCGCCAGGATCAGGGCCATCGTATGCTCGGCTGCACTCATCGTATTTCCGCCGGGCGTATTCATTACTATAATGCCCTTGCGCGTCGCTGCCGGAACATCAACGTTATCAATACCCACGCCGGCACGCGCGATTGCCTTGAGCTTGCCGCTCTTCTCCAGCACCTTTGCCGTAACTTTTGTATCACTTCGAATGATCAAGCCGTCATATTCGCCGATCACTGAGCAAAGTTCATCCTCGCTCATGCCCGTTTTCACCACCGGCTCAACCCCGCCCATTTTTTTGAGTAGCTCAATACCCTCTTTGGCCAGCTTATCCGAAATCAGTACTTTGATCATTTCCGTCTCTCCACCAAAATAGTTTACCTGTTTTGTCGCAAATTCCAGCAAACGACCCACTAGCATACCCCAAAACTCCCCTCTTGAAAAGTCCCGATTTCCCCCCAATCTTCTTCTTTTCCCGCCTCCCAAAGCTCCCTACCCCCCAACAGCCTCTATATCCATCCCGGCAGGCGAATAGCTCGCCCCACGATCAAACCTTCTCCGCACGAACCGTTTTTTCCTGCTTGTGACTTGTGACCTGTGACTTTTTGAGCCCTTCACACTTTCAAACTTTTCACACTTAAAACTTAGAACTTGGAACTTAGAACTTCTCTCCCCCCTTCCACCCTTCTTCCCAACTGTTGCCTCTTGCCTGTCGCCTTTGTTTTCTTGTTCCTAATCCCTAGTCCCTACCCCCCAACAGCCTATATATCCATCCCGGCAGGCGAATAGCTCACCCCACGATCAAACCTTCTCCGCACGAACCGTTTTTTCCTGCTTGTGACTTGTGACCTGTGACCTGTGACTTTCCATCAGCGTCCCAAAATAATGCGGCGTCCTTGTCTCAAACATCATCGTTTTCCCCGTAACCGGATGCACAAACGAGATCGACTTGGCATGCAGTGCCAGCCGCTTGTATACCCCATTAGCCTTGCCGTACTTATCATCCCCGACCACCGGGTGTCCCACATCGGTCATGTGAACTCGTATCTGGTTTTTGCGTCCGGTCAAAAGATCTACCTCAACAAGACTGAATCGCCTGCTCTCCTGGAGCACTTTATAAGCCGTATGCGACAACTTGCCCTTGGCCGGGTCCTTTGTCGAATACATAACGAAAGCCTTATTCTCCGCCAGGTATGAAGTAATCACCCCCTCTTTTTTAACAAACTGTCCATGCACAACCGCAAGGTACTTTTTCTTGGTCTTTTCCCAATCCGCCTGCAGCTTAAGTTTAACCTCTTCGTTTTTGGCAAACACAAGCACCCCCGACGTCAATTTATCCAGCCGATGCACTATAAATATCCGCGCCCTGGTATTGCCTCCCCCTTTGCGCACATAGTCCATCAAATAATAATACGCCGTCCCGATCTTCTTATCCTCAGTCCCCATCGTAAGCAGCCCCGCCGGCTTATTTACCACCAGCAGATCATCATCTTCATAGACTATCTCCATCCCCCTCGGCAAATGCCCCCTGCCCGCATGCCCTTTTCTAATCGCCTTGCCTTTTGACTTTGAATTATCCTGCATCTCTTAACTTCTATAATAAATTTTATTTAATGCTTTGTAAAAAACCTTTTCTTCGAGCCCCTGTAAGGGGCGCCAGCTCTGTAGCCAGGGGTGGAAACCCCTGGAATATGATAAAATAATCAACGAGAACCCCCGTAGGGGGTGAAACTTAGAATTTCTTCTATAAAGCACTATTTAATGCTGTGTAAAAAACCTTTTTCTTCGAGCCCCTGTAAGGGGCGCTAGCTCTGTAGCCAGGGGGTGGAAACCCCTGGAATATGATAACATAATCAACGAGAACCCCCGTAGGGGGTGAAACTTCCGCACTTACGCACTACTAAATACCTCTGCTCCTCAACGATAATACTTTATAAATAAAAAAAAACGGCGACTATCAATAGCCGCCGTTTACATTGCGATTTAACAGAAGATACTATTAGTATCTGCCGCCGCGTCCGCCGCTTGAGCGACCGCCGCCGCCACCACCGAAACCACGTCCGCCGCCGCCTGTGCGGGGTCTGTCTTCACGGGGCTTGGCTTCGTTAACAGTCAGGGCTCTGCCATTGACTTCTTTGCCGTTAAGGGCGCTGATGGCTGCCTGTGCTTCACTCTCAGAACCCATTTCGACAAAGCCGAAGCCTTTGCTTCTGCCTGAGTCACGGTCCATGATGACCTGGGCGCTGACTACTGAGCCGTATGGCTTGAACATCTCGTCCAACGACATGTTGTCCATATCAAAGCTCATGTTACCGACATAAATTTTTGTACCCATTCGAAAATCTCCAATAGATTTTGTTTGACCTGCGCTTTTTTTACTTTCTATGAGGTCTGCGGAAAGAGGCCAACACGGCCCATTTTGGAAGGCAGACGATGAGAAAGCCACAAGCGGTCCGGGACAGAAATCTGTCTAGTACCCCAATTCGGATCGACAAACCTACCGAAGATACTATGGCATATACATCTAAAATGTGCAAATAAAAAATAAAAGATTTTTTTTAATTTTTAGCCCCACCCATAACTGCTCTAGCCAACCAGGACTTTAACCAGCAGTAGTTCACAATCGCCTTTTGCCTTAATAATAATAGCCGCTTCTTTTTCTGCCATCGCAGCATCAAGATGCCCCAGCTCATTGCCGTCCAGCCAAACCGGCCCGCCCTCAAGAACATATAAATATCCACCCCAACCCGGTTTGAATTCGCATGTGACACTATTACCTTCTTCCAGAAATGACGAATATACCTCCGCGTCGGAAACTATAGGCAGCGCACCTTCTGCATCGTTAGAAACCAGACATAACAGCTTGTTTTTGCGATCTGCCTTTGCCACCTCCTTCTGCTCCACACTAGGCTCCAGGTCGGGTTTTGATGGCATAAACCACATCTGAATAAAGCGCATCGGCTCATCGGGACGATTATTAAGTTCCGAATGGTACATACCCCGCCCAACCGTCGTATGCTGTACCCATCCCTTTCGGAGTATGCCGCCGATTCCGCGCTGATCTGCATGCCGAAATTCCCCTCCGGCACAATATGTTACTACTTCGATATCCCGATGCGGATGCAGCGGCCACACCGCCCCTGGAGAAAGCGTATCGTCATTGAACACCCGCAATGTGCCAAAGTGAGTAAACCTGGGATCGTAATACTCGGCAAAAGCAAAATGCCACCTGCCGTTAAAAGTGCCGTTATCGATCTCGCCGCTTGAATTGTAAATATCACCAGCTTTCCGTACCCGTATCATAAACCCCCCTGTTCTTTCCTGTTAACTTTGCGTCATCACCTTCTCAAACCTGAAATTACCACCATCAGCATCGATCTTTATCGAGTCGCCTTCGATGAAATTACCACTTAAGAGCTGCTGCGCCAATGGGTTTTCCAGCCTCTGCTGTATTGTGCGTTTAAGGGGACGCGCACCGTAAACCGGATCAAAGCCTTCTTCCATTATCAGTTTCTTGGCTTGATCCGTCACAGTCACATTGATACGTCGATCCCCAAGCCGCTTGGCCAGGTACTTCAGCTGAATATCTATGATCCTTGCGAGATGTTCGCGCGTGAGCATGTGGAACACGATCACTTCATCGATACGGTTGAGAAATTCCGGCTTAAAGTGCTGCTTCAGTGCCTCCTTTACATGAGCCTCGATCTCCCAGTCCGCACCCGATTCCTCCGTGAGCTTCTGTATCTGCCCCGAAGCGATGTTGCTCGTCATAATGATAACCGTATTCTTAAAATCAACCGTCCTGCCCTTGCCGTCCGTGAGCCTCCCATCATCAAAAACCTGCAGCAGCACATTGAACACGTCCCGATGCGCCTTTTCGATCTCATCCAACAAAATAACGCTATAAGGTTTCCTGCGCACGGCTTCCGTAAGCCGCCCCCCCTCTTCATACCCCACATATCCGGGAGGCGCCCCTATAAGACGTGCCACCGAATGCGGCTCCATGAATTCGCTCATATCAATGCGTATCATTGCGTTTTCATCGTTGAACATGAACTCCGCAAGCGCCTTTGAAAGCTCTGTCTTGCCCACACCCGTTGGCCCCAAAAACAAAAACGTCCCTATCGGCCTGTTGGGATCGCCAAGCCCCGCCCGATTGCGGCGCACCGCGTTTGCAAGTGCCCCAACCGCCTCATCCTGCCCAATAACCCGCCCCTTGAGCGAATCTTCCATTTTCATAAGCCGTTCGCGCTCGCCCGAAAGCAGCTTTGCCACCGGTATATTCGTCCATTTGCTCACGACCTCCGCGATCAATTCCTCCGCCACTTCGTTCTGCACAAGCTGCCCCTCCCCCGCGTGCATAGCTATATCGCGTTCCAGATCATCGAGCTGCCGGCGAAGATCAACAAGTGTGCCGTACTTCAGCCGCGCCGCGGTTTCAAGATCGCCCTTGCGCTGCGCGTTGTCAAGATCGGTCTGCGTCTGCTCGATCTGCTCCTTAAATTTCTTTATGCGGTCGATACTGCCCTTTTGAGCTTCCCACTTAAGCGTCAGTTCCTTATCCTGCCGCTCAAGCTCACCCAGTTGCTTCTCGCATGTTTCAAGGCGACGTTTACTTGCCTCATCCGTTTCCTTTTTAAGAGCTTCCCTCTCGATCTGAAGCTGGATCTTCTTTCTTCGTATATCGTCAAGCTCCGACGGCAGCGAATCGTTTTCAATTCGCAATTTCGAAGCAGCCTCATCTATCAGATCGATCGCCTTATCCGGCAGGAACCGATCCGTTATATACCTGTTGGATAAAGTCGCCGCCGCCACCAGCGCCGCGTCCGCTATGCGAACCCCGTGATGCGTATCATACCTGTCTTTAAGCCCGCGCAGTATCGCGATAGTCTCTTCCACGCTCGGCGGCTCGACCGTGATCGGCTGAAACCTCCGCTCAAGAGCGGCATCTTTCTCGATGTACTTGCGATATTCATCTATCGTAGTTGCCCCAATGCAGCGAAGTTCACCCCTCGCCAGCGAAGGCTTCAAAAGATTGCCCGCGTCCACCGCACCTTCCGCCTTGCCCGCCCCAACGATATTATGCAGTTCATCTATAAAAAGAACTATCTGCCCTTCCGAAGCTATAACCTCTTTAAGCACAGCTTTGAACCGCTCCTCGAATTCACCGCGGTATTTCGTACCTGCGATAAGCGCCCCCATATCCAGCGCCATCACTCTCTTATCCTTTAGCCCCACCGGCACATCACCCGCCACTATACGCTGAGCAAGCCCCTCAACGATAGCCGTCTTACCCACGCCCGGCTCGCCTATAAGCACCGGATTATTTTTCGTGCGCCGATTGAGAACCTGCATGCACCGCCGTATCTCTTCTTCTCGCCCGATCACCGGGTCAAGCTTGCCTTTCCTGGCCTGTTCAACCAGGTCGATAGCATATCGCTCAAGCGCCTGCAGTTTCGCTTCCGGATTCTGATCGGTTACCTTCTCCGACCCGCGCACCTGCTTCAGCGCCGCCTCGATCCCCGCCGTTGTCACACTATTTAGCCGCAGCACTTCCTTTGCGTCGCTTTGTACAGCACTAAGCGAAATAAACAAATGCTCCACTGAAAGGAATTCATCCCCCAATTTGTCCGCGCGGTTCTGCGCATCAAGCACCACCTGGTTAAACGCCGGGTCCGGCATGATCTGCCCGCCCACATTCCCCTTAGGCAAATGATTGACCTGGGCCTCGACCATGTCCTTTATCCGGGTCACATTCGAACCCATCTTCTTAAGTATCAGCACCGCCATGCTCTCGTTATCGGAAAGTATTGCCGAAAGCAAATGCAGCGGCGAAATGATCGTATTGCTCCTGGCCATCGCCACCTGATTCGCAGTAGCCAGAGCCTCCTGAGCCTTGATCGTAAGCTTATCAAATTTCATCTCTATACCCCTTTACTCTGTGGCACGGGCATCTTGCCCGTGTTCTTATTTCTCGTAACACCGCCACCCTGCCCGAATCTCTTCAAGCCCCAAAGGGGCGAAATTTTATAGCCCAGGGTGGAGCGAAGCGCAGCCCTGGGACACCAAACCGCCATAAACTAAGCCCTGAAAGGGCGAAATAACTTTCCTCATAGGGCACTATACCTTTTCTACACATTTGCAACCCGCGTGCCAAACACAAAAACCCTGATTTACGCTATGCCAAACAGGGTAGAAATGTATAAATACCCCCCAAAACATGCCAATCTGGCAGAATTACCCTGACAACCATGAGCACCCCGTATTAAACGAGTGATTTTCGGCAGAATCCCTGCAAACCCTTTAACTCACAATGTATACACATCCTTAAAAAGATTGAATTATCTATTAAAGGTAGCGAAATTTTTAACGATAATATATTAACTTTTTATTAGTGAGGTTGTTGATGATATCGGCTATTGAAACTGAATATGCTCCTGCCCAGCGAAGCGACCTGGAAGATATTCAGAAAGATATTAACCTTGTAGCGAACCATTATAGTCTGATCCAGCCGTTATATGATGCCGTTACCGAGATCGTGATCATTGTCAACCAGAACCGTCAAATAGTATTCTTCAATAACCATTTCCCCAAGTTATTGGGGATCAATGAACCAGAAAAACTTTATGGCTTGCGTCCCGGCGAAGCCTTGGGTTGTTCATATACATGCAAAAGCCCCGGCGGATGTGGGACAACCCAGTTCTGTTCTCAATGCGGCGCTGTAAACGCGATACTTTCCGCCCTCAGCAATAAAGCCGATCTTCGCGAATGCAGATTGCTCCAGGGTCTTACCAACAATGCCTTCGAGCTGCTGGTAAGAACGACGCCGCTGTGGATCGGCGACTCGCTTTTCAGCATCGTTGCCATCACGGACATAAGCCATGAGAAAAGAAGAAGAGCCCTTGAGCGTGTATTCTTTCATGACGTTATGAATACCGCGTTGAATATAAATATTATCGCGAGCATGATAAATGACACGCGTGATAAGGAAAAAATTGCCGAATCCAAAAACAACATAATAGCGATGTCAAAGCAGTTGATGGAAGAAATAAAATCGCAAAAAGAAGTCCTCGCCGCCGAATTTAATGACTTGCGCACCCAATTTTCTATCGTCTCAGCTGGTGAACTATTAAATGAGCTTGAACAGATGTTTAAACGCAATGCCGAACATCAAGGCGTTGAACTTGTTAATGAAAGAGTTGACCAGGATATAAAATTAAGCACCGACCGAACTCTCTTAAGAAGGGTTCTGGGCAACATGACAAAGAACGCTCTTGAGGCGTCGATCCGAGGCCAGCGGGTAACTATCACCTGCACAAATGCCGATGATCGCATCGAATTTCGCGTACATAATCAATCATTTATCCCCCAGGATGAACAATTGCAGATTTTCCAGCGATCGTTTTCCACCAAAGGCGATGGCCGCGGCCTGGGCACATACAGCATGAAATTGCTTTCGGAACGCTACCTCAACGGCACTGTAACTTTTGAGAGTTCCCAAAACCACGGCACCACGTTCATCGCCCAATTCCCCCTTTCTAAATAAAATATCGCGCAGCGATTCCCTGTCATCCCCGCGAAGGCGGGGATCCAGAATAAATCAGCCTCGCGCAGCGACTCCTTATATTTTAGAAGCCCCGGCTGGGGCAAAAGGGAGTAGCCCATTAGCGCAAGCTATTCCTATACGCAAATCCTCTTCCTTTTTATTAGCTCGGAGCCTTCAGCCCGAGCCGTAAATCAGGCACTCTTTCATCTTCAGCCCTGCAAGGGCACAATTTGATGAAGCTAATCGCAGCCCTGGGTTAAGGTGACCGCCTGTAGGGGTATATGGATAGGCTTAAATTTACCTCTTTTCAATTTTTTTCCTTGACTTCCTTTTACAAATGTACAATATTGTACACTTGTAACAGGAGAACAATTATGACAAAAAGCCAATTACCGCCCCTAAGCCATGCCGAAACCGAGATATTAACCATCCTCTGGACCCTGGGCCAGGCCACCATCCAGCAACTCGTCGACAAACTGCCAAAAGACCGCACCATCGCCTACGCCACCGTCCAGACCCTCATCCGCCGCCTCGAAGCCAAGGGCTACATCACCCACACCCAGTCCGGCAAAGCCCACGTCTTTGCCCCGCTGGCCAAAAAAGAAGATGTCCTCAACCGCTCCGTAAAAGACTTCCTCAAACGCCTCTTCGCCGGCGACCCCACAGGGTTGGTTCTCCACCTCGCCCGCCACGGCGACCTTACAAAACAGGATATCGACCGCCTCTCAAAACTCCTCACCAGCAAAAAGTCCGAAAGGTAACCCCATGAAAGACGCAATCATATCATTCCTCGCAGCCCAGTCCTGGCAGATCGCCGTCCTCTTCACAGTCGTTGCCGCCCTCCACTTCGCCCTCCGCCGAGCCTCAGCCCACTGGCGATACCTCCTCTGGTGCCTCCTGATAGCAAAATGCCTCATCCCCCCCATCTTCACCCTCCCCCTCGCCATCCTCCCCGCCGCCCCCGAATCTCGCGATGCGCAAATCACATCCGTAAAAACAATAACCATCACCGACGCCCCCGCCGATATCCGCATAACGCCCAACCCCAACGTCTTCGAACCTCACCTCGCTTACCCCACCCCGATCATCCCGCCGCCCAAAGACGTAAACTACGCCATCACCCAAATCGCCCCTCCTAAAGATTTCCAATCAACAATGCCAAGCATAAAACCCCAGCTCAACCTCAGCTCCGCCCAACCCGCAACTCGCAACACGCAACCCGTAACAATCTCTCCCTCCTCCCCTGGTGCGGTTTACCTCACAAAACCTGCGGAATCTGCGGAATCTGCGTCAACATCTCCTTTATATTTCGTTTCTAATTTTCCCTTTGTGAATTTGAATTTGTTTGTCATTTGGAATTTGCTATTTGGAATTTTCCTTCTTGGTTCCGTCCTGTTCTTGATGATAACTGCAATCCGCGCCTTCCTGTTGCGCCGCTTCCTCCTCCACACCCGAAAACCAATCCCTTCCGACCTCGCCGCCCGCATCGCTGATCTCTCTGGAGCCTTAGGCCTCAAATCCCCGCCGCGCACCTGGCTAGTCCCCTCCATAAGCCAGCCCTTCGTCTGGGGCCTCTTCCGCGGCTCGCTCTACCTCCCCGAAAACTTCTGGGCCGAAAATCCCGACCACCGCGACTCCGTCCTCCTTCACGAACTCGCTCACATCCTCCGCCTCGATGCCCTCGTAAACGCCCTCCAGACGTTGGCGCAGGCCCTCTTCTTCTTCCACCCCCTCGTCTGGCTCGCAAACAATATCATCCGCCGCCAGCGCGAAATGTGCTGCGACGAGATCGCCCTGGCCCACTTGCGCCTCGCCCCCGCCTCCTACGGCCAGGCCATCGTAAACACCC